>WNFM01036672.1_pt1 | contig 14887 bp, 11 predicted proteins | sample 5400271 | NCBI WGS metagenome assembly WNFM01 (sample SAMN13153352, study PRJNA577476) | soil metagenome | isolation source: 60 cm saprolite on Douglas fir-dominated hillslope | place: USA:California | collected 2013-09-17 | reverse complement strand
TTCTTTGGACAGAAAGAAAAAACTTGTGGGCTGGCGCTGCTGAAACTCCGACGGTCGGAAAGGATTAATTTTTATGCGTTTTTCTATTCGTTTCATTCGACTCGCGATTGTGGCGGCTCTCGCCATTGCCTCTTTGGCGGTAGCGCAGCAGGAGCGATCCCGAGCATTCCCGATTTCAAGAATCTCGGGCCAGCGAGTCAGTGAAAAGCATACGACAGATATAAGGATCATATGACGCGTACAAAAAAGAGGTTGCGCTGGTCTTTTCTGGCTTTTCCGCTTGCCGGGCTTGTCTCGGCGTTATTGACAATAAAACTCCGGTCGAATCCCTTCTTTGCACGCGCTAATCCTTTCGGCAGTCTGATCTTCGGTCTTTTGATGGGAAGCTGCTTTTGGATATTTTTTGGTTTGAGGTCGGTCTCGAAGGTAGTGCTTTTTGTCCTTATTTCAGTTCTTGCTTCATTCCTCTCAATCGGGTCGAGTCTCCTTTTTGTGGGATCGCTTGGGGATGACCCGAGATTCTTGCCGGAAAGTTCCATCGGCGGCTATGTCGGTGCCTTTGTAATCCTTGTGGCAACGTTGTTGCTAGTGTGTCCCAAGCCGCGATTGCGGCATTCCCTCCTGAAGTCTCTTTACTGGGCGCTTGCGGGAGGCATACTAGCGGGAACAGCCATACTTGCAGCCCCTGAGTTTCATGGCTTGCGCATGCGGCTGGATCCTGGCACACAGGATCAAGGCATATCGGTAATTTTAGTGTGGCAAATAGGAATGGCGCTTATTTTGGCCGTGCTTCTTTGGACAGAAAGAAAGAACTTGTGGGATGGCGCTGCTGAAACTCCGACGGTCGGAAAGGATTAATTTTATGCGTTTTTCTATTGGCTTCATTCGCCTCACCATCTTAGCGGCTCTTCTTGCCTTCTCTGTTTTAGCCTTGCCGCAGACGCAGCCGTCACTCCAGATCAACTCGCCCGCAGATGGCACGGTGGTCAATCCAGGCCAGGCAGTTAGCTTTTCGGTATCGTCTCCAAGCGGCTCCTCTTTCTCCGCCGTTGGAGTAGTGGGAGAGGACCCTCTAGATGTGAGCAACGTTGTTACTTCTCTTCCCGCGCAGTTCACTTTGACGATACCTTCACAGCTCGCGCTCCGTCCGTATATGGTAACGGCATCGGGAGTTACGGGCGGCGTCTCCGTTGAATCTACTCCGCTCAACATCGATGTTGAGCGATCCGATATGCCGCTATCCCTTTCAGCACAGTCAAGATGGCTGACCCTAGAAACTGTAGGTCAAACCGCGCCAATGATTCTGTTGGCTACCTTTGCAGATGGCAGTGTTCTTGATGTTACTCAATCCACGAATCTTTCTTATCAATCTACAAATACTTCCATTGCTACCGTAAACAACACGGGCATGGTGACGGGGGCGGGAGGCGGTAACGCGTCGATTACAATCACCTATCGCAATTCAAGCGGGCCTAACCTGCAACTCTCTGTGCCGGTTGCAGTGTTGCCGCCCTTGCTCACGTTTTCGCCTTCTTCCCTGGATTTTGGCAGTGTGAATTTTGGGTTTAGCTCTAATTTGTCTTTGACGCTCACCAACAGCGCAGCCAGCGACAATCAGCTGAACATAAAAGCAGTTGCAATCAGCGGGAATTATCCGGAAACGGACAATTGCGTTTCTTCATCCCCATTGCCAATTGGCGGAACCTGCACCATCTCAGTCACGTTCGCTCCGAGTACAGCGGGCCAGAATCCGGGGGCAATTACCATCGCCAACAGTTCAAGCGGTGTTCCGTCCGTAATTCCGCTAACCGGAGTAGGTGTGGTGGCGCCCGTTATTAGCAACCTGTCGCCCAATTTAGCCCCTTCCGGTACTGCGACAAACGTGACAATAGCAGGAACCAATTTCGGAGCGACTCAGGGCGTCAGTACCGTGAGATTCGGAGGACTTAATTCGAACGCTGTCTCCTGGAGTGACTCGAGCATTATAAGCACTGTACCGCCGGGACTCTCGGCCGGTAACACGAACGTCGACGTCACGGTCGACGGAAAGACAAGTCCCGCGGCATCGTTTTTGATCATACCGGTGATCACATCATTGTCCGCGTCCTCAGGAACGCTCGGAACTCCCGTCACCATTGCAGGGACAAGCTTCGGAAGCAGCCAGGGGGCAAACACGGTCGCCTTCAACGGCTTTACATCTGCTCCGACATCTTGGAGCGCCACGAGTATCATCGCTCCGGTGCCTTCCCAGGCCACCACAGGTCCTGTAGTAGTAACAGTGAATGGGATCGCTACCAACGGAGTCAACTTCACCGTATTACGGCCCACAATTAGCAATCTTTCACCGAGTCTTGGCCCATCGGGGATGCACGTGACGATTGCGGGAAGCAATTTTCAGAGTACTCAAGCGAACAACACAGTTTCGGTTGGAAATCTCGGCGCAAGCGTGATTTCTTGGAGTGGCAGCAGCATTCTCATTTCTGTGCCCAACGGCTTGTCAGCCGGAAATGCTGATGTGACTGTTACAGTCAATGGAGGAGCGAGTAATGCGGCAGCTTTTACCGTGCTACCGTCCATAGCGCAGATATCCCCGACCTCCGGCGCAGTCGGCACGTCGGTGACGATTAGCGGAACAAATTTTGGCAGCAGTCAGAGTACTAATACAGTCACATTCAACGGAGTCGCCGGGAATCCTTCAGCATGGAGTGATACCAGCATCACCGTTCCTGTTCCTGCTGGAGCAAGCAGTGGACCAATTGCGGTTACGGTTAATGGAGTAACCAGTAATGGCGTAAACTTTACCGTCCCAACTCCACCCCCCAGCATCAGCAGTCTTTCGCCGAGTTCTGGCCCAACAGGCTCGACGGTAACGATTAACGGCTCGAATTTTGGCAGTCAAACCGGTACTGCTTTCTTCACTCAGGCGAATCATGCTCTGGTACCGGCAACGGTGATAACCTGGACCGATACAGCGATCACGGTCACTGTGCCCAGCACCGCTGCGACGGGAAATGTGAAAGTTTTGCTAAATGGACTTTTCAGCAACTCCAAGACCTTCACCGTTACGCCTTAAACCACGCCACTCGGGATAAATTGTTGCCATAAAAAATGCCGCATCCATGAAGATGCGGCATTCGTTTTTTCCCGAAGAGGTTCTGCCTTACCAGACGTGGCAGGCGTTGGCGCTGACCATCTTTTGCCCGGCCTTGCAGCCAAACGCTTTGGCAAAGTCAGAGCTGTTCTGGAGCGTGCCGTTGGTCCGGTACTGGCCCGGAGAGTGCGGGTCGGTCTTGGCCAGCAGGCGCGAACTCTCCGGCGTAGAGTTCTGGCACCACACCTGGGCGAAGCCAATGAAGAAGCGCTGCTCCGCGGTGTAGCCGTCTTTCGCTTGCGCGGTCTTCGCGTCTTTGGCCATCTCCTTGCGCAGCGCCATCAGCGCGATGTGGAGACCGCCGTTGTCCGCGGTGTTTTCTCCCAGAGTCAGCTTGCCGTTGAGATGCAAGTCATCCACGGCGACAAAAGAGCCGTACTCATTTTCAACACAGGTGGTGCGCTTCTCGAACTCCTGCCGGTCGGCGTCTGTCCACCAGTTGGTCAGGTTGCCATCTGCGGCGTACTTGCTGCCCTGGTCGTCAAACCCGTGGGTCAATTCGTGCCCGATGACCACTCCAATGCCGCCAAAATTCACGGCATCGTCCGCATTCTTGTCGAAGAAAGGCGGTTGCAGAATGCCCGCGGGAAAATTGATATTGTTTTCAGGAGGATTGTAGTAGGCGTTTACTGTGGGCGGCGTCATGCCCCATTCCTTCTTGTCCACCGGCTGGCCGATCTTATTGAGGTTGCGCCTGACTTCAAATGCCCGTGCGCGCTGAGTATCGCCCAGCAGATCGCCGCGTTCGATTTTGACCGTGCTGTAATCGCGCCAGTTGTCGGGATACCCGATTTTGTTGCTGATGGCCTGTAGTTTGACCTCGGCTTGCTTTTTGGTCTCAGGCGTCATCCAGTCCAGGCCCTGGATGTCCTCGCCCAGCGCCGCTTCCAGCGCATTCACCATTTTCAGCATGCGCTGCTTGCCGTCGGCGCCGAAGGTTTCCTGAACATAGGGCTGGCCGAGGGCCTCGCCTAGCGAACCGTCAGTCAGTTGCACGCAGCGTTTCCACCGGGGCTGGAGTTCCTTTTGCCCGTTCAGAAACTTTCCATAGAAGCTGAAGTTTTCTTCGACGAAAGGCTGGGAAAGCAGCGGCGCGGCTGCGCGGACCGCGTGCCAGCGGAGATAGCTTTTCCAGTCGGCGAGTGAGACGGAATCAATGGCCGGGCTGACCTTCTGGAAGAAATCCGGAGGCACCACGTTGACTTCAGTAAAGCCTGGTCCGCCCCTGGCGGCAAAGAAGCGCGCAAACTCGAAGCCGGGCGCCAGCGTTTCCAGCTCTGTGACCTTCATCTTGTGGTCGCGGTTCTTGGGGTCGCGCATCTGGACGCGTTTGAAAGCGGCGTCGGCAAGCTTGGTCTCAATATCTATGACCGCTTGCGCTTCCTTCTTGGCCGTATCGGCGCTGTCGCCAAGTAGACCGAACATGTTGGCCATATGCTCCAGATATTTCTGGCGCGTCTCTTTTGACTTGTCATCCTGATCGAAGTAGTAATCGCGGTCAGGAAGTCCCAGCCCGCCCTGGACTACGTTCGCGATTTGCGTGCTGGCGTTGTGCAGGTCAGGCTGGGCGCCAAATCCAAACAGCGCCGGTGCTCCGATCGTATGCAGGTAAGCGATCGTGTCAATGAGCTGGTCTTTGCTTGAAATGGCGGCAATGTGGTCCAGTTCAGGCTTCAAGGGAGCTACGCCCTTGGCGTTGACCGTGGCCTCGTCCATGCAGGACTGGTACATATCCCCGACCTTTTGCATCACCGGAGTGCGCTTGGGATCGTTGGCTGAGGCCTTTTCCAGTATCTGGCGCAGGATCTGGCGATTGTATTCCGCCAGTTCGTTGAAACGTCCCCAGCGGGCCTGGTCAGAAGGTATGGGATTGTTCTTGCGCCAGTTGCCGCAGGCGTACTCGTAGAAGTCCTCGCATGGATTCACGCTCTTGTCCATGGCGCCCAGGTCAAAAGACTTCGGTCGTGCAACCTGCTTTTCGCCCGTGGCAGCCGCGGCTTTCTCGGCAGCTTTCGGCGCGTTTCCCGCAGGCACGGCAGTGGTTTTCTTGTCCGGAGCGCTGCCAGTTTGCGCAGTCGCACTCAGCACTCCCAGAACACAGCACAGTAAAGCCCTATTCAAGAGCATAGTTTCCCCTCGACAAATAGATTATGAAAACTGGCAAGTTTAAGCTCATTTGCCCAGCCTGTAAACCAGTTAAAAAGGTTGCAAACGTTATGTGTTTTGGCGCGCGCGGGAACGGTTTTCTCTCTCCAGGCCTTAGCAGTTTGCGGCCTTAGGTAATTGAGTATGGGATTTTATCTGTTGCCTTGGGAAACCAACTGCTTCACAATTGGTTGCCAAAGCCCAAATGCTGCCTCCGCCCAAAGCTCCCTCTTCGCAGACCAACGTGTCTAAAAACGAAGATTTACGCGCGCCTGCTTCACCCCGGAGCGAGCCGGATGTGATCGTCCGCAGTGAATCGTTACAGCGAGTGATGAGGCTGGCCGAAAAAGTGGCCCGGCATCCCGCCGCCGTGCTCATCGTGGGAGAAACAGGCACGGGCAAAGAGATGATTGCCCGTACCATCCATGACCACTCTTTGCGCTGCAACCAGCCCTGGGTTGACGTGAACTGCGCCGCGATTCCCGAGCACCTGGTTGAGAGTGAACTTTTTGGCTATGAGAAGGGCGCGTTCAGCGGCGCCGACGCCATGAAGCCGGGATTCTTCGAAATGGCCCACAAGGGCACGCTCTTCCTCGATGAGATAGGCGACTTGGACTTGAAGGTCCAGGTCAAATTGCTGCGCGTGCTTGATGGTGTGCCTTATTTTCGGCTGGGAGGCAACAAAAAAGTCAACATAGACGTACGCATCGTGGCGGCCACCAATCACAATTTGGAAGAATCTGTGCGCGTAGGCAGGTTTCGCAGTGACTTGTATCATCGCCTGGCTCAGTTCAAATTGGAAGTGCCGCCGCTGCGCGACCGTCCGGAAGATGTGCAGGGAATTGCTGAAAAGGTCTTACATGAGCACTATCCGGATTCACAGTTCAGCCACGACGCCCTGGACGCCCTGCTCTCTTACCCCTGGCCGGGCAATGTGCGCGAGTTGAAAAATGTTGTCTTTGGCGCGGTGCTGCAGGCCAAGAACGCGCATTTTGAAATCGACGCTGACGATCTGCGCTTCCCCGATTCAGTTGGCGCCTCCCACCGCGCGGTCGCCACCGACGGGGACCTGGACCAGGTGGAAAAGAGGACCATTTTGCTGGCCCTGGAGAGAAATGGCGGAAACCAAGGCAAGGCCGCGGATGCATTGGGGATTTCCCGGCGCACCCTGATCAGAAAACTCAAAAGCTATCGCGAAGCCGGCCTGGAAAACTCCGGCGGCACCTTGAGCGTTAGCCAGCAGCGCTACTACCGGGCGCAGATCGAGATTCCCATTAAGCTAAAGTATGCCGGCGAAGAATTTGATGCCTTACTGTTGAATATCAGTGCGGGCGGCGCCGGCATCCAGACGGACAAGCTACTTAAGTCCGGCGTTCCCATCAGCTTGCTCTTTTCCATTCCCGGCACCGGGATCGAAGCTGAATTTCCCGGGCGCGTCACCTGGACCAATAAGGGCGGGCAGTACGGAATTCAATTTGCTGACCTTCCTACTCCTCTCCGTACCAGCTTGCAGCGTTGGCTTCGCGCTGAGATGAAGAAGGATGGCTGGGACCTGGAAGCGAGAGAATAAATCCTCAGGCTTCAGGAACTCCCAATCAGCACGCCCGCTGCAAAAACCAGGGCGCCACCCAGGACTACTTGCAGCGTGGCGGAAACCCATGGCGATTCCATGAAGCGATGACGCACCCATGCGATTACTCCCAGCTCAGCGATCACCACAATAACGGCAACCACGGTAGCAATGTGGAAAGATGGAATCAGGAAGGGCAGAGTGTGGCCTACTCCGCCTAGCATCGTCATTAACCCACAAACCAGCCCGCGGACCCATGGATGGCCGCGCCCGGTAAGGCTGCCGTCGTCTGAGAGGGCCTCAGCAAAGCCCATGCTGATGCCGGCGCCGAGTGAAGCCGCAAGGCCGACCACGAATGCGAAGTGAGATTCATGCCGGGCAAAAGCTGCGGCAAAAACCGGCGCCAGGGTGGAGACCGATCCATCCATTAGCCCGGCAAGTCCGGGTTGAACTATCTGTAATACAAAGAGCCTTCGGCTCGCTTCATCCTCCTCGCCGCGGGCTGTAGGATCCAGGTTTTCGCGTCCGAGTTCTTCAGCTCTGTGTTCGTGGATCCGCTCTTCCTGAGCCAAATCGTTGAGCAGTTGCCTGATGCTGGCGTCGCGAGTCCGGGAAGCGGCCTTTTCATAGAAAATGCGCGTCTCCACCTCCAGGGTCGCCGCTTGGCGGCGCGCCGCCTCGGGTCGCAGGGGCTGCATCAGCCAGATGGGACGGCGGCTTACCAGCCCTTTGACGTCTCCTCGCCGGATAAGAGGAATATGCTCGCCGAACTTGCTGCGGTAAAGCTCAATCAGCTTGCGCCGGTGGGTCGACTCCTCTTCACGCATGCCGTCAAACATGGCGGCCGTGGCGGGAAAATCTTTGCGAAATCCTTCGGCAAAATCGGCGTAAACCCGCTCATCTTCCTCTTCCAGGGCAATCGCCAGGGCAAGGACTTCCTGTTCAGAAAGGCTTTCAAAGCTACGCATAAGTTTTTCACAATCAGAGTTTGCGCAAACGCGCCTGACTTGTGGGCATTTTACTGTATGGACGAGTGATCGCGCTCGTTGCCTGTCCCTCACCGCCATTTGCTGATTCGAATGGGAACAACCATTCACTTTCTAGCCTCATTGCTTCCGTCCGCATGGAACCCTTGTAGCGAAAAGTTGAGTCCCGCAACACCGAACGACGATAAATAACATTAAATCAGTAGCTTAGATGGAAGACAAACGATCTGCGCCTTTCTTGCGGCGACATGAAACGCTGGCTGCGTGAACGTCACTAGTTAAGTAGGCAGGAGATAGGAGTGTCTTGACGGGTGAATTGCGGATTCCGCCAACTGGATGAATCTTAAGTTGCTGCTGATCTTTGGAGCTTGGTTGCGGTGAAAAGCGCCCAAATACAGTCCGATGCGATAAAAAAAAGCGGTTTATCCCTCTTGCATACGTCTTTACGCGCCGTAACAGCGCAGAGAAAGCGAAAGGCTGGCCCTGGAGGTGAAGTATACTGGTTGGAAACGCCAGTGGACCTCTATTCGTTTGATGAAGACTACCTCCGCCGCCTGGGAGCCCGGGATCCGGCGATCGAAGCGCATTTCGTTTCCTATTTCAGTGAACGACTGAAAATTACGCTGCGCGCGCGCGGCGTAGACTCGCATACGATTGAAGACGTGCGCCAGGAAACTTTTTGTCGCGTGTGGCTGGCTGTGCGCTCAGGGAACGTGCAGAACCCCAGAGGGTTTGGCGCTTATGTGCATTCCGTGTGCAAGAACGTCCTGTCAGAAAGCCGCCGGGTTGATTTCCGTAATCAGCACGATCCCCTTGAATCGACGGACGTTGCCGATAGCCAGTCGGGGCTGGAAGATCTGATGCAGCAAAAAGAAAATGGAAAGCTGGTCCGCGAAATCCTGGCCCGGCTTCCGGAAAGAGACCGTCACGTTCTGCACGCTCGGTTCTTTGAAGAGCGCGATAACGACGATGTATGTGTGGAGTTTGGCGTGGACCGCGACTATCTGCGGGTCCTGCTTCATCGGGCCATTAACAGATTCGGGGAGCTTTACAAAATGAAAGGTAATTAGCCTGTTTAGTGAAGCATCAACGAAGCTAGAGAAATCAGGGGTAAGACTATGAACGCCAGGGTCATGGACCACGAGCAAGCAATCAAAAGCATGATGGCAGAGCGCTATCTGCTCGGCGAGCTGTCAGAGATCGAACGCGACTCTTACGAAGAGCACTTCTTTGGTTGTCAGGAATGCTTCGAGCAAATCAAGGCTGGGACTGAATTTGTAAGCTATCTCAAGGGTCTGGGAGCCGAAGAACCTGTTGCCACAGCCACGCAACCGCGCTGGCGCAGGGTTCTGGCGCAGTCGCTCCGGCCCACCCCAGCTTTCGCCCTTGCCGCATGCGTTCTGGCGGCCATCAGCGTGTACCAAAACATGATAACCATGCAAAAGTTGAAGGCTCCCGAGATCGAATCGCGTTATATGTTGACAGAGGCGTCCCGCGCTGGCGAGAAATTGATAAGCGTCTCGCCGAGCAGCCGGATCAGGCTGGCCATCGAGTTTCAGCCTCAAGGGGAGTTTGTTTCCTATGAAAGCCAGATTGTCAACGAGGATGGAAAGGTCAAGCTTGCTGTGCCATTCTCAATCCAAGGGTCACAGGACATGATTGAGATTTCTCTTTACGCTGGCGATCTTAAGCCGGGCAGGTACTTTATGGTGGTCCAGGGGACGGACCGAAATGGTTCTAAGCAGGAGCTGGCTCGCGATCCGTTCAGGGTTCAATTCCATGATTAGACTGCCGCTCTTCGCGGCGGTAACAGGTCATCAACCGGGTTCCTCGGAAGTTTAAGGCATTTGCTTTCTACGGCAATCCACCGCTGCTTGCCGGACGTGTGAGATGGTATGGATGAAGTCCCATTCGCGCATCGACTTCGGCCTCTCTTCTGTACTACCAATACCTCACGCACTAACGTACGCGTCTATTTTCAACTCTGCCATGTATACTCAGTCACCAACAACCCCAGGTTAACCATCATGAGACTAGTTAAGGAGGAGTGTTAAATGAGCAAGTGCTCGCGCCACCATTTGCAATATTTCTATCACGCAGCCGCGTATGGGTTAGCAGGAGAAATCGAACGTCCTATGCGCTACAGCATTCACGCGCAAGCCGCAACTGCCCTGGCCGGCTCCGGCGGACGCGGATTCCAGCGCGTGGAAAACTTCAGTGTTTCTCCCTTTGTTTCTTTCGACGCCGCTTATACCGAGGTTGGTGGCAGTTTTGATGACTGTCACAACCAACACACCACTTTTGCGTATTCCGTCATCGAAGGACTCAACATCGCGGGCATGATCACAGCCGATCGTGTTGTTGCCCGCATGGCCATTTACTCTCCAATAGTCAGCGGCGGCGATGAAGATTCCCCGGTGCCGGCTGCCAAAAGTAAGGCGCCAAAGAAAAGCACCAGGAGCAAGAAGCTAGCCACGCCTGCATACGAGGAACACACCTTCGATATTACGGGCAGCTATTTTGACAATCTGCGGATCGCCGGCCAAAAGATTGAGGTACAATTGGCCACTCCCCGGCTTCACCAGTACCAGACGTATAGCAGGCTTTCAAGCGCCATCAAGAGTGGCGCTGATGATCTCCTGCCCTGGGGCAATCTGGACCCAGGCAGGCTAAATAAACTGGAGGATCTGGAAGACGAATACCACGCGTTGACCGGGTTCGGCAGCCGGGCCAGGCTATGGAAAAAGGACAAAGAATCTCGCTCCACGGACGGAATGTACTGGTGCTCAGCAGCGGGACATTACAATCTGCACAAGAACTTCCCCGAAACAGAACTGCATGGCTTTGGCGGTATTATCTGCATTCCCAAGTTCGGCGTGGTGCGCCTGGCAGAGCTGGTGGTCCACAAGGACCGGCGCGAGCTTCACATGCTCCGCGTAGACATGTGCTCAACCAGCACCGGCGGCATTGTGGGCGGTGGCGCTGGTGGCGGCGGCGGATCCATGCCACCTCCTGGCTAATTGCTGCGGTTTTCCTGTTGCTGATTGCGGGCGGATGTCGGACTGATTGGCCGAGTCTGTATACAGACGCCCGCAATAAGTTTGCCCACTCGCGTTTACGGGCTGATCGCCATGAGTCGGAAGCTGCTGCAGACCTGGCAGAACGAGGAATGCTCAAGGCGGCCCGGTCCGACCACGTCTGGAGTTACAAGTTTCGCATTCTTAAGGCCGAAGTTATCGTTGCCCGGAAGCCACAGGAAGCCCTTGATCTGCTAAGTACACCTCCACCGCCGGAACTCTCGTCAGGAGAGTTCGCGAGCCGGCGCAGGATTATTCAGGGATTGGCCTACGCTCTGGGCAAAAATTTCTCCCAAGCGCAAATTTGTCTGGACGAAGCCGCTCATGATACTTATTCCGGCAAGCCTGAGCTGTTAGTTACCATTGCTTTCGATCAGGCATATGTAGCATCTCTGCAAAATAATGACCGTATAGCATGGGAAAGGTATAGAAAAGCTATAGAGCTCGCCCACGGCTATATGTTAGGAAATCTCGAAGCGGATGCTCGTATCAACTTGGGCAAGCTCTTGATGGATCGCGAGCTTTATGATGCGGCCATCAGCGAATTCAACTTGTCCCTGGCGCCTGCGCGATCAATAGGAGCTGTTGCTTCGGAACAAATGGCGCTCGGGAACATGGGGTGGAGTTACTTCCAGCTTGGTGATTTTGAAAATGCCGGTTCTTCTCTGACCAAAGCGGCGGAGATTGCCGGCCAGCTGAACGACGATAAAGACCGGGAAAGATGGCTCAGGGACCTGGGAATCTTGTTCTATGTTCAAGGCGACTATTCCCAGGCGGAATCTTATTACCAGAAATCGCTGGCGTTAGCGCAGCAGATCAGCGACAAAGACACCATCGCCATCAATTACCACAATCTTGCTCAACTGGAGCTAAAGCGAGGCCGCCTCGACAAGGCGGAGGACAATAACAAGAAGGCTTATATGGTTGAAGGGTTAGCGCCTGAGGATGCCTCAGACCCTTATCTCCTGTTAACGAGCGGCGAGATTGCTCATCTGCGAAAAGATTTTCCGACGGCGGAAAAGGACTTGGCGGCTGTTATTCAAAACGCCAGAGCCGACAGCTCACTCCGCTGGCAGGCCCAATCAGACCTGGCCAACCTCTATGTTGATGAGAATGAAAGCGCCAAAGGCGAGGCGTTGTTTGTCGAAGCGCTGCATACGGTCGAAGCTGCCAGACAAGAGATCAAGCAGGAGGACCGGCGGATGTCGATCCTGGATGCGTGGTCTTTTTATGACGATTACATCCGCTTTCTTGTCAACCAGAACAATCCGATCAAGGCTTTGCAAATCGCGGAGTTCAGCCGCGGCCGCACGTTGGCTGAAGCATTTGGGATCGTGGACCCACAAAAGGCTATGGGACTCCGCATAACGACCATGCAGAATTTCTTGCGAAAGCATAACAAAACCATTTTGGCGTACTGGATTTCCAGCCAGGAATCCTACCTATGGGTGATCGGCCCCAAGCAGTTCAAACTTCTCCGTTTGCCGGAAAGGAAAGATATTGAGCGTGAAATAGACGCCTACAGCAAAGAAATCCAATCTCACGCTGAAACTGGAAGCTCAACGCACGGGGAGAAGCTCTACGAAATGCTGGTGGCGCCAGCGGAAAAATTGCTCCCTAGGAATGCAAGGGTCGTGATTGTGCCCAACCGCGGTTTATATAAGCTGAATTTTGAATCCCTGGTTGTGCCAGGGAAAACGCCTCACTACTGGATCGAAGACGCTGTGGTAGAGAACGCCAGTTCCATTGCGCTCTTGGTTGAGACCAGGCATCGTCCGTCCCGTGGCGTGAAAAAGCTTTTGCTGATGGGCGCGCCGGTCCAGGCGACTGACGAGTTCCCCACGCTTCGGTTTGCAGCGGACGAGATCAAATCGGTAGGACGCCATTTTCGACCTGACCAGGAAAGCGTCATCGCCGGCAAAGATGCCACTCCGTCAGCTTACAGTTCGGTGGGACCGGGGGCATACCAATTCATTCACCTGGTTACGCACGGTACCGCAAGCCAAACCAGCCCGCTGGACTCAGCCATCATCCTTTCCATGGATCCGGACAAGTCATTCAAGCTTTATGCGCGCAACATCAAAGACATTAGGCCGTTGCGCGCCGATCTGGTGACCGTCTCAGCCTGCTACGGGGCAGGAGAGAAGACCTATTCAGGCGAAGGGCTGGTAGGTTTGGCCTGGGCCTTCATGCGCGCTGGATCCCATCAGGTAATTGCCGCCCTTTGGGAGGTGGATGATTCCACCATGCCGAAGTTGATGGATAACGTCTACGCCGATCTCGAATCTGGCAAGAGTGCCGCGGAGGCGTTGCGGGCCGCCAAGCTGGCGATCCTTCATTCCAACGATTTTCACAAGCGCCCTTATTACTGGGCATCGCTCCAGCTGTACACCGGCTCCTGAAACACCACGCTGACGAAAGCGCTCAAATCGCCGCTCTTGCGCGACCTTTGCTGTTCAGTTCTCAGGCGGCTCCAGAATATAACTCTTCGCGGGTCCCCCTCGATCATCCCGCCATTCCAGATATTGGTGGTGATATTCGCCGTCTTGCCCCCTGCGAAAGGAGACAAACGGGAATAACACTTGGCCGTTCAGATCGGGGCGATCGTCCGGCCACACCGGAATCCATGTTCCAGTATTCAAATACAAGACCTTGACGCCATTGATATCCGGCAATCTCTGCACATCCTGATCATGTGTATGCCCCATCACGGCGTAAATCTGCCTGGCGGGAGGGAATTTCAAGTCATGGATCGTCTTGTAGACGCCAGCGGCCATTCCGTCTTCCCCAACTTGCGGCTCTCGCTTGCGTTGCAACCGCCGTACTAACTCACGGAACGCCGCCGCCAGGTAAGGCGCAAACATGCCAAGTACGCTCAGCACCGTCAAAAGTCGCTGATGCTTCACCAGGAACTGTCCTGGTCCATGCGCAAACACAAAAATGCCCACAATAACGATCGCCAATGCAGTCACCAGGGGGACCGCAATCGAACCGATATAGACTGCATACCAGAAGAAGTCGCGTATCCGCGATGTCTGGAAAGCCCGGCGAATAAATCGCAGGGAACGAAAGAGGATCGCCATCGCTGCAATCGGATGCCTGCGTAACAGCATCCACAGAATGCGCTCGGTTGGCCGCACGGAACCCAGAAAAGGCTCGAGCTTTTCCAGTTGATTGATCAGGTAGCGATTTACGAAAATGCCGAGTGGCAGGCTTAATTTATCGGGATTAGTCGCCATCACCGGACCACCCTCAATTCGTTGCTCCGGATCGTACCTGTGTCCATGCTCAAAGTAGATATTGCCAATTCGCAGTGAATCGTCGCAATAGAAAACCTGAGTGCGTACTGCATCTTCTCTTGCACCCTCTCTTTGCATCAAAACACCAAAAGCTTTTCTCACCAGGGGCCAATAAAGCTCCAAATCATGATTGCCCTTGGAGAGCAGCAGCAATCCTCCCGCATTGATCCAATTGGCCAGGGCGACAAAGAATTCCCGGTGACCATTGGCAATTTGCAGCAGCTTCCAAGCGCTCTTATAGTCGTCTGTTTCAAGGCCAAATCTCTTCTCTCTCCTGGAGACTGTCTTCTGCAACTCGGCAGCATCCTTCATCACGCCAAGTTGCTGAAGGAAAGCGCTCCACTCCTGGAAATCCTCTTGCAGGCTCGGGCAACGAAAGATTCGCGCGAAATCGAACGTGTCGCCATTGATGAAGAGTAGTTTTTCCGCCCCGGCCTTGCTGTAGGTGAGCAAGCGGCTAAACGCCTGGTCAGAGAGAAAGTTTTCCGTGCGGGAAAAACGGCCCGTGGATGGGTTTCGTCCACACCCGAGGTGAAAATCACTGAGCGTCAATATCTCTTGCGGCGGATGGTCAATGAGCGCTTGCAGCCGAGCATTTTCGGCTTGGATCGCCTCGCTTGGACTGGAACTGCCTGCTCCCGAATGGATGTTCGTTGCGT
>WNFM01032836.1_pt3 | contig 14888 bp, 12 predicted proteins | sample 5400271 | NCBI WGS metagenome assembly WNFM01 (sample SAMN13153352, study PRJNA577476) | soil metagenome | isolation source: 60 cm saprolite on Douglas fir-dominated hillslope | place: USA:California | collected 2013-09-17 | reverse complement strand
AGTCGACGTCGACCGCCTCCAGCTCCTCGAGCAGAACGTTGCGATGCTCGAGAACCGAAGCGCCTGGAGAGCTCCCCCCACCCCCATTCATCATGCCAACATTCTACCACGTGAGCGAACAAATGTACGGACCTTAACGAGGTCCTTAACAGCCTTGTTTGGTCGCGCCGGGCCGGCCCGAATACATTTCTGGCAGCACCAGGAAACAGCCCCCAAAAAGTGGGTGGGTGGTTTTGGGGGAGGGCCTTCAAAACGACGCGCGAGGCGGTGCCCGACTCCACATCCGACGCCAAAGCCCGACCCGTCCTCCCCCTCCCTGAACTTCTCCAGGCCCGTCAAGCCGACGCCAGGCAGGAGACAAGGCCTATCGCGTCGAACTCGGCACCAAAATGAGACCCAAGGGCCGACGGTCTAGAAGATGGAGGCCGAGTACCCCCCGTCGACAGGGATGGCTGCCCCGGTAATGAAATCGGACGCACCGCTGGCGAGAAACACCGCGATCCCCGCCAGGTCCCCCGGCACGCCCCAGCGAGCCGCCGGTGTATGGGCCAGGACGCGTTCGTTGAGCCCATCGATATCGGCCCGCGCCCGCTTCGTCAGGTCGGTGTCGATCCAGCCCGGGAGGATGGCGTTCACCTGGATGTTGTCCGGCGCCCAGGCCACGGCCAGCGACCGCGTCAGCTGCGTCACGCCACCCTTGCTGGCGCCGTAGGGCGCGAGGTGGGAGCCGCCGAAGAGCGACGTCATCGACCCGATGTTGATGACCTTGCCGCGTCCGTATTCCTTCAGCACGGGATACGCCGCCTGCGAACAGAGAAAGACACTGGTCAGGTTGCTGTCGAGGACCGCGTGCCAGTCCGCCGGGGTGTACTCCTCGGGTCGCTTTCGGATGTTGATGCCGGCGTTGTTGACGAGGATGTCGAGGCGCCCATACCAGCTCAGCGCCTCGTCGACGAGCCGCCCGCCAGCTGTCTCGTCAAGGAGGTCCGCGACAATCGAGCCGGCCTGGCCGCCGGCGGCCACGATCTCGTCGACCGCCCGTTCGTTCTTCTCGATCGAGCGGCCCGCGATCAGCACCGAAGCCCCGGCTTCGGCCAGTCCCTTCGCCATTCCCAGGCCGATGCCGCCGTTGCCCCCGGTGACGATCGCCACCCGGCCGTTAAGGTCGAATGCGTTCATGGCTGCGAGACGAAAGGCTAACCGGTCCGGATGACGCGGATCCTGGCGATCGCCGACGAGGTCGACGAGGCGATCTACGGCGAGAAGCTGCTCCGCCTCCGCCCGGACCTCGTCCTCTCCGCCGGCGACCTGCCCTTCGACTACCTCGCCGGCGACTCCACCTGGGCACCGCCGCGGACCGACGGTCCTCCCCGTGGCCCGCGGGGCGCCGTCAACGCCGACGGGCAGGTCGTCGACGCGGCCGGACTCCGTGTCGCCGGCCTCGGCGGCTCGCTCCGCTACCGGCCCGGACCGAACCAGTACAGCCAGGTCGACATGCGCTTTCGCGCCCTGGCGGTCGAGGCACGCGGCCGGGTCAAGCGCGCCTTCGACGGGCGGACGACCGACATCCTCTTGACGCACTCGGCCCCGGCCGGCGTCGGGGATGGCGAGGACGCAGCCCACCGCGGCTTCGACTCGTTTGCGCGGCTCGTCAAGACGCTCGGCGTCCGCCTCCTCGTCCACGGCCACGTCCACCCCTACGGCGTGCACCAGGCCGATCGCCGGCTGGGCGACGCGCAGGTCGTCAACGCCATCCCCTCCCGCCTGATCGAGCTCTAGCAGGCTAGCCGGGCGTCAGCAGCTCGAGGCGCGCCAGGTACTCCTCCACCGTCACCACGAACTCGGCGTGGCTCCAGGTGAGCGGCGAGACGGAGAGCGGCGCGCCGGTGTGGGGATCGACCTGCTCGGAGAGGAGGCCACCGGGCAGCTCGTGGGCGCACACCCAGTCGATGATCTTGCGGGCCGGCTCCAGGTCGCCGATCGCGGTGGCGATCGCGATGTACCACTGGGCCAGCCAGAGGGTGCAGATGAACCACGGGTTGCCGGGCACCCGGCTCACGTCGGACTCGACCTGGAAGTAGTAGTCGTTCGCGTAGCGGGCCTGGCCGCCGGCCGCGCTCTTGACCGAGAGCTCGTCCCGGACGGTCTCCATCGTCTGCATGACGCGGGGATCGCGGGGCGAGTACATGCCGAACCGCCAGAGCCCGTGGAGGGAGCTGTCGAGGACCGGGTCGGCCGTCACCCCGCCCTTGCCGTCGAGCGTGACCCGCCGCGCGAAGCGGCCCAGCTCGGGCCGGTAGAGGTGCTTGTCGACCGCGCTGCGGAGCTTGGCCTGGGCCGCCGCGAACTTCTCCTTCTCGGCGAGGTCGCCGAAGAGGTCGGCGAACCTTCGCGCCGCCTCCAGGCCGGCCCAGACGGCTCCGACCGTGAACGCGTGGACTCCCCAGCGCTCCTCCCAGAGGTCCCAGGAAGGCTTCGGCAGCCCGGTCTTGGCGTCGAAATAGCCAGCCATGAAATTGGCACTGCGGAGAACGAGGGTCGAGTAGAGCCGCGCCGCGAAATCGAGGTGGCCGTGGATCCGATAGTGCTCCCAGAGGCCCCAGAGGACGAGCCCGGTCTCGTCCTCCTGGATGGCGAGGACCGGGCTGCCGGCGTCGTCGACCCAGGGGTGCCAGGAGCTGCCCGGCATTCCGTCCGGCGTGTACTTGTGGAGGAAGTAGCCGCCTTCCCCCTCCCAGATCATCGCCCGCTGGCAGAAATCGAAGAAGGTGCGCGTGATGTCCTCGTGGCCCGACCGGTCGAGGGCGTTGGTGCCCAGCGCGCCGTCACGGGGCCAGACGTAGCTATAGGTGTCACGGGCGAACTTGGTGATGTCGTAATCAGTGGCCGCGATCACCCCGCCGCCGTTGTCGAACTGGGTCCGGATCGTCAGCAGGCTGCGCCGGTAGAGCTGGCGCGCCGCCTGGCCCAACCCGTCCTGGATCGGTCGCTTGTCCTTGCCTGACCAGATGTCCCAGTAGTTCAGGGTCCGCGTCCGGTAGGTCGTCTCGCCCCGCTTCAGGATCAGGTCCTGGCCGAACTCGGTGACCCCCTTGAGGTCGTCCGCCATGCAAACCCAATGGCAGACCGCCGCCGACCGGCCCACCTCGAGCGGACCGCAGTCGAAGCCGATCGTGGTGTCGACCGATCCCTGCTCGATCCGGTTCCGGCTCAGCTCGCCGTCCTCGGCGTCGACCCAGGTGCCGGAGCGGCCGTCGCCCTTCTTGCCGTTGGCCCAGGTCCCGATCCCCTCCCCGGCCGGCGAGCGGCCGCCGAGGAGGAAGTAGCGGTCCTTCTTGTAGGCGATCACCGCGTGCTGGGCGGCGTCGTAGCCGGTGGTGCAGCCGAGGTCGACCTCCTTGATGTACCAGTCGTAGTGGAAGAAGACGCGGGCGACTGCGACCGGCCGGTCACAGGTCAGCTCGAGGTTGCGGAAGAGCCAGTTCCGGGCCATGTCGACGTAATCGGTGAAGCGGACCCGAAGGCCGAGCCCGGCATGCCGGAGCGTCACCTTCGTCACCAGCGTGTCCTCGGCGTAGCCGAGCTCGCGCTCCCAGCCGGGGTCGGTCTCCCAGGCGAAGCGGCCGTCGAGGAAGAAGCCGGTGTGGCAGACGCTCCCGGCGGTGTGGTTCTCGAGCCCGACCTGGGGATAGAAGATGTCGCGCAGCGCGTAGTCGGCGTCGAACGCCACCATCACGTTGCCGTTGCCGACGACGATGCTGCGTGGCATCTTGGGGTCTAGTGGTGGACCGGGCCGCGGTCCGGTCCGGCGACCGGGCGGACCGCGTCGCGGACCCGGCCGAAGACGGTGCCCGGGTCGCCGACGCCGTCCACCTCGGAGACCGGCACCCCGATCGACCGGTAGTGCGCCAGCACCGGCTCGGTGCGCTCGTGGTATTCGTGCATCCGCTCCTCGATCGCAGCCCGGCTGTCGTCCGCGCGGTTCTCGACCTGCGCCCGGTGGAGGAGGCGATCGATGAGCACATCCTCGGGAGCCGTCAGCGCGACCACCATGTCGACCCTGCGGCCCTCGCTGGCCAGCAGCGAGTCGAGCGCGCGGGCCTGCTCGGCGGTGCGCGGAAAGCCGTCCAGCAGGACGTCCTCCTCGGGGTTGCGGCGCAGCCGCTCGCTCACGATCCGGACCATCACCGGGTCGGGGACAAGCTGGCCGGCCTTCATCAGACCGGCCACCAGTCGACCCTCGTCGGATCCCTCCGCCGCCTCGGCGCGGAGGACCTCGCCGGTGGAGAGATGGGTCAGCCCGAACTCGGAGCTGATGTAGCGCGCCTGGGTCCCCTTGCCGCTGCCGGGTGGTCCGAAGATCAGCCAGATCATTCGTATGGCCGGAGCGATCCTCTTCGCTCCTGGAGCCGGAGGGAGCGCCTGCGCTGCCACCACCTGCGGGCATCCTCGGCGAGCAACGATCGGGCGGCGTTGTCGGGGCCCGACGGCTGGCCGGCCACGCTCAGCTCGAGCCAGCGGCGGGTGATCTCGACGTAGAGGTCGGCCTCGGTCCAGCCCGGGAAGTGCTCGAGGATGCGGTGCTTGCGGATCACCTCGGCCACCGGCACGTAAACGTTGTCGTACCAGCTGGCGGCCGCTTCGGGCAGCGACACCTCATGGCCGCGCTCGATCTCCTGGAAGTGGCGATGGCCGAGGATGTGCTTCAGGATCTCGTCGTAGCGGCCGAGCCGGCTGACCTCGATCCGGGCACTGGGCCGAAGCTCGTGGATCCGCGTGGTCTCCGCCGTGGTCGCCACCTCGATCACGCGGGCGTTGATGAACTCCCGGCCGAGGCTCCGAGCGACCGACACCCGGTGATGCCCGTCGATGACGTAGTAGTTGGCGCCGACCTTGTAGACGTCGATCGGCGGGAGCTCGTCCCCTTCCACCATCGCCCGGTAGATCCGGGTCCAGCGGTCCCGCAGCCGGCGGTCGATGGGCAGGAAGCCGGGGTCGAAATCGCCCACCTTGCCGGGCGCCGCGGCCGAGCCCACGACCCGTTCGAGCGGGATCTCATGGACCCCCGCGAAGGAGCGGCCCTCGGCTCCCGCCGCTGCGAGCGCCGCGTCCATCGACGCCAGCCCCCGCCCGCGCCGCGTCAGCGTTCCGAGCACGGCTTTGCGAAAGGCCCGAAAGCGGGCGGCATCGAAGTCTTCCCGGGCGCGCAGGGTCTCATCCACTGCGCACCTTAAAGCCCGCTACAGCCCGCTACAGGAGGGCTTTCTCCGTCTCGGCGTCGAAGAGGTGGAGCCCGCGGGTGTCGAGGCCGAGCTTGACCTGGTCGCCGACCGCCACCTTGAGCCGCGGGTCGACCCGGGCCGTGACGGTATCGGCGCCGACCTGCCCGTAGAGGAACTGGTCGGAGCCGAGCCGTTCGACGACGTCGACCTTCATGTCGAGCGTGGCTTCCTCGGAGGGCCGGTCGGTGACCGCCTCCGGGCGGAAGCCGAGGGTGCCCTTCGCGGAATTGACCGGCTTGGGTAGCCTGACCTCGAAGCCGGAAGCCTTGGCGGTGCCGTTCTGCATCGTCACCGGTATGAAGCTCATCGTCGGGGTGCCGATGAAGCCAGCCACGAAGAGGTTGGCCGGGTGGTCGTAGATGTCGTCGGGCGTTCCCACCTGCTGGAGGATGCCGGCGTTCATGATCGCGATCCGGTCGCCCATGGTCATCGCCTCGACCTGGTCGTGGGTGACGTAGATGAAGGTCGTCTCGAGGTCGTTGTGGAGCTTCTGGAGCTCGATCCGGGTCTGTCCGCGGAGCTTGGCGTCGAGGTTGGAGAGTGGCTCGTCGAGGAGGAACACCTGGGGGTCGCGGACGATCGCCCGGCCGAGGGCGACGCGCTGGCGCTGGCCGCCGGAGAGGGCGCGCGGCTTGCGCTGGAGGAAGTTGTCGAGTCCCAGGATCCGGGATGCGTTGTTGACCCGCTTCTCGATGTCGGACTTGGCCAGCTTCTTCATCTGGAGCGGAAACGCCATGTTGTCGAAGACGCTCATGTGGGGGTAGAGCGCGTAGGACTGGAAGACCATGGCGATGTCGCGGTCCTTCGCCGCCACGTTGTTGACAACCCGGTCGCCGATCCGGATCTGGCCCTCGGTGATCGTTTCCAGCCCGGCCAGCATCCGCAGGGCCGTGGACTTGCCGCAGCCCGAGGGACCGACCAGGACCATGAACTCCTTGTCCTTCACCTCGACGTTGAAGTCCTTCACGACCGTGACGTCGGCCGTGTAGCGCTTCACAACGTGGTCGTAGGTGACTGCTGCCATCTTTCGACTACCCCTTGACTGAGCCCGCGAGGATGCCGCGGACGAAGAAGCGCTGAAGGCTGAAGAACACGATCAGCGGGACGATCATGGAGAGAAAGGCCGCGGCCGTCAGCAGGTGATAGCCGCTGCCGAGCGAGTTGACGAGGTTGGCGACGGTGACCGTCATCGGCGCCACCTCCGGGGTGCCGCCGAGGTAGATCAGGGCCACCAGGAAATCGTTCCAGATCCAGAGGAACTGGAAGATCACGAGCGACGCGATCGCCGGGACCGAGAGCGGCAGCACGATCCGGAAGAAGACGGTGAGCGTGCTGGCCCCGTCCATCTCGGCCGACTCGAACAGGTCGGTCGGGAGCGACCGGAAGAAGTTGGCGAGAAGGTAGATGGCGAACGGCAGCCCATAGCCGGTGTGGGCGAGCCAGATGCCGAGGAAGGTCCCGCTGAGCCCGACGCTGTTGAACATCTTGAGCACCGGGATGAAGGTCAGCTGGAGAGGGACGGCGAGCAGTCCGACGAGGGCCAGGAAGAGGATGTCGCGGCCCCAGAACTTCATCCAGGAGAAGGCGTAGGCCGCGAACGCGGCCAGCGCAGCGGGGATGATCGTCGCCGGGATCGTGATCATGACGCTGTTGAGGAAGCTCGTTCCCAGGTTGTTCTGCGCGAGCACCTTGGAATAGTTCTCGAGCGTGAAGGTGAAAGGCGGCGAAAGGGCCGTCCACCAGCCCGTGTTGGAGATGTCGGTAAGGTGCCGGAAGGAGCTGACGAAGAGACCCAGCGTGGGCACGACCCAGGCGATGGTCAGCCCGATCACGGCGACATGGAGGGCGACGCCGGACAGCCGGTCGGTGATCCACCGGGCCGACCAGGTGGGCGCCTCGATGCGCTCTTGTGCCATGACGCTCATCGCCTTGCCTCCTGCGCCCGGAACTGGCTGAGATTGAATATGAGAACCGGGATCACGGCCACCAACAGGATGACGGCGATGGCGCCGGACCGGCCGGGATCGGCCGATACGAAGTACTCCTGGTACATCTTGACCGCCAGGATGTTGGTGTCGAAGTTGCCGTTGGTCATGACGTAGACGATGTCAAAGGCCTTCAGCGCGAAGATGATGAGGGTCGTCGCGACGACGGTCACGGTCGGCATCAGGAGGGGGAAGATGACCCGCCGGAAGATCGTCATCTCGCCCGCGCCGTCGACCCGGGCGGCCTCCAGCAGCTCACCCGGGATGCCCTTCAGGGCGGCCGAGAGGATGACCATCGCGAAGCCCACCCAGCCCCAGATCGCCACTGCGATCAGCGCGAAGTTGTTGAAGCGCGTGTCCTGGATCCAGGTGACCGGGTTGAGGTGGAAGAGCGAGGTGAGAAGGTAGTTCAGGGTCCCCGTCTGGATCGCTCCCGGCGGCTGGTAGCTGTACATGAACTTCCAGATCACCGACATCGCCACGAAGGAGATCGCCATCGGCATGAAGATGAGCGACTTGATCGGCGTCTGGTAGGGGACCCGGTCGGCGAGCACCGCCATCACGACCCCGAAGAAGAGCGTGAAAAGGGTGTAGAGCACCAGCCAGTAGAGGTTGTTGCGGATCGTGATGAGGACCGCCGGGTCGCTCAGCACGGCCAGGTAGTTGGAAAGGCCGACGAAGGCGGTGCCGTGCTTGTCCTGGAGGCTGATCCAGACCGTGCTCACCAGCGGGATGACCAGGAACACGGTGACGAAAATCAGGGCAGGCCCGACCCAGATCCAGGGCCGGGCCCGCGGCTGGACGGCGTCCGGCAGGCGCCGGACCAGGAACTCGAAGGCGACGATGTACAGGCCGATGGCGACCGGCACGCCGATGACGGCGGCCAGCAGCGTCGGCAGCTGGTTTACGAGGAAGTTGCTCAGGACGTCGGGCACGTCGAGACCCTCCCTTTCTTACTTGTAGGCGGTCGCTTGAACCGCGTCAGACGCGGCCAGAATGGAGTCGAGCTTGCTTGGGTTCTGGACGAAGTCGAGGACGTCCTTGAAGTACTGAGCCTGCATCGCGCTCGGCATCAGGTCGCCGGCGTCGAAGCGGGCGATCTTCGCGCCGACCAGCTGCTGGGCGATCAGCTTCGAGGTGGCGTCCGGGTAGTCGCTGAGCGAGACCTGCTTGTTGGGCGAGATGGCGCCACCGCGCTTCACCCAGATCGACTGCGCCTGCGGGGTGGTGAGGTACTTGATCAGGGCCCGGGACTGGGGGGTGTCCTTGAACATCCCGAAGAGGTCGCCGGCGACGACGTGGGCGCCGGCGTTCTTGCTGTCGACGTCAGGCAGAGGGAAGAAGCTGAGGTCGGTTCCCAGCGTCACGCCCGAGTTGGCCTTGGTGATGATGTCGCTCATGAACGATCCCTGGTTGTGCATGTAGCACTTGGGGGGATTCGCGTACATCGGGTTGGCGGCGTCCGCGAATGCGGTCGAAACCATGAACTGGGGACCGCCGTAGACGAGGCCGGGGGTGCCGACGATGCCGCCCCAGGTCTGCCACGCCGTCTTGATCTCCGGCGACGTCCATTTCTGCTTACCAGCCCACCAGTTGTCGTACACGGTTGGGCCGGCCTGGCTGAGAACGATCTCCTTGACCCAGTCGCTGCCCGGCCAGCCGGAGGCCGAGCCGCTCTCCAGGCCGATGCACCAGGGGGCGGTCCCGTCCTGCTTCATCTTGGTCTGCAGAGCCTGCAGGTCGGCCCAGGTGGTCGGCACCGTGTAGCCCTTGGCCGCGAAGGTCTTGGGGTTGTACCAGACCAGTCCCTTGAGGGCGGTCTTGATGAAGATGCTGTAGGTCTTGCCGTTGTACTGGCCCAGCTTCACCCAGTCGGGCGCGTACTCCTGGCTCATGGCGGACATGTCGAGCACGTTGTCGAGCGGCTTGAGCTGCCCGTTCTTGGCGAAGTCGAACATCTGGCCGGGCCCGGGGAGGCCGGCGAGCTCGGGCGGGTTGCCCGCCTGAAGCCGCGTCGTCAGGGTCGCGTTGATGTCACGCGTGCTCTCGTAGTTNCTTGACCATGGCGAGGAAGGAGTCCTGCTCGTTGGCCGACCAGACGGCGAGGACGTTGACCGAACCGCCGAGCTTGCCGCCCCCGGTCGATCCACCGCCGGATGACTGACCCGGTGCGCAGGCGACTACGGCGAGCGCCGCGATGAGGCCGAATACCATTTCCCGACTGAATCTGGAAACGCGCATCAACTACCCCCTATCGAATCAGCCTACGAGATGCGGCTTGGCGACCATATCCAACTTACTCCCGGCGCGATTCGTGTCAACACGCCGGTTATTCACACCCTAAGCCTTAGGCACTGAGGTCCGCAAATGTCGTTCCGGATGATCTTGGACGGGGCGACCCTGTAGTTTGGTTTCAGTGCGCCCGCCCTCGCACCCGGCATCCCAGGGACTCGCGGCAGTGCTCCGCGGCGTGGTCGCGGACCTCCAGCGCGCCTCGGGCGCCGAGATGGTCTCGATCTACCTCTACGAGGAGGCGCGCCGCCGCTACTACGCGCCGGTTGCGATCGGCCAGCCGGAGGAGACCCTGCTCGGGGCGCTGGCCGACATGGACGAGCAGCTCGGCCGCTACCTCGCCGACGCCGCGGAGGGCAAGGTTCCCGACGAGCTCGGCGTTCAGCAGTACGGCTCGACCGTCTGGCTGACGGTCACCCGCCGGCCGCTGGTCGCGGCCGACGCCCGGGCCGAGATCGACAGCACCTTCATCCGCCGCAACCAGGTCGTGTCGACGATCGGGCTCCCCCTGCTCGCGGGCGAGCGGCTGCTCGGCATCGTCTACTTCAACTACCGCGAGAAGAAGGGCACCCGGGGGAAGCCCGCCGGGCCGCGGGCGCCAACCAAGGAGAACCTCGCCCAGCTCGAACGGCGGGCGGTGGTGGCGACCGCCACCGTCGCCGCGGCCCTCGAGGCGGCCGAGCTGTCGGCGCTGGAGGGGATCGCCCGCCTGGCGGGCTTGCTCGGTGCCCCATCTGAGGGCGGCGACGCGAAGGAGATGCGGCGGCTCTTCTCGATTGCCCTTTCCGAGCTCCTGCTGGCGAGCTCCCTGGACGGCGCCATCATCTACGAGCTGGCCGGCCACGGGACCCGGCTCGAACTGGTCACCGCCCAGGCGCCCGCGGCGGCGCCCACCCGGGTCGGCGTCCAGGGACACGCGAGCGACTGGCAGCCGCAGCTGCTGGAGGCGGTGGGCGGCGCGATGGCGGCGGCCGACCTCTACCCGGTCGCCGCGTTTCCGCTGGGCACCCAGGAGGACCCCCACGGGTACCTCCTGATGCTAAGCCGGGACCGGCTGGCGACGGTTCGCCGGGCGCCCGCCACGGACATCATGCTCCGCCCGCCTGATCGGCGAGCTTCGCCAGGGCAACAAGCTGCTCGGGGCCCTCGGCCACATGACGAGCTCGATGCTGCGTCCGGGGTCGACCCGGCGCCAGGTTCTCGACGCCGTCGTCGGACACCTCACCGACGCCGCGGTGCCGGAGTTCGACTTCCACTTTGCGACCGTTTACCTCGTCGCCATCGGCGAGGCCGAGCAGCCGGTCGTCAAGATGGCCGCAGGCGCCGCCCGGACGGCCGCGATCAGCTCCGCCGAGGTCACCGCCGACGGCGGCGGCTCGCGCGGTTCGCGGGTGCCGCGCTGGGCACTCGACCAGGTGCGCCCGCTGGGGGCGGACGACGTCCTCGTCCACGTCGCCACCCGCTGGCAGTCGGCCGTCGTCGGCCCCGCCGCATCCGGCCACGAGCTCAACCGGGAAGACGTCTTTGCGGGACCGATCCGGGAGCGGTCCCACTGGTGCCAGGTCCCGGTCGTCTGGAACGACGGCACGACGCTGACCTGGGTGCTCTCCTGCCTCCTCGGCGAGGACGCCGAGAGCGCCCCCGATCCTCCTTTCACCCTCGCCGCCGAGCTGTTCGAGGGCAGCGGCCATGGCGAGCTGATCCGGATCTTCCTGCCCTTCGGCTTCGACCACGACCGCGCCGCCACCGGGGTCCTCGAGGTCGGCTACCACCGGAGCGGCGAGCGGCGGCCGGACTGGGGCCAGGTCGAGGCGCTCCGCGCCGCGGCCGCCGAGATCGCGGTTGCGGTTGAGACGGCGCGGCTCTACGAGGAGGCCCGCCACCACGCCGAGCAGCTGGAGCTGAGCGCCGACGTCAGCGAGGCGATCGCATCCTCCATCGACCTCGACCAGACCCTCGCCCTGGTGGCCCGCAACCTGGTCCGCCTGGTCGATGCCTCGTTCTGCCAGATCGCGCTCTACGAGGAGGACCGGCAGGGCTGGTTCGGCGCCGCCGCCTCCGCCCACGAGGATGTCTGGCGGCGGCAGCGGGGCGAGCGCTCACAGCCGTCCTTCCTGTTCGACCTCCTCGACCGGCGCGAGGCCATCGTCATCGAGGACGCGGCCAGCGACCCGCGGGTGCCGCCCGGTTATCGCGACGCCTTTGGCGTGCGCTCCCTGCTGGCCCTGCCGCTGGTCGCCGACGGACAGCCGATCGGCGCCGCGGTGCTCGCCCAGACCGAGCGCTCGCGCACCTTCACGCCGGAGGAGGTCCAGCTCGCCAAGGGTCTCGCCCACCAGGCCGCGGTGGCGATCAAGAACGCGCGCCTCCATGCGCTCGCCGAGGAGGAGCGCCACCTCCAGAAGGATTTCGTCCTGGTCGGCTTCGGCCAGTGGGGCCAGAAGGCGTACACCCACCTCCAGACGCTGAAGCAGTTCTTCAACTTCCGGGTCCACGTCGTCGAGCACGAGTCTCCCGGCGGCCGGGAGCGATTGGCCGAGCGCGAGCAGCAGGTCCGGGCCAACGGCGACGCCTTCTACTGGGACAGCGAGGCGACGCCCGGCCACGACCAGCTTCAGCGCGAGCTGGAGCCGAGCTGTTACGTGATCACCTACATCGCGACCCCGGCGTCCACCCACCTTCCCAACCTGGCCCTCTACCACGACCTCAGCGACGTGGTCCTGGTCGAGAAGCCGCTCGGCGCGCCACCCGAGGAGTACCGCCGCTTCCTGGCGACCGCCCGGAGCGGCGTCGAGATCGTGGCGGCCGACCATTACTACTTCAAGCTCGAGGTGCGGCTGCTGCAGCTCCTGCTCACCGAGGAACGCACCCTGCGTGTCTTCCTGGACAGCGTCGAGGAGGTGCGGGTCGAGATCCTCGAGGAGCAGCCGCTGGTCGGCGCGGCGGCCGACATCGGCGTCATCGCCGACCTCATCCCGCACGCCTTCGCGATCATCTCCCTGCTGACGCCGATCGACGGCATCCGCCTGGACGAGGACACCCCGCTGATGATCGGCCGCCACGAGGGGTTCGAGGGGCGTCGGGAGAGCTTCGCCCGGCTGACGGGGAGCTTCCTCCACCAGGGCCGGGCGGTCCGGCTCGTTATCGAGGTCGGCAAGGGCGTCGAGAACGCGAAGTGGATCCGGCTCAGCGGGGAGTCCCGCTCCTCCGGCCGCGCCCCCAGCTACAAGTTCGACTTCGGCCAGGGCGAGGCGATCGACGGCACCCAGCCGACGGTCCGCGCCGCCGTCCGCCGGATCCGCGAGCCGGGGGTTCCCGACAACGCGCACCTCAACATGCTCCGGCACGTGATCGAGAGGCGCCACCCGGCGGTCGGCATCCTCTCCATCCGGGAGGCGATCCGGGCCAACCAGCGGGTGCGCGACCTGGAGGCGATGGCGGAGGCGCTGCTTGCCCGGGGCGAGGTGGCGACCTATCCGCTCGGGACGCGCCCGGTGTGGACGGGCCAGCCGCATCCGGGGTCGGCGTTCCGAGTGTCCGAGGTTAGCGGGACGCCGACCTAGGCCTAAAACCCCGTCTTGGCGTCGAGGTCACGCTTGGAGAGACGCCATGGAAGGGGAGGCAGCAGGAGGCCTGGGTGTCGAATTCGACGCTAAGAGTGTTGCGTCGAGGCGAAATGAAGGATTCATACAGCGCGGAACTCGAATATGACGCCGAATTCATCAGGTTTCGCTTGAGTGTTGGAAATGGAGGCATTCCGGAGCACTTGATGCCCTCTTTTTCCGACAGTCGAGCGCGAGCGAGGCAAATCTCGCCCACGCGTCGAGGTTCGACACCAAGGCGCGACCTGTCCTCCCCTTCATAGGAATTTCGCAAGACTCCCCTCTCGACTCCCGCCTGCAACCGGGCGTAAGACGCCGACGCGGTACGAACGCATGTTCGATAATGGGTCGGTGGGGATCGGGTCGGGCACGCCATACGTGGAGCTGCACTGTCACTCCAACTACTCCTTCCTGGACGGCGCCAGCCACCCCGAGGAGCTCGTCGAGCGCGCCGCCGAGCTCGGGATGCCCGCGCTCGGGATCACCGACCACGGCGGGGTCTACGGCGTCGTCAAGTTCGTCAACCACTGCCGGCGGGTCGGGATCCGGCCCGTCATCGGCACCGAGCTGGAGGTCGGCGGCCGCCACCTCGTCCTGCTCGCGAAGACGATGCGGGGGTGGTCCAACCTCACCCGGCTCCTGAGCCACGCCCACCGCGACCAGCCCAAGGGTGAGGCGAGGACCACCCTGGAGCGGGTCGCCGAGCACCACCAGGACCTCTTCTGCCTGACCGGGTGCCGGCCCGCTGATCAAGCCTGGCTGAAGACGCTCCAGGACGTGTTCGGCCGCGAGGACGTGCTGGTCGAGCTGCAGAACCACCTCCGGCCCGAGGATGGCTGGCTGGCGGCCGGCCAGGCCGAGCTGGCGCGGCGCTGTGGCGCCCGTGCGGTCGCCACCAACAACGTCCACTACCACCTGCCCCAGCGACGGCCGCTCCAGGACGTGCTGGTCGCGATCCGCAACCGGATGACCCTCGAGGAGGCCCGGTCCCTGCTCAAGCCGAACTCGGAATACTTCCTCAAGGACGGCGCCGAGATGCGGGCGGTGCTGGGGGCGCACCCCGACGCTTTGGCGGCCGGCTACGAGATCGCCCAGGAGTGCGAGGTCAGCCTCGACTTCAAAGGCGTCCGCTTCCCCGGCTTCAAGGTCCCCGAGGGCGAGACGCCCTTCAGCCACCTCCACCGGCTCGCCCAGGAGGGCGCCCGGCAGCGCTACCACCCGATCACGCCGGCGGTCTCCCGGCGGCTCCAGAAGGAGCTCGACGTGATCGACAAGACGGGGCTGGCCGAGTTCTTCCTCATCAACTGGGACCTGATGCGGTTCGCGAAGGAGAACGGGGTGCCCGGTCAGGGCCGGGGCAGCGCGGCGGACTCGATCGTGGCCTACGTGCTCGGCATCACCCGGGTCGACCCGATCGAGCACAACCTGCTCTTCGAGCGCTTCCTGCACGAGGAGATGACCTCGACACCGGACATCGACATCGACTTCTCGACCGAGCACCGCGAGCAGGTCATCCAGTACGTCTACGACAAGTACGGCTGGGAGCGGACGGGGATGGTCTGCAACGTGGTGACCTTCCAGCCCCGGATGGCGGCGCGCCAGGTCGGCAAGGCGCTCGGCTTTCCGCCCGACGTCGTCGACAAGCTGGCCAAGTCGGTCGACTCCTGGTTCCCCGAGTCGATGGAGGAGGTCGTCGCCCAGGCTGGCTTCGAGCACCTCGGGGGGGG
>WNFM01060577.1_pt1 | contig 14894 bp, 15 predicted proteins | sample 5400271 | NCBI WGS metagenome assembly WNFM01 (sample SAMN13153352, study PRJNA577476) | soil metagenome | isolation source: 60 cm saprolite on Douglas fir-dominated hillslope | place: USA:California | collected 2013-09-17 | reverse complement strand
CCGCCGACCGTCCCGCCGATATAGGCGGTGACCGTAGGCGAAACCAAGTTGATGACGATCGCGCCGGCAAGGCCCTCGCCGGCGCTGACGCCGCCGGCCGCGGCACCCGACGAGATGCGGCTGGCGTCGTTGGCGACGACGTTGAGCGTGTCGAACGAACTGATCGAAGTCTGATAGACATGGGCATCGACGGCCGAATGGCCGGTCGGATTGCCGATCGACGCATAGGTGATCGAAAGGCCGAGGCCGTCATTGCCGCCGCTCACATAGAGCGAGCCGCCGCCGATGCCGATTTTGGTGGTCTGGTAGGCATCGACATCGATCTGGCGTGCCGACGGCGCCGTCGAGCCGGAAAGCGTCGAATTCGAGATGTAGGCGGTGGCGCTGTCGCTGATGACGCCGGCCGAGCCGGCCAGAGCGAAGGCATTGGAGTCCGCACCACCCGCCAACCCGATCGCGACGGCAGTCTCAAAACCGCCGCTCATCGCCTGCACGACAACGGTCTTGTTATTGTTGATGGTGGTATTGTCGATATAGGCCTTGGTGGCGTTGCCGGCAATCAAGAGCGAAAGCGCCCCCGCGATCGCCGAGCTACCGGACGACGTCTCAGAGCTGAGATTGAGCGCGGCAGTACCGGAGGCGACGTTGGTGGTGGTATTGTTGATCGCCTGCACCACCGTCGCCGCCGTCGTGCTGGTCGAGGTGTAGCGATTGATGCTGGTGCCGTAGATGTGCGCATTGGTGTCGAGCGAAACGATGGCAATCGAGGAACTGCCGGCGATATCGATGCTAAACCCCGGGGCGGGCGCCGAGTTCGCCTTCTCCACGGCGTCGGTGACAGTCTTGACAATGTCCTTCGCTGGATTGTCGTCAACGAGGGCGTAGACCGCCTTCAATTTGCTGGCGAAGCCGCCCGATGCCGTGCGGGAATCCGATTCGACCGCGGCGACAGATGCTGCCGTCAGCCGCCCCGTCGTCGTCGCGGTTACGTACAACCCATCGGCGTGAACCGAGCCGGCTGAACTGGTGTTCACGGCATCGCCGGCCAGCCGGTCATCGGTGATATCGCCGATATAGGCCTTGGTGTCGGTGGCCGCGGCGAGGTACGAAACCGCAAGACCAACTCCGGAGCCGCCGCCGATCGCGAGCGCACCCGAAGTCGAGAACTGCGAGATGATCTCGCCGGCGCTGATGGTTATGGTTGGCGCGCTGAGTTGCGCCGTGTCGCTGACGGCCGTGTGCACCGTATCGGTGATGAATCCGATCGAGGTGATGCCGTTCAGCGTCAGCGATCCCTTCGACGCGCCTGACGTCGGCGCGACTTCAAACAGGAAATTGCTGCTGGTCGCGTTGACATTGAGCGCGCCCGCGCTGGCGACCGATGCGGCGTCGCCGATGCCGGCGATGGTCGTGCTCGATATTCCGACGAAACTAAGTGCGCCACCGACGGAATTGCCGCCACCGCCGGTTCCATTGGAGATACCCGCAGTGCCAGCATTGCCGCCGATATCGATCGAACTGACGTAGGACGCCGCCAAGATATTCAGCGCTCCCGTCCAGGCCTGCGTCGGCGCAGAGTGAAGCGGCAACGCATCTGCGTGAATCGCGTTGGTGCCCATCGTGTCCGTCGCGGTCGCGGTCAGGCTGGCGCCGCTCGAGACCCACGCCGTTGTCGAATTATTGACCGAGAAATACGACACGGCGCCGGCGGCTGCGAGCGAATCCGTGCTGGAGCCTGAGTCCGCGCTCGCACTGGCGTAACTGGTGAGGATGTCGTTGACGACCCCGAGATTGGTATTGAGATGGCTGAACACGGCGCCGATGCTGTCGCCCAAAAGCCAGGTATTGGTGTTCGGCAGTTCCGTCGTCGCCGCGACGCCGATATGTGCGGCGTTGATGATGACGCCCTGCCCGACCGTGGCGGTCGAATCATGCGCGTATTTGCCGTAGGCCACCGCGGCGCTGATCGCGAAGGCGGGTTTCTCGCTGTCCTTCGAGGTCGCGCTGGAGCTCGAATTGGTACGGATGCTGTCTTCCACGACATGGCTGATCAGGGAGACGTCGCCGGAGACATAAATGGACGGTGCAGTGGTGGTACCGGGCGAAGTCGCGATCGACGCATTGGCGGACTGACTGCTATCGGTCAGTGACAATGCACCCGTTATGGTGAGCGGAAATTCCGACCCAAGCTTGGACGTCATCAGCGTGGACAGGAAGTTCGGGGGCTTGCCCGCTTCGGGAAGGAGACCGTTTATGCCAGCATTCCTGCCCAACGTCACCGATGAACTCGTCACATTCCTCGACGTGACCGATGTCGCCTCGACCTGAAGACTTCCTGCCATGCGGTTGGCCGTGCTCGTGCCGAGGCTCGCGCCGAACGTAGCGGTTGCCGAGGTGTTGATCGTGCTGATGGCAACCGCCGCGCCAACGCCGCCACCGGCGGCGGCAAGCGAGAACGACGTCGCGGAAGAGGAGAAATTGTTCTTATTGGATGCGACCAGCGAAAGCACGCCGCCGCTCGACAGGTCCGCGCCGTGCGATACGTTGGCGGATGTCGTTACATCGACTTTCAGGTAGGCCACGTTGGCGGAGAACTGCGCCGAGGAAGAGAAGCCGATCGCCGCTACATCGCCGTGCGATATCGCCGTGCGCGTGGATGACGGCGCCGGACGCGACGTCGGTCGACACGTTCGCGGTGATCTGGCCGACCACGACTCCCGCCGATATCGGCGAGCCAAGTCCGGCCAAAGCCAAAAGTGAGGCGCCGGTGATCACAGGGTCCTCGGCGTCCTGCTTGCCGATCGCCTTGATGGAGATGTTTCCGGACGCGTTGAGATTGGCATGCGTGCCGATACTGACCGTTGCCGCAGAGCTGGCCGCAACATAACCGCCGTTCAGGCCCAGCAAGCTCGCTGCCAGCGTTTCACCGACCAGCGCGAACGTGCCTAGCAGCGAGTCGGTGTAGCTCGAGATGGCGTTCGAGGTCGCTTCGATCGTGATATTACCGCCGGTGATGGTGCCGTTCACCGTGATGCCCGTCGATGCGCTCACCGGACCGCTAATAACGTGCTGGTCTGAAGTAGCCGTCAGCGTGACGTTGCCATCGGTCCAGTGGGACACGCTGGAATTGATGGCCTGAGCAAGGATCATTGAGCCCTGCACCATCGTGATGGTCGGTGCAACAAGTTGAAAATTGTAGGCATTGGCGGTCGAAACGCCCGCGTTGAGCCGGCGGAGGTCGATCACAGCGTGCGCGGCCAGCGTAATCGAACTGGGAGCGATGATCTGGTACAAGTCGGCATTGCCAAGCCCCGCGATAACCGCGGCGATGGAGATATTCGACAGCGTAACGCCGGTGTCCTGGAGGGTATCGCCGATCACCACGTCGGGCGGATCCATCAGCAGCGTGCCGGCCTTGCCGTTCGGGGCACTGAGGTCGATCTTGATGCCGTTGCCAATGTCGATAATGCCGTTCCCGCTCAACTCAATCAGTCCGGCATTGCCGGTCTTCGAACTGGCGTCGAGGCTGGCGCCGCCCTTTACGGTCAGATTGTTGCCGGCGTAGAAGTGGATGTCGCCGGCGTCGGCGTTCTTGCTCGCCGTGCTGACGTTGGCGTTCTTGCCGACCACGATATTTTTGCCGGCCACGACCGAGATCGTGCTCGGCGTCGTGGTGCGGCTGCGCGCGCTCAGGCGTCCGGAGATGGTGGCGTTGTTGACGGCGCCAATGTGGATCGAGCCGTTGCGGACGCTGATGGCGCTGGCGCTGCGCAATCCCTTCGAATTGACGGAAGCCGCGAACTTGACGGCGTGGTCCGCATTGACCCGTTCGCGCTGGTTCATGCCCGCGCCGCCGATGACGACGTTCTGGCCGGTCAGGCGCACGCCGTCCTCGGCATTGATGCGGCCCAGGATCCGGATGTTGCCGTCGGGCGAGATCGGGAACGAGCCGTTCATCAGGTTACTGACGGCGCCGTTATTGATCGCACCGTTCGCGCCGATAATGCTGTCGGTGAATTCCTTCGACGGCGTGGAAACGTTCAGGCTGCCGACATTGACGGTGCCGCTCCTGCCGACCACGAAGCCGTAGGGATCGGCGAAATAGACATTGCCGCCGATCTTGCCGTTGGCGTAGGAGTTGAGCGTGCCGTTGACGTAAGCCGGCGCGTCCCTGACGACGTTGATCAGGTTCTGCGCGCCGCTCGGCGTATACAGGTTGACGGTATTGCCCTGCCCGACCCCGAATTGCGAAAACGAGTTGAAGGCGTTGGCGCCGGAGACGGTCGAGGTGGTGACACTGGTGACGTTGCCCGAGGTCTGCACCGACGTCGCGGTACGGCCATCGGTGATGATCTGGTTGGCGGTGATCGGCTGCGCCCTGAGGTCATAGCTCAGGAACGGCAGAAACAACATCTGCTCGATCGCCAGCAGCGATACCAGGCGCAACCGCGCCAGTCGCCGCAGCGTCAAATCATTCTCGCTTTTGCCTGAGAATGCAGACACGATTCAATCCTGATCCACCGGGTTGATGATTGCCCGACGCCAATTTGGGATCGTCGGGCACTGGGGCATCAGAATTGACCGGGCGGAAGCTTGAAGACGTCAGGACTCTTGGTGTCCGCAACGTAGAACAGCAGCAACCCTGGCGGCGTCAGGATCCGCTGGTTGTTGTCCTTGGTCTCCATGGTGCCCTGGAGCAGCAGCATCACGGTGCGATCCTTGCTGTCGCTGCCGCGGAACATCAAAAGCCCGCCATTGACCGGCGTGTTCACGGCGATGCTGTCCGGCTTGAAGCCCTCGCTCAGGAAATGCGCGCGCAGGATGTTGGCGTTGGAAAAGATACGCTCAGGCGTCAACGCCGCATCGGTCTGTTTCGACCAGACCACGCCGACCTGAATCAGGGTCTTCGACTTGTAGCCGAGCACGTAGGAGACTTCCGCCGTGCCGCCGTTGGCCAGCAACTCCGGCACCGTGACCAGCAGGCTGCGGGTCAGCTCGGCCGGGTTATCCTGCACCTTCACGGTGTCCGGCTTCGAACCGAAGTCCTTGGCGATCGCGGCGCGAAGATCGGCTTCATTCATGCCGAAGTTCGCCGAGCGGAAACCTTCCACCGCGGCCTTTGAGTCGGCTGGCGCTGCGGCAGGTGCCGCCGCGGTGGGCGCTGCTGGCGGCGGCGACTCTACGACGGGCCTCGGGATTGCGCCCTTCTGCTTCGTGCCTTGAGCAAAAGCCGGCGCGATGGCGAGTGCGCCTGCAACGCAGCATGAAGCCAACCAGAACGATACGTGCTGCATTATACCTCTCTCGCTCGGGCGATTCTGATTCGTCATGTGCAAGTCAATCTCTTTGGGCAACGGTGGAAATTTCACGGTTCGAACGATTTTCGGTCAATATTGTCGGACCGTAACTCATTTTTAACAATACTCACATCTGTGATCGGTGCAATTAGTGTTTGATTTTCAAACGTTTTTTGGTTTACCGGCCTGCTTTTGTCCTAGACGCGTGAGGGACGGCCTGAAGGAAAACCGCCATATTCTGGGCAGCCCGGCGCCTGATTCCCGACACCCGTGTGATTACGGGAGCGGTCGACTGATGTCTGTAAATGGGGGTTCACACGGGTGACCATTTTCGGGGGCCGCCCTGCCGTCTGACGCCAAGCACCTACTGGCAGTTGTATTTCTGGATAATTGCCTCAAATAGCGCGAGTGGCGCGTTATGCCTCCGCCGAGAGGTCGAGGCGTCGTCCCCGAGAGGTTGCGAGAGAACGAACTTTGAAGAAACGCGCGACACCTGCCCGCGCGGGTTGTCATGCGGCTCCGGCCGCGACCGGTCTGCAAGCGGCAACCTGCTGGTCACTCGCCCCGAGAGTTCTTTGGATCATCGCTACGGGCATAGATCCTTTGGTCGCAATACTCCTGGCGCTCCCGCCGAGATCAGGAACACCCGTCCCGGTGCGGAACATTGGCCCCGGCTTTTAAGCGGGCGTCAGTTGCATTTGACGGGCGCGATCGCTTTCGCTTGCGGCGCGAAGCGTCAGCGCTGGCCGGTGGCTCCCCACCTTTTCCCGAAAACCGGCGAACTCGCCTGATCGACTTTCCAATCGAAAAAGTCGTACCTGCCCGACCAGGCGTGAACCTTGCTCCCGCACACCTCGCAAACAAAGCTGCCGGAGTGCTTGTCGGGGTGATGCTCCCTTGTCGCGGTATAAGGTAGCCCGCAATTGGGACAGCTAAAATATTCGGTGGTCCAGATGTCGCTTGCCATGGCGCGATTATGCGAAGCATCGCGGACGTTTTCCAGCGCGGCCGTTTGCCACCGTTAGCCCGTTCTTAACGCCGTGGATTCTCATCCGCTAATGTCCGTTAACGAATTGCGGCGGCCGGCCAACGCTGCGCGCCCCTGCGTTCCTAAGTCTTCCCGCACCAGGGCAGTTGCAGCAGCGGCAGGTACTGCATCCGCCAATCGCAGATGCCCTCGGGTCCCTTTCGCGCAAAGGCCTGTTTGACGGGTTCGGCCTGGCCGACCACGACATGTAACGCGATCAGCAGGACGCCGACGGGATAGGCCAACCGGTGAAATCGCAACCCATCCATCCGGTCCAGCAGCACGGCGCCGGCGATGATGATCAAGGGATCGGTGAAGATGAAATATTCATCCTTGAGACCGCGTCGCATGCCAATTGTATCGATGCCGATCACCACCAGCATCAGCACAGCGGCCTGCAACGCCGCCTGTCGGTCGCCGCGGCGCCACGCATAGACGATACCGGGAACGACGAGCCAGATCAGGAATACCGCCGGTCGCGGCGAGCTGGACAGGAAGAACGTGTAGCGCAACAGCACGCGGGCGCCGTCCAGCGCCAACAGGCCGAGCATCGCGAAAAATCCGCCGCCACCGCCGCCGCCGGACAGTGGCGACAGATCGGCAAAGCCCAACATCCGTTCCAGCGGATTCATGACGGTGACGACGTTGGCGTCAAAGTAGGAGATGTCGAGTACCAGAAGGGCTGCGCATATCCCGACGACGAGCGCGAACATTGCCGCCAGGCTTTCGGCAACGCTCACCTTCGAGGCCGCGGAAAACGTCATCATGGCTATCGCCGTCCACGCCAGTAGGCCCGCCTGATAGAGCCCCGGCCTACCGGAAAACAACGACTTTGCAGGCAAGGCCGCGGCCATCGCGACCGGATCGAAGCCGGTTCGGATCAGCGGCAGACTTACCCAGAGAATGAGTAGTGCCGTCACGGCAAACGCTGCTGCCGCAAGCCACCGGCGCGGATCCTGCTTCCAGAATGCGGTGCTGGTGCCCGCCGCGGACCCGAAGGGCAGAATCATCAAGGGCAGTGCGGCGATCGGCAATATCGCATGCACCTTGTTCTCCAGGCCCAGCACGCACAGGAAGGCGGCAAGTGCCAGCACCAGCGGCCGGGTGTTGGTAGCCTGCCTTGCCGCGATGACCAGAATGAGGAAGGCAAAGACGACCAGCGGCGCCGCGATCAACTCCGTACGCATGATCCGCATTTGCATGGCGAGCGCACCTGATGAGGCAAATGCGAAGGCCGCGATCATCGCGAGCCGCCGGTCGTGAACAATCCGGCGCATCAACACCGCAAATACCAGCACAACTACGATCGCGAGCCCAAACGACAACAGACGCCCGGCGCGGACGGCGCTGGTCATGGCCTCATCAAAAGCCGCGGCGCTGGAAGATGGAATCGCGGACAACTTCGACGCGTCCAGCAAGCCGAGCTGATGTAAAAACCGGAACCAGCCCTTGACCAGCAGGATCGTGAAATACGCCGGATGGTCGAAGTAAAATTGTGGCTGGCCGTCGTTGAGCAGGAAGACGTTGTAGACGACCATGAAGTCCATATCGGCGTTGCGCCAATAGACGATGAAATAACCGACCAGAAAAAACGAAGCCGCCAGCAGCGCGACGATAAGTAGAAGACCTCCGTTCCAGCTAAACGGCGACAGTCGCCTGTAGGCATCCGGCCCTTCGCCGCAATCCGGCTGGAATCGCTGACTGTTCGAGGCCTCGGCGTTCACAGGATCGACGGCGACAGGCATCGCAACAAACCGAATGCAAAAAGAGGCAATAAACGGCGAAAACCTAGTCGAGAACGTTTGGCGTGTAAATCAACGCACTTGCCGGTCAGGCGCTTTGGCCGGAGGCGTGCCCAGATGTGCTGCAGGACTGGCCGAAGCCGCCGGCTGCAAACTCCCGGTGCCCCGCTCAGCCGCCCTTCTTTACGATCCGATATCCGCTGGCCGCCAGATCCTGCAGGATCGCCTTGGTGATATGTGCGCTCTGGTCCGGCGCGATCCATTCGTAGTCGAGGTTCGGACCGCCATCGCCCTCGGGGTATTTGATAAAGGCGCTATGAATTGCGTTCGTAATCAACGTTTCGATCGCCTGTTCCGACATTTGGCCTCCTGTCTATGCGCCGAATATACCACAACGCGGCTTTGCCGACCGCGCTTTCTTCCGCGGACGATGCCAACGAGGCTTGGCTTCGCATGCATGCCGCTCCAACGGAACTTACGTCTCTCGATGGGGTTGTTCTGGCCAGAGGAGAAGCAGATGGCAGACAACAAGAAGCCGAAACAGAAGCAGCCAAGCGAACATCCGGAAGGCGAGTACCATTACAATCCGGGCAATCAGTCGGGCAAGACGGCCAAGATTCTTCCAAAGGACAAGGTCCTTCCGAACGAAGAGGCCAACGAAAACGACGAGCCGCACCACGAGCGCTCCTGAACGCCTTGGTTGCGTTTGCCGCCTCACCTCCGATGGACAAATTCCCGCGGCGCCGATGGCCTGATTTCATCCGCCATGCGAAGCTCCCGGCGCAAGCGTTTGGCATCTCTAATCGCACTCTGGACGTTGCGATCGATCGCCCCTTCCTCGAAAAAGATGATGACTTCGCAATTCGGACACTGCCGCGAATAGCCGCTTTGAATTCGGCGGGCCCGGTCGCGGAAGCTGCCCTTGCACTTCGTGCAGCGTATTTGGACGGTATCTTCCACCGATCGGGCTCCCCACTCCAAGCGGCGGGCAGAGTCCTTCCCCGGCGGCATTGCGGTCGGAGATTATCCGCCAATGTTTAATGGGCCGTTCGCTGTATGCAACGCGGGTAGGCTGCCCAGAAAATCGTCTTGCTGAAACCCATTAGCGGGAGCTTGAATTCGGCATGGGTCCTTGGAGCGACACCCGGCTATTGCCGGCCTCGCACCATCTTTCCCGCAAACTCCCGGCGCTTCCCAACAGGACGCCGGGAGTTTTGTTTTCCGCAACTGTGGCGGACGGCGCCTTTGCTCCCGCCCGGTTTGGCGCAATACCGCCCAAACACCGCCACGCCATCGCCAAGGTCGAAAGCGAGTTTCAGCCAACCTCCGCAAGGGCCCAATCGGGTCTGGCAACAGAATGTTGGGAGTTATGGCAGGGCATCACCACGGCGAAGGTAACGGCGTTTCGAAGCTGCGGCTCGCCGCCCTGGCGCTGGCACTGACCTCTTCCCCGGCCTGCGCCGACTCCTTTCAGGAGATGTGGATGGGCCGCGTCGCCCGGCCGCCCGCCGACAATGAGGAAGCGTCGGTTTACTGGGAAGACACCTGGGACGCGCGCGGCAAGCGCTTCAAGGCCACCGAGGTCTCCTGCGCGCATCGTACCGAGGCGTTCGGCACCATCTTCGTCGTCACCAATCTCGACAACGGCAAGACGATCAAATGCCCGGTGCAGGACCGCGGCCCCTACGCCCGCGGCCGGGTGCTCGATTTCTCGCTCGGCGCGGCGCGCCAGATCGGCTGCGACGGCCTCTGCCGCGTCACCGTCCGGCGCGCCGGTTACGAATAGGCGCAATGACGGCGGGCTGTTTGAAATTCAAATCAGGACGAGGCAGCACTCACACCCGCGGCCGCCGGCACACCGTCTCCCGCGACACGCGAGCGATTGCGCGATCGGCGTGCGGCACCCGGCTGCAGACCGTGAATACGAATGCCAGCCGGCTGCACTGCCACTCCGGACCCATCTCCGCGCCGGGCAACGGCTCGGCAAACGTCAGTCCAGCCGCGACGAGGGCGACGACGCACCCGAGCGAGACCAAAGCCAACATGAAAACGAGCTGTTTGCGAGTCCACCAACTGTGGGGCATGGCGGTCCTCCTGTTCTGCCGCGGCCAACATAGGATCGCGCCGGCTATTCCGGTGTGAACGGCCTCACAATCCGTCCGGTCTCCCGGTTTCGTGATATCGGCAGGCCCCGCCAGGCTTCAAGTCCCGCCAGGCTTCAAGTCCCGGCCGGCTCACTGGGCGGGCTGGATCACGTTGCAGTTGGTGCGGCCGGACATCAGGCAATCCTGCATCTTGCTGGCGGCGGTCAGGTCGTGCGCCAGCCACAGCCCGGCGGCCAGCATCGCCACCGCGATCAGCAGTCCGGCAATCGCACCGCGGCGGTTACCGCCCTCCTCCGGATCCGTCATGGTGTCAGCCTCTCCAAGGCGTGCTCCGAACGCCCGCGCGCATATTCACCGGGCTCGCCAAGCCGCGCCGATCAATTCTGCAACAGTTCGAAGAGAAGTTACACGCGCTGGGTATAACTGTCGCAAATCCGTTGCACGCGGACATGCCTTGATCGACAGTACTTGCTTGGGACCGAGCGTACGCGGGGGCGTGCCATGAGTAAGATGGAAGCGAGCTACGATTACCATCGTTACTTGAAATTGCTGGCGGAAGCGGTCGACGAGACCAAACGGCTCGAGCTGATCGACCAGTTGATCGAGGAGAAGGCCCGCGACCGGCTGGAGGCCCAGCGGACCTCGGACCGGGTGGCGATGACGGCGGTGACGGTTGCCAAAATTCTCGGCCCGACCGCGCGTCGCGATAATTTCGGAATCAAGTAGCTCGATCCGGGCAACTCGGCCCGCTCCGGTACAGGATCCAGCGCGATCGACCGGCGTTGCCTTCACTTCACTTCTCCGCCGTTCTCCGCCGTTATTTCTCCTGGGCAGCCATCACGATCGAGCCGAGCAGCCCGATCAGCGCACAGGCCAGCAGGCCATATTGCAGGATGGCGACCGCCTGCCGCGGCACTTCGGTCGCGGTGGCGATGTCGTACAGCAGCCAGGTCGACGTCAGCCCGCTCATCAGCATCACTTTCGGCCACTTGCCGTTCATGCAGATCTCCCCTGATTTCGCCATTGGACGCTGGCATTTTGCCTTCGGTTCACATACCAAGGCGCGAAACCGCGCCGCCGGGCGCCGGTCCCTAAAATGAAATCGACAAGGCCTTTTTTATGAGTGGATTCAAGGAGCCGAGCTTCGCCGACCGCCAGAAGGCCGCGCTGCAGGCAAAGCGGGACATTTTGAACAAGTTCAAGGCCGCGCCGGGACCCGACGATCCTGAGGTGAAGCGCCGCCAGGCCGAGCGCGAGGCCCAAGCCGCCGCCCGTGCCAAGGCCAAGGAGGCCCGCGACGCCGCCAAGGCCGAAGAGAAGGCCCGTGAGGAAGCCGCCGCCGCCGAGGAAGCCGACCGGCTTGCTCGCGAAAAGGAAGAGGAAGTCGCTCGCTTGGCTGCGCTGGAGGCCGAACAGAAGGCCAAGCGCGACGCCCGTTACGCCGCGCGCAAGGGCGGCAAGGGCAAGAAGAAGTAAGCAAGCCGCAGCGACGATCCGTCGCTGACGGTAAAGGCCCGCCCCGCGGGACGGTGCAGGCCCGCCCCGGGGGGACGAGGCGAGCCTGCGGCCAGATAACGGCTTAGTTCTTCTTCATGCCGTCGTCTTTCTTCATGCCGTCCTTCGCCATGGCATCGTCCTTCTTCATTCCGTCGTCCTTCTTCATTCCATCCTTGGCCATGGCATCGTCCTTCTTCATGCCATCCTTGGACATCGAATCCTTCTTCATGCCGTCGCCCGTCTTGTCCTGCGCGAATGCGACAGGCGCGAGCGCGAGGCTGAACGAGAGAACAGCGGCGGAGAGGCCGAGGCCGATACGGGTTGTGGTCTTCATGGTTAAGTCATCCCTTAGGTTGGGTCGGTTTTTTGAAAGCGACGTCTGCCGCTTTACCCACGACGCTCCCGCGGCAGGGTTTGTTACCAACCGGACCCAAGGCTTTTGCTGGTGTCACGGATTGTTGAAACATTCGGCCTGAAGGCGGCGCTCGACAAGCTGCCGCCCAAGCTCGGACGCATTGTTGACGGAGTCTTTTGCGAAGCCGTGCAACGGTGTGCGCTGCAGCAATGTCCGGCCTCTCTCCGGGGCCACGAAACGGCACTTGGATAGGACTTGCCGTCGCGCGCCGCCTCGACCTAATCAAGCACCTCGAACTATCAGACTAGAGAATTCTCGGGCGAAGACCGGCTAACATGCGCTCAATGCCGGCCTGGACACGCCGACCAAGAACAGTTTTCAGGGGAGACACCACATGATCACACGCCGCCATGTCATCGCATCCGCGCTAGCCGCGCCCGCCATCCTGCGCCTCGGCACCGGTACCGCGCACGCCGCGACCACACTGAAGATCTCGCATCAGTTTCCCGGCGGCACCATCGACAAGGGCGATTTCCGCGATCGGCTGTGCCGGTTGTTCGCCCAGGAAGTTACCAAGCGCAGCGGTGGTGAAATCGTCGGCGAGATCTATCCGAACTCGTCGCTGGTCAAGACCAACGCGCAGTTCTCGGCGATGCGCAAGGGCGCGCTCGATATCAGCCTCTACCCGATGCCCTATGCCGGCGGTGAATTGCCGGAGACCAATATCGGCCTGATGCCGGGCCTGGTCGCGACCTACGATCAGGGCATGCGCTGGAAGAAGGAAGCAGTAGGCAAGGCGCTGACCGACTTCCTCGCCGACAAGGGCATCGTCCTGCTCTCCTGGGTCTGGCAGGCCGGCGGCGTCGCCAGCCGCTCCCGCCCCATCGTTGCCCCCGAAGACGCCAAGGGACTGAAGGTCCGCGGCGGCTCGCGCGAAATGGACATGGTGCTGCAGACCGCGGGCGCCGCCGTGCTGTCGGTGCCGTCGAACGAAATCTATGCCGCGATGCAGACCGGCGCCTGCGACGCCGGCATCACCTCCTCCACCAGCCTGATCTCGTTCCGCCTCGAGGAGGTCGCGAAGGCGCTGACCTCGGGCGCCGGCGCGTCCTACTGGTTCATGCTGGAGCCGTTGATGATGTCGAAGGCGATCTTCGACAAACTGCCCAAGAACCAGCAGGACATCCTGGTCGCGGTCGGTGCCGAAATGGAAGCCTTCGGCCGCAAGGGCGCGCAGGACGACGACGTCGAAGTCGCCAAGGTCTACGAGAAGGCCGGCGCCAAGGTCTCGGCGCTCGACGTGGCGACCGTGGGCAAGTGGCGCGACATTGCGCGCGATACCGCCTGGAAGGACTATGGTGCTAAGACGGCGACCTCAGCGATGTTGCTGAAGCTCGCGAGCGACGTCTCCGCATGATGCATGGTCCGCTTCCGGATCAAAAAGACCTTCCCGGCGCCGCCACGAGCAACCCGCTCGTGGCGGCTCTCGGACAGGTGCTGGCGCTTTGCAACAACGTCATCGTCTTTGTCGCAGCCCTGGCGCTGATCGCGGCCTGTGCGATCCTCAGCTACAGCGTACTCGGCCGCGCTATCTTCCACAGTGCCAATTACTGGCAGGACGAGGCCGCGGTGTTTCTGCTGGTCGGCGCTACCTTCATGACCGCGGCCTATGTGCAGGGCCAGCGCGGCCATATCGGCATCGAGGCCTTTATCGGCCTGATGTCAGCGCGTGCCAACCGGGTCCGACTTTGGTTAGTCGATGTCGCGAGCCTGTTGTTCTGCGCGTTCTTTGCCTGGAAGTCCTGGACACTGGCGCATGAGGCGTGGGTCGACGGCCAGGTATCGAACTCGATGTGGTCGCCACCGCTGGCTATCCCCTATGTGCTGATGGCGCTTGGCATGACTTTGCTTTGCCTGCAGCTCTTGCTGCAGATCATTATTCCTTTGGTGGGTACTTCGCGCCGATGAGCGTTCTCGGAATTGGCCTCAGTTACGGTTTTGCCACCCTGTTTGCGATGTTTTCCGGCATGCCGATCGCCTTTGCGCTCGGCGCCGTCGCCGTCGTCTTCATGGCGATCTACATGCCGGCGGCCTCGCTCGATACCGTGACGCAGAACGTCTACGAGGAAATGGCCTCGATCACACTGCTGTCGATCCCGCTGTTTATCCTCAAGGGCGCTGCGATCGGCAAATCCCGCGCCGGTCAGGATCTCTATTCGGCGCTGCATGCCTGGCTGCATCGCGTCCCCGGCGGGCTCGGCGTCGCCAACGTGTTCGCCTGCGCGCTGTTTGCGGCGATGGCAGGCTCCTCGCCCGCGACCTGTTCGGCGATCGGCTCGGCCGGCATTCCCGAGATGCGCAAGCGCGGCTATTCCGGCGGCTTCGCGGCCGGCATCATTGCCGCCGGCGGCACGCTCGGCATTCTGCTGCCGCCCTCGATCACCATGATCCTGTTTGCGGTCGCCGCGGAGAAATCACTCGGCAGGCTGTTCCTCGCCGGCATCGGGCCGGGGCTGCTGCTGGTGACGTTGTTCGGCATCTACGCGGTTTTTCGGTTCCGCAAGGAATACGCCGCGGCGCACGCGCTCTACACCGAGACCGGCACGGAAGCGGCGATCCTGCACCACGACGACTTCACCATGGCACAGCGCTTCAGCGCGCTGCCCCGGGTGCTGCCGTTCGTGCTGCTGCTCACCGGCGTGATGATCGCGCTCTATGGCGGCTACGCCACGCCCTCGGAAACCGCCGGCCTCGGTGGGCTATTGGCGCTGGTGCTGATCGCGCTGATCTACAGCGTGTGGCGGCCGAGCGATCTGGCGCCGATCCTGAAATCGACGATCCGCGAATCCACCATGCTGATGATGATCATCG
>WNFM01037557.1_pt2 | contig 14895 bp, 14 predicted proteins | sample 5400271 | NCBI WGS metagenome assembly WNFM01 (sample SAMN13153352, study PRJNA577476) | soil metagenome | isolation source: 60 cm saprolite on Douglas fir-dominated hillslope | place: USA:California | collected 2013-09-17 | reverse complement strand
GCGGCGTCCGATCCCGAGCCGGGCTCGGTCAGGCAATAGCTCGCCAGCAATTCCATGGTGCAGAGTTTTGGCAGAAATTTTTGGCGCTGGGTGTCGTTGCCAAAGGCATCGATCATCCAGGACGCCATGTTGTGGATCGAGATGAAGGCCGATACCGTCGGACAGCCTAACGCCAACGCCTCGAAGATCAGCGCCGCATCGAACCGCGTCAGCGCGGAGCCGCCGACATCGTCGCGGATGTAAATACCGCCGATGCCGAGTTTTGCAGCCTCGCGCATCACATCGACCGGAAAATGTTTTTCCTCGTCCCATTTGATCGCGTGCGGTGCGATTTTTTCCGCCGCAAATTCCCGCGCCATGTCGCGAACCGCAATCTGATCCTCGTTGAGAGCGAATAGCATTCGAGCGGTCCGCGCCTGTTTCTAGGAGATCATGCGCCGATCAATTCATGGTCGGGATCGAAAACTCCGCGCCTTCCTTGACGCCGGAGGGCCAGCGCGCGGTCACCGTCTTGGTCTTGGTGTAGAAACGGATCGAATCCGGCCCGTGCTGGTTGAGATCGCCGAATCCGGACTTCTTCCAGCCGCCAAAGGTGTAATAGGCGATCGGCACCGGGATCGGCACGTTGATGCCGACCATGCCGACATTGACTTTTGCGGCGAAATCGCGCGCGGCGTCGCCGTCGCGGGTGAAGATCGCAACGCCATTGCCGTAGTCGTGGTCCGACGGCAGGCTCAGCGCCTCCTTATAGTCGTGCGCGCGCACGACCGACAGCACCGGGCCAAAGATCTCTTCCTTGTAGATCCGCATGTCTTTTGTCACGTTGTCGAACAGACACCCGCCCATGTAAAAACCGTTCTCATAGCCCTGCATCTTGAAGCTCCGGCCGTCGACCGCGAGCGTCGCGCCTTCCTTGATGCCGATGTCGACGTAGTTCTTGACGCGATTGAGCGCGTCCCGTGTCACCAGCGGACCATAGTCGGCGGAGGGATCGATCGAGGTGCCGATCTTCAAAGACTCGACGCGGGGAATGAGCTTTTCCATCAGCCGGTCGGCGGTGGTCTTGCCGACGGGCACGGCGACCGAGATCGCCATGCAGCGCTCGCCAGCCGAGCCGTAGCCGGCGCCGATCAGGGCATCGACGGTCTGATCCATGTCGGCGTCCGGCATCACGATGGCGTGGTTCTTGGCACCGCCAAAGCACTGCGCGCGTTTGCCGGTCGCAGCCGCGCGCTCATAGATATATTGCGCGATCGGGGAAGAGCCGACGAAGCCAACCGCCTTGATATCGGGATCGTCGAGGATGGCGTCGACCGCTTCCTTGTCGCCATTGACGACATTGAGGATGCCCGGCGGCAGGCCGGCTTCGATCATCAGCTTTGCGAGCTCCATCGGCACGCCTGGATCGCGCTCCGACGGCTTTAGGATGAACGCATTGCCGCAGGCGATCGCGGGGGCGAATTTCCACATCGGGATCATCGCCGGGAAATTGAATGGCGTGATGCCGGCGACGACGCCCAAGGGTTGCCGCAACGAATAGATGTCGATGCCGGGGCCGGCGCCTTCGGTGTATTCGCCCTTCATCAGGTGCGGAATGCCGCAGGCGAATTCGACCACCTCGAGCCCACGCTGGATGTCGCCCTTGGCGTCGGGCACGGTCTTGCCGTGCTCGCGCGCCAGAAGGTCTGCAAGCTTGTCGTAATCGCGCTGTGCGAGCTCCAGAAACTTCATCATCACCCGCGCGCGGCGCTGCGGATTGGTCGCGCCCCATTCCGGCTGGACGGTTTTGGCGTTCTCGACCGCGGCGCGCAGCTCGGCCTTGGAGGCCAACGCCACCTGGGCCTGGACTTCGCCGGTCATCGGCTCAAACACGTCCGCGAACCGTCCCGAGGTCCCCTTGACCTCGCGGCCGCCGATAAAATGTCCGATTGTGCGCATGCGTTCCTCCAATACCTCTGTGAATGCAGGTTTGGCGGCATCTTGCAGTCTTTGCGGCGTTTGGAAAGGGTTTCCGCGCGCACCGCATTTGCGAAAATGCGGGCTGAGGGCCGCGCTTTCGCTCTCCTTAAGACCAATGTCGCATGCGACTGGCGCTAGAAGGCGTCAGTGCCGCGCGGCCGCAGCAGCTTTTCTGGCGGCGGGCTTCTTGGCTGGCCGCTTCGAGGGCACCGCGCGATCGAGCACGGCCTCGCGCCCGGCGCCGAGAATCTCGTCCGAAAGCTCCCCGCTACTGGCGACACGGGCCAGCACGATCGTACCCATCATGGTCGCAACCGCAGCCATCGCCTGCTTGCGCGCCACCTTGCGCGGAACATCGGGAAGCTGCTCGGCGAACATCTCGATCATCTGTTCGAGCTTGGCCGCGAAGGCCTTTCGGGTCTTTGGGCTCTCGCGGGCGATTTCGGCGCCCAGGGTCGGGATGGCGCAGCCGTGGCCGGGATCGTCGCGGTGGATCGGCGTCAGGTAGGAATCCACGATCGTCGTGAACCGCTTGTTCGGCGGCACCTTTTCGGCGAGCTTGCGCCAGTGCTCCCTGCCTCGATCCATGGCATAGGCAAAAGCCTCGATCACCAGCGCTTCCCGCGAATCGAAGTGAGCGTAGAACCCGCCATGGGTGAGGCCGGCCTCCTTCATCAGGTCGGCGACGCCGATGCCGTGTGCGCCCTTTTCGCGCAGCCGCACCGAGGCTTTCCTCACGATCCGCGCGTGGGTCTCGAGCTTGTGTTCCCTGGAGTAGCGCATGGATTGTCCCATAAGATGTTTGCAGTCATATAATAACAGGCCTGATCGCAAAAGGGTGCATTTTATTCCCGGTTTCGGCAGCGAAACAGCAACTTATTTCGCAACCGCGATATCGAGGGGGTCCCCGAATGGCTATTCTCTGCGCTTGACAAGACCGTGCGTTGCCCGGGGAGTGGCTCGGTCTGGCCCCGACCTACTCACCGATCGCGAGACTTTTCATGCAAATGCTCAATCCTCATTGCGGCGTCGATCGCGACCCGCGCGGCGTCGTCCGTTTGACGATCTGCAACGCCGGTTCGCTCAATATTTTGGGAACGGCCGTGATCAACGCCGTTCGCGAGGGCCTGGAGATCCTCGCAAAGGACCCCCAGATTCGCGTGCTGATCCTCGCCGGCGCAAGCGAGAAGAGCATGATCGGCGGCGCCGATATCAAGGAGATGGCAAAGCTCGATCAGGCTTCCGCCGAAAAGTTCATCACCGGTCTGTGCGACCTCTGCGAAGCGGTGCGGGCATTTCCGGGACCCACTATCGCGCGGATGCCCGGCTGGTGCCTCGGCGGCGGCCTCGAAGTGGCAGCTAGCTGCGACTTCCGGATTGCCGCGCACGACGCCAGATTCGGCATGCCCGAGGTCAGGGTCGGCATACCCAGCGTGATCCATGCCGCGCTGTTGCCGCGGCTGATCGGCTGGGGCCGTGCCCGCTGGCTATTGATGACGGCCGAGAATATCGACGCGCCCACCGCGCTCGCCTGGGGGCTGGTCGAAATGGTGGCGCCGGAAGGCGGCCTCGACGCCGCGGTCGAGACGACGGTGGCGGCGCTACTGGAATGCGGCCCGGAAGCCTTGCGTGCGCAAAAGGCCCTGCTGCGGCAATGGGAGGAGCTGCCGCTGAAGGAGTCGGTCGAGCTGAGCATCGGCGTATTCGGAAAGTCATTCCTGACCGGAGAGCCGCAGCGGCTGATGCAGGCGTTCATCGAACGGAAGCGGTAGCGAGCAGAGCCCTCATCCGCCTACAATTTATCGCGAGCAGCCGTTGCAAATGCCGCAGTGCATCATATGATGAATGTCATGCAAATGATACCGCGCTGTTGGATCGCGCAAATTGAGGAGCATCCGCCATGGCCGCCGCTTCCGATCCCGTCGTCATCGTTTCCGCTGCCCGCACGCCGCTCGGCCGGTTCATGGGCGATCTCTCGCCGTTTGCCGCCCACAAGCTCGGTTCCCATGTGATCGGCGCCGCGCTCGAGCGGGCCAAATTGGCGGCCGAGCGCATCGACGAGGTGTTCATGGGCTGCGTGCTGCCGGCAGGCCAGGGCCAGGCCCCGGCGCGGCAGGCCGCGCGCGGCGCCAAATTGCCGGATGCAACCGGCGCCACCACCATCAACAAGGTCTGCGGCTCCGGCATGAAGGCGACCATGCTCGCGCATGACATCATCCATGCCGGCTCGGCCGAGATCGTGGTGTCCGGCGGCATGGAGAGCATGAGCAACGCGCCCTATCTGCTGGCGAAGGCGCGAAGCGGCTATCGCGCCGGTCATGACCGGATCATCGACCATATGGTGATGGACGGATTGGAAGATGCCTATGAGGTCGGCCGCTCGATGGGCGATTTCGGCGAAGCGACCGCGGAAGCCTATCAATTCACCCGCGCCGACCAGGACGCCTACGCCATGGAAACGCTAGCGCGCGCGCGCAAGGCCGTAGAAGGCGGCGCGTTCACGGCCGAAATCGTGCCGTTGACGGTGACCGAGAAGGCCGGCCCGCGGACCATCGGCAATGACGAGATTCCGCTAAAAGTCGATCCCGCCAAAATTCCCGGCCTCAAGCCAGCGTTCCGCGCCAACGGCACCATCACGCCGGCCGCCTCGTCGGCCAATGCCGACGGCGCCGCGGCGCTGGTCCTGACAAAGCGGTCGCTCGCTGATCGCGAGGGACTGCCGGCGCTGGCCGTGATCAGGGGCCACGCCACCCACAGCCAGGAACCGCAATGGTTTACCACCGCGCCGATCCCGGCCATTCGAAAACTGCTCGACAAGGTCGGCTGGAAGGTCGGCGATGTCGATCTCTTTGAGATCAACGAAGCCTTCGCGGTGGTGGCGATGGCAGCGCAGCGCGACCTCGGCATTCCCCGCGAGAAGCTGAACATCAACGGCGGCGCCTGCGCGCTCGGCCATCCCATCGGCGCCACCGGCGCCCGCCTGATCGTGACGCTGTTGCATGCCCTGGAGGCGCAAAATCTCAAGCGCGGCGTCGCGGCGCTGTGCATCGGCGGCGGCGAAGCCACCGCGATTGCCGTGGAGCGCATCTCGCACTAGCGTTACGGCCATGTCCTAAAACGAGGGAAGTGCGGCATTTACGACGCGCGGCCAATACGTCATGATGTGGCAGGTCAGCACATCAGGCAAACCTTCCAAGTAGATCTTCCAAGTAAAACCTTCCAAGTAAATTTTTAGGGGCTCAATGATCTCGAACTGGCTGTCGGCCGCGCTTGCCCGCCGCAATATTCATTACGGCTGGGTGATGGTCGGCGTGACCTTCTTCACCGCGCTGATCTCGGCCGGCACGGTGGGCGCGCCCGGCGTCTTCATCGTGCCGCTGCAGCATGAGTTCGGCTGGACCACCGCGGAAATTTCTTCCGCGCTGTCGATTCGCTTCATCCTGTTCGGACTGATGGCGCCGTTTGCCGCGGCGCTGCTCAACCGCTACGGCCTGCGCAACGTCACGCTTTCGGCGCAACTGATCGTGGTCTCGGCGCTCCTCGCCTCGCTTGCCATGACAAAAGTCTGGCAATTGATGCTGCTGTGGGGCGTCGTCATCGGCATCGGCACCGGCATGACCGCGCTGGTGCTAGGCGCGACCATCGCCACACGCTGGTTCGCAGGCCGCCGCGGGCTCGTGATTGGCATTCTCACCGCGAGCGTCGCCACCGGACAATTGGTGTTCCTGCCGCTGCTGGCCAGCCTTACCGAGCGGTTCGGCTGGCGGATCGCGCTGGCGCTGGTCTGCGCCATGCTCGGCATTTCGGCACTTGCGGTCCTCTTGGTCATGCGCGACAGGCCGAGCGACGTGGGCTTGCGACCGTTCGGCGATGCCGGAACGGCGCCATTACCGTCGCCTCCACCCAACACCGCGCCGATCATGGCGGCGGCGCTGGGAACATTGCGCGAGGCCGGGAAAACGCGGGTGTTCTGGATCCTGTTCGCGACCTTCTTCATCTGCGGCGCCTCTACCAACGGCCTGGTCCAGGTGCACCTGATCCCGATGTGCCTCGATTTCGGCATTCCGCAGGTCCAGGCCGCGAGCCTGCTCGCCGCCATGGGCGTGTTCGATTTCTTCGGCACGATCTGCTCGGGCTGGCTGTCGGATCGCTACGACAACCGCTGGCTCCTGTTCTGGTATTACGGCCTGCGGGGGCTGTCGCTGGTGTTTTTGCCGTTCACCGATTTCTCGTTCTACGGGCTATCGCTGTTTGCGATGTTCTATGGGCTCGACTGGATCGCGACCGTGCCGCCGACGGTGCGGCTCACCGCGCAACGCTTCGGGCCGGAGCGCGCCAATCTGGTGTTCGGCTGGATTTTCGCCGGTCATCAGTTGGGTGCGGGCACGGCGGCCTTCGGCGCCGGCCTGTCGCGGACCGTGCTTTCGAGCTATCTGCCGGCCTTCTTCGCCGCCGGCGCGCTGTGCATCGTTGCCGCGCTGATTGCGCTGGCGATCTCGCGGCAGGCGAAACCGGTGGCGGCGTGAGCCTCTTCTCCCTCGCCCCGCCCTTCGCGGGGCGAGGTAGGAAAACTACGGCCGGATCGTCATGTTGGTCGCGAGCCCCGGCGTGCGCAGAGGCTCGGCTAGCCTTGCGAATTCGCACAACAGCGAGCGGGTCTTGCGCGGGTCGATGATCTCCTCGACCCAGAATTTTTCGGCCGAGCGGAACGGCGAGCGCAATTTGTTGAGGCGATCCTCGATCTCTTTCAGCTTCGCCGCGGGATCGTCCGCGGCGTCGATGTCGGCGCGATAGGCTGCCTCGATGCCGCCTTCGAGCGGCAGCGAACCCCAATACGCCGACGGCCAGGCGTATCGGATCGAAAACCGGTCGGCCGGCTGATGCACGACGCCGGCGACGCCGAACGAATTGCGTACGATGATGGTGCACCAGGGCACCGTGGTCTGGTTGACGGCCGCCATCGCACGCACGCCGTGGCGGATGGTCGCGGCCTTCTCGGCCTCGAGTCCAATCATGAAACCCGGACAGTCCATGAGATAGACCACTGGGAGATGAAACGTTTCCGCAAAGTCGACCCAGCGCACCACCTTTTGGCAGGCTTCCGCAGTCCACGACCCGCCATAGTGGAAGGGGTCGCTGGCGAGCAGCAGCACGGCGCGGCCTTCGAGGCGCGCAAGTCCCACAATCATCGAACGGCCGAAATTCGAAGCCATCTCGAAGAACGACCCCTTGTCGACGACGGCATTGATGATGGGCCGCATCTTGTAGACTTGGCGGCGGCTGCGCGGCACCGCCTTCATCAGGGATTCTTCTGATCGTTCCGGATCGTCGTCGCTAGCGATCGCCGGCGGCAATTCGTAGACCGAGGATGGCAGATAGGACAAAAAGCGCCTGGCGCGCTCGAACGCTTCCTCCTCGGTATCGACGGCATCATCGACGCCGCCGGCCCGGGTCTGGATCTCGGCGCCGCCGAGTTCCTGTTTTGTCAGATCCTGGCCGAGCCGCTTCACTACCGGCGGACCCGCGACGAACATCGCCGAGTTCTTTGTCATCACCGAATAGTGGCTGGCCGCAAGCCGCGCCGCGCCCAATCCTGCGACCGAACCGAGGCCCAGGCCGACCACGGGCACGCGGGCCATGTTCGAGGTCGTGTACCAGTACCACCGCGTGCCGCCGATGCCGCCCGGCAGATTGGCCGCGCCCTTGGTCTCGATCGTCTTCACCGAACCGCCGCCGCCGGATCCTTCGATCATCCGGATGATCGGAAGGCGGAAATCATGCGCCATCTCTTCGGCCATCAAAGGCTTGGCCGATATCGAGGCGTCCGCGGAGCCGCCGCGCACGGTAAAGTCGTCGCCGACCACCACCACGGTGCGGCCGTCGATCCTGCCGCGGCCGAACACGCAGTTCGCCGGCGTCAGATTTTTGAGTTCGCCGCTCTCGTCATATTCGGCGATGCCTGAAATCGCCCCGATCTCGTGAAAGCTTTTTTGATCGACCAGTTTGTCGATGCGCTCGCGGACGGTGAGCCGGCCCTGGTCACGCTGCCGCTTGACCTTGTCAACGCCTCCCATCTCGCGCGCGAACGCTTCGCGCCGAGCGAGGTCGTCGAGCTCCGGCTTCCAGTTCATTCGTAACCTCCGCGTTGATGATTTTTTTATTATGGGCTGCTACCGGAAGCGCCTTTCTCTCCAGCCGGTTGTTGAAGAGTTCTCCGTCGCCGCCTTCAAGCAGGCTGCCGACCGCGGCGCCCAATTGCAGAAGCTTTGGGGCCACCTCCTGGTGCAGCCGCGTCTCATCATACATGGCCGAGAGAAGTCCGATCGTGACCGCGACGAAGGTCTGGTATTGCGGCGACCACATCGGCACCGCGAGGCCGTTGATATGCGGGCTCCACAAACCGCAGGCGACGACGTAGCCATGTTCGCGCAGGAAGCCCCGGTTGTTCTCGAGGCGCGGCCGCAACAGCTTGGCGTCTTCGGGAAGCTCCCGTTCCATTTCTGCGAGCAAGGCATCGCCGACTTCGACATCGAGCGCCGCCGTATAGGCGTGGCCCGCGGCAGTGCTTGCCATGGCGATGCGGCTACCGATGGTTTCATGCAGGCCGACCGCGTTGTCGGTGCGCGCATATTCGAGATAGACGAGATGGAAACGGTCGGGAATGACAAAGCCTACGGTTCCCGGCAATTGTTCGGCAACGTCCTGCAATCGCAGCCGGATCAGATTGCGCAACTGCAAGCCGCGCATCATCGAAGTGCTCATGGCGACCGCGCTCGGGCCGATGCGGTATTTCTGATCGCGCGGCAGATAGACGAGCTGACCCATCCGGGTCAGCGTGTGGGTCAGGCGCGACACGGTGGATCGCGGCAATCCACAGCGATTGGAAATTTCCAGATTGCCGAGCCGCGCCTCATGGCCCTCGAAGCAGCGCAACACGTCAAAGGCGCGCGACACCACCTGGATGACGTCACCCTCGCCTGCGAGATCGCTGGCGAGCATTCCCTGTCTACTCAGCCGCTCCGAACGTCGTCCCATCTGTGGCCTATCCATTCATTCCGTCTGACGGAATAAAATTCCACTTGCAGATCAAGCTACCTCAGGCAATCTGCGGCCACAAGCCGAGGGCGCCCGCCCTTTTATATTGCCCGTATCGTGATCGCGATTGCGTGCAGTGGCTGCCCCGGGGAGCGGAATGCCAGATATCAAGATTGTGACCGAGGTGGCCGGGCGCGTCTGCGCGCTTCCCGTTGAAGTCGGCGGAAGCGTCGGCGATGGCGACGACGTGGCCTTTGTCGAGGCCATGAAAATGGAAATCCCGGTGGCAGCACCCGCCGCGGGCAAGCTCAAATCCATCCTTGTCAGCCTCGACGACGTGGTCGCCGAAGGCCAGGTGCTTGCGATTATCGAAACCTGAACGTGCCTTCCGGCGCACGACCGCGGCGCAATACCTCCCCTGCCCCCATATTAGGCGATCAGGCCGGTTTCGGCGCCCCCCGATGCGACGTAAAGTTGGCTCGCGCTGAAATCATCGCATGGCAGGACCCGATATGAACATTTCGCAACCGGCTCCGAGCCGGCATGCCAATGACTGGGGCGCCCTGAAATCGCCGCTGCTGCGGTTCCTTGATGCGTGCCACGCGGGTTTTTCCGTGGAGACCTGCGGCGCGGTTGCCAATTATATCCCCGAGCTCGGCAAGGCAGACCCCGATCATTTCGGCATCAGCCTCGCCACCATCGACGGGCATGTCTACGAGGTCGGCGACAGCCGAATACCCTTCACCATCCAGTCGATCTCAAAGCCGTTCGTGTTTGCGCTGGCGCTGGATACGCTCGGCGCCGACCATGTCGAAAGCGCGATCGGCGTCGAACCGTCCGGCGACCCCTTCAATTCGATCCGGCTCGATGCCAACAACCATCCATTCAATCCGATGGTCAATGCCGGCGCGATCGCGTGCTCGGCGCTGATCCGCGAGGCCAAGGGCGACGGCGCGTTCGAATATATCCGCCAGGCGCTCGGCCGGTTTGCGGGGCGCGAACTCGGCGTCGACGAGGCGGTGTTTGCATCCGAAAGCGCGACAGGTGACCGCAACCGCGCCATCGGCTATCTCTTGCGCAACTCCAATGTCATCACGGATGACGTCGGCAAGGTCCTCGACGTGTATTTCCGGCAATGCTCGGTGCTGGTGACGGCGCGCGATATCGCCATCATGGCGGCAACACTGGCCAACCGCGGCATCAATCCGGTGACCGGCGAGCAGGTGATGACCCCTTATGCTATCGCGCGGACGCTGTCGGTGATGACGTCGTCCGGCATGTATGACTACGCCGGCGAATGGATCTATCGCGTCGGAATCCCAGCGAAAAGCGGCGTCGGCGGCGGCATTCTGGCGGCGCTGCCGGCGCGGCTCGGGCTCGGCAGCTACTCGCCACGGCTCGACAGTCACGGCAACAGCGTGCGCGGCATCAAGGTCTGCGAGGCGCTGTCGGCGCATTACGATCTGCACATGCTCAACCGCAGCGACGACGCGCGCAACATCATCGCCGACTACGACATCGGCCAAAGCGCCTCGCGGCGCAGCCGGCGGCCGCATGAGCAGAGGATTCTCGCCAACCACCAGCAGGATGTCCGCATCATCGAATTGGTGGGGACGTTGACATTTTCCAATGTCGATTACGTCTCGCGTCAGCTCGCCGCCAAACCGCGTCCGCATTTCATCATCTTCGACCTGCGACGGGTCGCGGTGGTAACGCCTGCCGGCGCCCGGCTGCTCGCGGAAGGTTTTCGCGAACTGGCGCGCTTCAATGTTACCGCGGTCATCTCCGGCATCAAGCGTACCTCGCCGGAATGGAAGATCATCGGCGAATGGACCGACGGCCTTTCCAATTTGCGCAACTACCCCCTGCTCGACGACGCCATCGAATGGGCCGAGGATCAGATCGTCTATCGCCACGGCGGCGCGATCGAGGCGGTTGAGATGACCGAGCTTTCCGAACAGCCGCTGCTGGCGGGATTAGCCGCGGAGGAACTCTTAGCTCTCGCTTCCCTGGGCAAGCTCAGAACCTATCAGGCGGGCGAGACAATCATCGCAGCCTCCGAGCCCGCAACGTCGCTGTTCTTCCTCAAGAGCGGCGTCGTTCACGTCAAACTGCCTAGCGGCATCCGGCTCGCAACCATCACCGCCGGCATGGCCTTCGGCGAAATGGCGCTGTTGGAGGGGCACCGCTCGGCCGACATCGTGGCCGACAAATCCGTCACCGCGCTCGAAGTGCCGCTCGCCGATTTCGAGCGGTTTCGAAAACAACATCCGCGCGCTGGCGAACGGATCATGCGCAACCTGGCGCAAATGCTCGCCGACCGCCTGATCGCTGCCAACAGTAAGGTGAATTTGTTGACGTCGACATAGGCAATGAACTTCTGCAATCCCCGTCTCTACTTGTCATGGTCGGTCCCTGGGTTCAGCTCAACCTTCATATTCCAGCACGTGCAGGCCGGCGTTCCAGTCGGTCGCATAGATCAGTCCGTCCCGCGTTACATAGAGATCGGCTGTTTTGGCGGCGAGCGCGATGTTGGGCCTCGGATCGATCAATTTGGCTGGCGCAGGCGGCAGCCAGAACGCCAGCTGCTTCGGCGCAAACTGGTCTTTGATGTCGAAGACGCGGACGCCGCCGGCGTTGTATGTTGCAAAAATAGTTTCCTCGCTCTGGAAGGAGCCAGGCCGGTTCTCATGCAGATTGTGGGGACCGAAGGTGCCGGGGGCAGCGCAATAGTCGCGATCACGCGGTACCGGCATGGTTGAGATGGTCACCGGATTTTCTGGCGCCCGCACATCGATCACGAAGATCTGGAACAGCCCCTTTGCGCACTTCTCCGCGTTCGCCTCATCGGCCACGACCGCGAGGTTACGCCCCGGCAGCGGCAATGGGGTGTGCGTGCCGCCCGGAAACGGCGGCGACCAGTTGATGTGCGACAACAGTTTCGGCTGGGTGGCATCGCTGACATCGTGGATGGTGAAGCCGCCGTCGCGCCAGGCGCCATAACCAAGCTTGCCGGCGACGATCATGTGATGCAGCGCATAGCGCTTGCCTTTTGGCGCGGTCGACGCTTCGCCGGCCGCGCGATTCATGCCCGGCAACCACCATTTCGAAACGATGACCGGCTTGGTGATTTCCTGGAGGTCGACGATGCAAAGGCAATGATCCGTAAAACCGTCGAAATGCGCCGAGACATAGGCATAGCGTCCGCCCATCCAGGACAGGCGGTTGATGCCAAGTCCCGGCATTTCCAGAAACGCGATCTCTCTCATTTCGGCGGGCTTGGAGATATCGTGGATCGACAGTCCGCTGCGGAAGTTCTTGCGCTTGGTGATGCTGTCGGCGAGGCTGTTCTCGAAATAGCCGCGCTGGTCGCTGTAGGACTGCATGGCGACGATATTGGCGCCGTTGGCGACGAGCAGCAGATTGTCCGATGATTGCAGATGATGCGTCCGAGTGTATTGCCCGGCGGTGAAAACATTTACCGGCTTTAGGCGGCGCGGGTCGCTGGCGTCCAGAATGGTCACCTCATCGCTGAACATGTGACCGACGTAGAGGTGATTGCGATTTGACATGACCTGGACGCTGTCCGGATGCCCGCCAATGTCGCTGTAGGAAAGGGGTTTTATGCGCTGACCAATCCCCTCCGGCGGTATCGGCTGATCCTCGGCCCGGGCTGCAAATGGCGCTCCGGCCAACGCCGCCATGCCCAACAAACTCCCTAAATGCGCGCGGCGGGTCTGCATGCTTCCTCCTGAGTTTTGAATGCTTTTCAGGGCAGCCTAACATGGAGACAACGCGCAGCAAGCCGGTCAGGCATTCCTCCCTACCACCTGCGATAGCCGGAAATCGTCACCGGCGCGCTCGACGGCCCGGCCACGCCGGTCTTCTGGAATATCGACAAGTCGGAGTGAAGAGCGCTGGTTCGGCTGGCGTCGCGGCCCGACGATCCATTCACACCACCTCCGACACCGGCTGCATGTCGATGTCAAACGTCTCCAGAAACTTCGACGTCATGATGTAGAAGCCGACCGCGAGCTGCAGCTCGATCAGCGCCGCCGGTGTCAGTTTTGTAGCGATCGCCTTGAAGGTCGCGTCGGTCGGGCGGCGCAGTGTGATGATTTCATCGGTAAACGCCAGCGCCGCGCGCTGCACTTCGTTGAAGCAGGTCGCGGGCTTCCAGTCCTCGAGGGCTTCGTTCTGCTCGTCGGTGACGCCGACATTTTTGCCGATGCGCTTGTGGGCTGCGATTTCGTAAGCCGCCTCGCACAGGATTCCCGTGCGGGTGATGGCGAGTTCCCGTACTACGGGGTCGAGCTCCCCCTTGTGGCGGATCGCGCCGCCGAGCCGGCAATATTGCTCAAAATAGCTCGGCGAGTGCGCCATCATCCGGAAGATATTGGCGTTGCGGTTCTTGCCCAGGATCTCGCGCGTCCGCTCATTCGATTTCGAAGTGTCGCAATAGTCGATGCGGGCCATGTTTCACCTTGGGGTTTTGAAGCGCTGTTTGATTTTTTTTGTTTAAGCTCGAGTTCCATCTCCCACACTATCCGGCCGACGATGAGGGATCAACAGCTTGCACCACCTCACAAAATCGGCAGCGCCGCCGAGCTTTCGCTGCGCCTCGCCGGATCGCGCGTTCGCCATTTCTCGTCACCACTGAGTCAAAATGCCGCCGCAATACTGGTCGACCTTGGTCATGTCGATGTTCGCTGAGTGGGGACTCAAGTCAAAGCGAATACTCGTCGTGGGGTGTTCCCGAGTAAAGATAGATCGAGTCACGCAGCCTTTGCAGGCAACGATGACTCGCGCCCGAGTCTAGGGAGAAATGCATGAAGGAAGCCACCAAGAGGGCGGCCTCGGAAGCGCTTGCGCAAACGCTGGCGGTGACGGCAATGCTCGTCATCGCCAGCTTTATTTTTTATGTGCGATAAAAACCCAAAACTGTCGTTGCGTGGAGTGTAAGCGACGAAGCAATCCAGCCATCCGTATCGCGTCACGCTGGATTGCTTCGCGGAGCCTGTCATCGGGCGGCGCTTCGCGTCGACCCCGTGGCTCGCAATGACGCAGAATTGCTCCTCATGATTTTGTTTTTTCGAAATATGGAACGAGACGACCGGCAAATTGCGCAAAGCGCGCGGTGACCTTGTCGCCGATGACAAGATCGTTGTCGCCGTGGGCCATCATGCGAAAACCCTCTCGGGTATCGACGAGAATGATGTTGTAGGGAACGTGCGCGCGGGTTTCCGGCGTGGCAGCGCGGCAGACCAGCGAGGTCGCATAAACCGTGCCCTCGCCACTGGCGTGCTTTTCGATTGGGTCCGGCGCACCGCATGCCGAGCAGAAGCTGCGGTGGAAATACTGCACGTGTCCGCAAGCCGCGCAGGATTGATAGACGATGGCTTCCGCGCCCGTGGTCCAGTCGCCACTCATCGCACCCGCTCCAGAAACATGCTGACATGCGACGACAACACGCCGCCGTCGCCATGCAACAGCGCGATTGAGACGTCGCGCACCTGGCGATTCTCAGCGCGCCCCGTCATCTGCAGATGGGTTTCGACCAGATGCGCCATCGCTCCGCCGACGCCGCAATGGCCGTAACTCAACAGCCCGCCATGGGTGTTGAGCGGCATTTTACCGTCACGGCCGAAATATCCGGAGCGCACGCGCGAGGCCGCCTCCCCACGCCCGGCTAGTCCAAGATCTTCCAGCAGCATCGCGAGCGTAATGGTAAAGCTGTCGTAGACCGCGGCGTAACGGACGTCGGAGATCGCGACACCGGCGGCTTGTTTTGCGCGTGCGATCGCAATCTCGGCGCCGAGTTCGCTCAAAGCCGGCATCGCCGTGACGTGCTGATGGGTATGCGCCTGCGCGCAGCCGAGCACACGCACGCCGGTCTCACCG
>WNFM01276274.1_pt1 | contig 14898 bp, 15 predicted proteins | sample 5400271 | NCBI WGS metagenome assembly WNFM01 (sample SAMN13153352, study PRJNA577476) | soil metagenome | isolation source: 60 cm saprolite on Douglas fir-dominated hillslope | place: USA:California | collected 2013-09-17 | reverse complement strand
TCCTTGGGGATACCACAGAGCACTCATATCATCCGCACGTGACCCGGCGCGCTTCCTCATATCCACAAGAACTGGCCGAGATTGCGACCCGAACGCTCACGCACTACGAGAAACATGCGCAGGAGTTCCGCGCCGGCACACAGCATCACGACGTCAGCCAGAATATCGCCGCCCTGTTGCGGCACCTCGAGGGCGACTCTCCATTTACGATTCTGGATTTCGGCTGTGGACCGGGGCGAGATCTCAGTTCTTTCTCAGCGCTGGGGCATGTCGCGATCGGCCTGGAAGGCGCCGCCAGTCTTGCTGCGATGGCGCGCAGCGACTCCGGTTGTCAGGTGTGGGAGCAGGACTTTCTGCAGCTGGATCTGCCGGCAGCCTATTTCGACGGCATTTTCGCCAACGCCTCGCTGTTTCATGTGCCGACTCAGGCGCTACCACGCGTCTTGCGTCAACTGCACACCGCGTTGAGACCCGACGGTGTGCTGTTTTGCTCCAACCCCCATGGCGACAACCAGGAGGGTTGGACGCGCGGACGGTATGGGGCTTACCACGATCTTGAGTCCTGGCGCCGCTACCTCGCCGCGGCGGGATTTCTGGAGCTGGAGCACTACTACCGCCCCGCCGGCCTGCCGCGCGAGCAGCAGCCCTGGCTGGCTAGCGTGTGGCGCGCGCGCCCCTAACGGGCGCACCATTGAGCACACACTCAGCGGGGAGCGATGGATGAGCCCAGTACGTCCCAGCGTCACGGACAAGCGACGCACCTTTCAGCGACTGCACGAGTCTGGCTGCTTTCTGTTGCCCAATCCCTGGGACCCCGGCAGTGCCCGATATCTCCAGAGTCTCGGCTTCAAGGCCCTGGCGACGACCAGTGCCGGTTTTGCCTGGTCACAGGCCCTGCCCGACAACGGCGTCTCCCGCGAGGCCATGCTGCAACACCTCGCGGCCATGGTGGAGGCGACGGATATTCCGATCAATGCGGATTTCGAAGGCGGCTTCGCGACGGACAGTGCCGGCGTGGCGGAGAGCGTCCGGCTCGCGGTCGGTACGGGCGTTGCGGGCCTGTCCATCGAAGATTCGAGCGGTGATCCGCAAAACCCTCTGCTTGATCTCGGCACCGCCGTGGACAGGATGCGCGCGGCGCGGCGCGCCATCGATAAGAGTGGAGGCGATACCCTGCTGATTGGCCGCTCGGAAGGATTCATTGCCGGACGGCCGGATCTCGATGCCACGATTGATCGCCTCAAGGCCTACGCCAACGCGGGCGCCGATTGCCTCTACGCCCCCGGCCTGCGCAGCCGCGATCACATTGCCGCGCTCGTCGCGAGCCTCGCACCCAAGCCGGTGAACCTGCTCGTGGGATGGGCGAGCGATCTGACGTTGTCCGCGATCGCTGCGCTCGGGGTGCGGCGCGTCAGCGTCGGCGGCGCGCTCGCTCGTGCCGCCTGGGGCGGGCTGATTCGCGCGGCAAAAACGCTCGCGGAACACGGGACCTTCGGCGGATTTGCGGACAACGCGGCCAGTGCCGACCTGGATCAATTCTTTGCGTCTGAAAGAAAATGAGGAGCGCACCCATGCCCCGGACCGTCACGATGGCCGTTCACCTCCCGGCATCTGCCGCGAAGCTCTACCGCATGTACCTCGACCCCAAACAGCACGCCGCTTTTACGGGCAGCCCCGTCACCATCGCGCCGCGTGTGGGTGCGCCGTTCAAGGCGTTCGGTGGAGCGCTGAGCGGCACGGTCCTGCACCTGGTCCCCAATCGCCTGATCGTGCAGTCCTGGCGGTCGACCAAATTTTCCCGCCGTGACCTCGATTCCACGCTGGTGCTTAGTTTCTGGCCCGAGAAGGGCGGCGCGCGGATCGAACTCACCCACGTCAATGTGGCGGACAGTGATTTCGCGGGCGTCTCGGAAGGCTGGGGCAAGTATTACTGGGCGCCGTGGCGGGCCTACCTGGACCGATGAGCGGCGGCAAATAGCCTCAGGGCGGAGTGGCGGCGCCCTCTGCCGCAGGCTCCACCGTGGTATCGGTGGGCGCATCCGCCGGTGTCTCACCCGGCGTGGCCGGCGCAGTGAGCTCCGGCAAGTCCGCCGCCAGGCCCACCGTCGCGAGCACTCCGTCGGCGCGTGCCAGCACCTCGCGCGCGTAATCCCAGTGTATGGCCACGGTCGTATCACCCACCGCTTCGCGCAGCAGGTCCGAGAACTTGTCGATGTCCGGCTCGTAACTCTGCCCCTCGGCGTCCACCGGCGGATGCGCTTCGAGCAGCAGTTCGCCCTCGACCCAGGCCACCTTGACGGGCTCGTTGACGATGCGCACCTTGGTCCCCACCTGCACCTGCTCGAATAGTGCCTCGATGTCTTCCGGATACATGCGGATGCACCCGTGCGTCACCGCGAGCCCGACCGCGATCGGGTTGTTGGTGCCGTGAATCAGATAGGTGCCCTTCCCCACCGCCAGCCGCAAAGCGCGATCGCCCAGCGGATTGTCGGGGCCCGGGGGCACGCGCTCAGGCAGGATGTCCCCGTCCTGCGCGTGCTCGGCGCGTACGGACTCGGTCGGGATCCACCAGGGATTCATCTGCTTGGCGATCACCTGCGTCTCGCCCAGCGGCGTGCGCCAGTCCATCTTGCCGATGCTGACCGGATAGCTGATCACCTGCTGCGGCTGATGCCGCTTGGGCTTCGGGTAATAGTAGAGCCGGTGTTCGGCGATGTTGACGACGATGCCTTCACGCGGACCGGTGGGCAGGATGCGGCGGCCCGGAATCAGCACGATCTTGCCGGCACCCGGCAGCCACGGGTCGAGCAGTGGGTTGACGCGAATCAGTTCCTCTGAGCCCAGGCTGTAGCGGCGCGCCAGATCGTAGAGCGTGTCTTCGTAGACTGTCTGGATGCTCTGATCAGCGCCCAGGACGCTCTGGGCGGGATCGCTGAGCTCGTAGACCGTGGCTGCGCAGGGCCCACTGAGGGTCGCCAGCAGCAGCGCGATATAAGTTTTTGTATTAAGCATTGTTTTTACGGAGGAACCGTGGCTGCAAGCCTAGCACGGAGAATCGGCCGGCTTTCAATCGATACCAGACAATTGTATGGTATCCGTCATGAATGCCGCGAGCACCCAGCCCAGCCCACGCCAGCGTCAGATGCTGGAACTGATCGAGCAGTTCCTGCGCCGTCACGGACGGCCGCCGACCCGCGCCGATCTGGCCGGCGCGATGGGGCTGCGCAATCGCCAGGGCATCGATCAGCACCTGCGCGCGCTCGCGGGCAAGGGGCTCATCGCCCTCGAACCCGGCATCGCCCGCGGCATCCGTCTGCTGCAACCGGCCTTCGCGCTCACGCGCCGGCTCGCGCTCTATGGCCGGGTTGCGGCGGGCGTACCGACGCTGGCGCTCGGAAACGTCGAGGACGAACTGCTGCTCGATCCTGCGCTGTTCCGTCCGCGCGCCGATTTCCTGCTGCGCGTGCATGGCCAGAGCATGCTCGATGCCGACATCCACGATCGCGACATCCTCGCCGTACATCGCACCGCGCAGGTCAGCAACGGCCAGATCGTCGTCGCGCGCCTGGGGGATGAAGCGACCGTGAAATATTACCGCCGCAACGGCCACCTGTTGCGGCTCGAACCGGCCAACGCGGCTTTCAAACCCATCGAGGTGGATCTGCGGCGGCAGCAGTGCGTGATCGAAGGCCTCATCGTGGGACTCGTGCGCAGCGGGATGCCCCGGGTACGTCAATCATGACGGCGCAGCTGCTGCGCTGCGCGCCGCATCCGGGCCGTGACGAGTTGCGCCTGCAGCTCGAGCGCCTGTGCCGGAGCAGCCAAACCGACGAGGAGGCAGGGCCGATCGCGTTGCCGACGGGCTTCGCGCAACTCGATGCCGTGTTGCCCGGCGGCGGCTGGCCGGTAGGGGCGATCACCGAGCTGATGCCGGATGCGCAGGGGATCGGTGAGCTCTCGCTGCTCCTGCCGGCGCTCGCGCGGCTCAGTAGTGCGGGCCGGTGCATCGTCTGGATCGCACCGCCCTGCCTGCCCTACCCGCCCGCTCTCGCCCGCCATGGCCTCGCGCTCGAGCACCTGCTGCTCGTGCAGGCGCGCGATGCGCAGACCCGCCTGTGGGCCACCGAGCAGGCGTTGCGCTGCCCGGCCGTCGGCGCGGTACTCGCCTGGCCTGCGGCGCTCGATGAGCGGCGCATACGCCGCCTCCAGCTCGCGGCCGAAGCGGGCGGCAGCTGCGGCCTGCTTTATCGTCCGCCGGCCGCGGCGCAACAGCCCTCGCCCGCCGCGCTGCGACTGCGGCTACAGGCCCTGGATGCCGGGCTGCGCATCGAGATCCAGAAGGCCCGCGGCGGACGCGCGCATGCTCTGGTTGTGCATCCTGCTGCCGCGGCTTGCGCCTGAAGCGTCGGCCGGCGGCCGCCCGCAGGCTGAACGGGCTGCGCTCGAGCTGCTGGCGCTGTGGGCACTGCAATGGAGCAGCCAGGTCAGCATCGACCCGGCTGATAGCGCCGGGCACGGCCCCGCGCTCTGGATCGAGATCGGCGCGAGCAGCCGGCTCTTCGGCGGTCACGCCGCCTTGCGTGAACGCATCGCCGCCGATCTCGCCCCGCTCGGCTACACCCATCGGCTGGGCACTGCGCCCACGCCCGCGGGCGCGGCGCTCCTGGCGCGTGCCGGGCTGGCCACCGTCGCGACCACGCGCACCCAGCTGCGGCAACAGCTCGCACCGCTCCCGCTGACGCTGCTGGCGCTGCCGGACGAGTCGCTCGCGGCCTTGCAGGACGCCGGCCTGCAGTGCATCGGTGAATTGCTGGCGCTGCCCACCGCCGCGATCGCGCAGCGCTTCGGTCCCGGCGCCAGCCTGTACCTGCAGCGCCTGTGCGGCGAAGCGCGCGAACCCCTGCGCATGGTACGGCCGCCTCAGCGTTTCGCCAGCCGCTGTGAGTTCGCGGACCCGGTCACCGACACCACCGCGCTCCTGTTTCCGCTGCAACGCCTGCTCGCGGGACTGCAGGGATTCCTGCGCTCGCGCGATCGGGCCGTGCAGCGCTATACGCTGTGTCTCGAACATCACCGCCGTGCCGCCACGCGCCTTGAGATCGGTCTCGCCCGCCCCGGCCGCGATGCCGCGCAGCTGCTGGCCCTGGCCCGTGAGCGGCTCGCCGCGAGCACCCTGGACGCCGCGGTCCACGGACTCGCCATCGAAGCCCACGAGCTCCTGCAGCCCCAGGTGCTGCAAAGCGACCTGTTTTCGCGCGCCGCACAGCACACCGAGCAGCTCCAGCAGGTGATCGACCGGCTCGCCGCGCGCCTCGGTGAGTCCGCGGTGCAGACCCTGCGCGGTGCCGCCGATCACCGTCCCGAGCGCGCCTGGCGCCTGAGCGCCGCATCGATCACGGCGCCGGCCGCAGCGCCGGAGGGAGCAGCGGCGCCCGTGCGCCCCTGCTGGCTGCTGCCGGAGCCTTTGCACATCGACAGGCCGCAGGAACTGCTCGCCGGACCGGAGCGCATTGAAAGCGGCTGGTGGGATGGCGCCGATATCGCACGCGATTACTACCTGGCCCGCGGCGCGGATGGCGCGCAGTTATGGGTGTTTCATGACCTGCGGAACGGCGCGTGGTGCGTGCATGGGCTGTGGGCATGATCGCGTATGCCGAACTGCATTGCGTCAGCAACTTCAGCTTCCTGCGCGGCGCCTCGCATCCGGCCGAGCTGGTGACGCGCGCCCATGAGCTCGGCTATCGCGCGCTCGCGCTGACCGATGAGTGTTCGATGGCCGGCGTGGTGCGGGCCCATGAGGCCGCGCAGGCCCTGCCTGCAGGCCACCGCCTGCAACTGATCGTGGGCGCGGAGTTTCGATGCAGCGAGGGCCTGCAGCTGGTGCTGCTGGCACCGGACCAGCGCGCCTACTCGGAGCTTTGCCGGCTCATCACCCGCTCACGCCGCCGCGCCGCCAAGGGCCGCTACGCGCTCACGCGCTCGGACCTCGAGTCCGGTCTCGATCACTGCCTGGCGCTGTGGCTGCCCGCGCTGGACGGCACAGTCGCCCCGGAGCGAACGCTCGCCGCCGGGCAGTGGCTGCGTGAGCGCTTTGCGGAGCGTGCCTGGCTGGCCGTGGAACTGCATCGCGGCGCCGGCGATCGCGTGCGGCTGGCGGACGCGCTCGAATTGGCGCGGCGTTGCGCCCTGCCCGCGGTGGCCTCGGGCGACGTGCACATGCATCGGCGCCATCGCCGCCGGTTGCAGGACCTGGTGACGGCGATCCGCCACGGATGCACGCTCGAGAACGCCGGCACGCGGCTGTTTCCCAATGGCGAGCGGCATCTGCGCCCGCTGCGGACGCTCGCGCGCCTGTACCCCCCGGAACTGCTGGCCGCCAGCGCCGCCATCGCCGAGCGCTGCCAGTTCGATCTCGGCCAGCTGCACTATCAATACCCGGCCGAGCTCGTGCCGGCAGGTTCGAGCGCCAGCGCGCACCTGCGTGCCCTGACCGAGGCGGGCGCTGGTGCGCGCTGGCCGCAGGGCGTGCCGCCAGCGGTGGCGGTGCTGCTGGAAAAAGAGCTGCGGCTGATCGCAGACCTGGAGTACGAGCACTTCTTTCTCACCGTGCATGACGTGGTCGACTTCGCGCGCCAGCGCGGCATTCTCTGCCAGGGGCGCGGTTCGGCGGCGAACTCCGCGGTCTGCTACGCACTCGGCATCACCGAGGTCGACCCGGCGCGCATGAACCTGCTGGTCGAGCGCTTCATCAGCCGCGAGCGGCGCGAGCCGCCGGATATCGACGTCGATTTCGAGCATGAACGGCGCGAAGAGGTGATCCAGTACATCTACGCCAAGTACGGGCGGGAACGTACCGCGCTCGCGGCCACCGTCGTCACCTACCGCAGCCGCAGCGCACGGCGCGATGTCGAACGCGCGCTCGGCATCACTGCGGCGGGCGAGCGCGCGGCACTCGCCGCCGGGCTCATCGCCGAGCTGCGCGGATTTCCACGCCACCTGTCGCAGCACGTCGGCGGCTTCGTGATCTCCGGCGAACCGCTCCACGAGCTGGTGCCCATTGAAAACGCCGCCATGCCCGAGCGCACGGTGATCCAGTGGGACAAGGACGACCTGGAGACCCTGGGGCTCCTCAAGGTGGACGTGCTGGCGCTCGGCATGCTGACCGCGATCCGCAAAGCCCTGGCGCTCATCCAGGCGCACCGCGGGTGGCCGGCGCGCGTAGCGGATATTCCTGCCGAGGATCGCGCCACCTACGACATGATCTGCCGCGGCGAAACCACCGGCGTGTTCCAGATCGAATCGCGCGCGCAGATGAGCATGCTGCCGCGCCTGCGGCCGCGTTCCTTCTATGACCTGGTGATCGAAGTGGCGATCATCCGTCCCGGCCCGATCCAGGGCGGCATGGTGCATCCTTACCTGCGCCGCCGCCAGGACCCGGACAGCGTCAGCTATCCGAGCCCGGCGCTGGCGGAGGTGCTGCGCCGTACGCTCGGCGTGCCGATCTTCCAGGAGCAGGTGATGCAGATCGCCGTCGTCGCCGCCGGCTTCACCGCCGGTGAGGCCGATCAGCTGCGCCGCTCCATGGCGGCCTGGAAGCGCCGCGGCGGCCTCGAACCGTTCCGCGAACGGCTCCTCACGGGCATGAGCGCCAACGGCTACAGCGCAGAATTCGCCGAGAGCATCTACCGGCAGATACTGGGGTTCGGCGAGTACGGGTTCCCGGAATCGCACGCCGCTTCATTCGCGCTGCTGACCTACTTCTCCTGCTGGCTCAAATGCCACGAGCCGGCGGCATTCTTCGCCGCGCTCCTCAACAGCCAGCCGATGGGCTTCTACCAGCCGGCGCAGCTCGTGCAGGAGGCGCGACGGAACGGTGTGACCATACTGCCGCCCGATGCGCTGCGCAGCGACTGGGACTGCACGCTCGAGCGCGCCGCGGGCGGTACGCTCGCCATCCGCATCGGACTGCGCCTGGTGCGCTCGCTCCCCAGCGCCCACGCGCAACGCCTGCTCGCCGCGCGAGTCCTGGCGCCGTTCGGGAGCATCGCCGAGCTGGCGCAGCGCGCGGCACTGCCCCGGCGCAGCATGCAGCTGCTGGCGATCGCGGGCGCGCTGCGCCCTTTGAGCGAGCACCGGCACGCGGCGAGCTGGCTGGCGCTCGGCGCCGAGGAACCTGCCGTGACCCTGCCGCGCCCGAGTGCCGCCCAGGAAATCATGGCCGACTACCGGCAGCTGTCCTTGAGCACCACGCAGCATCCGCTGGTGCTGCTGCGCGCCCAGCTGCGCCGCGCGCGTATCCGCAGCAACCTCGAATTGCGCGCGCTCCCCGACGGCACCGCCGTGCGCGTCGGCGGCCTCGTCACGCACCTGCAGCAGCCCGGCACGGCCTCCGGCGTCGTGTTCCTCTCGCTCGAGGACGAGACCGGCATCGTCAACGTGATTCTCTGGCCGCAGGTCTTCATGGCGCAGCGCGCGCCCGCGCTCGGCGCCAGCCTGCTCGTGGTCAGCGGCAGGCTGCAGAACCAGAACGGGGTCGCGCACGTGATCGCGCGCCGTCTGCATGATCGCTCACACTGGCTCGAGGGCCTCACCCGGCGTTCGCGCGACTTCCACTAGGCCGGCTCAGGATCTGGCGCGCAGATAAGGCAAGGCCGCGCGCAGGTAGATGGCCATCGACACCAGGGTCAGGAGCGCGGCCAATGCCGTGAGCCACAGGCCCACGCGGTACATCGGCACCGTCAGCAGATCATGCCGGTACAGCAGGAACGACAGGCCGACCATCTGCATGATGGTCTTGTACTTGCCGAGCGCCGAGACGGCCACCTTGGCACGATGACCAAGCTCGGACATCCACTCGCGCAGCGCCGAGACGGCGATCTCGCGGCCGATGATCACCACGGCCGAGAGCACCAGCGCGAGACTCGGATCGCGGCTGACCAGCAGCACCAGCGCCACCGCGACGATCAGCTTGTCCGCGACCGGATCCAGGAAGGCGCCGAGCGGGGTGATCTGGCCCAGGCGCCGCGCCAGATAGCCATCCAGCGTGTCCGTGATGGAGGCCGCGGCGAACACCAGGCCCGCCGCCGTATCGCCGAAGCCCGCAGGATCGCGGTGGCCGGCCATGAACAGCAGCATGACCAGCGGGATCGCGGCAATCCGCAGCCACGTCAAGGCGTTGGGAAGATTCCAGCTCATCACGCTCCCGGGTGCAGGTAATCATAAAGGGTGCGGGCCAGCGATGTCCCGACTCCCGCCACGCGCTCCAGATCGGCCACGCCGGCGCGCAGCACGCCGGGCAGGCCGCCAAAATGCGTCAGCAGCGCGCGGCGCCTGGCCGGCCCCAGGCCCGGCACCGACTCGAGTATCGATTCCTGGTAGCGCCGGGCGCGCCGCCGGCGCTGTCCGGTGATCGCAAAGCGATGGGCCTCATCGCGGATCCGCTGCAGCAGGTGGAGCGCCGCGCTTTCCGGAGGGAGCGTCCGCGCCACGGATTCCCCCGGCAGATGGAGGCGCTCCTGCCCGGGCCTGCGATCGGGCCCCTTGGAAATGGCCATCAGCGTGAGGCCCTCACAGCCGGCACGCGCCAGCCCCTGCTGTGCGGCCTTGAGCTGGCCGGCACCGCCGTCGATCAGCAGCAGATCAGGCCGCGGCAGATCGCCGCTTTGTATCCTCGCACCATGACGGGCGAGCGCCTGCTCAAGCGCCCCGTAGTCATCGCCAGGCACCGGGCCTTCGATGTTGTAGCGCCGGTAGGCGCGCTTGAGAGGCGGCGACCGTGCCCTCCCCTCCGGTGTGGCTGACATCGAAGCATTCGATCAGTTCGGGGACGCGCTCCAGTGCCAGCTCCGCGGCGAGCGATTGCAGGGCGGCGGCAATCGTGTCGCGGCGGCTGGCGCGCATCCGCAAGGCCTCGCGGGCGTTGTCCTCCGCGAGTTCCAGCCACCGCCCGGGCAGGCCACGCTCACTCTGATGGAGCCGCACCGCGCGCCCGGCCAGCGCTTCCAGCGCCTCGGCGACGGCGGCACGGTCCGGCAACGGCTGGTTCACGAGGATCTCGGCGGGCACCGCCTGCTGTCCGTAGTGCAGCAGCAGGAACTGGGCCAGCGTCTCGGCGGGCTCGCCCAGCGCCGCCGGGAAGAAATTGCTGGTGCCCAGACTCTGGCCCTCGCGCACCGTCAGGATCGCCAGCGCGTACTGACCCGGCTCCCCGATGAGCGCGACGACGTCCACGTCGCGGGACCTGGGCGCCGTGCTGATCTGCTCGCTGTGCAGTTCGGTCAGTCCGGCCAGCTGATCGCGCAGGCGCGCGGCCTCCTCAAAGCGCAGCGCCTGCGACGCCTCGCTCATGCGCCCGCGCAGCTCGGCGGCCAAGGTCTCGCTGTTCCCCTCCAGCACCCGCAGCGCCGATTCCAGATCGTGGCGGTAGTCGGCGACGCTGATGAGTCCGACGCAGGGCGCCGAGCAGCGGCCGATCTGATGCTGCAGGCACGGTCGGCTGCGGTGGGCAAAGAAGGAGTCACGGCAATTGCGGATGCGAAACACCTTCTGCAGATGCTGGAGCGCCGCCTTCACGATGGAGGCATTGGGGTACGGCCCAAACAGCCGCCCTGCAGGACGGCGCAATCCCCGCCAGTACTGCAAGCGGGGATATTCATGGTCGGAGGAGCAGAGGATGAACGGGAAAGTCTTGTCGTCGCGCAGGATGACGTTATAGCGCGGCCGGTGGGCCTTGATCAGATTGCATTCGAGCAGCAGCGCATCGGTTTCGGAGCCGACCACGGTCACTTCGATGCGCGCCACGCGGCGCAGCATCGCGGCTACCTTGGGCGATTGCGGCCGGGCGCTGAAGTAGCTGCCGACGCGGTCGCGCAGCCGCGCCGCCTTGCCGACATAAATGAGTTCCCCGGCGGTATCGTACATGCGATAGACGCCCGGCCGGTGCGGGAGCGTCGCAACGAACTGCTGCGGATCAAATGGCGCTGGCTCGGGCACTCACGTGCGCTGCCGGCTGCGCTCGGCGATCAGCATGGCCAGTTCCAGGGCCTGCTCATAGTTCAGCCGCGGATCGACCTGCGATCGGTAGGCGCGCTGCAGATCCGCCTCGGTCAGGCCGCGCGCCCCTCCGGTGCACTCGGTGACATCTTCGCCCGTGAGCTCGATGTGCGCGCCGCCGAGTATGGAACCCAGCTCGCGATGGATGCGGAAGGAAACGTCGAGTTCCTTGAGGATGTTCTCGAAGCGCCGCGTCTTGACGCCGCCGCTGGTCGTCTCGGTATTGCCGTGCATCGGATCGCAGCACCACAGCACGCTATGGCCGGTGCGGCGCACCGCCTCGATCACGCGCGGCAGATGCTGCTCGATGTCCTTGACGCCGAAGCGGTGAATCAGCGCCAGGCGTCCGGGCTGGTTCTGCGGGTTGAGGATCGCCACCAGCTCCTGCAACCATTCGTCGCTCATCGCCGCGCCGACCTTGACGCCGATCGGATTGGCGATTCCGCGGAAATACTCCACGTGTGCGCCCTCGACCGTGGCCGTGCGCATGCCGATCCAGGGCATGTGTGTGGACAGGTTGTACCAGCGATTCTGGCGCGGGATGTGGCGCGTCTGGGCCTGCTCGTACAGCAGGTGCAGGCCCTCATGGCTGGAAAAGAACTCGACCCGCAGCGCATCGCCCACCTGCTGGCCCATCATCGACTCGAAGAAATCCAGGGCGTCGCCGATGGAATGCACGATACGCTCGTAGGCCTCGCGCAGCGGCGCGTGCCGCACGAAACCCAGATCCCAGTACTCGGGATGGTGAAGGTCCGCGAACCCGCCGTCGATCAGCGCGCGCACGAAATTGAGCGTGAGGGCCGCGCGCTCGTAGCCGCGCAGGAGCAATTGCGGATCGGCACGCCGCGCCTCGGCGCTGAATTCCGGCCGATTGACCAGATCGCCCCGGTACGCGGGCAGCGTGAGCCCATTGCGGGTTTCGGTATCCGCCGAACGCGGCTTGGCGTATTGCCCGGCAAAGCGCCCGACGCGAACGATCGGCCGCTTCATCGCCTGCAGCAGCACCAGGCTCATCTGCAGCAGCACCTTCAGCTGCTTGGCAATGTGGTCGGACTCACAGTCCGCAAAACTCTCGGCACAATCGCCCCCCTGGAGCAGGAAGGCCTCGCCGCGCTGCGCGCCGGCGAGCCGCGCGCGCAGATTGTCGACCTCCCAGGACACCACGACGGGCGGGAGGCGCGCCAGATCGGCGACCACGCGCTCCAGCGCCGCGCCGTCCTCGTATACGGGCTGTTGCTGCGCTTTACGGGACTGCCAGCTCGTGGGCTGCCAGGATGTGGTATCGGTCGATCTCATCCGCCCGATTTTAGCACGTCCGATTCCAGGAGCCGGCCGGGCAGCGTAACCTCGATGCGCGCCCCTTTCAGCGCTGCCGATTCGGCGATCAGCACCTCTCCGCCGTACAGCGCTACCGTATCGGCCACCATCGCGAGGCCGAGACCATGGCCGGGAGCGCGCTCATCGGCCCTGACGCCACGGGCCAGAACGCGCCCGCGATCTTCCGGGGCGATCCCCGGACCGTCATCCTCGATACGGATCAGCAGTTGCGGCTGCGCCGCCTGTTCGTCGAGGAGCTGCACCTCGGCCCGCACTTTGCCGCTGCACCATTTGCAGGCGTTGTCGAGCAGGTTGCCGAGCAGTTCGATGATATCCCCGCGATCGCCGACGAAGCCGGCGCGCGCGGCCACCTCGGTTTCAATGGCCAGGTCCTTGCTGGAGTGCACCCTGAGCATCGTGGCGCGCAGCTCCGCCAGGAGCGGTGCGACCGGCAGTGCCCCCTGACCCACCGCCGCCCCACCGCTGGTTGCGGCGCGCTTGAGTTGATGGTCGACAATCTGCGCGATGCGATCGATCTCGCGGTTGACGCTGCTGCGCTCCTCCGCGCCGCCGGCGAGCCCGGCGCGCATCACCGCCAGCGGCGTCTTGAGGCTGTGGGCCAGGTTGCCGAGCGTGTCGCGGTAGCGGACGATGCGCCGCTGCTCCGAACGCAGCAGGGCGTTGAGCGAGCGCGACACGCCGGCCAGCTCGCGCGGAAAGGCGGTGCCCAGTTGAGCGCGCTGGCCCCGGTCCACCTCGGCGATCTCCAGCTCGAGGCGCCGGATCGGGCGCAGTACCCGCCGCAGCAACACGGCCACGACGCCGAGCAGCAGCACCGCCAGGGCGCCAAACCAGGCCACCATCTGGCGGCGGAAGCGCAGCAATTGTGCGTCCTGGCCGGCGAGATCCTCAGCGACGCTGAATACCAGATCCGCCGAGACGCCCGGGGCGTAGTCCCATTCCAGGCCGCGGCTGAGCACGCCCACAGCAGTGCCGCCGGCCAGCGACTCGCGCCAGAAGAAGGCGCGCCCGATTCCCACGGGCGGGCCAAAATCCACCGGCACCCCGGCGAGCGACGGCGAGCTCCACAGGACCCGCCCGCGGGTGCTGCGTACCAGCGCGTACTGGCCGGAACGGCGCCGGCTCAGGCGCGATTCCGGATCGAGCACGTGCAGGTCCATGCGTCCGCCCTCGACCAGTTCCGCGGCGGTGACGAGCGCGACGATTTCCTCATCCAGCCGCGCGCGCAGGGCCTGCTGCGCCGATTGTTGAAAAATTCTGTCGAGCGCCACGATCGTCAGCGCGAAGGACAGCACCAGCGGCACCGCAACGGCGACGATGAGCTGGCGGCGAACCGACGGCGGGCGCGCCATGCCTTCAGGAACAGCCGCGATCAGGAGGCCACATGAGTGCGCGGCAAGGTGATGCGATAACCGCGTCCGCGCAGCGTCTCGATGGGCTTGATTTCGTCCTCGGGGTCAAGCTTGCGACGGAGCCGCGCGATCAGCACCTCGATGACATTGCTGTCGCGCTCGAAATCCTGCTCGTACAGCTTCTCCGTAAGCTCGGCCTTGGAGATGACTTCGCCCGCGTGCAGCATCAGGTGCTCGAGCAGGCGGTACTCGAAGCTGGTGAGTTCTACGGGGTTGCCGCGCACCGCCACCGCCTGCGCCCGGGTGTCGAGCACGACCGGATCACAGTGCAGGAGCGGTGTCGTCCAGCCGCTCGAGCGCCGCAGCAGCGCGCCCAGCCGCGCCTGCAGCTCGCCGATGTGAAAGGGCTTGGCGAGGTAATCATCAGCACCGGCGCTCAGGCCCTCGACCTTGTCCTGCCAGCGATCGCGCGCCGTGAGCACCAGGACGCCATAGGTCTTGCCCGCGGCGCGCAGCCGCCGGATCACCTCGAGCCCGGAGAGCTTTGGCAGGCCCAGATCGACGATGGCCATGTCGATGGGAAATTCGAGCGCGGCATACAACCCTTCTTCGCCGTCGGCCGCGGTATCGACCGCGTGGCCCGCCGCGCTCAGATCAGCCTTCAGTGAATCGCGCAGCGCCGTCTCATCCTCGACGACCAGAATGCGCATCAGGCCCCCGAGAGGATCTGGCCGGTGGTGGCGTCGACCACCAGATTCCAGACGCGCTGCTCGGACAGCAATCGCAGTTCGAGCGCCGGCCGGCCATTGACGGTGGTATCCGTGACGCGCACGACCTTGGCGTTGAAGCGCTTCTGCACCGCCTCGATGATGCGCTCTCGCTGGCCTTCACTGTCATCGGCCACAAACCGGGCATCCACGCTCCACGGCGTCGCGGGCGTGATCCGCTCGGCACTCGCTGGAGCCGCGGCAGCGGCCACGACGGCCAGAACCGCCAGCAACCCCGTTGCCCAGCTTGTGTGCCCACGCCTGCGGATCATGCCAGCTCCCAGTAACGGCCGCCGCACGCCCCTCGTTCAAGCACGCGCCGGATGCCTCATCTTAGTACCCCTCCGGCCTGACGGTCACGCGCACGCGCAGGCGCTCGCCCGGATCGT
>WNFM01212222.1_pt3 | contig 14903 bp, 10 predicted proteins | sample 5400271 | NCBI WGS metagenome assembly WNFM01 (sample SAMN13153352, study PRJNA577476) | soil metagenome | isolation source: 60 cm saprolite on Douglas fir-dominated hillslope | place: USA:California | collected 2013-09-17 | reverse complement strand
GCGACCCCTTCGCGGCGGGGTCGGAGTTTTCGGATCGCGGCCACCCGGCGGGGGGACGGTTGCGGCGCGCGCGGCTGGTGCGGCGCGCCGCCAGGATCGGGCTACGTCTCTTGCGGGCCATCCGTCCTCCTGCGCGGCACCGGGTACCGGGCCCCCGCGGGCCGTCCCGAGCGGGGATGAGCCAGGTCGTACACCTCGAGCAACCGCCGCGTGCTGACGGCGGTGTATTTCTGGGTCGTCGACAGCGAGGCGTGTCCCAGAAGCTCCTGGATCGAGCGCAGGTCGGCCCCGGCGTCGAGCATGTGCGTCGCGAACGAATGCCGCAGCGTGTGCGGCGAGACCTTGGTGAGCAGCGCCGCCTGGCGCAGCCTCGTGTCGAGGATGCGGCGCACGCTCCGGTCGGTCAATCGCCCGCCGCGCGCGTTGAGAAACAACGCGTCGCGATCGGCGGCGGGCACCGGCAGCGCTCCGACGATCTCACCGCGCGCCTCGAGATAACCGCGCAGGGCGGTCACCGCCTTGCTGCCGATCGGGACCAGCCGCTCCTTCCGCCCCTTGCCGAGCACCCTCAGGATGCCCGCGGTCGACCGGCCGCCGAGATCGAGATCGCCGAGATCGGCCCCGACCATTTCGCCGACCCGGATCCCGGTGGCGTAGAGCAGCTCCAGGAGGGCGCGATCGCGCTTGTCGCGCGGGCTCTTGCCGAAGGCGGAATCGAGCAGCGATTCTACCTCATCGCGCGTCATCGGGTGCGGCAGGCGGCGCTCCAGCTTGGGGGTGAAGATCATCGCCGCGGGGCTGCGCTCGAGAACGTTGCGGCTGACCAGGTGGCGGAAGAACGAGCGCAGCGAGGCCAGCTTGCGGGCCACCGTCGCGCGGCTCAGCCCGCGCCCGTGCAGGAACGACAGATAGGCCCGGATCGCCAGGTGATCGACCGCGGCGGGATGCGGCGCGCGTCCCTGGTGAAGCCGCTTGAGGAATCCGTCCAGCTCCAGAAGATCGGTCCGGTAGCCGCGCACGGTCTGGGGCGAGGCGTTCACCCCGAGCTCGAGATGCTGCAGGAAGGAATCGATCTGCGCCCGCATGTCCCGATTCTACAGGAGGCGGGAGGCGACGGCGCCCCCGCCACGGGCGCAGCCCTTGCGGGGCGCAGATTTGCGGTACTTTTCGTTTGACAGCCCGGCGGGGGATCGCCTACGATTCGCGCGATTCGCGCAAGCAGAAATCCATCCGGAGGGAGGTGAACAAAACATGGCGAATACTCTCAAGAAGGCCGCCGCGGGTTGCGCGTCGGCCCTGATCGTCCTGCTCACGGCATCCTGCGCGGCTCAGACGCCGCAGGAGACCGCCAAGCCGGCGACCCAGACGTCGGAGGCCCCGGCCGTCGAAACGGCTCCGGCCGCCGTTCCCGCCGAGGGCGCTGCCGCCCCCTCCACCGAGGCGCAGCCGGCCCAGCAGGCTGCTCCGGCCCAGGATCAGAACGCCCAGCCGAAGCAGTAGGCGAGGCGCGACACCACCGCGTCCGTTCGAAGGGCGCGGATCACGAGACATGAACGGGGGTAAGGGATCCGTCCCTTACCCCCGCTGCTTTTTGGAATGATCCTCTTTCGCCAGCCAGAGCGAGCGGGCGACCAGCTCGCGATGATCGAGACCGGCCGCCCGATCGAGCAGGCGCCAGCGCTCGGGAAGCGCGGCCGGGAATTTCCACGAATCCTCCCGCCCGCCGGCCGCCTTGAACGCCTCCGCCCATCCTATCCACCAGGGAAAGGCGCGACGGGCGATCGGCTCGATGACCAGCAGGCTCGCCCCGCGTCCCGCCGCCTCGAACAGCCGGGTCAGGAGCCGGGCCTGGGCCGAAGGCTCCAGCTCGTTGACCGTGAAGGCCGCCAGGACGGCGGCGCGCGGCCCGGGCAGGCGCTGGCGATCCAGATCGCCCCGCGCCGCCTGCCCCCGAAGACCGAAGTGGCGCAGCGTCCAGGACGTTTCGTCGACCGCCCAGCTGTTGCGATCGATGCCGGTGATCTCCGGCGGCGGGTCGGATTCGAGAGCGAAGGCCGCGCCCGCCGCGCCGGTGCCGCAGCCGAGATCGACGATCTCCTTCGGGGCGGGCCGGGTGGCGCGCAGCGCGCGAACGATGTCGCGGGTCACCGCGAAATGCATCGGACCGTAGAACAGAGCGAAGGCGGCCCGCTTGCCCGCCCCGTCCAGCGCCCCGCCCGACGCGAGCCGGCTGCGGCGCTCGACGTAGAGGGACGACAACGCCTGAAGCCCGCGGCGCACCTCCTGGAACTTCAGGTCGCGCATCTGCCGCGCCTCGAGCGCCGCGTACCAGGGCTCGAGAGAGTCGGTCGGCCGGATCGCCATCGATAGATGTTACTCCGTCGGTGGATGTTACTTCGGACGGGGGACTCAGTTCAGGGGGAGGGGAGAGATCGAGGGCCGGACCCGATCCGGGTCCATTACCTTCCGGAAAGCAGCAGCCAGCCGCGGCGCTTGCCGTCGGCCGAGGCGACCTGGAGCCAGCGCCCGAGACTGCCCGGCTCGCGCAGCGCCGGCGGCTCGCCGCACCGATCGGGATCCTGGCGCGCGTCGCAGTCCGTCCGGGGGGCCGGGGAGGTCGGCGCGCCGTCCGGTCCGCTCGAGAAGCCGGCCGCCTGCGACGCCGGGGCATGGAAGATCGGGATGTAACCTTCGCCGACCCGGTTGACGACGTCGGTCTGCTGGTCGGGGTCGTAATACGGGTCGCTGCAGCAGCTCCGATCGGCCGGCCTGTTGAACCCCGCCCGGCCGATCTTGTGCGGCAGCAGCTGGAGCATCTCGCCCGGCCGGGCGACGAAGACCACGCTCGAGGCGAGGCTCGGAAGCAAATGGACCTGTGTCGAGCGCGTCACCTTCAAACGGCCGTCGGGACAACCTTTCCCGGGGCAGGGAGCCTGGGAGACCGCGGCCGATTGGCGCGGGGCCGGTCCGCTCGCGCCGGGGCCGCGATTCGCGGCGCGATGCGTCGCCCATGCGGCGCCGGTGCCGGCAGCGAACAGGAGGGCCCCGGTGAAAAGCGCCAGGGCCGTCGTCGATTCGATCCTTCCTTCCGCCACGCTGCAGCACCTCCCGCCCCGCCATTAAAGAAGATAAGGGGGCGCGGCGCCGGATCAAGCGACTGACGGTTCTGGGATCGATTACAACGCGGGAGGGATTACAGGATCGTTCAGGAAGCTCCGGCGGCGACCGGCTGGGCGATGAAGCTCTCGAGATCCTCGAGGGCGCGGCGGACCAGGGCCGCCTTTTTCTGGCGCTTGTCGCGAATCTCCCGCGGCAGCGGCGGCAGCAGGCCGAAGGCGATGTTGGTCGGCTGATAGTTGTGGGTATCGGTCGCGGAGATGTAGCGCGCGATCGATCCGAGAGCTGTCGTCGCCGGCAGGAAGAGAGGCGGCTGCCCTTCGGCCAGGCGGGCGGCGTTCCATCCGGCGATCAATCCGGAAGCGGCCGATTCGAGATACCCTTCCACGCCCGAGATCTGGCCGGCGAAGAAGAGATCGCGACGGCGCCGGGCCTGAAACGTCGGCAGCAAGATCGCCGGGGCGTTGATGTACGAGTTCCGGTGCACCTGCCCGAGCCGCGGGAACTCCGCCCGCTCCAGCCCGGGTATCAGGCGGAAGATCCGGATCTGCTCGCCGAATTTAAGATGGTTTTGAAAGCCGACCATCGAATAGAACTCGGCCGCCAGGTTGTCCTGCCGCAGCTGCACCACTCCGAACGGCTGACGGCCGGTGCGCGGGTCGACCAGGCCGACCGGCTTCATCGGGCCGAACAGCAGCGTCTCGCGGCCGCGCCGCGCCATCTCCTCGATCGGCAGGCAGCCCTCGAAGTAGGCGACCTCCTTCTCGAACTCGTGCGACGGCGCCTCGGCCGCCGCGATCAGCTCGCGGTAGAACCTATCGTATTCGGCCTCGTTCATGGGGCAGTTGAGATAGTCGTCCCCGCCCTTTCCGTAGCGCGACGCCCCGAACACTTTGTCGCGGTCGATCGTGTCGGCTTCGATGATCGGCGAGATGGCGTCGAAGAAGTAGAGATATTCCTTGCCGGTGAAGGCGGCGATCGCCGCCGCGATGGCGTCGGAGGCGAGCGGCCCGGTGGCCAGCACGCAGGGCCCCTCCTCCGGGATCGCGCGCACCTCCTCGCGGATCAGCCGTACGTTCGGCAGCGCGGTCAGCTCTTCGGTGATACCGCGGGCGAACGCCTCGCGGTCGACTGCCAGGGCGCCTCCCGCCGGCACCTTCACCCGGTCGGCGACCCGCACGATCAGCGAGTCGAGGCGGCGCATCTCTTCCTTGAGAAGACCGGAGGCGGTGTCGAGCAGGTTCGACTTCAGCGAGTTGGAGCAGACCAGCTCGGCCAGATCGGAGGTGTGGTGCACCGCCGTCGTCCGGACCGGTCGCATCTCGTACAAGTCGACCGAAAGTCCGCGGCGGGCCGCCTGCCAGGCCGCCTCGCTGCCGGCCAAACCGCCCCCGACGATGACGACTCGTTTCTGCGCCACGGCCTCTGGTCTCCGGGAGCCGGTGCCGACTTCGCTAAGGTGCGCGCCGGAAAAGGATTCTAGCAGGGTGAAGCCGGGGATTATAGCATGGTCCCGGGGAGTCTTTTCCGGTCGCACCGCCCCCCGGGCCGCCTCAGGCCGGCCCCTCGCAATCAAGCCTGCCCTTCGAGATCAAACCGGCGCTTCAATCCGCTCGTAGACCGACAGGAGGTACGACCCCGGCGGAGTCCAGTTGTACCGGTGATTGCGCTCCATGACCAGCCTGTAGCGCCGCTGGAAATCGGGGTCGTTCCTGATCGCTTCATCCATCTTGAACCGGTTCACCAGAACGAAGAAACGGGGCGCCTTGGCGAGAAGGGCGCCGACCGGATACTCCTTCTCGAGAAAACCGCCCGGCGCGTGCGCGACGTCGCGATCCGTCAATCCCGAGATGTCGAGAACCTGGAGCCCGCTCTCGTAACCGATCATGCCGATATCCATCAGCGCCACCGCGTCGCCCGGGCGGCCACCTGATGGTGCGCCGACCGGTAGCCGGCCGCGTTCACCGCCAGACCGTTCGGGCCGTTCCGCTCGCGCGCCGCCGCCACGAGATAGCTCGCGATCAGAAGAACGGCGATCGAGCGTGCCGCGACCCGGTGGCGCGGCCACGACTCGCTCAGTCTCCGACCGGCGGCCGCGAGCAGCAGGAACAAAGGCGGGAGAGCCGGCACCCACATCCGGTGCAGGAACATCCAATCCCCACCCTCCAGCAACACGGCCGTCCCGACCCCAAGGACCAGCAGCGCCGCGGTGCGCAGCTCCGGCCGCGGCAGACCGAATGCGACGAGGCCGAGAAAGATCAGCACTCCGATCCAGCCGGTCAAATCATTCGCGACACCGAACGCCGGGACCAGCGAGGACAGAAAGCCGAGGGTGTAGAGACGTCCCGCCTCGAGGTTGGAGCCGAGACCGGGGCCGAGCTTGGCGTAATAGGTGTTCGGCAGCCAGTCGCCGAAGTAGAAATGACGAAACAGCAGAAACGGCGCCAGAAAAAGAGCGACCGTCCCGCTCCATAGAAAGATATCGCGCGCCTTCTCCCTCGAATCCCTGCCGGGCCCGTCGAACCAGCGGCCCATCGCGAACGCCGCCGCGAGAAGCGGTGTCTCGGGCCGGATGAGGGTCGCCAGGCCGATCCAGACCGCCGACCGGCGTCCATGCCCCGCCGCCTGCTCGCGGGATTGATCTCGAAGCGCCAGCAGGAGCAGGAGCGCGAACGGAACGGTCTCGAGCCCCCCGACGGTCCAGTATGCGAAGGAGGGGTGCGCCGCCAGCAACGCCGAAACGCTCCAATCCCCAATCTCGGGACGGCTCCTCCCTGTCAGTGACGCCAGAGTCCCCGGGGCAAGGAGCAGGATCAAAACGCCGGCCATCCCCGTCAGGATCGGCCCCGCCACCGGCAGCGGAGCCCCGGCGGCCGCGAACGGCGCGAGGAAGAGCGTCCAGAGGAAACAGGTGACACCCTCGACACGCTCGTGCAGGTTGAAGACGAACCCGTCGCCCCGGGCCAGGTTGGTGGCGTACCGATAGACGATGTAGGCGTCGTCCACTTGATAGCAGGCCAGGTAGATGAACCAACCGACCGCCGCGAGGAGAGCGACCGCGAGGCCGGAGCGGGTGCGGTTCATCGGCCGATTCTAGTTTGAAAATGCCCTACCACCGTGCGGATGGTGACCAACGAGACACAGCGTGAAATCATTACCATAAGGGCCTTTCCGGTCGGAGTCGGCGCCATGCTGGTGCGGTTTGGCCCTCGACCGATCGATCGCGGGGCAAGTTCTTGCCCATCTTGGAGTTCGGCAACTCGATCCGCACGGTGGTAGGGCATTTTCAGCTAGAATATCCGGGTGCGTATGGAGTCACCCCGATTCCCCCAGTTCCCATCCCGTGCAGCGCTGGCGGTGTTGATCGCCTTCGCCGCGACTGACTTGGCCGCGGCTGCGGTGCGGCTCGGCGATGCGGTCCCCGGAGTGATCAAAAAGAGCGACCTGGCGCGGATCAAGCGCCAGCTCGACCTGGAGCATTTCTCCGTGGTGGCGGCGGTCTGGCTCGGGGCGACCGAGGGACGCGAGGCGATCCTCGTCGAGCCGCTCGCGGATGCCGATCTCGCGAAAGTGTCCGAGTCGTGCAGGACGGGGCCGTTCTGCCCCGACCGGCTCGGCTTCGTGGCGTCGCGGGTCCGGATCGTCCTGCTCCAGAACAACGACGTCCAGACGATTCTGGTCGCCGATCAGGAGGTCCACGCGACGCGCGGCCGCCTGCTCGATCTCAAGGAGATCCAGGCCCGCGGCGCCTGGTTCGGCTGGGGCGGCTGGGCCGAGGCCGAGGCGGGGCATGTCGCCCTGGCGCTGATGCCGGTGATCGAATCGCCGGACGGACAGCTGCACGGCGCCAGCGAAGCCCCGGTCCGGATCCAGTGGAACGAGAAGGCGGGACGCTTTCAATATCTCATGTGCGAAGAGGACCTGCCGGGAGCGCCCCCCTGCCATTTCGCCGACGAAACCCGGTGAGCGACCGGGACTCCGGGTCGACCGGGAGCGACCCGGTCTAGGAGTTGACCGCCTTCTTGAAGCCGCATCCTTCGTTGTCGCAGAAATGCGTCGTCCCGTCCTTCTTGGTGATCTTCTCGAGGACGTACGGCTTTCCGCAGGAAGGGCAGGCCTCGGCGATCGGCCGGTACCAGGTGACGAAGTCGCACTTCGGATAATTATTGCAACCGAAGAAGACCCGGCCGCGGCGCGAGCGGCGCTCGACGACCCGCCCGCCGCACCCCTCGCGCGGGCAATCGAGCCCCACTTCCTTCAGCTTGATGTACTTGCACTCCGGATAGTTCGAGCAGGCGGTGAACTCGCCGAACCGGCCGTCCTTGAGCGCCAGCGCCTTGCCGCACTGCGGGCAGGTCTCCTTGAGGATCTGATCCGGCTTGCGCGTGACCGTGATCTTCCCCTCTTTGTCCATGGCGATCTTCTTGGTGTTGCGGCATTTCGGGTAGGCCGAGCAGGCGATGAACGGGCCGAACCGGCCCTTGCGTAGCACCATCTTCGAGCCGCACTTCTCGCAGGTGCCCTGCTCCTCGGGGATCGCCGGCGACTCGACCGCGACGACGGAGCCGGCGCCGCCCGCCGAGCCGCCGTTGATCACCGTCACCAGCTCCTGGGTGTTCTTGCAGTCGGGATAGCCGGAGCAGGCGATGAAGCGGCCGTAGCGGCCCCACTTGATCACCATCGGCTTGCCGCACTTGTCGCACATCTTGTCGGTCGGCTCTTCCTTGGTCTTGATGTTCTCCATGTTGGTGGCGGCCGACTTCAGATCCTTGCTGAACTGCTTGTTGAAATCCTTCAGCGCCTTGGTCCATTCGAGCCGCCCTTCCTCGATTTCGTCCAGCTCCCCTTCCATCCGGGCGGTGTAGGTGACGTCGACGATGTCGCCGAAATGCCCGACGAGCAGGTCGGTCACCGTCAGGCCCAGCTCGCTCGGAACGAACTTCCCCTCGATCTTCTCGACATATTCGCGATTCTGCAGCGTCGCCAGGATCGAGGCGTAGGTCGAGGGCCGCCCGATGCCGTTCTCTTCGAGCTCTTTGACCAGCGACGCCTCGGTGAAGCGCGGGGGCGGCTGGGTGAAGTGCTGCTTCGGGTCGAGCTTCTCGAGCTTCAGGCGCTCGCCTTCCTTGAGCGGCGGCAGCGCGCGGCTGGCGTCGTCCTCTTCGGGCGCGGCGCCGGCGTCCTCTTTCTTCTTCTCGTTCTTCTCGATGATGTCCTGATAGACCGCCAGGTAGCCGGCGAACCTCATGGTCGAGCCGGTGGCGCGGAAGAGGCACGGCCCGGCCTCGATGTCGGCGGTCGTGACGTCGAAGATCGCCTGCTTCATCTGCGACGCGACGAAGCGGTTCCAGATCAGGCTGTAGAGCAGATACTCGTCCTTCTGCACGAACGGCTTGATCTGGTCGGGTGTCAGCTCCATCGAGGTGGGACGGATCGCCTCGTGCGCCCCCTGGGTCATCTTCGCCATCTTGAAGACGCGCGGCTCCTCCGGCAGGAAATCGGCCCCGTGGGCCTTGACGATGTAGTCGCGCACCTCCTGCATCGCCTCGGGCGCGATCCGTGTCGAGTCGGTACGCATGTAGGTGATCAACCCGACCGTGCCGAGGTCTCCCAGATCCATACCTTCGTACAGCCGCTGCGCCAGCGTCATCGTCTTCTTGACGGTGAAGCCGAGCTTGCGCGAGGCGTCCTGCTGCAGCTTGCTGGTGATGAAGGGAGGGACCGGGTTTTTCTTTTTCTCCTTCGATTCGACCGAGCGGACGACGAACGACGCGCCCTTGAGGCGGGCGAGGATGGCGTCGATCTCGGCCTGGCTCTTCGGCTCGGCCTTCTTGTCGTCGACCTTGATCAGCCGCGTCTCGAACGGCGGCGGCACCGAGCCTTCCAGGATCGCGGCGAGGGTCCAGTATTCTTCCGGCTTGAACGCCAGGATCTCGCGCTCGCGATCGACCACGATCCGCAGCGCCACCGACTGCACCCGGCCGGCCGACAATCCCCGGCGGACCTTGTCCCACAAGAGCGGGCTGATCTTGTACCCGACCAGACGATCGAGGATCCGCCGCGCCTGCTGCGCGTCGACCCGGTTCGAGTCGATCTTCTCGGGATGCTCGATGCCGTACAGAACCGCGCGCTTGGTGATCTCGTTGAACATGACGCGGTGCAGGTTCTTGTTGGTCTTCTTGAGAATCTCGGAGAGATGCCAGCAGATCGCCTCGCCCTCGCGATCGGGGTCGGGCGCTAGGTAGACCTTGTCGGCGGATTCCGCGGCCTTCTTCAGCTCGTCGATCACCTTTTTCCGGCCGGCCAGGATCTCGTAGGTCGGCTTGAAGTCGTGCTTCTCGTCGACGCCGAGGCTCTTCTTCGGCAGATCGCGGACATGACCCATCGACGCCTTGACGGTGAAGTTCCGTCCCAGGAATTTGTTGATGGTCTTCGCCTTGGCGGGCGATTCGACGATGACGAGCGATTTGCCCAAGAGACTTCTCCTTCCCCGGTCCGGCGGCTTTTTCGACTCCGTTGGCGCGTCAGCGCGCCCCGGGTGCCGCTCCTATCGTTCGATAAATAATGTCCCGTGTCAAATTAGTCAACTTTTGGCCATGAACCGCCGCCCCGGAAGCTGGCGGATGACGCCGCGTATTTCAAGTTGAAGCAGCGCCGCCTCCAGCCGGCCCGGCGGCAGGCCGCAGGCCCCGCCGAGCTGTTCGATGCCGATGCCGCGCGTCGCCGGCAGTAGCTCAAGGACCAGCCGTTCGTCGTCGCTCGGCCGGCCGCCTGCCGCCCCTTCGAGCCCGCCCGGCGGCCCCTCCATCCTGCCGGCGGCTTCGCCCGGCCGGTGCGGCGCTTCGACGGCTTCGCGGGCGGCGGCGATGCGGGAGGCCGCCTCGACCAGCTGCGGCGCCAGGTCCTCGATGATGTCGGCCGCCGAGCGGCAGACCAGGGCGCCGTCGCGCAACAAAGCGTTCGTCCCGAAGGCGTTCGGCGCGTCGACCGGCCCCGGGACGGCGTAGACCGCGCGCCCCTCGTCGAGCGCCAGCGAGGCGGTGATGAGCGACCCGCTCTCCTTCGCCGCCTCGACCACAACCGTCGCCCAGGAGGACCAGGCGATCGCCCGGTTGCGCCTCGGGAAATGTCCCCGAAACGGCGCCTCTCCGAACGGGAACTCGCTCAGGACGGCGCCGCGCGCGGCGATCTGCTCCGCGAGCTTGAGATGCTCGGCGGGGTAGATTCGGTTCAACCCCGAGCCGAGGAAGGCCAGCGTGCGGCCCCCGGCCTGAAGCGCCCCGCGGTGCGCCGCGGCGTCGATGCCGCGCGCCAGCCCGCTCACCACCGTGAACCCCGCCGCGGCAAGACCGGAGGCGATCCGCGTCGCCACATCGAGACCGTACGGCGTGGCTCGCCGCGAACCGACGACGGCGATCGCGAAGGCATCCTCGGCGATCAGCCGCCCGCGCAGAAAGAAGCGCGGCGGCGGGTCGGACGAGAGGCGCAGAAGGCGCGGGTAAGACTGATCTTCGAGGGTGAGAAGCCCGGCTCCAAAACGCCGGGCCAGCTCGGCGTCCTCGCCCATGACCCGATGCTCTCGAACGACGCGGGAGGTCGAGACCATACCTCCAGTTATGGATCCTTGTCAAGCAAAGCTCCTTTGGGCTATAAGTCCGCAGGCCGGCCTCCGGTGACCAGACGGCCGTCCTCGGTCCTGTTTCCGGTTTCGGAGGTGGCCCCCATCGCCCGCTCGGCATCACGCTTCCGTTCCGGTCCGGCCGCTCCGTTCGTTCCCATGTTCTTCGCCGTCCCGTTGCTTCTCGGCCTCTCGCCCATTTCCCCGGCGCCTGCGTCCGGCCGCGCTGCGTCAGCCGCGCCCGCCGCCATCGGGTATGCCGAGGCGCTGCGTCTTTACCGGGCCGGGCGGCTCGATGAGGCGCTGGCTCTGATCGCGCAGCGGCTGGCGCGGCATGACGAGGCGGCGCCGCTGCATGCGCTGGCCGGCTGGATCCACCTGCGCCGGGGGAGCCTCGACGAAGCGGACAGCGAGTTCGGCGCGGCTCTCCTGCTCGAGCCGGCGTCGCTCGACCCGATCGTCGGGCGGGGATACATCATGCTCCGCCGCGGTGCTCCGGCCGGGGCGCAGGCGCAGTTCGAAGGAGTGCTGCGGCGCGATCCCGGTAACGTCGACGCCCTCAAGGGGCTCGGGATTGCGCAGCGCGACCGGAGCCGGCCTGCCGACGCGGCCGACAGCTTCCGCAAGGCGCTGACGATCGCTCCCGCCGACGCCGAGGCGAAGCATCTGCTCGAGCAGGCGCTCGCGGTGGGGGGCTCGATCAAAGAGTCGCGGCCGCGCCCGCCGCTGCCGCCCGATGCGCCGATCGAAATCGTCGCCAGGGCCGGCGCCGGTCGGCTCGAGATCGCCGCCGACGGCCGGTTCAAACCGATCTTCATCAAAGGCGTGAACATGGGGGTGGCGCTGCCGGGCCGCTTTCCGGCCGAGTTCCCGGACGACGAGGCGACCTACGCCGGCTGGCTCGATGCGATCTCCGACCTGGGGGCGAACGTCATCCGCCTCTACACGCTGCTGCCGCCCGCCTTTTACAACGCCCTCGATCGGCACAATAAGAAGATGGGACAGGCGGGACGGCTCTGGCTCCTGCAGGGGGTCTGGACCGAGCTGCCGGAGCGTCATGCCTACGACGACCCCGCCTTCCTCGCCGGGTTCGACGGGGAGATCCGCCGGGTCGTCGACGCGCTGCACGGGAACCTCGACCTGCCGTCCCGGCCGGGGCATGCGTCGGGCGCCTACCGGGCCGATCTCTCGTCGAGCCTCCTCGGCTTCATTCTCGGGCGGGAATGGGAGCCGTTCTCGGTGCAGGCCTTCGACCAGGCGCACCGGGCCGATCGGACGCCCTTCCGCGGGCGGTACTTCGGCGCCGACCCGGCCGCGGGGGCGACGCCGTTCGAGGGCTGGCTGGCGCGGCGGATGGATCTCGTCGTGTCGTACGAGACCGCGCAATACCGCCGGCAGCGCCCGGTCTCGTTCGTCAACTGGCCGACCCTCGACCCGCTGGTCCACCCGACCGAATCGACCGTGGTGGAGGAAAAAGAGCTGCTCCGGAAGCGCGGGGACCGCGTCGAGGCCGACCGGATCAACGAATATGACAACGACGGGGTCTCCGTCGACGCCACCCATATCGTGGCGACCCCCGAGGCGCGGGGGGGAAGCTTCGCCACCTATCACGCTTATCCTTATTATCCCGACTTCATGAACCTCGATCCGGGCTACTCTAGGGCGCGCGACGCCGCCGGGCCGAGCAACTATGCCGGGTACCTCCGCGACCTCAAGGCGCATCACGGCGCGCAACCGATCGTCATCGCCGAGCTGGGCGTGCCGAGCAGCCGCGGCATCGCCCATCTGCAGGCGCAGGGGTGGAACCACGGCGGCCACGACGAGCGCGAGCAGGGTGAGATCGACGCCCGGCTGATGCGCGACGTCGACGAGGCGGGTCTGGCCGGCGGCGTTCTCTTCGCGCTGCTCGACGAATGGTTCAAGAGGAACTGGCTGGTGGCCGATCTCGAGACGCCGGCCGAACGGAACCCGCTCTGGCTCAACGTTCTCGACCCGGAGCAGAACTACGGCCTCCTGGCGGCGCGTCCCGGGGCGAAAGGGTGGAAGGTGACGATCGACGGCCGGGGCGACGACTGGGCGACGGTCGCCCCGCTGATGAAGAAAGCGGGCGGGCCGGTCGATGCGCTTCGAGATGGTCATGACGCCGCCCGGACGCTGCGGAGCCTGTCGGTAACCTCGGACGAGGCGTATCTCTACCTTCGGCTCGAGGTCGAGAATCTCGACGCCGACGGCGATGGCCGGCCCGACTGGAACGAGGCGACCTACATGATCGGCATCGACACCTACGACCCGCGCCGCGGCGACCGTCGGCTGCCGATTGCCGGGGGAGCCACCGTGCCGATCGGCGCCGAGTTCTGCGTCGTCTTCGACGGCGAGACGACCAGCCGTCTTCTGGTCGACCCGCCGTACGACATCGAGACGCATCGGTACCATCGGCCGTACGGCTCGGTCGGGAACGACGACGGCCGCTTCATGGAGATCGAGGTCGAGACGAACCGCAAGCGGATCGGGCGCGACGGCACGGTCTATCCCGCCCGCCGGTACAGCCGCTCGCCGCTGCGGCACGGTTCGATCGACCCTCGCGACCCCGGGCAGACGACGCTCGCCGACTGGCACGCGAGCGTCGACGGGCATTTCATTGAGGCGCGTGTCGCCTGGGGCCTGCTGAACGTCACCGACCCCTCGTCGCATCGGGTGCTTCAGGATGACCAGAACGATCTGCGCTCGATCGGCACGGTCGAAACCAAAGGGTTCCGCTTCTACGCTCTGGCGCTGCGACCGGGAGGGCCGCCGGGCGGCGCCACGCCGCTGCCGGGGCAGCTCGCCGACCGGCTGCCGGCGGGCGAGGCGGCGAGCCTCGCCGACTTTCCGGTCTACAGCTGGCCGGGCTGGGAGCAGCCGACCTGGCGGATCGAAAAGAAAGAGGCCTGGTCGATCGTGAAGCGGGCGTTCGAGACGATCCCCGCCCATGCGGAGTCGAAGTGAGCCGCCGGCGCAATATTTCGGAAAGATCGCCCGGCATCGCCGCGGCGCTCTCGATCAAGATGGTGCTTTCGGCTGCCGCGGCGCTCTGGTGCGGCGCGGCGCTGATGCTTACCGCGGCGCCGGTTCAGGCCGCGGAACCCGCCTCGGGAGCCCCTGTCGCGGGCGCGCCCGGCGCCGGCCCGGAGGCATCCGGTTCCGGCATGGCGGGGGGCGGCGGGGCGACGGTATCGCGCGAGGCCGAGGCGGGCGAGCTGGTCCGGCAGGCCGACGCCGCCTTCGGCCGGGAAAACTACAAAGATGCCCGCCGCCTCTACGAGCAGGCGCTGCAGGCGGGGGCGCAGGGCGTCCATCTGCTGAGCCGGCTGGGGCTGCTGCAATCGTGGGACGGCGATCTCGGCGAGTCGGTCGAGAGCTACCGCGCGGCGATCAAGCTGACCCCGGACGATCTCGACCTCCGCCTCGAGCTGGGGCGGGTGCTGACCTGGAAGAACGACCTGGGCGAGGCGATCGATCTTTACGAGGGGCTGCGGACGAAGAGCCCCGAGGACCCGCGCGTGCTTCTCGGTCTGGCGCGGGCGCTCGGCTGGAAGCGCCGCTACGCCGCGGCCGACGCCATCTATGTCGAGATGGAAGAGAAGCGGATCGAGCCGTTCAAGGCGCATGTCGGGCGGGCCGAGCTGTACGCCTGGCAGGGGGACTACGCGCAGGCGACGCATCTTTACCGCGACGTGCAGCGCGCCGACCCGGGGAACATCGATGCCCGGATCGGCCTGGCCCGGGTGGAGCATTGGCAGGGGCTCGAGCGCGCGGCGCGGGTGCAGATCAACAACATCGTCCTCGATCACCCCGAGAGCCGCGACGCGAAGCAGCTGCAGCGCGACATCGAAGAGGCCCTCAGCCCGCGCGCCGGCGCCGACGCCGTCCGGTTCAGCGACAACGACAGCAACCGGGTCGATGCGGAGACCGGTTCGGCCACCTGGATGCTCGAGCCGCAGACGTCGCTGCGGATCGCCTATAGCGCCTACGACGCCGAGTTCCGCTGCAAGGACGCGGCGCTGTGCGACGAGGTGGCGCTTTCGCCGACCCCCGACCAGATCGTGTCGAACCGGGCGCAGTTTTTGACCGCCGGGCTGAACTCGCGCCTGCTCAACCCGCTCTACTTCTTCGCGCGGATCGGCGCGGC
>WNFM01047975.1_pt1 | contig 14904 bp, 13 predicted proteins | sample 5400271 | NCBI WGS metagenome assembly WNFM01 (sample SAMN13153352, study PRJNA577476) | soil metagenome | isolation source: 60 cm saprolite on Douglas fir-dominated hillslope | place: USA:California | collected 2013-09-17 | reverse complement strand
CGGAGCCCGAAGGGCCGCAGGTGGTTTTCAAAGACCGTAGCAGCGGACGGCCAGTCGAAGTTCCGGCGTTACTGTCGGCGCGGGGCAAACCGTTGCAGCTCGAAGACGTCGAGATTGTTGCGGGCTCAGGAGCGGTGCCTTTCAACCGAAAGCGGTTCGGCGAGCAGCTCCCGCCGCGCAAATCTCCAAGCAACCGGAAAAAATAATGCTTTTTCCCGGCATTTGTATCGGGATGCGGGGGCGTGCCATCGCGCCCTATGATATGCTGCGCCTCTAGATTGATGCTTGAAGCGGTAATTTGTATGGTATAAATATACTGCGCTCGCCATCGGAGAAGCCAGGTCCATGATCACCGCCAATCAGCTCAGGGCCGCGCGTGCGCTCCTGAACATCGATCAGCGGCAAATGGCTGAGCTGGCTGACCTTTCGGTGCCGACCATCCAGCGCATGGAAGCCAGCGACGGCGTCGTCCGCGGCAATGTCGATTCGCTCATGAAGCTGGTTTCGGCGCTCGACAATGCCGGGATCGAACTGATCAATCCGGGGGTTGCGAGCACAACGGGTGGGCGAGGCGTCCGGCTCCGCGAGCATGTCGCCAAGCCGAAGACGGTCCGGCAACCCAAGCAATCCTCCTCGCGGGCTCTGGAGCGGGCGCGCTGAACCACTTCAAGACGTAACGGCAACGGCGTCGGCTCGTTCGAGCAGCGCGAGCAGGCCCTTTAGCATCGCCGTCGGCGTCGGGGGACAGCCGGATATGTGGAGATCGACCGGGATCACCTCGGAGACGCCGCCAACGACCGCGTAGCTGCCGGCAAAACAGCCGCCATCCCGCGCGCAGTCTCCGATCGCGATCACCCATTTGGGATCGGGGGTCGCATGATAAGTGCGCGCCAGCGCGTCGCGCATGTTCTTTGTCACTGGCCCCGTCACCATCAAGACATCGGCGTGGCGCGGCGAGGCGACGAAGCGCAGGCCAAAACGCTCGATGTCGTAATAGGCATTGTTGAGCGCATGGATTTCGAGTTCGCATCCATTGCAGGAGCCGGCGTCGACTTCGCGGATCGACAGGCTGCGGCCGAGCCGCCGCCGCCCCGCGTCGCCGACGGCTGTTGCGAGTTCGGCCACCGCGGCATCGTCGAGCGACGGCGCCGGCTCGGTGAATGGTCCGCGGAACAGGCTTTCGAAAAGCAGCTTGCGCATCTAGATGTCCTGGCCCGAGTAAGAACAGTTGAACGATTTGTTGCAGAGCGGGAAATCCGCGACGATATTGTTTTCGATCGCCGCCTCGAGCAGCGGCCATTGAAACCACGAGGGATCGCGCAGGTGGCAGCGTTCGATCAGGCCGTCGCGCAGGCGAAGCCAGACCAGAATGTCGCCGCGAAATCCCTCGACGATCGCCATGCCTTCCCGCGGCTCCCCAAATTGCCCCGCATTCGCTCGCAGCGGGCCTTCGGGAAGTCGATCAAGAATCTGGTCGATCAGCGAAAGCGACTGCTCGACCTCGCGTACCCTGATCCAGACCCGCGCGTTAACGTCGCCCTCATTCAGCACCGGCACCTCAAAGCGCAAAACATCATACGGCGGATAGGCAAGGGTGCGCCGCGCGTCGAAGGCGCGGCCGGAGGCGCGGCCGACAAAACCGCCGGCGGCATATTGTCTCGCCAATGCGGGCTTCAGCACGCCGGTATCGACGGTGCGATCCTGCAGCGAAGCAGTGTTGTCGTAGAGTTCGACCAACTGCGGAAAGCGCTGGCGGATGTTTTGCAGCGTCGCGCGGATGGCCTCTCGCCCGTCATCGGTGAGGTCGCATGTCACGCCGCCGGGCACGATCACATCCCGCATCAACCGATGACCGAATGCGCGGTCGGCTGCGCGCAGCACGCTCTCGCGCAACACGCTGCAATGCGCATGGATCAGCGTGAACGAAGCATCGTTGCAGATGGCGCCGATATCGCCGAGATGGTTTCCGAGCCGCTCCAGTTCGGCAAGCAGCGCCCGCAGCCAAACCGCGCGATCCGGCAGCACAAGTTCGAGCGCGGCCTCCGCGGCTCGCGAAAATGCATAGGCGTAAGCGACCGTACTGTCGCCCGATACGCGTCCGGCGAGTTGGACGGCGCGCTCGAGACTGGCGCCTGACATCAGCCCCTCGGTGCCCTTGTGGGTATATCCCAGCCGCTGTTCCAGCCGGACCACGGTCTCGCCGCTGGCGGTAAACCGGAAGTGTCCGGGCTCGATGATGCCGGCATGCACGGGGCCGACCGCAATCTGGTGCAGGCTGTCGCCTTCCGTTGCCAGGAAGCGGTAGGGCGCGGGCTTCGGCAACGCGTCGATGCGATCTCCCAAAGGAAAGCGTACGCCCCAACATTTGTGATCAAGCCAGGAACGGTCATCGGGCAAGCCCTCCGCTGATAGCCCGAACAGATCCTGGGCGGTGCGCTCCAGCCGAAGCGCCGGCGGGTGATGTCTGCCAATCGACGCATAAGTGTGATCGGGGCAGTCCAAGCTGACGGTCGCGATTTCTGCCGTAGCTTCATCCATGATCGCCATGTGCACCGTTGCGGGTTCGCCCCAGAGGCCGAGCAAGCCAAGACGTCCTTGTGCCAATTCGTTGGCCACAAATCTCCAAAGGTGAGCACCGACCACGGCGCGCGGCCATGGCCTGCGTTGCAGGATCTCGCGGCCCTCCAGGATGCGATCGATCAGCGATGGCATATCCCTATAAATCCCCAATTCTATCCGAGCAGGCGGGCGACATGCTGGAACCAGGCGACGAACGGCGCCGGAAGATAGATGCCTGCGATCAGAACCAGTGAGAGATGCGCGAACATCGGCACATAGGAAGCTTCAGTTGGCTTTGTGCTGCCGCGCGGCCCGCCGAACGCGACGCTGGTCAGGCGCAAGGTCAATGCGCCGAACGCCAGCAAAAGCCCGAACACCAATACGATCGCGAGCAATGGCTGGCGAGCGAAGGTCGAGCTCACGACCAGGAATTCGCTCATGAAGATGCCGAGCGGCGGCAGTCCGGCGATCGCGACGACGCCAGCCACCAGGCCCCAGCCAAGCGCCGGATGCGTCACCGTCAGGCCCCGGATTTTCGCGATCCGCTGCGTGCCCTTGACCTGCGAAATATGGCCCACCGCATAGAAGATCGCCGATTTGGTCAGGCTGTGCATCACCATGTGCAACAGCCCGGCAAAATTGGCGAGCGGCCCGCCCATGCCGAACGCGAACACGATGATGCCCATGTGCTCGATCGAGGAATAGGCGAACAGCCGTTTGATGTCGCGCCGGCGGTAGAGCATGAACGCTGCGAACACCACCGAGATCAGCCCGATCGTCACCATCAGCGGACCGGGCGCGATCGCCCCGGGATTGGCGGCAAGCAGGATCTTGAAGCGCAGCAGCGCGTAGAGAGCGACGTTCAGCAGCAGGCCCGACAATACCGCAGATATCGGCGTCGGACCTTCGGCATGGGCGTCGGGCAGCCAGGCATGCAGCGGCGCGAGGCCGACCTTGGTGCCGTAGCCGAGAAACAGGAATATGAAGGCGACGTTGAGCAGCGCAGGGTCGAAATTCGCGGCATGCTGGATCAACAGCGTCCAGACCATACCGTCCTGGCCTTCGCCCACCACCGGACGCGCCGCCATGTAGACCAGGATCGTGCCGAACAGGGCGAATGCTATTCCGACGCTGCCGAGAATAAAATATTTCCACGCCGCCTCCAGCGCGGCGTGGGTGCGATAGATGCCGACCATCAGCACCGTGGTCAAGGTCGCTAATTCCACCGCGACCCACATCAAGCCGATATTGTTCGACACGAAAGCCAGATTCATGCCGAACATCATGGTCTGGTACATGGCGTGGTAAAAACGCAAATAGACCGGCGTCAACCGGCCGGTTTCGAGCTCGTGGGCGATATAGCTCGCGCTGAAGATGCTGGTGGTAAAACCCACAAAAGTGTTGAGCACGATGAAGACGACGTTGAGATCGTCGACCAGCACATATGGCCCCGGCTGCGGACGTTCGATAACAAATAACGAGAGCGCGGCGAGAAATGTCGCGAAGCTCGCGACCACGTTCAACCGCGCGGTCAGCCGGTAGCCCGGCAGCGCGGCGAGCAACGCCGCCGAGCCGATCGGAATCAACAGCACGGCCGCCACCGGTTCGAAGGAGAGCACGCTCATCGCCACTCGCCCCGAAAATCGTCGAGCGCGGACACGTCGACCGAATCGAAGCGTTCGCGGATCCGGAACAGGAAGATGCCGATCACGATGAACGCGATCAGGATCGAGAAGGCCACGCTGATCTCGACCACCAGCGGCATGCCCTTGGCGCCGGTCGCCGCCAGCACCAGGCCATTTTCGAGCGACATGAAGCCGACGACCTGGCTGACGGCATTGCGGCGCGTTACCATGACCAGAAGGCCGAGCAGCACGACCGACAGGGCGAAGGCGAGATCTTCGCGCGCTAAGGGATCGGCTTCGGCGGTGACCCGCAACATCAGCACCAAAGAGAGGGCGACCAGTGCCATCCCGGCCAGCATGGTCGGGCCGATCCCCACCACCGACTCGATATCACGATGAATGCCGAGCCGCTTGACGATGCGATGCAGTGCTACGGGAATGACGATCGCCTTGAACACCAGCGCGATGGCCGCGGTGATATAGAGATGCGGCGCGTTCTGGACAAAGGCTTGCCAGGCGACCGAAAGGGCAAGCACCAGCGCATGCAGCGCAAACACATTGAGCAGCGAATAAAGCCGGTCCTGGTACAGCATCATGAAGCTGATCAGCACCAGCCCGCCGGCCAGCGTATGCGAGACGTCGAAGGAGAGGCTGTGCAGCTGCATCAGAAACTCCTCGACACGAACAGCAACAGCGTGCCGAGCAAACCGAGCATCAGCGCCGCACCGAGAAATTGTGGAACGCGAAAAACCCGCATTTTCGCCGTGGCGGTCTCGAACAGCGCAAGGAAGAAGCCCGCAGCCGCAAGCTTGACGAGGTAGGCGACGGCGCCGATGGCGTACGAGAAGGTTCCGGTACCGAAGACAGCTATCTTCCAGGGCAGGAACACGCAGGCGATCAGCGAGACGTAGAGCAAGAGCTTGAGAAACGCGCCGAATTCGATCATCGCGAGGTGTCGTCCCGAATATTCGAGCACCATCGCCTCGTGCACCATGGTGAGCTCCAGGTGCGTGGCGGGATTATCGACGGGAATTCGCGCGTTCTCAGCGAGCGCCACCATGATGAGCGCGATCATCGCCATTCCCAGCGAAACCCGCAGACCGACGTAGGACGAGGCCATGTGATTTGCGACCGTCGAGAGTTGGGTCGAGCCGGCGACCAGCGCCATGCAAAAGACAAACAGCAGCATCGCCGGCTCGGCAAGCGCAGCGATCATGACTTCGCGGCTGGCGCCGATGCCGCCAAAACTGGTGCCGACATCCATCCCGGCGAGCGCCAGGAAGAAACGCGCACTTCCGAGCAGCGCGACGATGGCGATCAGGTCCGCCGTCCAGTTGAACAACAGGCCCGTCGCAAAAGTCGGGACCAGGGCGGCGGCCACCCAGATCGCGGCAAAAGTTATGTAGGGCGTGACGCGGAACAGCCATGAGGCGTTCTCCGCCAGGACCACCTCCTTGCGGAGCAGCCGCAGCAGGTCGCGATAGGGTTGAAAAACCGAAGCGCCCTGGCGACGCACCAGCCGCGCCTTGATCTTGCGCACGAAGCCGGTCAAGAGCGGGGCGAGCAGCAGCACCAGCAGCATCTGCACGCCCTGCACCAGAATGTCCGAGATCAGGACCATATCGCGAGCACCAGCAGCAGCGTGACGAGGGTGGCGAAAACCAGGCTGAGATAACGGCGGATGGTCAGGAACTGCAGGCGATTGAGGGAATCGGAAGCGACGCTGATCGCATGTGCGATCGGCGCGTACATTCCCTCCCAGATCAGGTCATGCAATTCGATGCGAAGCCGCGCCGGCCTGATATCTCCGGGGGGCGGCATCTCGACATGGTCGCGGGCGTGGAAGGCGAGTGTGCCGAACACGCGGCGGATCGGCTGCGCAAAACTTCCGGCCGAATACTGCGCCGCGGGGGTGGGATCGGAAAAGCCGCAGCCCCAGGCCGGGGCGCGTCGCAGCGCGCGCGAGGCGAAGCGATGGATGACCGATGCCGCCATCGTTGCGGAAAACGCGATGAACAGCATCACCAGCAATCCATTGTATGAACTGCGGCTCTCCGCGATCGGTACGATCGAAAGCCAGGGCTCGTTGGCCTGGATCGGCATGCGGCCGCCGAGGATCTCGAGCGTGATCGGCGAAAGTGCGTCGATCACCGGTCCCGGCAGGATTCCGGCGAGGAGACAAAGTGCTGATAGGACGAACATGGCGGAAAGCGAGTATCGATCGACTTCGTGCGCCGCTTCCGCCGCCGGGCTACGCGGCCGCCCGAGAAAGCTGACGCCGAACGCCTTGACAAAGCAGGCGGCCACCAAGGCCGCCGCCAGAGCCAGCATGGCGCCCACCGCGGGTACCATGATTTTCAGGGCCCATTGCGGCAGCTCCGGGCTCTGCAACACGGCTTGGAACATAAGCCATTCGGAGACGAAGCCGTTGAAGGGCGGAAGCGCGGAGATGGCGACGCAGCCGACCAGGACAACAAAGCTCGTGAATGGCATGCGGTGAATCAGGCCGCCGAGTTTTTCCATATCCCGCTCGCCCGTCGACATCAGGACGGCGCCGGCCCCGAAAAACAGCAAGCTCTTGAAGAACGAATGGTTGAGCACATGAAGCAGCGCCGCCGCGAAGGCGAGCGCTGCCGCTAGCTTCAGTCCGTTGGCCCAAAACGCCAGCGCAAGGCCGAGGCTGACGAAGATGATGCCGACGTTTTCGATGGTGCTGTAGGCCAGGAGGCGCTTCAGATCCTTTTCCATCATGGCATACAGGATCCCCATCACCGCGGTGATGCTGCCAAGGAACAGCACGATCACACTCGCCGACCAGCTCGGTGGTCCCAACAGATCGAATACGACGCGGACAAAACCGTAGATCGCGACCTTGGTCATGACGCCGCTCATCAGCGCCGAAACATGACTGGGAGCCGCGGGATGCGCGAGCGGCAGCCAGACATGCAACGGCACCAGGCCAGCCTTCGAACCGGCTCCGAGCAGCATCAGGATCAACACCAGGGTGGCGACATACGGCGTATGTTGCGCCGCGCGGATGGCGGCAAATCCGTAATCTCCCGCCGGTCCCGCCAATAGGCCGAAGGCCAGCAGCAGCGCAAGCGTCCCAAAACTCGCCATCACGAGATAGACGAAACCGGCCCTGGCATTGCCGGCCTCGCGGTGGTGCGCCATGACCAGCGCCCAGGATGCGAGCGACATGAATTCCCAGCACAACAGATAAGAGAACGCGTCATCGGCCAGCACCACGAGATTCATGCCGGCGAGAAAGGCGGGAAAGAACGGCAGCACGCGCTGCGGCGCCTCCTCGTGATGGCCGTAGCCGAGACCGTAAAGGCTCGCCGCGGCGCCTCCGAGATTGACGACGATGAGGAAGAACGAGGCCAGTGCGTCCTGGCGGAAATGGGCGCCAAGCCACGGCAGTCCGATCGGCAAGACGAGGGCGGAGGCGTCTTGCGTACCGTCGAGCAGCCAGCGCAAGGAGGCGAGCAATGCCACCATAGAGATCGCCAGCGCGGCGCTGTAGATCACGTCTGTGGCACGCTTCGAGCGGCTCAGGGCTATCGCGAGGACCGCGATGCCCAATAATCCTGCGATGCACGACATTTGCAAGATGACGGCAGAAGTGATGACGGCAGAATTAGCGAGCGCGGCTGTCATGAGCGCGCCCTGGTTCCGCCAGATGGGTTGTCGGATCGGGCGTCGGCAAGTGTCTTGTCGGCAAGCGTCTTGTCAGCAAGCGGCTTGTCAGCAAGCGGCTTGGCCGAACCTTGCTGGATTTTTAGCCGTACCCCGCGCCCCTGCGAATGGCTGGCGGCGCCGTCATCGATCATCTCGATTCCGGCCAAGTCGAATGCGGCGATCAACTTGACCAGCGAATCGACATTGCCGCGAACCATCGTCTCGCTCGCCTCCATGCGCTGATGGTCGGTAACGAGAGCCCCGACAGTTCCGCGAGCCGGCGCTGATCGATGCCGAGCAGCACCCTGGCGGCCCGCAACTGAGCGGCTGTGATCATCGGTCCCCCCCGGCGAGCCCCAATCCGATCAAACATTATTCCTGCATGGTAACTAATGATGTTGGAGTGTCAATAAGTGATATATAAAATATCTATTCTAAGGGGTCTTTCCGTGCGGCATACCCGCACGATTTCAGTCCGGCCGAAACCTTTGCTGCGGCGCGTCGTTACCTTGGGGTGCGGCATCGGCGCGCGCGGTAACCTTGCCGGCAACAACAGCTGGAATTGCGCCGCGCGCTGCCTAAATGTGGCGTTGTTGCGGATTTTTGGGTATTTCACGAGGTCCCAATGACCCTGAAAAATGTTTTTGCCGCCGTGATCCTTGCGACCTTGCTGGTGTGGGGCGGCCTGTCGATGGCCGACGAATACCGTCCCGACGAGTTCCTCGGCATGGACCTTTCCAAGGTCCTGCTTTCGCCGAAGCCGCTTGGGCCCCAGCAAAAATTCGTCCCGATCCAGCTCGAGGCAAGGGGCGAGGGCGCGCAGGCGAGCACTGAGCCGAAGGCCGAGAAGATCGTCAGGACCAAGAGGATCGAGATTCCCAGCAAGGTTGCCGATAAGCGCGCGGATAAACCGCGCGGCGCGGCTCGCACCAAGCTTGCGCGGCGACACAGCAATCCGCTCGACGCCCAGGCGTTCGATACGCGGATTCAGGTCTGGCCCTGCAGATCGGGCGGCATCTGCAACTGGAAGCGGTAGTCTTCTCGTCATTGCGAAGCAATCCGCCATCCCCGTCATTGCGAGCCAACGGGTCGCGCGAACGCGCGCCCGATGACAGGCTCCGCGAAGCAATCCAAGCCCCTCAAAGGAAGCATGGATTGCTTCGTCGCTTTGCTCCTCGCAATGACGGGGATAGCGATCGCATCGAGTCACACACCCGTCGTAAAACCTTCGGCCCAGAGTCAAACTGAGTTGGCAACCTCCGTCGTGATTCGACGGGGTGGCCGGCAATGGCGATTGCGATACGGGCGAAGCGAGGTCTGAGCAGACGGCAATTGCTGGTGCGCTCGGCGTCCACGGTGGTGCTCGCTGGCTTAGGAGGTTTCGCCCGGCCTTATCTCAGCCGCGCCGCGGATCGCCCTCAGATCGCATGCGGCGTCCAATCGGGTGATGTGACCACAGGCTCCGCGGTGGTGTGGGCGCGAGCCGATCGGCCCGCGCGCATGCAGGTCGAATACTCGGCGGTGGAAAGTTTTAAAACCATACTTGGCGCCACCTCGTCGGACGCGTTGCCGGACCGCGACTTTACCTCAAAAGTGCTGCTCGAAGATCTTCCGCCCGGGCAGGATATTTTCTACCGGGTGCGGTTTGAAGATATCGGCGGATCGATATCCGGTGAAACCCAGGTCGGGCATTTCCGAACCGCGCCAGCGGACAAAAGTTCGATATCGTTTGTCTGGTCGGGCGATACCGCAGGCCAGGGCTGGGGTATCGATACCAGCCGCGGCGGCATGCGCAGCTACAGCACCATGCTCGAAAACCGTCCGGATTTCTTCATTCATTCCGGCGATCACATCTACGCCGACTGTCCCGTCCCCCGTGAATTGAAACTGCCAAATGGCAAAATCTGGCGCAATATCGTCACCGAAGAGAAATCCGTCGTCGCGCACAGCCTCGCGCAGTTTCGCGGCAATTATAAATACAATCTGCTCGACGATAATTTACGCGCTTTCAACGCCGATGTGCCGATGTTCGCGCAGTGGGACGACCACGAAGTGACCAATGACTGGTCGCCGATCGGCAGCGCCGACGAAACCGGTTACGCCGAGGACGGCACCTCACGGCTGGTTGCGCGCGCCCGCCGGGCGTTTTTCGAATTCATGCCGATCCGCGAGACGCCAGCGCAAGCGGGGCGCGTCTATCGCAAGATCGGGTATGGGCCGCTGCTCGATGTCTTTCTGATCGACATGCGCAGTTATCGCGATTCGACCTGGAACAAGCGCGACGATCCGTCCGACACCTTTATCCTGGGCGCGGCTCAGCTCGCCTGGCTGAAACGGGAGCTCGTCGCATCAGATGCCACCTGGAAGGTGATCGCCGCGGACCTGCCGATCGGACTGGTCAGCGAAGATGCGATCGCGCTGGGCAACGGGCCGCCGGAGCGGCGCGAGCACGAGATTGCCGATCTGTTGTCGTTCATCAAACGCTCGGGCGTCAGCAACACCGTGTGGCTGACGGCCGACATGCACTATACCGCCGCGCACCATTACGACCCAAATCGCGCGGTGTTTCAGGATTTCGAGCCGTTCTGGGAATTCGTCTCCGGCCCGCTTCATGCGGGGACCTGGGGTCCCGGCGAGCTCGATAACACTTTTGGTCCAAAGGCGATGTTTCAGAAAGGCTGCAGTCCGGAGCAGGGCGAGAATCTCGCACCATGTTTTGAATTGCAGTTCTTCGGCCGCGTCGATATCGACGGCCGCACCGGCATCATGACGGTGACGTTGAAGGATGTCGACAATCGCGCGCTATGGTCGGTCGACATCGAGCCGCGGCCGGACGCCCGGCCGGGCAGGCTACTGGCCGAGCACATATGAGCCATTGCGCTTTCGGAAGCCGGTTCAGCGTAACTCGATCTTGATTTCGACGCCGCTCTGCGGGCAGACTGTCAAAACGGCGGACCTGCCGTCTCGCCGATCCCTTCCATTCCTTCAACAAAAGCGTCCATTCAAGCGGCATCGCCGGTGGTTTATGCCGGCGGCTTCAAGTCCTTCAGGAGTCATCATGGAATATCTGCAAACCCAGGGCATCCGCCTGCCGCGGCTCGGGCTCGGCACCTTTCGCATGCAGGGCGATGCCTGCCGCGCCGCGGTCGAAAGCGCGCTCAGCCTCGGTTATCGGCATATCGACACCGCGGAAATGTACGGCAACGAAGACGCCATTGGCGCCGCCCTTGCCGCAGCCCGGATGCGCCGCGAGGATCTGCACGTCACCACCAAAGTCTGGCACGAAAACCTCGCGCCCGATGCGATCCGGCGGGCATTCGATGCCAGCCTGAAAAAGCTCCGGCTCGATCACGTCGATCTTTATCTGGTGCACTGGCCTTCGAAGAACATGAACCTGCCGGCGATGTTCGAAACCTTGATGAAGTTGAAGCAAGAGGGCCGCACCCGCGCCATTGGCGTCGCCAATTTCAATATCGCACTGTTGAAGACCGTGGTTGAGGAGATCAAGGCGCCGATCGCCAGCAACCAGATCGAATATCACGTGATGCTCGACCAGACGCCGGTGCGGAAATATCTGGCGGCGAAATCGATCCCGCTGGTGGCCTATTGCCCGCTGGCGCAAGGCCGGGCGGCCTCGGATGAAACGCTGATGGCAATCGGCCGCAAGCATGGCGCCAGCGCCGCGCAGGTGGCGCTAAAATGGCTGCTCGATCAGGACGGCGTCGCCGCGATCCCGAAGGCGTCGCGCAAGGAGAGCCAAAAGGCCAATCTCGACGCGCTGAATGTCGGGCTCGATGATGAGGACAACAAGGCGATCGCGGGATTGCCGAAAGACAGGCGCTGCGTGAATCCCGGATTTGCGCCGGCGTGGGATTAGGACGAACTCGTCATCCTGAGGTGCGCGCTCTTGCGCGCCTCGAAGGATCGGCCGCAAGCACTGTGGCCATCCTTCGAGGCTCGCCGAAGTGGCTCGCACCTCAGGATGACGGTAGTGTGTGCGGTTACAAAAAGAGAATGGCCCCTTGCGGGGCCATTCCTGTGTCGGCCTTTAGTATTCGCCTTTAGTATTCGCCTTTAGTAGTCATGATGACGATGCTTGATCACCACCCTATCGCCCCTATCGCCGTGGCGATGGCGCCAGCCTTCGTGCCCACCGAAGTCCCGATGTTCGCGGAACTCGGCGCGCGTATCGAGGCGATCATGATCGCGGTGCTTGATCACGACGTCCTCGGCGCTTGCAATCGACGGCGCAGCGACCGCGATCGTGCCGAGTGCGGCAATCACATATCCAAGCTTCTTCATGTTGTACTTCTCCATTGAGTGCGTATTAAACTTCGCAGCCGAGCAGAACGTTCCGGAGGAACCGCAAGAGAATTCTGAACAGCTGTTCAGCTTCGCGCCTGCAATCAGCCTAGCGGGCCCAACATCAGCGCGCTGGTCCGCGAATTGCATTTGTGCTGCGGCGGAGTTGGGTCGCCGCTGGCGGCGAACTTGCCATCCCTAATGGTGTATTCGCCTCTCGCGCTGCGGTTATAGATCGCGCGCATGGTGCCGTCGGGCTGCATCATGAGACCATATTCACGGGTTTGTTTGAGGCTCGGAAAGTACACGCGCAAATTCAGCGTGCCATCTGCGGAAATTTCCGCGCTGAGCACCCGGCTTTCATCCGAGGTGTCGCCGAAATTGCGCCGGTGCACAACCCGGCCACCCCTTGCGATGTCATAGGAAAGCACCGTGCCCTGGTTTCTGTCGGGCGGAAGCGAACAGTCGAGCGACCAGGGCCCGATCAAGCCCCATTTGAGCACGGTCTCGGCGAGCGTCTCCGCCGACGCGCTAAACGTAAGCGTCAGGAAAAATGCAATGGCCAGCACCAGCCGGCTCAAATGCCCGTTCAAGTTTCGCGCTCCGCTTTCCGTGAGGTGACCGACGCGAAGCCTAGCATTTCGATGTGGAGGTGCAATGTCGCGGCGCAATCAATCGGCCGCTTGCGGCAGGCCGGCGCCCGGCGCATGATCCGCCGACAAAATAAAATCGGGGAGCGCCCATCAGGCGCCGTTCGCGGTGAGGTGAGGCGGTGTTTCCATCAAGTCACCAACCAATGTTCGATCAACATTAAGTGGGGAGACGCGATGCAAACCCGAGTAAATCTGAAGCTGTTATTCTGCGTGACGGCTCTATTGGGAGCCGGACTTTTATTGTCATCCGCGAGCGCCGCCACCTTCGTGTATGTCGGAAATGCCGATAGCCAGGATGTCTCCATTCTGGAACTCAAATCGAGCGGCGATTTGACATCGGTCGAAACGGTTGCGGTGCCCGGTCCCACAAAACCCGGCGGCTCGCTTCCGCTCGCGGTTAGCCCTGACAAAAAGCGTCTCTATGTCGGCTTGCGTAACGAGCCGTATTCCGCGGTGACCTTCGCAATCGACGCCAGGACGGGCCAGCTGACGCTGGTTGGCCCCGGTCCGCTGGCCGATTCAATGGCCTATGTCGTCACCGACCGGTGCGGGAAGTTTCTGCTCAGCGCGTCCTATACCGGCAACAAAATCACGGTCAATCCGATCGGACCCGACGGCGTCGTGCAGCCGGCGCAGCAGACCATGGCGACGCAGCCGAATGCGCATTGCATCATGCCCGATCCATCGAACCATTACGTGCTGCACACCAGTCTCGGCGGCGACCTTGTCTATCAGGAAAAATTCGACGTCAAAACCGGCACGCTGACGCCCAACGATCCCCCCAGCGTCAGCGTCAAGGCCAAAGCGGGTGCGCGTCATCTTGTGTTTTCGCCGAACCAGAAATTCGTCTACCTGGTCAATGAGCTCGACGCATCGATCTACGTTTTCCCGTGGGATGCCAAGACCGGTACCCTGAACAAGGAAGTTCAGGTCACGACGTCATTGCCGAGGGGTTTTGCGGGCAAGCCGTGGGCGGCCGACATCCACCTCACGCCGGATGGCAAATTTCTCTACGCCTCCGAACGCACCACCAGCACGCTCGCGGCATTTCGCGTCGATCCCAGGACGGGATTGCTGACATCGATCGATTCTTATCCGACCGAAAAGCAGCCGCGCGCCTTCAACGTCGATCCGACCGGCCGCTATCTGCTATCGGTCGGCCAATTATCCAACAGCATGACGAGTTATGCGATCGACAAGGCGACCGGCAAGCTCACCAAGCTCAAGGAAAATCCGGTTGGCAACAATCCGAACTGGGTCGAGATCGTCAGCTTCTCGCGGTAGCGTGGCCGCCGCCATCGACGGTTATTTAGAGAGAGTCAACGCTGGTCATCGCTGATGATGTCGGCGATGACAGCTCCGATCACCAAAGCGCCACCGACAAGCGCCCGGGGGGCAGGAATTTCCTGGAACGCGAGCCATACCCAAAACGGCATCAGCGGTGTCTCAAGCGTTGCGATCAGCGTGGCCTGTCCAGACGGCAACAGCCGCGATCCGAGCACAAACAGAGTCAGTCCCAACGCGACCTGGAAGAACCCGAACATCGCAAGGATGACCAGATCAGTTCCGGTTATACTGGCGATCCCGCTGGCGAAGGGAATGCTGACGACGCTGCCCAACAGGTTCGATATTGCGGCAGCCGCCACCATCGGCGCGTTCTTGTGCGTTCGGATGGTGACGGTCATGGCTGCGATCGCAAGGGTCATGAGGCAGGCCAGGGCGATCCCGAGCATATCGGAACTGGCGCGTGTCGAGCCGACGATGATCGCAACTCCGCAGAGAGCTGCAAGGCTGGCCAACATGGTTTGCCATCGCACGGCCTCGCGCAGCCATATCCAGGCGAATGCTGCGGCGACGAATGGCCCTGTAGCGATGATGATTGCAACATTCGAGACGCTGGTCAGCTGCAGGGCTGGGATGAAACACACCATGCCCAATGTCGACAGCGATGCGACCAGCCAGCCGTTGCTTCCCATCGCCGTCAAATCCCGCAGTCCGGCCCGGCCTCGCATCAACAGCAGGACGGCGGCGATGAGACCGCCGCCGAACAGCCCTCGCCAGAACAGAATGGTCCAGGAGTCGAA
>WNFM01000816.1_pt2 | contig 14904 bp, 15 predicted proteins | sample 5400271 | NCBI WGS metagenome assembly WNFM01 (sample SAMN13153352, study PRJNA577476) | soil metagenome | isolation source: 60 cm saprolite on Douglas fir-dominated hillslope | place: USA:California | collected 2013-09-17 | reverse complement strand
CTTTACAACAATACGATAATATATTGAAAAATATGGCGCTCCCTACGAGATTCGAACTCGTGTTCCAGCCTTGAGAGGGCCGTGTCCTGGGCCTCTAGACGAAGGGAGCGAATCTCCGGCGGGTGAGGCGAAAAGGCGCGGTATTATAGGCGGCCTCTTCGTTTGCTCAAGCTCAATCAGGCCTGATTTGAACCAGAACTTGGTAGTTCCCGCGACGCCGCATGCGCCGCGCGTCGTCCCGCGCTCCGAACATCCGGTCTCGCGGTCAGATATTTCCCCCAACGCCCTGCGAGTGCTGTACCGCCTGAAAGAGGCCGGCTTCCAGGCTTTTCTGGTGGGCGGTTGCGTGCGTGACATCATTCTGGGACTCCACCCGAAGGACTTTGACGTCGCTACCGACGCCCTGCCCGAGCAGGTGCGGCGACTGTTTCGCAATTGCCGGCTGGTCGGAAGGCGCTTCCGCCTGGCGCATATCGTGTACGGGCGCGAAGTGATTGAAGTGGCGACGTTCCGCGCCGCCAGCGCACCGCCGCCGAGCGAGGAACCGGTACCGAGCCGCGAAGAGGATGAAGCCGAATTGCTGGACGAGGGTGGTGGGGGCGAAGAGGCCGATGCGCTGGAAGCCACGCTGCCGCTGGATGCCACCCAGCCCCTTGAAGTGCCGGACTTCGAGGATGCCGTGCGCGGTGCAGTGGGCGGGGCCGGGCAGGCCAAGCATCGGGTGCATGACGATCACGGCCGGCTGCTGCGCGACAACATGTATGGCAGCATCGATGAAGACGTGTGGCGGCGCGATTTCACCGTCAACGCGCTCTACTACAACATCGCGGATTTTTCGATCTGGGATTACGTCGATGGTCTCGCCGATATCCAGGCCCGGCGGCTCCGTCTGATCGGCGATGTCGAGACGCGCTATCGCGAGGATCCGGTGCGCATGCTGCGCGCCGCGCGCTTCGAAGCGAAGCTCGGTTTTGAAGTCGATGCCGCCAGTGCCGCGCCCATTGCGACGCTGCGTGGCCTGCTTGCGGCGGTGCCCCCCGCGCGGCTGTTCGACGAGACCTCAAAGCTCTTCCTTACCGGCCACGGGGCCGCCAGCTTCCAGGTCCTGCGGCGGCGCGGACTGTTCGCGGCGCTGTTTCCGGCGGTCGACCGTTACCTGGAACAGCATCCGGGAAGCCTCGTCGAACAGCTGCTGGTGCAGGGCCTGCGCAATACGGACCTGCGCGTCGCCGAGGACAAGCCGGTCACACCGACTTTTCTGTTTGCGCTGCTGCTGTATGGCCCGATCGCGGCGGCGATCGAAGCTCTCCCGCCCGCCAGCTGGCATGAGCCGCGGGCGATACTCGAGGCCTGCGATCGCGCGTTGCGCGAGGCGCAGCAGCGGGTGACCATACCGCGGCGAGTCGCCCTCGGCGTGCGCGAGATGTATGCCCTGCAACCGCGGCTCGAGGGTCCGCGTGGGCGGCGTGCGCTGCGATTGCTCGAGCAACCGCGGTTCCGCGCCGCCTACGATCTGCTGTCGCTCCGGGGCACGCTGGGGCTGGCGGTGCCCGAGACTGCGCAATGGTGGACGGCTCGCGGTGGCGCGGGCGCCGGGGCGGGAGCCGGCACCGGCACGGCGCCGCCCCGGCGCCGCCGCCGGCGCCGATCGCGCGGTGGGGCCTGATACCGGGTCCGCCGTTGCGCTGGTTCCCCGCCTATGTGGGTATCGGGAGCAATCTGGATGATCCACCCGCGCGCGTCCGCGCCGCCCTGGGCCGCCTCGCCGCGCTTCCACAGAGTCGGCTGGAGTGCCGCTCGTCGCTCTACGGATCGGTGCCGATGGGCCCGGTGGTGCAACCGGACTATTGCAACGCCGTGGCCGGTGTCCTTACGCAGCTCGAAGCGCCGCGCCTGCACGCGGCACTGCGCGATCTCGAGAAGGAGCTGGGCCGGGAGAGTTCGACTGAGCGCTGGGGCCCACGGGTGATCGACCTGGATCTGCTGGCCTACGCCGATGAGCGGCGGAGCGATGCGGAGCTTACGCTGCCGCATGCGGGCATCGCGGAGCGTAACTTCGTGCTGCAGCCCTGGTGCGAGATCGCCCCGGACCTGCTGATACCCGGGCTCGGGCGGGTGGCGGAGCTGGCGGCGGGACTTCCGGCCACGGGCCTGTGGAGGATCGCGTGAGCCCCGCGGCCGGCACGCTCGCCGGGGGCAAGTCGGGCGCACACCGCTTCATCGCGCTCGAGGGGCCGATCGGAGTCGGCAAGACCAGCCTCGCCACGCGGATTGCCGACAGCCTGGGCGCCGAAGCGCTTCTCGAGCACGCCGACCAGAATCCCTTTCTCGAGCGCTTCTATCGCAATCCGCGCGCGGGTGCGCTGCCGGCGCAGCTTTACTTCCTGTTTCAGCGCGCGCAGCAGCTCGCCGCGCTCCGCCAGCAGGACCTGTTCGCGCCGGTACGCGTCGCCGATTATCTGTTCGACAAGGATCGCCTGTTCGCGCGCCTCACGCTCGACGAGGAGGAGTTCCGCCTCTACGAACAGGTGCACTCGCGACTTGCGCTCGAAGTGCCCAAGGCGGACCTGGTGATCTACCTGCAGGCCCCGGTGGATGTGCTGCTCGACCGGATCAACCGGCGCGGCATTCGCTACGAGCATTACATCGAGCGCTCCTACCTGGAGCGGCTCAACGATGCCTACGCGCGATTTTTTCATGAGTACGATGGCGCGCCACTCCTGATCGTCAACGCCGGCGCCATCGATCCGCTGCACAACGAACCGGACTACCAGGAACTGCTGGCGGCAATCAGGCGCATGCGGCGCGGAAGACACTACTACAACCCGCTGCGCAACCGCGCGATCTGAAGGAGCGCAGGGCCGCGGGTTGCTTGTCAGGCCGCAGTCCGTCATCCTCCCCACCCCATGTATACGCAACTGCAGCAGCGCAATTCCGAGCAGCAGCCGGTGACGCTGAACACGCTGGGCCAGATGCGAGCGGCGGGCGACAAGATCGCCTGCGTCACCGCCTACGACGCCAGCTTCGCCGCCCTCGTCGAGGCCTCCGGCGTTGATCTGGTGCTGGTCGGCGATTCGCTCGGCATGGTGATCCAGGGCCATGACACGACCGTGCCCGTGACGATGGACCAGATGGTGTACCACTGCGCCGCGGTCGGGCGCGGCCTGCGGCGCGCCTTCCTGGTGGCCGACATGCCCTTTATGAGCTACACCTCGCGCGAGCATGCGCTCACCAACAGCGTGCGGCTGATGCAGGAAGGTGGCGCGCGCATGATCAAGCTCGAGAGCGGTGGTTCACAGCTGGAGATCGTCGAGCACCTGGCGCGCCACGATATCGCCGTGTGTGCACACTTGGGGCTCAAGCCCCAGTCGGTGCACAAGACCGGGGGGTTTCGCGTCCAGGGGCGCGAGCGCGAGGGCGCGGTGCGCATGCTGGCCGAGGCGCGCGCGCTGGAGGCGGCGGGCGCCGATCTGTTGCTGCTCGAATGCATTCCGGCCTCGCTCGGCCGCGACATCACGCAGGGCGTGCAGGTGCCGGTCATCGGCATCGGCGCCGGCCCCGACACGGACGGCCAGATCCTCGTCCTGTACGACATTCTCGACGTCACCGCAGGGCGCAAACCGCGCTTCGTGCGCAATTTCATGACGGGGGCGGCGGACTGCAGCGCTGCAGTCGCGCGCTACGTGGAAGCGGTGCGCACGCGGGCTTATCCGGCACCGGAACATTGTTTCTGAGGCGCGGGCGATCATGGAGGTCGTGACCACCGTCGCTGCCGTGCGCGAGTGCGTGCGCGCCTGGCGCGCGGCCGGAAGCCGCGTGGCCCTGGTGCCGACCATGGGCAATCTCCACGCCGGCCACCTGAGCCTGCTGGCCGCGGCGCGCAGCCGCGCCGATCGCGTCATCGCCAGCGTCTTTGTGAACCCGATGCAGTTCGGGCCGGCCGAAGACTTTGCGGCCTATCCGCGCACCCTGGACGAGGATGAGCGGCTGCTGCGCGAGGCGCACTGCGATCTGCTGTTTGCGCCTCCGGTCACCGAGATCTACCCCGATGGCGGCGCCCAGCCCACCGTGATCACAGTGCGTGGACTTTCCGGCATCCTGTGCGGCCAGTTCCGCCCTGGCCATTTCGCCGGCGTGGCAACCGTGGTTGCAAAGCTATTCAACATCGTGACGCCGGATGTCGCGGTGTTCGGCGAAAAGGATTACCAGCAGTTCCTCATCATCCGGCGCATGACCAGCGATCTGCTGCTGCCCGTGGAGGTCGTCGGCGCGCCGACCGTGCGCGCACCCGATGGCCTCGCCCTGAGCTCGCGCAACCGTTTTCTCTCGCTTGCCGATCGCACCATTGCCCCGGCGATCCACAAAGCGCTGCGCGCGGCCGTGGAGCGGCTCGAGGCCGGCGACCGCGATTTCATGGGCATCGAGAGCGCCGGCTGGCAGGCCCTCGCGGTGGCGGGGCTCCGCCCCGACTATTTTGCCGTGCGTGACGCGGCGGACCTGCAGGCCCCGCGTGCGGGCTCGCGCGAGCTGGTGGTGCTGACCGCGGTGCGCCTGGGCAAGGCGCGGCTGATCGACAACCTGCGCCTGGCCCTGCTGCGCTGACGCGCGGCGTGCACTAGCCTGCGGCGCGCCCGTGGCGCCCAAGGGCCCAGCGCACGTGTTCGCGCACCAGCTCGGAAGGATCATCGCGCCGCGCCTCGAGGGCGGCCAGCACTTCCTCCTCGCCGGGCGCGTTGCCCAACGCGACGGCAATGTTGCGCAACCAACGCGCATAGCCGATCCGGAATATCGCCGAGCCACGCATGCGCTGATCGAACTGCGCCGCGCTCCAGCCAAACAGTTCACTGAGGCGCGGTGCGTCGAGTCCATGGCGTACCTTGAAATCCGGGTGCGCCGCCGCGCTGGCATACCTGTTCCAGGGGCACACCAGCTGGCAGTCATCGCAGCCGTAAATCCGGTTGCCGAGGGCGGGTCGGAGCGGTTCGGGAATCGGGCCGTGCAGTTCGATCGTGAGGTAGGAAATGCAGCGCCGCGCGTCGAGCTGCCAGGGCGCGACAATGGCACCGGTCGGGCAGGCGGGCATGCACGCGGTGCAGGTCCCGCAATGCGCACCGGGAGTTCCAGGTCGGTGTAGATTTCGCCGAGGAAGAAATAGGAGCCCGCATCGCGCGCGATCAGGTTGGTGTGCTTGCCGATCCAGCCCAGCCCGGCGTTGCGCGCCAGGGCTTTTTCCAGCACCGGCGCGCTGTCGGTGTAGACGCGATGGCTGTGCGGCCCGGCCAGCGTGGCCAGAAAGTCCGCCAGCTGCTGCAGCGCCTTGCGCATGAGCCGGTGGTAGTCGCGGCCCAGCGCGTAGCGCGACACATACCCGAGCCGCGGGTCCCCCAGCACCTCCTCGGCGGCGCGCGCCGCAGGAGGCCAGTAATCCAGGCGCGCGCTCACGACGCGCACCGTGCCCGGCAGGAGCTGTTCCGGACGGCTGCGGCGCTCACCGTGGCGAGCCATGTAGTGCATCTGGCCGTGACGCCCGGCCTCGAGCCACTGCGCGAGATGGCGCTCGTCCTCGCGCAGCGAAACTCCGGCGACGCCGATGCCGGAAAATCCAAGCGCGCGCGCGCGCGTGGCGAGTTGCGCACGGACGGCGCCCAGATCGCGCGCTGCGGCAGGAGTCGGCCTCGGCATATACGCTCGCCAGTATAATGGCCCGATGAGCCAGGCTCGCGGACTGTACTCGGTCGCACAGGTGCGCGCCTTCGATGAGCGGGCGATCCATGAGCTCGGCGTGCCCGGCTACACCCTGATGAATCGTGCGGGCGCCGCGGCGTTACGCGTGCTGCGCGAGCGCTGGCCGAGCGTGCGGCGAATTGCCATCGCCACCGGCGGCGGCAATAACGGCGGCGACGGCTACGTGCTGGCACGCCTGGCGCGTGCGGCCGGACTTGAGGTCCAGCTGCTCGCGGTGGTGGCACCCGACCGGCTCAGTGGGGATGCCCGGCGCGCCGCCGAAGAATATCTGGCGGACGGGGCCCGGGCGCATGTCTTCACTGCCGCGGCGCTGGAGCAATCCGAGGTGCTGGTCGACGCGCTGCTGGGTACCGGCTTGCGCGCCGAAGCCCGGGCGGAATTCCTGGCGGCCATCCGGGCGCTCAATGCGGCGGGCCGGCCCATCCTCGCTCTGGATCTGCCTTCCGGACTCGACGGCGATAGCGGTAAAGCCCTGGGCGAGGCGGTGAGGGCGGAGGCCACCATCACCTTTGTTGCTCCGAAGGTTGGACTTTATCTGGGCGATGGTCCTGAGTTCGTGGGGCGCCTGTATTGCGACGATCTGCAGTTGCCCGCGCCTGCGGCCGCGACGGCACCGCCGGTGCTGGAATGCCTGGATCAGAGCGACGTCGCGCTCGCCTTGCCCGCCCGGGGGCGTTCAGCGCACAAGGGAGACTTTGGCCGCGTCCTGCTGATCGCCGGTGCGCCGGGGATGGCGGGCGCGGCGCGTCTGGCCGGAGAGGCCTGCCTGCGCTGTGGCGCGGGACTCGTGAGTGTCGCCACCGCGGCCGAAAACGTGGCGGCGATCGTCGCGGAGGCCGCCGCGACCGTGGTCGCAATCGGTCCCGGGTTGGGCACCGGCGCCTGGGCGCGCGCCATGCTCGATGCCGCCCTGGCCAGCGGCAAGCCGCTGGTGCTGGACGCGGACGCACTGAATCTGCTGGCCGCGGCGCGGCAAAGCCCGCCCCAGGGCGCGATCATGACGCCTCATCCGGGAGAGGCCGGACGCCTGCTGGACGTGGGTTCCGAGGCGATCCAGGCAGACCGGCTGGAATCGCTCCGGCGGTTGGTCGAGCGTACCGGCGCCGTCGTCGTCCTCAAGGGAGCGGGTACCCTGATCGGTGCCTTAGGTCGTGTCAGTGCGATCTGCCCTTACGGCAACCCCGGAATGGCGGCGCCGGGAATGGGTGACGTCCTGACGGGCGCGATCGCCGCCATCCTCGGCCAATGCCGCGATCCCTGGCTTGCCGCGCGGGCGGGCGTCGTGGCCCACGCACTCGCCGGGGACGACCTGGCGCGCCAGGGTGGACGGAGCCTCCTCGCTCTGGACGTGGCGGGGCTCCTGTCGCGCTGGGTCAACGGCGGCAGCGCGGCCTCCACCATGCTTCCCGAAGCGGGACCTGCGCCGTGAGCCTGGAGCTCTCGCTGCCGGGCAGCGAGCACACGGAAAAGCTGGGCGCCGCACTCGCCAGCTACAGGCCCCGCGCATCGGCAGGCGCCATGATCGTGTATCTGCAGGGCGAGTTGGGGGCGGGCAAGACGACACTGGCGCGCGGGTTGCTGCGGGCCCTTGGTGTGACCGGGGTGGTGCGCAGTCCGAGCTACACCCTGCTCGAATCCTATGAGTCGGCGGGGCTGCGCGTGTTCCACCTGGACCTGTATCGCCTGGAGGGCGCCGAAGATCTGGCCATGCTCGGCTGGCGGGAAGAGTTGACGCCGGGCGCCCTGTTCCTGATCGAGTGGCCGGAGCGCGTCGCCGGGGCCCTTCCGCCGGCAGACCTAAAGGTGGCGCTCTCGATCGTCGGTGCGGGCCGCCGCGCGCGCCTGGAGGCGGCGAGCGTGGCCGGGACCGCCTGGCTGCACGCGCTGCGCAGCCATGCTGCGCTTGCGGAAATGAATCGAGTTTAATTCTCTAGGCCCATGATTAGCATTGAATAAATTCTTGCCACGTCATAGAGTGCGGGCCGTAGGAGGCATCAGGCACTCGAAATGTTCCGCTACCGCATCCCGATCCGCGTAGGACTCGCCGCTCTGGTGGCGGTGGCCCTGCCGGTCGCGGGCCTCGCCGCTGCCCTGCTGCAGACCGCGGCCCTCGACGCGGATGCCTCCAGGCTCACATTGAACCTGGGACTGTCTGCGCCGGTGCGCCCGGACGTATTCACACTTAACGCGCCTCGCCGGATCGTCATTGACCTGCCCGGCACCCGCAGCGCTCAGGCGCTGCGCCTGCCCGCAGCCAGAGGGCTGGTGGCCGCGCTCCGGGGCGCTGCGCGCGCGCGCAACGATTACCGCCTGGTCCTCGAGTTGCGCGGCGCGCCGGCCACGGCGCCGCGGCTCGCCATGGTTCAGATGGCGACCGGCTACCAGCTGCAGATCAGCCTGGGCGAGGCCGCTGCGCCGCTCGCCGCGATGGCCCCAGTCGCGCTCCCCGTAACGCTCCGGGTGGCGCCGACGGTGCGGGTCGTGGCGCCGGCACACGCCCAGGCGGGCGCGGATCGCGACATCGTCGTTGCCATCGATGCGGGGCACGGNNCCCTGGAGGCACGCACGAGAAAGATGTGACGCTGGCGATTGCCCGGGCGCTCGCCGCGCGCATCAACAATCGTCCCGGGATGCGCGCCGTGCTGACGCGGGATTCCGACCGCCTCATCGATCTGCGCGAGCGCACCGAACGGGCTCGCGCTGCGAATGCGGACCTGTTCGTATCCATCCACGCCGATGCGGTTCGCAATCGCGCGATCAGCGGGGCGTCTGTCTACACGCTGTCGGATCGCGGAGCTTCGAGCGAGGCGGCGCGCTGGCTGGCCGATCGGGAAAACACCGCCGTGATGAAGGGCGGGGTTTCGCTGGCGAGTGTGAATGCAAGCCTGGCCTCAGTCCTGGTCGATGCCGCGCAGTCCCAGATCATGGGCGCCAGCGTCGAGGCGGCTGACGAGGTGCTGGCGGCGCTTGACCGGGTCGGCGCCATACGCAAGCGGATCGTGCAGCACGCGGGCTTCATGGTGCTCAAGTCGCCCGATGCGCCCTCGATGCTGATCGAGACGGCGTACATCTCCAATCCGGCCGAGGAACGGAACCTCGCGAGCCGCGCCTACCAGGAGCGCCTCGCGAGCGCGATCGAGGCGGGCGTCGTGACCTATTTCCAGCGCCATCCGCCCGACGGCACGCGCTACGCCCGCGCCCCGAGTATTGCGGCTGCTGTCCTGGACGACTCCGGCGTGTAGACTGCGCGGCCAGCCTTTCTCAGGGGCTCGCGCGCATGCCGATCCGCCTACTGTCCGCCACCCTTATCGACCAGATCGCCGCCGGCGAGGTGATCGAGCGTCCGGCTTCGGTCGTCAAGGAACTGCTCGAGAACGCGCTGGACGCCGGTGCACGGCGCGTCGAGATCGAGATCGAGCAGGGCGGGCTGGGCCTGATCCGCGTGCGTGACGACGGCGTGGGCATCGCGGCCGCAGAGTTGCCGCTGGCGCTGCAGCGGCACGCCACCAGCAAGATCGCCACGCTGGAGGATCTCGAGGCCGTGGCCAGTCTCGGATTCCGCGGTGAGGCGCTGCCCTCCATGGGCGCAGTGGCGCGGCTGCGCATCTGCAGCCGCACGGCCGAAGCCCAGGCCGGCACGGAGCTTAAGATCGAGGGCGGGGAGGCGGGCAAGCCACAGCCGGCGTCGCATCCGCCGGGGACGACCGTGGAGGTGCGCGAGCTGTTCTACAACGTGCCCGCGCGCCGCAAATTTGTGCGCACCGAGCCCACCGAATTCGGACACATCCTCCGCACGGTCGAGCGCCTGGCGCTGGCGGCCCCGGCCGTGGCCATCCGGCTGCGCCACAACGGCCGGCAGAGCCTGGAACTGCCCGCCGCGCACGATGCGGCCGGCCGCGATGAACGCGTGGCGCGCTTGCTCGGGGCCGATTTCCTGGCGCACTGCCTGCCGGTGCTGCAGGACGGTGCCATGCAACTCAGCGGCTGGCTCGGGCTCCCGACCGCGGCGCGCGCCAACAGCGACGGGCAATTCTGGTTCGTCAACGGCCGTGCGGTGCGCGATCGGCTGCTCGGCAGCGCCGCTCGCCTCGGCTACCGTGACGTGCTCTATCACGGCCGGCACCCGGCCTACGTGCTCGACCTGCGGCTCGATCCGCGGCTCGTCGATGTCAACGCCCACCCGGCCAAGCTGGAGCTGCGCTTCAGGGACAGCCGTGCGGTGCATGACTATGTGTTTCGCGCGGTGGAACGCGCGCTCGCCGCGAGTGCGGCCGGTATCAGGCCAGCCCCTGCGGTGCAAGTTGGCGCCGCGCCGCAGGCTCACTCACGCCGCTTCCACTTCGATGCGCCGCAGGGCGCCGCGGCCTGGTCGCGCAGTGTCTTTGGGGCGGCCGAAGCGCTGCGCGTGAGCGAGCCCACGCCCGCTGCCGGCGCCGCGGCGGCGGCAGCGGCGGATGAGCGTCCGCTCGGCACCGCCATCGCGCAACTCCACGGTCTGTTCGTGCTGGCCCAGAATCGCGCCGGACTGGTGCTGGTCGACATGCACGGGGCGCACGAGCGGGTGCTGTACGAGAGCTTCAAGGCGCAGCACGCGGCCGGCGCACCGGCCGCGCAGCGCCTGCTGGAGCCGATGGCCCTCAATGCCACCGAGCATGAGATCGATACGCTCCTGGCCGCCGCCGGAGACTTCACCCGCTTGGGCTTCGAGCTCGATCGGCTCTCGCCCACGCAGCTGGCCGTGCGGGCGGTGCCGGCAATGCTCGCGGGGGCCGACCTGCCCGCGCTCCTGGGCGAAGTCCTGCGCGACCTGGCCGGCGAGCGTGGAGCGCACCATCTGGACGGCGCAGCGCATCGCGTACTGGGGACGCTCGCCTGCCGCAGTGCCATTCACGCCCATCGGCGGCTCAGCCTGCCGGAAATGGATGCGCTGCTGCGGCAGATGGAAGCCACCGAGCGCTCCGGCCAGTGCAATCACGGCCGCCCGACCTGGGCGCAACTCTCGCTGGCGGAACTCGACCGGCTGTTTCTGCGCGGCCGATGAACCGGGGAGCGCGGCGCACGGCGCTGGTGCTCACCGGGCCCACCGGGAGCGGCAAGAGCGATTGGGCCCTGCGCCTGGCAGAGCAGGTGCCGATCGAGATCGTCAGCGTGGATTCTGCACAGGTGTTTCGCGGCATGGACATCGGCACCGCCAAGCCGTCGGCGGCGATCCGCGCCAGAGTGCCGCACCACCTCATTGATATCCGCGATCCGGCCGAGCGCTATTCGGCTGGCGAGTTCGCGCGGGACGCCCGCGCCGCGATCGCGGCGATCCAGCAGCGCGGGCGAGTGCCGGTCCTGGTCGGCGGGACGCTGCTGTACCTGCGCGCACTGCTGCGCGGCATGGCCGAACTGCCGGAGCGCTCGCCGCCGCTGCGTGCCGAGATTGCGGCGCGGGCCGTGCAGGTGGGCTGGGCGCAGCTGCACGCGGAGCTGGCGCTCATCGATCCGCGGGCGGCCGCCAAAATTCACCGCAACGATCCGCAGCGGATTCAGCGCGCACTGGAGGTGTACCGGCTCACTGGCAGGCCTATTTCGGAATGGCAGGCCGCCACGCCGGCACCCGATGGGGGCGTGCACTGGTTGCGCTTTGCACTGGTCCCCTCGGATCGGGCCGCGCAGCTTAGGGCACTGGAGCAGCGTCTGGCCGCGATGCTCGATGCAGGCCTGCTGGCCGAGGTCATGGCGTTGTACGGCCGCGGCGACCTGCACGCGGAACTCCCCTCCATCCGTGCGGTCGGATACCGTCAGCTCTGGGCGCACTGTGCAGGCCGCACCACGCTGCCCGAAGCCACCCGCCAGGCCCTGGTGGCGACCGGCCAGCTCGCGAAGCGGCAGCTGAGCTGGCTGCGGGGAGATTCCTCCTTCGAGCCGCTCGATCCTGCCGCAGATTCGGGATTTGAGCGCATTCTGGCGGCCCTGCGCACCCCAGCTTTCATGGCCGGAGCCCCGCCCGGATGCTAGAATGCGGGGGCGTCCCAAGCTGACAGGCCCGCGGGAACGCTCTTCGACGCCGAAAAATAAGGAGAACAGCACATGGCCAAAGGCCAATCCCTTCAGGACCCTTTCCTGAACGCCCTGCGCAAGGAACACATTCCGGTTTCCATCTATCTGGTCAATGGCATCAAGCTGCAGGGTCAGATCGATTCCTTTGACCAATTCGTGGTGCTGCTGAAGAACACCGTCAGCCAGATGGTGTACAAGCACGCGATTTCCACCGTGGTCCCTGCGCGCGCCGTGCAATTGCCGAGCGCCGATGGCCTGGAGAGCGCCCCAGAGTAATGCGCGCTCGCGTTCTGCGGCATGTTTGAACGACCGCGCAGCGGGGAGCGCGCGGTGCTCGTGCGCTTAGGCCTCGGCGAGCCCCTGCGGGCAGCCGATCTGGAGGAGTTCCAGCAGCTGGCGCGTTCGGCCGGCGCCACGCCCGTCGCTACCGTGACGGGCCGGCGCGAGCGGCCCGATTCCCGGTATTTCGTAGGCAGCGGCAAGGCCGAGGAGATCGGTGCCGTGGCCGCCGCCGAGTCGGCCGACGTCATTCTCATCGATCATCCGCTCTCACCCAGCCAGGAGCGCAATCTCGAAAAACTCACGGGACGGCGCGTGCTCGACCGCAATGGGCTGATCCTCGACATTTTCGCGCAGCGCGCGCGCAGTTTCGAAGGCAAGCTTCAGGTGGAGCTGGCGCAACTCAAGCATCTGTCGACGCGGCTGGTGCGCGGGTGGACCCACCTTGAGCGGCAGAAGGGCGGCATCGGGCTGCGCGGTCCGGGCGAGACGCAGCTCGAGACCGATCGCCGGCTGCTCGCCACGCGGGTGCGCTCGCTGACGCGCAAACTCGCCCGGCTCCGCCAGCAACGCGACACGGGCCGCAGCGCGCGCGCCGAGATCCCGGTGCCGGGCGTGGCGCTGGTGGGCTATACCAATGCTGGCAAATCCACGCTGTTCCGTGCGCTCACTGGTGCAGACGCCTACGTCGCGGACCAGTTGTTCGCCACACTCGACCCCACGGTTCGCAAACTCACGCTGCCGGGCGGTGCCGGCATCGTCGTGGCCGACACCGTTGGCTTCATTCGCGAACTGCCGCACGAGCTGGTGGCGGCGTTCCAGTCGACACTGCAGGAGGCGCGCAGCGCACAGCTGCTCGTGCACCTGATCGACGCGGCGGATGCGCGCCGCGATGAGTACGCGGACCAGGTCAATGCGGTGCTCGCGGAGATCGGCGCCGGCGGCTTGCCCCAGCTGCTGGTCTACAACAAGATCGATCGGCTGGATCTCGAACCCCGCATCGAACGCGACGCCGCAGGTGCGGTGCGCCAGGTCTGGATCAGCGCGGCGCAGTCCCGCGGCATCGAACTGCTCAAGGAGGCGATTACCGAACGCCTGGAGTTGCGCGCGCAGCGCGGCTGGCTGCGCCTGCCGGCAGCGGCCGGTGCGCTGCGCGCCCGCCTGTTTGCCGGCGGGGCGGTGCGGGAAGAGCGCACCGAAAAGGACGGTGCGATGCGCCTGCTGATCGAATTGCCCCCGCTGGCCATGGCGGCGATTGCGCGCAAACCCGGTGTCAAGCTCACGCTGCTGGCGGCCGGGCTGTCTTGTGCCCACGCCTAGGCCTACCTAGAATCCAGCGGCCCGGCGGCGGGCACGCCGCGCAGCAGGGCACCCACAGAGCAAGTATGGCCGGGAACCAGAACAGTGACGATCAGGGAAACGCGCCGCGCCGCGGCGGCGGGCCTGCGTCCGCCACGCTCGGCGGCCGGTTGCGCCGCTGGCGCCAGCGCTGGTCGGCGAAACCGCGCGACCGTGGTCCATTTTATGCCGCCGCCGCGGGCATGGCGCTGGCACTGTGGCTGGCGAGCGGTTTCTACCAGGTCAACGACGGTGAACGCGGAGTGCTGCAGCGCTTCGGTGCCTACGCCGGGTTGGGCGGGAGCGGCCCAGGCTGGCCCCTGCCCTGGCCGATCGAGACGGTCACCAACGTCAACCTCGATCGCATCAACAGCGCCGATTTCCAGTCGCACATGCTCACCGCCGACGCGGTCCTGCTCAATGTCACGGCCAGCATCCACTACCAGTACACCGACGCGCGCGCCGCGCTGTTTGCGGTGCGCGACAGCGATGCCGTCGTGCGCTCGCTGGGCGAGGCGGCGGCGCGCGAGCTCATCGGCCGGCGGCGCGTCACCGAGCTGCTCGGTGGTGCCGCGCGCGCGCCGCTGGCGAATGCCATCCGCGCCTCGCTCCAGGAGCCGCTGGACAGGATGGCTGCGGGCGTGCGCGTGCTGGCGGTGGAGCTCACCGATGTGCAGGTTCCCGAGGCCGTGTTGCCGGCGCAGCGCGACCTGGTGCAGGCCGGCGAAGAGCGGGACAAGGTGGCGCGCGAGGCGCAGGGGTACGCCGCCGATGCTCAGAGCTACAAGCTGCTGACCGTAGGCACGGCCGAAGGGGACGCCGCGCGTTTCGATCAACTCGTCGTGGCCTACGCACGAGCGCCCGAGGTCACGCGCACGCGCCTGTACATCGAGACGATGGAAACCATCCTGGCACGGTCCCGCAAGCTCATCATCGATGGCAAGGGCGGCAACACTCTGGTGTTGCCGCCGTTTGACCGGCTCGGCGCTGGCGGAGCGCAACGCGCCACCGGCGTCACGGGAGTCGCGCCGGCGGGCACCGGTTCAGGCGTGAGCGCGGCCCCGACGACAGCAAGGCCCGAGGCCATGACGCCCGATGAACGCAGTCGCGACCGCGGGGAGCGGCGATGAGGACACGCGGCCGGGTTCCGCTGCTCGCAGCCGCCGTGGCCGTGGTGGTGCTGCTGAGCCTCTCGCTGTTTACGGTGAGCGAGAATGAATATGCGGTACGCAGCAGCCTGGGCAGGACGCAACCGGAAGCGTACGCCCCAGGGCTGCACTGGTGCCTGCCCTTCGACCGGATCGCAAGGGTCGAACGGCGCGCCATCGGACAGCGCCTGCAGGGCGAGACTTTCCCGAGCGCCGAGCAGCAGGCGCTGGTGGTGGACGTGGACTTGAGCTGGCGGGTGAGCGATGTCGCCACCTTCCTGCGCGCCAGCGCTGGCGATGAACGGCTCGCCTCGGCGCGGCTGGCCGATGCCCTGCGCGGCGAGCTGAA
>WNFM01318680.1_pt1 | contig 14911 bp, 16 predicted proteins | sample 5400271 | NCBI WGS metagenome assembly WNFM01 (sample SAMN13153352, study PRJNA577476) | soil metagenome | isolation source: 60 cm saprolite on Douglas fir-dominated hillslope | place: USA:California | collected 2013-09-17 | reverse complement strand
CGAACAACAGGGCGCGACCGATATCTCGATCAACCTGCCGGTGTCCTTTCTTAAGAACCCCGACGCGGTGCGCAATCTCTGTCGTCGGATGCCGGCGCATCCGGCATTCGGGGGGCTCATCGTCGAGATCAACAGCGCCGAGGCCATCCACAATCTGGATCTGCTGATCGAGGTCGCAAGAGAGCTGCGCCTTCACAATATTGCGGTCTCGATCGACGACCTTGGTGCCGACTGGCCGGCCTTGATGGAGTTGCCCAGCTTTCCCTTTGTCGAACTCAAGGCCGATCGACAATTCGTCACCGGCTGCGCCAACGACCGGCTGAAACGGACGGTGTGCCGCCACATCATCGAGCTTGCCAAAGGCTATGGCGCGCGGGTGGTCGCCGAAGGCGTCGAAACTCGCGCGGATTTTGTCGCGGCGAACGAGTTAGGTTTTGATCTCGTCCAGGGCTATCTGTTCGGCAAGCCGATGGGGCTGAAGAAATTTGCCCGCGCTGCTCTGGCCCGTCCGGTGCTGGTGCCGGAGTGACATGGCGGAGTACACGGATCAGTCCAGCCGCCTGATCTGCTTCCGTGCTACACATCTACCTGGCGACTTGCTCTTCAAGAGAAGGTTGCCCGTAACCAAAAGCCCGCCGGTTTCCGCCGACGGGCTTCAATCCTGTTGCCGTTATCCCCTTGAGGAAAAGGCATGCCGTCGAATGAGAGATCCCGGTACATCCGCGGGTCATCTCTCGTCCGCTAGCTTCAGGCGGCGCGGAGGTTTTCCGCGCTGGTCTTGCCGCGTTGGCTGTCGAGCTTCGATTCGAATGAAAGCTTTTGGCCTTCATTGAGCGAGCTCATGCCAGCGCGCTCGACGGCGCTGATGTGCACAAACACGTCGTTGCCGCCATCGTCAGGCTGAATGAAGCCAAAACCCTTTGTCGCGTTGAACCACTTAACTGTTCCGGTAGCCATTCTAACTTCTCCAAAAATTGCGCAAATGAAGATTGCGCAAATGCGCTAATGCCCGCACGACCTTCGCGCGGGCTTGATCCGATTTCAGCGATGTCTTGGGGAGTGGAGCCGGTTCGGCGCGATCAACAAGGCAAATCGATTGTTCGAATGGGAGGCATTTACGCCCCTTTGAAAGAAATAGCAAGCGAAACCGGCCGGCATGACAAAACGCTAATAAAGCGAGCGGAGGGGGCCGGATCAATCCAGCCGGCTGATCTGCTCCTCGGTCACCACGCGCTCGACATTCTCGGTCTTGCTTTTGATGCGGTAGCGCGGCCGGCCGTCTGACTCGATCGGCAGGCAGGTAACAATCGTATAGACGCTGCGCTCTTTGGTGACGGCGCGGCCCTGCGGCCCCTGCAGCTGGTGAAGGACGTTGTCGTTGATCGCGAAATTGTGGGCCATGACCTGTCCCTCCCGTTAAAGACAGGCTTTTAGGCGCAACCGCCCCGCAAGGCAACTGATCTCGCAGGTCAGAACAGGGCAGAAGCGCGCAAAACTTACGCCGCGAGCTTCAAAATCTTCACGACGTCGCCGGGTTCGCGGATCGGTTGCGGGTTGGAGCGGGTGAAGATCGACAGCATCGCGTTCTCGCCGATCAGCTTGAACTTGTCTTCACGAACGCCTACCTCCGAAAGTTTCCGGGGCAGCCCGAGCTTGCCGATGAAGATGGCAAAGGCGTCGCTGGCGTCGAGCTCCGGCGCGCGCAGCGCGGCCGCGATCGATTTTTGTGCCTCGCTGGTAGCCGGGTGGTTGTAGCGCAGCACGCTCGGCATCATCACAGCCGTGCAGAAATAATGCGGCACGTCGCAGGTGCCGCCGAGCACGTGGCCGATGGCGTGGCTCGCTCCCATCGGCACGCGCGCCTGCAATCCGAAGGCCGACAACCAGGAGCCGAACTGGCAATTGACGCGCGCCTCCTGATCGTCCGGGTTCTCCTTGGTCCGCAACAACCCATCATGGAGATAGCGCAAGCCGGCAAGGCAGGCGCTATCGACCAGCGGGTTGCCCCGGATCGAGCAGACCGCCTCGATGCCGTGATCCATCGCGCGCGTGCCGGACCCGAGCCATAGTTTTTCCGGCGTATATTTTGTCATCGCCGGATCCAGGATGATGGTCCGCGGCATCATCATCGGATGACTAAAGATCTGCTTCAGCTTGCGGCGCGTATCGGTGACCAGCGTTCCGGAATTGTATTCGCCGCCGGACAATGTGCTCGGGATCGCGATCATGCGCACCTTCGGATTGCGAAACGCGCCAATGCGCCGCTCCGGCGTGGTCTCGAAGCCGTCGAGCCCGTCCTGATCGACGATCTCATGCTCCATGCACATCAAGATGATTTTTGCAGCATCCACCACCGAGCCGCCGCCAACCGCGACGATCAGGTCCGCGCCCGCCTCCCGCGCATGGGCGGCGGCCTGCACCACCACCTCGCGCGTGGTATGCTGGGGTATGCCGTCAAAGGTGCCGGCGTAGCGATCTTTCAAGGCAGCTCGGATTTTCTCGATCTCGTCGGTCTTGGTGTTCAATGTCCGGCTCGCGATCAGGAACACGCGGTACGCGTTGAGGCGTTCGGCCTCCTCGCGAAGCGCCTCGGCGGCTGGCTTGCCGTAGATGACAAAATCCATCGGAGGATATTGGTAACTGCCCGGCGCTCGCATGTTTCGCTCCCTATTTTCTCGAAAAGTTCCTGTCGCCCGCTGAATGCGGAGCTTGTGTCTTGTCGCTACTTTCCAATTGACTGCATGAATGCGCGATCTGCCTCCGGCAGCGCCGCCGTCCAGGCCGGTTCGTCACCAGGTTCCGGCAACAAATGTCCGAATTCGATCATTTGCCGCGCCGGCAATTCCCCGACATACACCCAGACGGAACGGCGGTTCTCGACGTTTGCAACCTCGCCGACCGCCTTCGCCATCACAGCGATCAATCGTGACTTGTCGACCGCGGCGCGTCCGCCACGGATAATCCCGTGGACGAAGACCTGGTCATGCTTCAGCGGTGCGCCGCCCATGAAATAGTTGCCGGGCTTTATTTCCTGGAAAATCACCTGGGCAAAAAAGCTTGGGGCGCCGGTGACCTCGCCATGGATGCGCGTGATCTCGCCGGCGATTTTGCTCTTTTGTTCGGCCGTGAGCCGGCCTTCCAAGGTCGTGCAGACATAAGTTGGCATGGTGTTCTACCTCGGCCGCGCCGGCGATTGAGAACAGAGCAATGGACTTTAGGCGACTTCTAAAGATGCTTTGCGCTCCGCACCAAGAAATCCCATCAGCCGGCCGCGGATCAGGCGATCGGCTTCTGCCATGATCCGATCGATCAATTCCCTCACGGTCGGCACATCATGGATAAGGCCGACCACCATGCCGCAACTCCAGGCGCCGGCATCCATGTCGCCCTCGATCATCACCTTGGGATAGACACCAGCGACCTCCTCATGGATGTCTTCGATCTTCAGCGCGCGGCCCTTTTCGCGCTCGATCTCGAGCAATCGCTCGACGCCGGCGTTTTTCAACACGCGCTCGGTGTTGCGCAGCGCCCGCATCACCAGCCGCGTGTCGAGTTCGGATGCCGCGACCAACGCTTGCTTGACGTTGTCGTGCACCGGCGCTTCCTTGGTAGCAATAAAGCGCGTGCCCATGTTCATTCCGGCGGCGCCCATCGCTAGCGCCGCGACAAGACTGCGCGCATCGGCCATGCCGCCGGATGCGACGAAGGGAATTTTCAGCTCCTCGGCGGCGCGGGGCAAGAGAATCATGTTGGGCATGTCGTCTTCGCCGGGGTGGCCGCCGCACTCAAAACCATCGACGCTGACGGCGTCGCAGCCGATCTGCTCGGCCTTCAGGGAATGCCGCACCGACGTGCATTTGTGGATCACCTTGATGCCCGCGGCCTTCAGCGCCGGCATATATTGTTCCGGGCTGCGGCCAGCAGTTTCCACGATCTTGATGCCGCCCTCTTTGATGGCCGCGATATATTCCGGATAGGGCGGCGCGGAGAATGTCGGCAGAAACGTCAGATTCACGCCGAACGGCTTGTCGGTCATGTCGTGGCAGCGCGCGATTTCCTTGGCGAGCAATTCCGGGGTTCGCTGCGTCAACCCGGTGATGATCCCAAGCCCGCCGGCATTCGACACCGCTGCGGCGAGTTCGGCAAAGCCGACATAATGCATGCCGCCCTGAATGATCGGATGCTCGATGCCGAACATCTCCGTGATGGCTGTTTTCATTTAATGCTCCAAATCTGTCGTCGTGAATCTGTCGTCGCGGCCCGGCCGTCAGTGAACGATCTCGAACAATCCTGCAGCGCCCATGCCGCCGCCAATACACATGGTCACCACGCCATATCGGGCCTTGCGTCGGCGCCCCTCGATCAGAAGATGTCCGGTGAGGCGCGACCCGGTCATGCCATAGGGGTGGCCGATCGAGATCGAGCCACCATTGACGTTGAGCTTTTCGGGATCGATGCCCAATTTATCGCGGCAATAGATCACCTGGACGGCATAGGCCTCGTTCAGTTCCCAGAGATCGATGTCGTCGATCTTAAGCCCATGACGGCTGAGCAATCGCGGTATGGCGGCAACGGGCCCGACGCCCATTTCGTCGGGCTCGACGCCCGCTGCCACAAAACCGCGAAAGATGCCGAGCGGATTGAGGCCCTTCTTCGCCGCGATCTTGTCGCTCATGATCACGCAGGCCGACGCGCCGTCGGAGAGCTGGCTCGCATTGCCGGCGCTGATGGTCTTGCCTTCGAAGACCGGCTTGATGCTCGCAAGTCCCTCGGCCGTGGTTTCCGGGCGCGGCCCCTCGTCTTTGGTCAATGTGATTTCCTTGAGCGACACCTGCTTGGTGTCCTTGTCCATGACCGCCATCTTGGTCTTGAACGGAACGATCTCATCGCTGAAGCGATTGCCTTGAATGGCCGCGGCGGTGCGGCGCTGGCATTCGAGGCTGTATTCGTCCTGACGTGCGCGCGAAATCTTGTAGCGCTCCGCCACGACTTCGGCAGTCTCGAGCATCGACATGTATATTTCGGGCTTCATCGCCATCAGTTCATCGTCGATGGCGTGAAACTTGTTCATGTGGTCGTTCTGCACCAGGCTGATCGATTCGACACCACCGGCGACCGCGATTTCGACGCCATCGAGCATCACCGAACGGGCCGCAACCGCAATCGACTGCAATCCGGACGCGCATTGACGATCGATCGTGGTGCCGGCGACCGTCACCGGCAGTCCGGCCCGGATCGCGCCCTTGCGCGCGACGTTCATCACCATGGTGCCCTGCTGCATGGCGCAGCCCATCACCACATCCTCGACTTCGCCGGGATCGATTTTTGCGCGCTTGACCGCCTCGGCGATGACGTGCCCGGCCATGGTCGGGCCTTCGGTGTTGTTGAGCGCGCCGCGATAGGCCTTGCCAACGGCGGTGCGGGCGGTCGATACGATTACGGCTTCATTCATGAGACTTCCTCGGGTTGGCGGGTTGTTGCTGCGGCCGCTGCGGATGTGGAATGCGAAAAATCCGTTTCGCGCGCGTATCGCATCAGATGATAGGTTGGATCGCCGAACTGGACATTGATGGCGGCGATCCGCTTGAAATAATGACCGATGTTCAATTCGTCGCTCATGCCCATGCCGCCGTGAAGCTGGATCGCCTGTTCGCCGATAAAACGCGCGGCCTCGCCGACCTTCGATTTCGCACCCGATGCGAGTTTCGTAACGCCCGGCTCGTTTTCGGCCAGCGCCAGATTCAGATGCTGGGTCAGCGAGATCGATTCCTGCAGCGCGATGAACATGTCGACCATGCGGTGCTGCAAGACCTGAAATTTTCCGAGCGCAACGCCGAATTGCTTTCGTGTCTTGCTGTATTCCAGCGTCGCGGAATTCAGCTCCGTCATCGCGCCGACGGCTTCCGCGCATAGCGCGGCGATGGCGCGGTCGCGGCATGCCTCCAGGAGGGCGACACCCTCGCCCTCTCCGCCCAGCATCCGGCCGGCCGCAACCGCTACGCCACCTAAGGAGATTTCCGCGGCGCGACGGCCGTCGATCGTCTTAAAACTTTGTAAGTGAAGATTGGCCGACTGGCGGTCCACGATGAAGAGGCTGACCCCACCGCGGTCTCGCTTGTTGCCCGAAATGCGCGCGGAGACGATTAACTTGTCGGCCCAGGGCGCGCCGATCACGGCCGCCTTGGCGCCGCGCAGGATATATTCGTCGGCGCGACGCTCCGCGGTCGTAGCGACATGGTTGAGATCGTAACGCGAGCGTGTTTCCGTCCAGGCGAGCGCCCAGATCGCCTTTCCAGCCGCGATATCCGGCAAAAATTCGTCGCGCTGGGCTTTGGTGCCAGCCTGCGCGATGATCCCGGCCGCGAGCACAATCGTTTCGAAGAACGGCTCGACCACGAGATGGCGGCCGAACTCCTGCATGATGATCATGCTCGCCAAGATGCCTTCGCCGAGACCGCCGAACTCTTCCGGCAAGGGCGCCGCCAACAGGCCGAGCTCGGCAAACGCGTCCCAATGCTTTCGGCTAAAACCTTGCTCGGTCGCGACGATCTTGCGGCGCGTTTCAAAATCGTATTGCTCGCGAAGCAACCGCTGAAGGCTATCGCGCATGAGCTGCTGTTCGTCTGTAAATTGAATATCCACTTGTGAATGTCCAGTTGGCGCCTCGTGCGAGCCGGTTACAGACCGAGCACCGCTTTTGCGATGATGTTGCGCTGGATCTCGTTCGATCCGCCGTAGATGCTGAGCTTGCGCGCGTTGAGATATTTTTCGGACGCGGTGTGTCCGTAATCCGGTCCGGGCATGAACATGTTGTCGCTCGCCGGATGCTCGCGAAGCGCAAGGCCATAATTGCCGATCGCGCGGTGCGTCAAATCAGTGATGCGCTGAAAAATCTCGGTGCCCCTGATCTTGAACAACGAGGCCGCAGGTCCCAGGTCTATCCCCCGCGACATCTGGGCCACCATCCGCAATTCGGTCGCCTCGAGCGCAAGAACGTCAAGCTCGAGGTGCGCGATATCCCGGACGAATTCATCCAATGACGGATCGTCTTCGGCCATTTCGGCTTTCACGATTTTCTTCAGGCGGTTCAGATAGCGCGTCGAGCGCCCGATTTCGGCAAGGCCGGTCCGCTCGTTGCCGAGCAGGAATTTGGCGTAGGTCCAACCTTTGTTCTCTTCGCCGATCAGGTTTTCGGCGGGGACACGCACGTCCTCCAGAAACACGTCATTGATCTCATGGGAGCCGTCGATGGTGATGATCGGGCGCACGGTGACGCCAGGTGATTTCATATCGATCAGCAGGAACGAAATGCCGGCCTGCGCCTTGGCCGATGGATCGGTTCGGACCAGGCAAAAGATCCAGTCGGCGTGCTGGGCCAACGTGGTCCAGGTCTTGTGGCCGTTGACGATATAATGATCGCCGTCGCGCACCGCCTTGGCGCGGACCGACGCCAGATCGGAGCCCGAGCCCGGCTCCGAATAGCCCTGACACCACCAGTCGTCGCCCGATAAAATCCTCGGCAAGAATTTCTTCTTCTGTGCCTCGTTGCCATAGGTGTAGATGACGGGACCGACCATGGTCACGCTGAAGGCCAGCGGCGGCAAAGTTCCGGCGCGCGAGGTCTCCTGTTCCCAGATAAAACGCTGGGTGATCGACCAGCCGGTGCCGCCATATTGCTTTGGCCAAAGCGGCGCGATCCAGCCTTTCTGGTAGAGGATCCGGTGCCAGAGCATCGACTGCTCTTTGGTCAGGTCCGTCTCCGGATTGGGAACGCGCATTTCCTGAGGATAATTCTCTGCGATGAAAGCGCGTACTTCATCGCGAAATGCCGCGTCTTCCCTGGAAAGTTTTAGTTCCACCGGCGCGCTCCCTTACCATTTCTCTCCGAACGGGCGTATTTCCAGTTCAAACGTCCAGGCACTGCGCGGCTGCTGATAAAGCTGCCAGTAGGATTGCGCGACCGACGACGGCGGCATCAACAGATCAGGATTATCGAGGGCGTCCGGCCCCAGTGCTTCGATCCGACGCTGACGCACCCATTCAGTGTCGACGCCGGCGTCGATGATGAGATGGGCGACATGGACGTTCTTGGGGCCGAGTTCGCGCGCCATCGCCTGCGCCACGGCGCGGAGGCCGAACTTGGCGCTGGCGAAAGCCGCATAGCCACTGCCACCACGCAGGCTTGCGGTTGCACCGGTGAAGAAGATATTGCCCTTGCCCCGGGGCAGCATCAGGCGCGCCGCTTCGCGCCCCGCGAGGAAGCCGGAATAGCAGGCCATTTCCCAGACCTTGCGGAATACGCGCTCGGTGGTGTCGAGAATGGGGAAATTGACGTTGGCGCCGATGTTGAAGATGCAAACTTCCAGCGGCGCGTGCTTGTCGGCATCGGCAAGAAACGCGGCGATCTCTTCCTCCTTGCGCGCATCGAGCGAGCGCGCGTGAATCTCACCTCCGGCCGCCTCGATCTCCTTGACCAGCGGTTCGAGCTTGGCGCCGTTGCGGCGCCCGGCGAACACCGTGAACCCTTCTGAAGCAAATTTTTTGGCGATCTCGCCGCCGATGTAGTCGCCTGCGCCGATGATGGCGACTGTCGCGTTCCGCTTTTCCAACGATGTTCTCCCGAAGTTAGTGATGAACGGAACGCGCGGATGTCAGCTCGCGCGCAGCGTCTCGGCCAGTTTGTGCTTGAGAATCTTTCCGGTCGACGTCGCCGGCAGCGCTTCCAAAACGATGATTTCCGACGGCCGCTTGTAGGACGTAAGCTGCGGGGCGATATGGGCCATCAGGTCATCCGGACTTGCGTTCGAGCCCTGCAGCAATTGGACGAACGCGACGACTTCTTCATTGCCTTGCACCGCCCGCCCGACCACGGCGCATTGCACGACCGCATCATGGGAAGACAGCACCGCTTCGATCTCGGCGGGATAAACGTTAAAACCGGAGCGGATGATCATTTCCTTGGTGCGCCCCGCGATGAACAGGCAATCGCCTTCGAACCGCGCCAGATCGCCGGTGTTGAACCAGCCATCGGGATCGATCGCCTTGGCGGTGAGGTCGGGCGCGCGATAATAGCCGCGCATGACGTTCGGCCCGCGCACGTGGAGTTCGCCGACCTGACCGTCGGATGGCGTTGCGCCATTCAGGCCGACGATCCGGGTCTCGATCCCGGGCAACAATCGGCCGACCGCAGAATCGTCTCGTGGCGCGTCGATGCGGACGCCCGAAATTCCCGGCGAGCATTCGGTGATGCCATAGGCGTTGAGCAGCGGCAGGCCGAGTTCTGCTTCGACCCGCGATTTGAGATCGAGGTCGAGCGGCGCGCCGGCGACCGCGATCAGGCGTAACGCGCCGCGCTCGAGTTTCGGCAATCCGGCTATCCGCCTGTATTCGAGCAGTCGCTGGTAGGTCGCCGGCACGCCGTTCAAAATGGTGACGCCCTCTTCCGCGATCGCCTTCGCCAGCGCGGCCGGGTCGTATTTGCTGACAAGCCGCACGGCGGCGCCGGTCATCAGCGTCATGATCAAAAGCGAAATCCCGACGACGTGCGAGATCGGCAGCACGATATAGACCTTGTCGTTAGCGTCCATCCTCCGAAACCAGGCCGTGGTTTTCGCGCTGAACAGAAGGTTTTCGTGGGTCAGCATGACGCCCTTGGGCGTTCCGGTCGTGCCGGAGGTGTAGATGAGCACCGCGACCTGTTTTGCTGGATCCGCCTCGACGGGTTCGGGCATGGTGTCCGTATTCAGCGCGGAGACGCCGATATCGCGCAGCGGCCCGCCGTTTTGCGCGTTCGCGTCATAGCGCGACGCGTGGACCGCGGCTTCTTTGGAAACGCCCGTGGTGAAAAAGCTGCGGCGCGCGCCAGAGTGATCCCTGATCTGATCGAGCTCGCGCGGCGACAGCCGCGGATTGGCGACGATCGCCCAGGCGTCTAACCTGCTTGCCGCAAGCAGCAGGCAGGCCAATGCGATGCAGTTCTCGCTGACGATCATGATGCGGTCGCCGCCGCGGATGCCGAGCGCGCCAAGCGCCTCCGCGGTCTCCTTCACCGTGCGGTCGAGCTCGCGATAGCTTAGCGCGTTGCCGTCTTCAATCAGCGCCGGCCAGTCCGGCGTTTCCTTCGCATAGCGGTCGATTACTTCGTGGATGCGATTTGGCAATTCCGCCAGGACATCAGCCGCATCGATCTCTTCCACCGATCCCACCAAGAATTCCTCCCGCGCGAAGCCGAACGCTTTTGCCGTTCGGTTCTATAGGCTCACTAAGGGTTCTTTTTTAGAACTCGTCAATGGCAATTAACCGGCTTCAAGCGATCTTGAGCGCCGCCGCTCCGATTTGTTCGACAATGGATTCCTCGACATCACGGAGCTGGTCCTTGCCGAAGAATATTTCGTCACCGATGAAGAAGGTCGGCGAGCCGAACGAGCCTCGCTCGACCGCGTCAGAAGTGTTTTCGATCAGCTTCTTCTTGACGTCGTCCTGCTGGGCGCGCGCGATCAACCGGTCGATATCGATGCCTGACTGGATGAAGGCGTCCCTGAAGATCTGGGGATCGTCCATCTTCTTCGGCGCTTCCCACATATGATGATAGGCCGCGCGGAAATACGGCTCGAACATGTTTTCGAATTTGGCGGCGACCACGCCGCGCATCAGCATCAGTGTGTTGACCGGAAAGAACGGATTTGATTGGAAGGTCGTGATGTTGTGGCGCTTGATAAAACGCCGGGTTTCCAGCGCCTGATATTCCGGCTTGTTCCTGATCCCGCGCAGCGATTCGCCCGGCGACATATTGTTGGTTGCCTTGTAGATGCCGCCCAGCAGCACGGGGACGTAGTCGAATTTTACCCCGGTCCGTTTCTCGATCTGCGGAAGCACGAGTTCGGCCAGATAGGCATTCGGGCTGCCGAAATCGAAGTGGAATTCAACCTTCAAGGGATTTCCCACAGAACGCTGTCCTTCCTGGTAACGTTGCCGGCGCAGAACAGCGGCGACCCCCGCAGGGACCCTCGCCGCCCTGCCGCTGATAGCTATAGTTCTATTTTAGAACTGTCAACCCTGGCCGTTTATTTTGCCGTGCGATAAACTGCATAGGACGGTTGTAAGCCGCTTAGTGCCTATTTAGAATGGGGCGCGGCATGATTGGCCCGCGCGCGGGCTGAAATGCTGCGGTCGACTGGAGAATTGCGATGAAGTGGGATGCCCTCGAAGAAGAACCCTGTTCCCTGGCCCGCACGGTCGCGGTGATCGGCGACCGCTGGAGCCTCCTGATTCTGCGGGAATGTTTTCTGCGCAAGCGCCGGTTTGAAGCATTTCAATCTTCGCTCGGGATCACCCGTCATCTGCTCGCCGAGCGTTTGAAAAAGCTGGTGCGGTTCGGCGTGCTGCGCCGAATCCCGTACCAGGAATCGCCAAAGCGCTACGAATATATCCTGACCCAAAAAGGGCTCGACCTTTATCCGGTCATCATGTCGATCGTGAATTGGGGCAATATCCACATGGTCGACGCCCGCGGGCGCCCCATGCTGCATCAGCACAAGAATTGCGGAAAGATGTTCGATCCGGTGATGGTGTGCTCGGAGTGCGGCGAACCGGTGATCGCGAAAGCGGTCCACGTGCACCCGGGTCCCGGCGCGCGGAAGATGCCGGCCGACGTTAAGTCTGAGGACAGCGCGAAGGCGAAGAAGACGGTTCACGCGGCCTAGACTAGTCGGGCGGGCAAAGCGCAGCGTGCCCACCAATGCTTGCGATGTAGTCGAGACAGTTTTGCCGGAAGCGGACAGGTGGTGGGCACGGCGTAAGAGCGCCTTTGCCTACACTTCTGAAGCCCTGCGTCGCTTCGCGCCTCACAATGACGTCTTGGGATTCACTCCGAGCCCGCGTCAATAACGTCGCCGAGCTGATCCCAGCTCGTGCCGTTCCAGCGTTGCAATTGCATCTGGGTCCAGACCATGTTGTTGCTCGGGCTGGTGTTGATCCTGATGCCGGGCAACGCGGTCGGCAGCACGACATCCTTCAACGATTTGGCTTGAGCCGCGATGTTGGCCCGCGACAGGTCGTCGCCGCATTGCTTGAGGATTTGCTCGAGCACCATGCCTTGCTGGTAGCCGGTCAAATAGCTGGTGTTGGTGATGTCGGCGCCGGCGAGATACTTCTCGAAGAATGCGCGGTAAGCCTTCATGCCCGGGTCGTCGTTCCATTTGGGATCGATCGGGTCCTTGTTGGTGGTGCCGACAATGACGCCGACGGAGTTTTCCAGCCCGGCGGGTTTTAAGGTTCCCGCCACCGAGCTCGATGGAAAGTTGATGATCAGTACCGGCTTCCAGCCGGACTCGGCGGCCCTGCGGATCGCCTGCGCTGCGAATCTTGGCGTGCCCGCGACGAACAGCGCATCCGCGCCGGAGCTTTTCAGGCTGACGACCTGCGAGTCGATGGTGGGCTCGGTCACCTCGTAGGCCGCCGTGACGACCCGCTTGTCGAAATCGGCGCCGAGGAATGATTTGAAGGCATTGACATAGTCTTTGCCGAGATCGTCGTTCTGGTAAAGGATCGCAAACTTTCCCTTTGGCAGCGTCCGGGTCAGATATTTCGCGTAGATCTTGCCTTCGGTGTCGTAGCTGACAAGGCCGGTGGTGGTCAGCGGATAATCCTTCACATCGGTGAACTTGCTGGAGCCGGTGACGATCGCGATGGTGGGAACGCCTTTCGCCTTCAAATATTTCGACGCGGCCGAATTGCCGGCGGTGCCGAGCTGGCCGAAGATGAACGCGACCTCGTCGCTCTCGACCAATCGGCGGATGTGCTCGACCGCCTTTGGCGGGCTGTAGGCGTCGTCCAGCGCGATGTAGTTGATCTTGCGGCCGTTGATGCCGCCGCGGTCGTTGATGGATTGAACGTAAGCGAGCACGCCGCGGCCGACCAGGCCAATCGACGACGCCGGGCCGCTGAACGGAAACACGCCGCCGATTTTGATTTCAGTCGGCGTGACGCCCGGCACATCGGCGGCCCAGGCGCATGTCGCGAGTGTCAGCAACAATGCACAGGCAAGCCTGACGCGCTGAAACATTTCGATTCCTCCCACGGGAACGTATTGGCTTCGCGGCCGGACGCCTGTGAGCGCCCATCATCGCCGGCCCGGCGTTATCGGCGCGTCCGACCTATACAGTTCTTTTTTAGAACTCGTCAAGCCGTGATTGCAACGACGCGATTCCATGCGTGTCGAAAGGTTCAACGTTCAAGGCTGGGGTTGCAAGGCTGGGTTTGATCGTGTTTCGGCGAAGCTCTGATCCTAGCTCACCGTTCCATTCCGGGATGTTCGCAAGATAGCGCGGCACGAGCGGATGACCGCTCGTGCCGCTTTTGTTGCCGAGGCTGATCAGTGCGCCCTGATCACTGCTCGACGGACTGCTTCGCCGGACGAAGCGCGCTGCGCGAGTGGGTTTGCTTTGGCTGATAGGCCATGGCGGCGCTCGCATTGCCGCTGTTGGCATTGGTGTAGTAAGGATCGCGGTCGCAGGTGCCGTTAATACCGGCCATCGAGGCCTTGCATTGCTCAAGGCTCGTATAACCGCAGCCCCGCATTCCGGACGAGTTGGTGCTGCAATATTCGCCGGCCTGCGCGGCGGGCGTTGCCATCGCGACAAAAGCAAGCGTGGACAGCGCCGCCGACGCGGTGAGCACCTTTGAGATCGATTTCATTTTTTTGTTTCCTTTGAGTTCAACAGATGGTTGGACGCGCGGAACCTTGCCGCCCGTTAATGTAGTTGAGCCTCGGCCTGCATTTTGATAAGGACGAAGAAATGAAATAGGTTATTTGGATTTAGCAAAGAATGGCCCAGCTCCAGCTCGCCGAACTGACCGCCTTTGTGGCGGTCGCGGAGCAACTCAGCTTCACCAAGGCAGCCGTCAAAGTCGGGATCGCGCTGCCGACCATGAGCCAGACCATCCGCTCGCTCGAGGAGCGGCTCGGGGTCAGGCTGTTCAATCGCACCACCCGCAGCGTCGCGCTGACGGAGGCCGGCGACCGGCTGCTTGCCGAAATCCAGCCGATCGTCGAGGGCATCGATCACGCCCTCGAAAGCGTCAATCTGTTTCGCGACAAACCGATCGGGACATTGCGCCTGGCGGCCTCACGGCCATCCGCCATCAGGGTGCTGGCGCCGATGATCCAGCCGTTTCTCGCGGAATATCCCGCCATTCGCCTCGAAATAGGTGTCGATGACACCCACAGCGACATCGTCTCCGGCCGGTTCGATGCCGGCATTCGCGTCGGTCACCGCGTAGAGCGCGACATGACGATTTTGCGCCTATTAGATGATTTCAGAATGTTTGCCGTCGCCGCTCCCGCCTATGTCGCGCGCCATCCGATGCCGTCTATTCCCCGGGATCTTCATGCCCATAACTGCATCCGATACCGGATGCCGTGGGACGGCTCGATCCAGCCCTGGATCTTCAACAAGGGCCGCCAGCATACCGAGATCGCCGTCGAAGGCTCGCTGACCGTCAATGATCTCGAACTCTTGCTGAGCGCCACGCTCGACGGGGTCGGCGTTGCCTATCTCGCGGAGCCGATGATTGAATCATACGTAGCGCAGGGCCGGCTGGTCACGCTGCTGGAAGGCTGGAGCTGCACGCTACCCGGTATTTTCCTTTATCACCCCAGCCGTCGACAAACGCCGATGCCGCTTCAGGTGTTTCTCCGATTCATCGAGAAATGGCGAAAGCGCGCGCTGCACGCTCACGCCAGTTGACGCAAACATGCTCGTCATGCCCGGGCTCGACCCGGGCATCCACGCCTTAGCCGCATTTGAGAAAGAAAGACGTGGATGGCCGGGACAAGTGTTTAGCCCGGGGACATCACCGACGGGTGTTCGGGGACATGACCGACACATCATAGTGCATGGATTTGGCGATT
>WNFM01352773.1_pt1 | contig 14913 bp, 14 predicted proteins | sample 5400271 | NCBI WGS metagenome assembly WNFM01 (sample SAMN13153352, study PRJNA577476) | soil metagenome | isolation source: 60 cm saprolite on Douglas fir-dominated hillslope | place: USA:California | collected 2013-09-17 | reverse complement strand
AGCGCCATGCCCGCCTCGGTATGGAGATGCATGACGCAGCCGACATCGTCGCGCGCCGCATGGACGGCGCTGTGGATGACGAAGCCGGCGCCGTTGATGCCATGGGGCGTGTCGCCGATGATGGCGCCGTCGAGATCGACCTTGACCAGGTTCGAGGCGGTGATCTCGTCGAAGGCGAGACCGAACGGGTTGGTGAGGAAATGATGCTCGGGCTCTCGGCGAAGCTCCGCTTCGCCTGACGCCGTCAGCGGTTTCTTCGAAACCGCGAGAGGCCCCGGCACCGAAGCCGAGATATGGGTGTAGATGAGATCGTCCCAGCCGTTGCGATAGGCGAGGCGGTAGCAGGCGGCGAGATCGCAGCGTACCTGCCACTCGGCCTCGCTCATCGGCGCATTGGCGAGGCGACGGGCCTTCACCGCGTGATCGAAGCTCATGGCGATCCTCCCGGACAGGGTTGCGCCCAGTATGACGCCTTCCCGGGCCCGCCACCAATCGCGCCGCCGTCGCCAGCAAAATGCAGGTGGAATGCAGGCGATTCGGGACGTGGCGCCCCTCCCCCCTTGCGTAAAAAATTCCCTCTCCCCTCGCGGGAGAGGGAAGGGCCCATTGCAGCAGCAATGGGAGGGTGAGGGGGATGTTGACGCGGCTGAGATGGTCCTGCACCAGCCCCCTCACCCCGACCCTCTCCCACAAGGGGAGAGGGGGATTCTTTTGGTTTTGCGGGATTCCTCGCTTCCTCCCGCGCCGCCATCTTGAGTGCCCGCAGGCGCCCGTCGAGCACCCGGCTCACCTGCAGCGCCTCGTCCGGCGTGATCTCGCCCGTCGCCATCGCCTGCACGTCGACGTCATAGGCCGCCACGATGCCGCTTGCGCCGGCGCCGTCCGGCAGGTCGAGCGCGATCGCCCGGTCGCGCGGGCGCGGCTCCAGCCGGCCGACGACGAAGCGCGCGGCGACCATGTCGCCGGCGAGCGCCTTGTCGATAACCACCCGGGCGGCCGCGATATCCTCGCCGTCGCCCAGCGCCTCGCGCAGCACGGTCGCCCGGTTGCGGGTGCCGGGTTTCTTACCCGAAGGATTGCCGGAGTGACCCGCGACGAACCTGCCGTTGGCGTCGCGTTGTGCCCCATGAGCCGAGCCGTCCATATGCGCCTCCATCGTAAGTATGTTCACTATACGTTCTTTTTATAGTCAAAGCAAACATATTTTATCCGAATTGGCGCGAATTTTACCGCGGATAGGCCGTCACCACCGCGCCGTCGCGGCCGACGACGACGCGGATGCGGTTGGTCGGGGTGCCGGCGATCGTCGTGCCGATGATCTGCGGGAAGCGGTAATCGTAGAGTGTGGCGGGGCGGAAATTGCTGTCCGGGACGGGCGTGCCGCGGCGCAGCGCCTCGGCGATGAGGGCGCGGATCGTCGCCTCATTGGTGCCCTTCGGGTATTTGCCGGCGCTTGACCGGGATGCGCGGCTCGTCCTGACTCTCCGGCGCCGGCAGCGCCTGGGCGGCGAGCGGCGGCGCCGGCAGGGCGAGGGCGAGCGCGAGCAGCGCGGCGGCGACGAGCCGCCTCACCGTTCCCTCAGCGTGGGGATGATGGGACCGCACAGGCACGAGCCGGTTTAATACGCGCCGGATCGCGCCGCAATGCCGAAGCGTAACAGCGATGGCTCTGGCTGGTGGCTCAACAGGTCATCAGCCAGGTGGAGATAACGTTGCCGATCACATCAGCCGGTCGCTTCTCGCCCCTCGGCCCTTAGGCATAGGAGATCATCTCTGGATGTCGCGCGGAGATTTCGCGCTTGCAAATTTCTCTATCGGTACGCAGGACGATCCGCCGCCCCACCTCATCAAGGTTTGAACACGGCATGATTTTCTTGTCTTCGGCATTACACCAGCCGCATTTCTCTCCTCGTCCCTGGTCAAACATGGCGCATCTCCCATTATGCTTTCCGCTAAGCACGGGCACTACAGCCCCCGTTCTCGTACGAAACTTGCTACTTGGATGCGGCAACTGGGAGCATCAGATGCTCATAGGGCGTGCCGGGGAACATGACGTAAGGTTGTGAGGCATCCGACACGTCGACGTTCCTTGGATACCCTCCCATTTCCTTAACCATAGGACCAACGATCATCACATGGGGACCAGTCTGTACCCAATGCTGATGCGTCATCCGTTCGTGCGGGTCATGATTGGTGGTGCCGGTGTCCCCGGCCAGCATGTAGATGAAGCCAATCTTGTTCGGTGGATCCTGCTTTGCGCCGACAGCCTTAGCCCATGCCATGCCATTGTCGTCGGCGCAAAGCGGCGTCCCTTGCGGATCGATCAGGCACGTAAAGCCGTTGCTTCCGGTTTGAAGAGGATGCGGCTTGCCCTCGCGCATCATCACGATAGTTGCCTTACTCACGATCTGCTCGGGCGCCGCGGTCCTGACCTTGGCAAGATATGCTGGCTCAGATGTCGGGATTTCCTCTGTCGGAAATTCCGCGAGCGCGGGCCCGCTACCAATGAGCAAAGCCAACGCTGAACATACGATCATTCGCATCGCCGCCTCCCATCGGGTGGCGAGTCTCACCCAAATTCTTGAGGGGTTCTGCGGTGGCCGTCTGATGGCTCACAACCAGAGCTTTGCACACTATGCCCATCTTCGAGTTCGGTCAAACAACCACACCGAAGCGAAAAGGCGGGATGCCGGAATCACGTCCTGGCATGACGGTTCAACGCTCCCAATCGCTGCATGTCGACAGCCGCCATCGCTCAACCGGATAGGCTTGGCCGCGCACGATGACGACGGACGCGCGCATTCCGCCGGCTACCGCCGGCCGAACAGGCGTTCGATATCGGCGAGGCGGAGCTCGACATAGGTCGGGCGGCCGTGATTGCACTGGCCGCTATGCGGCGTCGCCTCCATCTCGCGCAAGAGGGCGTTCATCTCGGCGGCGTTGAGCCGGCGGCCGGCGCGCACGCTGCCGTGGCAGGCGAGCGTGCCGCAGATCGTCTCCAGCCGCTCCTTCAAGGCGAGCGCCTCGCCGAGCTCGGCGAGCTCGTCGGCGAGGTCGCGCACCAGACCGGCGACATCGGTCTCGCCGAGCAGCGCCGGCACCTCGCGGATGACGACGGCGCCGGGGCCGAACGCCTCGATGACGAGACCGAGCTCGGCGAGCTCGGCGGCGCGCGCGACGAGCCGCGCCGCATCGGCCTCGTCGAGCTCGACGATCTCGGGCAGCAGCAGGAGCTGGCGCTTGACGCCGCCATCGGCGAGATGCGCCTTCATCCGCTCGTAGACGAGGCGCTCATGCGCGGCGTGCTGATCGACGATGACGATGCCGTGCGCGGTCTGGGCGACGATATAGGTGTCATGCAGCTGCGCTCGCGCGGCGCCGAGGGGAAACTCCTCCAGCGACGCCGCGCCTGATTCCGACGCCGCCCGCGCCTCGGGCGCGAGGCCGGTGAGCCCGCCTTGCGGCGCGTAGAGGGCGGCGGCCGCCTCGGCGAAGCCGCGCGGCAGCGCGCTCGACTGGCGGTAGCCGCGATCGGCCCCGAAGCCGCCTTGCCCGAAACCGATTTGCCCGAATCCGGCTTGGCCGAAGCCGCTATGGGCCGGCAGCTCGCCGGGGCGGAAGGCGCCGAGCGCCGCATCGGCGACGGTGGTCGCGGCGCGATGGCCGGCGCCGGCGAGCGCGTTGCGCAGGGCGCCGACGATGAGGCCGCGGACCAGCGTCGAGTCGCGGAAGCGCACCTCGGCCTTGGCCGGGTGGACGTTGACGTCGACTTCATCCTCCGGGCAGTCGAGGAAGAGCACGACCATGGGATGGCGGTCGCGGGCGAGGAAATCCTGATAGGCGCCGCGCACCGCGCCGACCAGCAGCTTGTCGCGCACCGGGCGGCCGTTGACGAAGAGATACTGGTCGCGCGACGTCGCCCGGTTGAGCGTCGGCAGGCCGGCGAGGCCGACGAGGCGGAAGCCCTCGCGCTGCGCGTCGATGGCAAGGGCGTTGTCGGCGAAGTCGCGGCCGAGAATGGCGGCGAGGCGCTGACGCCGCGCCGCTTCCCAGTCGCCGGCAAGGTCGGGCGCGGCGGCGGCGAGGCGCAGCAGGACGCGCTCGTCGTCGCCGGTGACGGTGAAGGCGAGCGCCGGATAGGCCATAGCGAGGCGCTGCACGGCGTCGAGCGCCTGGTCGCGCTCGGTGCGCGGCGTCTTGAGGAATTTGAGCCGCGCCGGCGTCGCGTAGAAGAGGTCGCGCACCTCGACTCGCGTGCCATGAGGATGGGCGGCTGGCATCACCATGCCCTTGGCGCCGCCCTCGACGGTGAGGGTGGCGGCGGCATCGTCGCCGCGCCGCCGCGTCGTCACCGTGAGGCGGGCGACCGAGCCGATCGAGGGCAGCGCCTCGCCGCGGAAGCCGAGCGTCCTGATGGCGTTGAGGTCGTCCTCGGGCAGCTTCGACGTGCAATGACGCTCGACCGCGAGGCCGAGCTCGGCCGGGCTCATCCCGGACCCGTCATCCGTGACGGCGATGAGGGCGAGCCCGCCCTCGCGCAACGCTACCTCGATGCGGCCGGCGCCGGCATCGATGGCGTTCTCGACCAGCTCCTTGACGACGGCGGCCGGCCGCTCGACGACCTCGCCGGCGGCGATGCGATCGACCAGGGTGGGCGGCAGCTGGCGGATGGTCATGCGGCGGATTTTGCGCCTCCTCGGCGCCGCTCACAATCGCCGCGTGCCCGCCATGCGAAACTGGCGCGCGAGACGGTGCGAGAATCGGCGCTATTGCGCCGTTTGCTGCCTGGCGAGCAGAGCCACCTTGTCGAGCGCCGCCATGGCGCGGCGGATCACCGCGCCGGCGCCTTGCGACTCGGCCTCGACGACGAGGCGGGCGCTGGCGCATAGGCGCAAGGCGCTAAGCTCGATTCCGGCGCTTCTGCCGCACGGCACCGGCTGACCGAGCTGGCAACGCAGGGCGGCGACGATGCGGGCGGGATCGCCGATGCGATCGAGCGCGGCGGCGGCGTTGATGGCGAGCGCGCGGTAGACCCCCTCGGTCTGCGCGCGGTCGAGCGGCACCGTGCCGCCGCCGACGCGCCTGCCGCGCAGCAGAAAGGGAAAGATCGTCGGATGACGGTCCCAGCCGGCGGGGCCCGCATCGAGTCCGCGCTCGAGAGGGCGGCTCTCGAGCGGCTCGAAGGCGGGATCGCTCGCCAACCGCGCCTGGACCGCCTGCGCGAAGGCGCCGAGAAACGCCTCCGTGGCGGGCGCCGCGATGCGGCGGAAGGCGCGCAACTCCGCCAGCGCCGCCTCCCAGCGCAACAGCAACCCGTAATTGGCGGCGTCGCCGAGCGACTGCCCGGCCGCCCAACCGAGCGGCCATTCGGCGCGCGACGAATAGTGCGCGAAACCGGGCGAGAGCGGGATGTCGCGGAACCGCTCGGCCAGCGCGGCCGGAATCAAGAGGACGCCCGAGAAGGCCGGGCCGGTGACGAATTTGGAACCGGTGAGGGCGACCATGCAGCCGCGCTCGAGATAGGCGCGCAGCGTCGCCGGGGCGAGACGGAACTGACAGGCATCGACCAGCAACTCGACGCGGCCCGGCAGGCGGTCGCGCAGCGCCAGGGCGGCGGCCGGGCTCGGGGCGATGAGACCGGTCTTCGAGACGTCGACGAGCGTCACCAGGACACGTCGTCCCGCCGCCGCCGCGTCGCCGGCGAGCGAGGCAATTTCGGCATCGACGAGGGATGCCGGGCGCAACCTGCCATCGGCATCGCGACTGGCGACCGTCACCACGTCCATCGGCACCACGTCCATCGGCGTCCCGTCAATCGCAGTGCCGGAAACCACCTTATGGCCGAATGCCGTCGTGGTACTGAAATGACGTCCGGCGAGCGCGGCGGGAACGCCGCTGCCGGTCTCCGCAGCCTCGACCATGATGGCAAGCGGGGCGATGGCGAGCGGAGCGGGGCCGGTGCCGGCGAGCCGCGCCGCGAAGAGATGAAGGTCGGTGCCGGAGGCAGCGAACACCATCGCCAAGCCGGAAAGGTCGGACAGGCCGCAGAGCTCGGCGAGCTCGCGGCGCAATCGGTCGAGCTCGCCCGCATAGGTGAGCGACGGCGCCTCCCGCTCGGCGGCGCCGAGCAGCCGTCGGCGCAGGCGATCGGCGGCGGCAAAGCCGGTCGGCGAGACGATCGACGCCGTCGCCGAGCCGAAAGCGGCGAGTGCGGCGACCGGAGATGGCGAGCAGAAATAGCGGTTGGTGCCGCTGCTGGGATCGATATCGAGGCGGGCATCGCCGCCGGCGACGAGCAGCTCCTCCGTCGGCGGCAGCGACGGAACCGGGCGGCGCCGGACGCGCGCGGCGCCGGCGGGATCAAGCATCATGGTCATGCGCAGGAAAGGATGCCCATGACAGGCTTGCAAAATGGTTAAGCGGGAAAGCTCCGGCTCGCGCCCATCGGTTTCGCCCCTCCCCACTTGAGGGGGAAGGCAATCGCATTTGACCGAAGCGCCGATATCCCCTCGCCCCAACGGGGAGAGGGAGGGGCCCGCGCCGCAGGCGCGGGAGGGTGAGGGGGACGCACCACTTCCGAGCAGTGTCCGGCAGCAAACGCGGCGGCTGAAGCTCCCCCTCACCGTCCCATCGCTGACGCCCCTTCGACAAGCTCAGGAGGGCCCCTTCCTCTCCCCGAGGGGAGAGGAGAAGGAGTGCGTCGCTGCCAAATGCGATAGCCCTGCCCTCAAGGGAGGAGGGGCGAAGGAAATGACGGCGGTGAAACCTTTTCTCAAGCCGGCACCGCGGCGCTACAACACCGCGCATGGCGATTTTCATCCTCGTGCACGGGTCCTGGCATGGCGGCTGGTGCTGGGACAGCGTGGCGCTGCTGCTCGCCGGCTCCGGGCATGTCGTGCATGCTCCCGATCTCGCCGGGCTGGGCGACGACCGCACGGATCTCGCCGCCGTCACCCTGGCGGGCTGGCGCGACCAGATCGTCGCCCTCGTCGACGCGGCGGCGGAGCCGGTCGTGCTGGTCGGGCATAGCCGCGGCGGCATCGTCATCAGCGAGGTCGCCGAGGCGCGGCCGGAGAAGATCGCCCGCCTCGTCTATCTCGCCGCCTTCCTGCTGCGCGACGGCGAATCGGTCGCCCGCACGATGCGGGCGGATGGCAGCTCGCTGATCCTGCCCAACCTCATCGTCTTCGAGGACGGCATCTCGTCGATCGTCCGCCGCGAGGCGCTCGCCGAGACCTTCTACGGCGATTGCACCGCGGCGGAGGTCGCCGCCGCCGCCGCGCGGCTGCGGCCGGAGCCGGTGCTGCCCAACCGCACGCGGGTGCACATCACCGCCGCGCGCTTCGGGCGGGTCCGCCGCACCTATATCGCGACGTCTCTCGACCGCGCCGTGCCGCCTTCCCTGCAGCAAGCGATGTATACGGCGCTGCCCTGCGACAGGGTCATCACCCTGGACACCGCCCACTCCCCCTTCATCTCGGCGCCCGCCACCCTCGCCCTGCATCTCGCGATGCTGGCCATCGGCTGAAGCGCAAACTGCGCTAAACTGGCGCGACATGAGGGATAGGGGGAGCCATGGGGGAGCCTAAGGCGGGGCGTGCGTCGCGGTATCTGGTGTGGCTCGGCCTCGCCGTCCTCCTGACCTATATCGCCTGGATCGGCGCGCCCTATCTGCGCTCGGTGATCGTGCGCGACGCGGCGCTGACCAGCTGGATCAACGTCGCCGCCGCGGCGATCGGCGGCATGGTCGACGGCAAGCCGCTCTATCCCGGCGAGCGCGTCGGCGCCGACGGGCGCATCGTCGGGATCGACGATCCGCGGGCCGACAGCACGATGCTGACCAAGGCGCGGGCCGAGCTGGGCCGGGCCGAGGGGCGTGTCGTGGCGCTCGGCGCGCTCGCCAAGAGCCTCGCCCTGATCGTCGGCGAGCGGCAAGCCACTGCCGCAGCCTTTGCGGCGATCTTCAAGCAGGATCTCGACGCGACGATCGCGGGGGCGGATAGCAGCCTCGCACTCACGCGCCAGCGGCTCGAACTCGAGCGCCTGCAAGCCAACCGCTCGACCGTGCTGGCGCAGCGCGGCTCGGGCTCGCAGGCGGCGGCCGACGCCGCCAACGCGCTGGTCGCCGAGCATCAGCGGAATTTCAGCGAGAGCGAGACAGTCACCGAGCGGGCGGTGTTGCGCCGGCAGGCGGCGGAGACCGGCGTCTTCCTGCTCGATGACGGCACCGATGCCGGGATCGCCAGTCGCAGCCTCGAGGATGCGCGCCTCAGGCTGACCCAGATCGAGACGGAGCTCGCCGCCGCCAAGCTCGATGTCGTGACGGCGCAGGCGGTCGTCGAGGCCGCCCGCAACCTCTACGAGAAGACCCGCTCGGCGATCGTCGCCGCGCCGCCCGGCGCGCTGGTCTGGAGCCTGATGGCGGCGCCCGGCTCGGCCGTGCAGCCCGGCATGCCGGTGGCGAGCTGGGTCGATTGCCATCGCCTTGCTGCGCAAGGGCGCCGCCGTCGACATCGTGGTCGAGGGCGCGCCGGTCCACCGCCACGGCACCGTGGCGCTGCTGCGCGGCGCCGCCGCGACGATCGGCAGCGTCGATCTCGCCGCCATCGCCAAGGGACGGCGGCCCGGCATCGGCCAGGCGCTGGTCACCTTGGAGCCGACGGACGCCGATATCGAAACCTGCCCGATCGGCCACGCCGCCTATGTCGATTTCCCCGATATCGGCATACTCGACATCCTGCGCGCGCGCCTGCGGCTGTGAGGGCAGCCGTGGCGCAATCGCCGATCACGCCGGAGCAGCGGGCGCGGGAGCAGGCGATTCTCTTTGCCCTCGTCGTCGACCTGGCGATTCTGCTCGTCATGACCGTGGTCGGGCTGCTCGGCGGCTCGCTGACGATGATGGCCGAGTCGGTCCGCGCCTGGCTGATGGATGCGATCGAAGGCTTCGCGCTCGTCGTCATGCGGCGCATCCATCGCGGCAGGCTGGTCGGTTTCGAATTCGGTCCCGGCAAGCTCGAGCAGGTCGCCAATCTCGCGATCGCCGCCGGCATGCTCGGCGGCGGCGTCTGGATCGCGCTCGGCGCCCTCGCGCTGGCGACCGGCGAGCGGCAGATCGGAACGCCCTTCGGGCTGGCGATCGCCGCCATCGTCGGGGCGGTCAATACCTATATCAACCTCGTCGCCTGGGATGCGGTGCGGCGCGCGGCGCGTGGCGAAAAGTCGTTGATCATGCAAGGCCAGCTCACCTCGCGCAACGTCAAGCTGGTCTCCTCGCTGGTCGTGCAGCTCTCGCTGACGGTGGCCGCCGTGTCGACCGACGATCTCGTCGTCGCCTGGGCCGATGCCGCCGGCGCGCTCTTCGTCGTCGCCTTCATCGTCGTCACCGCGGTCGGGATGCTGCGCGACGGCTTTCCCGACCTCATCGACCAAGCCGTCGAGGAGACGGTGCAGCACGCCATCAATCGCGCCCTGGTCCGTCATTTCGGCGATTACGACCGCTTCGACGGCGTCCGCTCGCGGCGCTCCGGCCGGCGCGTCTTCATCGAGGTCGCGCTCGGCTTCGATAGCGGCCTGACGATGGGCGAGGTCGCGCGGCGCAGCGCGGCACTGAGCGCGACGATGCGCGGCGAGATCGCCGATGCCGACATCGCCATCCTCGCCTCCTCGCACGAGGCATAGTCAGAGTCCGCCGGGTCAGGGACCGCCGGCGCCGACCTCGCGCGTCGGCACGAGCTTGGTCGGCATGCCGACCACGGCGAAGGCGAGCGCGGCGGGATCGTAGAGCCGCCGCGCGACGCGCCGCGCATCCTCGAGCGTCACCTCGGCGAGCAGCGCGTTGCGGCGCTCGAGATAGTCGATGCCGAGCCCGTCCTGCTGCAGCTGCAGCAGAATGCCGGCGATATGGCCGATCGAATCGAATTGCAGGGCGAAGGAGCCGGTGAGGTAGGTCTTGGCGTCGGCGAGCTCCTGCGCGCTCGGCCCCTCGTCGCGCATGCGCTGCCATTCCTGGCGGATCAGCGCGATCGATTCCGCTACCCGGTCGTTCTGCGTCGCGACGGTGCCGAAGATGACGCCGCTCTGCCGCTGCGCCACGAGATAGGTGTTGACGCCGTAGGCGAGGCCGCGCTTCTCGCGGATCTCGGTCATCAGCCGCGAGCCGAAGCCGCCGCCGCCGAGGATGTAATTGTCGATCGTGGCGGCGTACCAATCGGGATCGTCGCGCTTGATGCCGGGCTGGCCGAACGTGGCGACGCTTTGCGGGATCGCCTTCTTGACGAGCAGCAGCGCGCCGCCATTTTGCGGGCTGACCGGCTGCAGCGGCGCCGGCGCCGCCTTGGCGGGCAGCGCGGCGAAGGTCTTGTCGAGCAGCGCCTTGAGCTCGTCAGGCGCGATGTCGCCGACGACGGCGATGTTGAGCACGTCGCGGGCGAAACGCTGGCGCATGAATTGCCGCAGATCCGCCACCGTGATCGCCTCAAGGTCGCTCGCCGTCCCGTCGGTCGAGCGGCCATAGGGGTGATCGGGAAAGGCGTTGCGCCACCAGACCCGGCTGGCGATGGCGTTCGGATTCTCCAGGCGGCGCGCCGCCTCGGCGATGAGATCGCCGCGGATGCGCGCCACCGCGTCCTCGTCGAAGCGCGGCGCGCTGAGCGCCAGGCGCAGGAGCTCGAAGGCCGCGGGCATGCTCGTCCGGATCGTCGACAGCCCGCCGCTGATGTAATCCTGCCCGGCGCCGAAATGCACCGCGCTGGCGAGATCCTCCTCGCGGCCCTGAAATGCCTGGCTGTCGAGATCGCCGGCGCCCTCGTCGAGCAGCGCGGTGGTCATCGCCGCGAGGCCCGATTTGCCGGTCGGATCGGTCGCCGCGCCGCCGCGGAAGGAGAGCTCCAGCGTGACGATCGGCAGCGTGTGGTCCTGGACGAGCCAGGCCTCGATACCGCCCGGGCTGACGACGCGGTCGATGGTGACCGCGCGCGCCGGGCCGGCGAGCAGGAGGAGCGCGGCGAGGGCGGGCAGCAGGCGGGCGCGCAGCAGGCGGGCGCGCAGCAGGCGGGCGCGCGGCAGACGGGCGCGCGGGCGGGGCGCGGGCATCACGATAGGCGCCATCACTCGCTCCTCGCGGCTTCGTCGATGAGATGCACCGGCTGGCTCGGCCCCGGCAGGATGGGGGCGACCGGCGCCGTGCCGGGCGCCGCGCCGGCGGGATCCGGCAGCAGCACGCCGGTAACCGCAACATTGTCGCGGATGACATAGCGCGCCGCGTCGTCGACCTCCTCGACAGTGACCGCGGCGATGCGCTCCGGCCAGGCCTCGACATCCTCGATGGTGCGGCCGGTGACGAGGGCGGCGCCGAAGATATTGGCCGGCCCGCTCAGGCTGTCGCGCGCATAGACCGCCTCGGCGATCATGCGCGATTTGGCGCGCTCGACCTCCTCGCCGGTCACCCCCTTGGCGAGCAGCGTCGTGGTCTCGGCCTCGATGGCGCCCTCGACCTCGGCGACCGAGCGGTCGGCGCGCGGCACGGCATAGAGGCCGAAGGTGGTGAGATCGCGGCTGCCGGGATTGTAGAAGGCGCCGGCCGCCTGGGCGATCTTCTGCTCGACGACGAGGGCGCGGTGGAGCCGCGAGGTCGGACCGCTGCCGATGATCTGCGCCAGCACCTCGAGCGCGTAGGCGTGCCTGGTCTCGCCGCCGGTATAGCTCGGCGCGAGGTAGGAGCGCGTCCAGTTCGCCTGGGCGACGCGCGGGCTGCGGAGCTCCAGCCGCGCCGTCGCGGCATGCGGCGGCTCGATCAGGCGGTCGCGCGGCGGCACGGCGCGGGCCGGGATGGGCCCGTAATACTGCTCGGCGAGCGGCTTCAGCTGCGCCGCCGTGATATCGCCGGCGACGACGAGCACGGCGTTGTTGGGCGCGTACCAGGTGCGGTAATGGGCAAGCGCGTCCGCGGTCGAGAGCTGCGCCATCTCGTGCTCCCAGCCGATCGTCGGGATGCGGTAGGGGTGGTTGAGATAGATCGCGGTATGGACCTGCTCGTTGAGCAGGGCGGCGGGGTTGTTGTCGATGCGGCTCCGCCGCTCCTCGATGATGACCTCGCGCTCGGGCAGCACCACCGCGTCGCCGATCTGGAGGTTGGCCATGCGGTCGGCCTCCAGCTTCATGACGAGCGGCAGCCGGTCGACGGCGACGGTCTGGTAATAGGCGGTGTAGTCCTCGCCGGTGAAGGCGTTGTCGCGGCCGCCATTCTGCGCGACGAGGCGCGAGAATTGACCCGGCGGCACCTCCTTGGTGCCGCGGAACATCAGATGCTCGAGAAAATGCGCGATGCCCGACTTGCCGCGCGGCTCGTCGGCGCCGCCGACCTTGTACCACATCATCTGGGTGACAACGGGGGCGCGGTGATTGGGGATGACGACGACCGCGAGCCCGTTGGCGAGGGTGAAGCCCTCGGCGCCGAAACGCGGCGGCAGCGCCGCCTTCTCCTGCGCCGTGCCGGGCACGGCGGCGAGGACGAGAAGGCCGACAAGCAGGGCGGCGATTCGGCGGCTCGGCATCACGCTCTCCTGGTCGGCGATCGGAATGGCGGCACTCTCGGCGACGCGGGATTGGCCGCGGCGCGCGCGCCGCCGGCGATCAGGTAACGCCGCGGATGGCTAGAAGATGCCTTCGAGCAACGCCTTCTTCTTGCGCTCGATGATCGGCGTCTCGCCCTCGGTCACCGCCTTGCCGGACGAGGCGTTCTCGCGCAGACGCTGCGCTTCCTTGGTCGGATCGACGACCACGCCGGGCTCTTCCGGCGCCTTCCAGAAGACCAGGCGATCGGTGAAGCTGCGGTCGCTTTCCAAGAGCCGGGAATTCTCCTGGTTGACGAGCTGGCGGATATTGGGGTCGATGCTGCCGGCGCCGGCCTGCTTCAGGAGGGCGACCTCGCCGCCGCTGCGGTTGCCGACCGCAAGAGCGGCGGTGGTCGCGGCGTCGCCCTTGTCGCCGGCGCGGAAGACGGTCTGCCGCGCCTGCTGGGTCGGCGTCGTCTCCATCGGGCGCAGGGCGCCGGCTTGCGGCGGGCGGAGGCTGAAATCGGGCGGCAGGTCGAGCGGCGCGCGCGAGATGACGGTGAACTCGTCGGGCGGGTTCTTGTCGACCCCGGCGACCTTGCGGATCGTGTCGCAGGCACAGAGGATCGAGAACGAAACAAGAATTAGTAAAACGCGGCGAAAATACAATGCGACCTCCCCGAGGGGTCCTAATTAGACGCTTCGCGCCCCCCGATCAAGCCATCTATGAGCATCAGCCCGACGCCGACGCAGATTGCCGCATCCGCCACGTTGAAGGCCGGGAAATGCCAGGTGCCGAGGTGGAAATCGAGAAAATCGACGACGGCGCCGAGCCGGAGGCGATCGGCGACGTTGCCGGTGGCGCCGCCGATGACGAGGCCGATCGCCGTCGGCAGCAGATACCCGGTGGCGCGAAACAGCCAGACGACGAGCGCGGCGACGATGACCGCGGCGAGCAGCGAGAAGATGATCGCATTGAGCGCCGCGCCGTTATTGAAGAGGCCGAAGCTGACGCCGCGATTGGCGACCAGCACGAGGTCGAAGAAACCGGTCACCTCGATGAACTGGCCGACGGCGCGGAAACGGCTGAGGATCCACAGTTTCGACAGCTGATCGATGACCAGCACGGCGACGATCACGGCGGCGCCGAGGGCGAGGTTGCGCCTGGTCTCAACCATGCGCGTGCGTCACCGCATCGGCGCAGCGGACGCAGAGATCGGGGTGATCGGCGACCGTCCCGACCTCTTGCAGCACCTTCCAGCAGCGCTGGCACTTCTCGCCGGATGCCGCGACGATGCGCACGGCGACCCCGGCGACGTCGGGCAGGGTGAAGGCACCGTCCGGCGCCGCGCCCTCGCGCAGCGTGCCGGCGGAGGTGATGCAGATCTCGGCGAGATCGATGCCGGCGACGGCGTCGAGATAGGATGCGTCGGCGAAGATCTCGGCCTCGGCCTGCAGGCTCGAGCCGATGCGCTTTTGCGCGCGCTCGAGCTCGATTGCGCCGGTGACGACGCGACGCAGCTCGCGGATCTTGTCCCATTTGGCGGCGAGCGCGGGGTCAAGCCAAGCAGCCGGCACCGTCGGGAAGAGCTGGAGATGCACGCTCGTCGCGGCGCCGTCGCCGTGGCGCGCCAGCCACGCCTCCTCGGCGGTGAAGCACAGCATCGGCGCGAGCCAGCGCGCGAGGCAGTCGAAGACCCGGTCGAGCACGGTGCGGGTCGCCCGGCGCGCCACCGCATCGGGCCGGTCGCAATAGAGCGAGTCCTTGCGCACGTCGAAATAGAAGGCCGAGAGATCGACGGCGCAGAAATTATGCAGCGCCGTGAACATGGCGTGGAAATCGTAGGCCTCGACCGATTGGCGGACCACGAGGTCGAGCTCGGCGAGGCGGTGCAGCACCCAGCGCTCGAGCTCGGCCGAGCAGGTAGCGCAGCGTGTTGCGCAGGCGGCGATACATATCGCCCTGATATTTCAGGATCTCCTTGCCGATGCGCAGATCGGCGGAATAATCCGAGGCGACGACCCAGAGGCGCAGCACGTCGGCGCCGCTCTGGCTGACGACATCCTGCGGCGAGACGCCGTTGCCGAGCGATTTCGACATCGCCCGGCCCTGCTCGTCGAGCACGAAGCCGTGCGTCAATACCGCGTCATAGGGCGCCCGCCCGCGCGTGCCGCAGCTCTCGAGCAGCGAGGAATGGAACCAGCCGCGATGCTGGTCCGAGCCCTCGAGATAGAGCGAGGCCGGCCATTTGAGGTCGGGCCGCTGCTCGAGCACGAAACTGTGCGTCGAGCCGGAATCGAACCAGACATCGACGATGTCGGTGACGCGCTCGTAATCGGCGGCCTTGTAGGCGTTGCCGAG
>WNFM01021821.1_pt1 | contig 14913 bp, 14 predicted proteins | sample 5400271 | NCBI WGS metagenome assembly WNFM01 (sample SAMN13153352, study PRJNA577476) | soil metagenome | isolation source: 60 cm saprolite on Douglas fir-dominated hillslope | place: USA:California | collected 2013-09-17 | reverse complement strand
AAGCCAAGGCTGAGGGTTCTGGCGTCACACTTACCAAGAGAGGCGGCCGACTTGTTGTTCGCTTCAACAATTCACTCGACGATCAGGCGACCATCGACGCCTTCGATCGGCTGATGTCGCGAGTGCCATCGAGGGCGCCGCTGCTGATTGATCTGACTGACACGCCAAGCGGCGGCAACACGAGCGTCGCCCGCGCGATCATGAGCTGGTTCGTCGATCGGCCGCGCAGTTACCAGGTCCATCAACTGCCTTCGGAAGAGCGGGAGACGGGAATTCCGCGACAGTGGATCGAGCAGGTCCTGCCGCGAAAGGGCAAGTTCCATTCGAGATTGCCTGTCGTGCTCGTCGGCCGCTGGACCGGCAGCATGGGTGAAGGGGTTGCAATCGGCTTCGCCGCAATGGGCGCGCATGTCGAGGGCACGCGAATGGCCCAGCTCAAGGGCGCGGTTTACGACTTCCCGCTTCCGGCGAGCGGGCTGATCGTGAAGATCCCGGCCGAACGGCTCTATACCGTCGACGGGGTTCCACGAGAGAAATTCGTTCCCGAGCCCGGTCATAGCGCGCTGTAAGCCAGGTCGATGAACTGCGGGATTGCACCCTTTTCCCAGTAATTGAACAGGGAAAGAATTCTAACGGCCGTGCCCGCGCCAGCGCTTGATCGTGCGAGAGATGATCCCGGCTTCGTCCCCGGTCTCGCGCCACAGCCGCGCGAAGCTCGGGTCGGACGACGCCGGGCGCTTCTCGGGCTCGAGGTCGTCGAAGCGGACGCGGATCGGGATCGCGACGCCTTCGCCGCAGACGATGCACTCGCGGTTGCGAAGCGCCGGGATCGCGTCGAGAAAACCGCGAGCGCCTTCGGGCATCGCGGCGCGGACGCAGGCCTGGTCGCGGTCGTTGTTCAAGCGCATCGAGATGATCGTGCCGCACTGGGAGAGCACGCCTTCGGCCAAGTCGGACGGGCGCTGCGTGATCAGGCCCAGCGAAACACCATATTTGCGGCCTTCCTTGGCGATCCGCTCGAGGATCTTGCGGACGGCCTGGCCGCCGGCCGTCTCGTCCTTGGGGACGTAGCGGTGCGCCTCTTCGCAGACGAGAAGCAGCGGGCGCTGCGCTTCGGTCCGCGACCAGATCGCATAATCGAACACCATGCGCGCGAGAACCGAGACGACGACGCTGGTGACTTCGGACGGGACGCCCGACACGTCGACGATCGAGATCGGACGGCCCTGGCTCGGCAGGCGGAACAATTTGGCGACGAAGCTGCCCATCGAATCCGACACCAGCATGCCGGAGAACATGAAGGTGTAGCGCGGGTCGACGCGGAGCTCATCGAGCTTGGTCTTGATGCGCTGGAAGGGCAATGTGTCGCCGGCGCGGTCGAGCTTGCCCATCTCATTGACGATGATCGCGTTGAGATCGGTCAAAAGATACGGGATCGGACTGTCGACAGTGACCTTGCCATACTGGCTCATGTCCTTGCCCTTGATGCGGGCGCCGAGCAGGCACTTGGCGAGGATGTCGGCGTCGCGTTGGCGCTCCGCGTCCTGCGTCGTCAGGAGCACTTCGCAATGCTCCTCGAAGTTCATCAGCCAGTAGGGCAGCTGAAGGTTGTCGACATTGAACAGCTCTCCGCAGCCCTTGAACGCGGCGGAATATTCGCCGTGCGGGTCGATCATCACGATGTGACCCTCGGGGCTGAGCTCCGAGATGCGGTGGAGGATCAGCGACACCGCGGTCGACTTGCCGGTACCGGTCGAGCCCAGCACCGCGAAATGCTTGCCGAGCATCGAATCGACATAGAGCGTGCCGCGGATGTCGTCGGTCGGGTAGACGGTGCCGATCTCGATGTGCGGATCGTCGCTGGCGGCGAAAATCGCGCGCATGTCGTCGGTGCTGACGGGGAGCACCTCGGCGCCCGGGATCGGGTAGCGCGTGACGCCGCGGCGAAAGTTGCTCATCTTGCCGGCGGAATCGCGGGTGCCTTCACCAAGGAAGTCGACGTAAGCGACGAGCTCGCCCGGCTCGCCTGCCCTTAATGTCCGGACATTGGCGATCAGCCAGCTGTTGCCGACCACCGTCTTGATCTGGCTGCCAACCTGGCCCGACATCGCGACCGAGTGGTCGGCGTGCGACTGCATCGCGGCAACGACGCTGGCGTCGAGGCGAATTTGCGATCCGGAACCGGCGATCTCGACCACCGTTCCAATCGCGCTCGGCGCCGGGCCGGCCGCCTTGGCCGGAGTGGCGGCCGCTTCATCCTCTTGGAAGCTGCTGACTTCATTGAGAAATTCGCGCAGGTTCGGCCTGTCGTCCATCTCGTCGCCTACTCCGGATGCTTGCTCTGAACCGGGGATAAGCAAGAGCGGTTAAAATTGGCTTAGAGACTCACGATCAGAAACGACGGCGGAATAAGGCGGCAGCGGCCCATCCGAGGCCGAGCGAGAGCAGGACGCAGGTCAGGCCGTAGACCAGGCGGTGGCGGCGCGCGGCGACGGCGATTGTCCGCTCAAAGCCGGACTTGTTGATCTGGATGTCGCGCGTCGCCGCGGCAATCACCTTGTGGCGGTCGATGAGGAAGGTCTCGGCGGTATAGGTCCCGACCGGCACCTGGCTCGGGATGGTGATCACCGCGCGGTAGAGAACGCCGCTGTTGATCTCGACCCCGTGCGGGTTCTCCGAATAGAGGCCTTGCCGGCTCCTCAAGTCGAGCAGCCCGGCCTCGAAGCGCCGCTCCTTGTCGGGGAGCGCGCCGCCGCCGGGCGACAGCTGTAAATTGTGCAGCCCGAGCTCGTAGATCGCTGCGGTGCGCTCATCCATGAGCTCATCGATCGGCCGCGACGAGGCGACCGCGTAGAAAGACGGCACCGAGCGGAAGCGGTCGAGATCGGCGTTCATCCAGATGCCGGCGACCTTCTCCTTCTGGCGCACCAGAAGCGGCTGCGCCGGTCCGCTCAGGACGACCGCAATATCGACCTGGTGGTCGGGCGGGCGGCCGCCTGGATAAACGACCGCGCCGAACAGCAGCAGCTGGGCGCCGTTGAAGCTGTAGCGGATCTGCACCTGGCGCGCCGAGATATCCGGGACCAGAACCGGCTTGTCGGCCGCGACCAACAACGGCGCGAGTAGCGCGAGAAGCAGGGGAGCGAAGCGCGCGATCACAGATATTCGATCGAGAAGATCTCGTCGGGGTGCCAGAACAGGCCGAGGAACATGCGCAGACCGACGAGCAGGATGATCAGCGAGAGCGCCAGACGCAGGTAATCGGGCTTCAACCGCGTCGTCAGGATCGCGCCATATTGGGCGCCGATGACGCCGCCGACGAGCAACAAGGCCGCGAGGACGATATCGACGGCCCGCGTCGTCAGCGCGTGAACGAGCGTCGTTGCCGCGCTCACCGCGAGGATCATGATCAGGCTGGTGCCGATGACGATCCGCGCGGGCATGCCGAGGATGTAGATCATGGCCGGCACGAGGATGAAGCCGCCGCCGATGCCGAGGAACACGGTCATGATCCCGGCGATGAAGCCGAGCACGAGCGGCGCGAGCGGCGAGATGTAGATGCCCGACGAATGGAAGCGCCAGCGATAGGGCAGCGGCGCGACCCAGCGGTTATGGCGCGGGCGCCTGGCGTCCGGCTCGGCGACCGGGATGTAACCGAGCGTCTTCAGGCTATCGATCAGCATCAGTCCGCCAATCCAGAAGAGGATCAGGACGTAGAGCAGGCCGATGACGACATCGATCTGGCCGGTCGACTGAAGCAGGCGGAACAGGGCAGCGCCGACGATCGAACCGGCGAGCCCGCCGACGATCATCACCCCGGCCATCTTGAGGTCGACCCCCCCGCGCCGCATGTGGACCATCGCGCCGGAGACGCTGGCACCGGTGATCTGCGTCGTCGCCGAAGCCACTGCGACCGTCGGCGGAATGCCATAGAAGATCAGCAAGGGAGTGGTCAGGAAGCCGCCACCGACCCCGAACATGCCGGACAGGACGCCGACCAGAAACCCAAGGAGGATCATCAGCAGCGCGTTGACCGACTGGCCGGCGATCGGGAGGTAGATGTCCATTGGCGCGCCCTGACTAACCGCAAATGGCGGTGAGGGCCAACACCGCTCCTTCCTCTCGAGCCTCCGCGAGAGGTGCGGGGAGAGGGCTAGAAATCCCCTGCGAGGGTTAGCGCCGGCCCCGAGCCCGGACGGGCGTTGCCGACAAGCTTCTGGCGCCAGTCGGCGTGGACCTTGACGTTGCGGCGCACCTGCATCGTTAGCCGCGGGCCCGCGTCGAGCCGCGACAGTCCCGGTTGGGCGCCGCCCCAGACGCCCAACCCGAAGGAGAAATTGCGGTACACCGGGCGGGTGACGGTCAGCCCCCCGTCGATGAACAGGTCGCGGGCTTTGACGCCGACGACACCCCCTTGAAGGTAGCCATCGAGCCTGAAGCGCCCCGGCAGCGGGCGCTGGTACAGCCCGGCCTCGGCAAACAAAGCGAAATCGTTACGGCCGCCGCCGAAGCGGCCGATCCGTTGCCGCCGCTCGGCGGTGAGCCAGACCGGAACGCCGATCAGCGGCTGGACGCGGACCCCGGCCGCGACCTCGCCGCCACGGCGGCCGACTTCGGAACTCATCCGCGCCGAGAGAGCGAGTTGGCGATTGAAATTGTAAAGGACGCGCGCACCGGCCTGGCTGGCGCCGAGCTGACCTCCGCTGGCGAGCGACTGCGATCCGGCAACGCCGGTGTTCTGATTGCGCAGAAGGGCCCAGCTGCTGAGCTGCAGCCGGTCGAGCCGCGGCCGCAGCGGCGGCGCGGGGGGCACCTCCCCCATGGGGCTGGACGAGCGTACCGGCCTCGACACGGCAGCGAGGCGCGACATGGGCATGTCGTCGAGTTCAGGGGTGGCGGAGTATAGAGCTCGCCGCGGCGGCAGAGGGAGGCCGTCGTAGCGCTGCGGCGGAACGGCGGCCGGAGCCGAGACCGGCGCGGCATAATAGACGGGCACCATGACCGGGCGCACTGGCTGCTCCGGGTAATAGCCCGCCGGCGCGTATTGGACAGGAGCAAGCTGGGGCGGGGCAAGTGCGACGGGCTCGATCGGCGGGAAAGCGGTCGGAACGATGGCCGGGGCCTTGGCCTCGCTGCGCTCGATGTGGAAAAGGTTGCCTCCAGGCAAGAGGCCAAGCGCCGCCGCGCGGACTCCGATCCAACCAACAACGGCCAGCCCGAGGAAGCGCAGCGAGGGCCTCATTGCGGCAGCTCCGCCGGAAAAATGTGACGGGTCTTGTCCCAGTGGGTGGCGCCGCCGCCGAGATGCAGCGACACGGCGCGGCCGGCGGCGAGCATCGCAATGACATTGCCGACGACGAGGCGCGGCACCGACCACAGCCCTTCGATCCAACCGTAGGCGGCTGTGGTGAAGGCGGCGCGCATCAGCACTCGCCACGCGAGCAGCCAGCCATTGATCGCCAGTAGCGTGATCAGGCCGGGCGATAGCCGCGCCCTGATCGGAGCGCCGAGCGCTTCGGCGAGCCACAGCTGCGACCACAGCAGGGCGGCGGCATAGGCCGCAAGAAGCAGCAGCGCCGCGAGCGGCCCGCGGCGATCGCGCATGCGCATCCAGCGCTCACCCCAGCCGCCGCTCCAGCCGAGCCGGTCCCATCCGGAAAGCGCGATGCCGCCGAGCCAGCGAGCCTTCTGGCGCACCGCGCTGCCGAGGGTCGCGGGGAAATGGCCGCGGCTGGCGACGATCGCCCGCTCGCCCGGCTGGGTCGGGATGCGGACGAACATGGTCTTCAACCCAAGCGCGCCGAGGCGGAGGCCGACCTCATAATCCTCGGTCATGCTGCTGCCGGCGAACGGCCGTCCGTCCTGCAGCGCGGCGAGACGGCCGAGCGCGCGGCGCTCGATTGCGCAGCCGACCCCAGCAAGCGGGATTGCCGCGCCGATCGCCTCGCGCACGACCAGTTCCTTGATGTGCGCCTCGGCGAACTCGTCGCAATAATGGCCGCTGATCCACCGCGAATGCGGGTCGGGCAGCGGCAGGACCGGCAGCTGGACCAATGCCGCGCGGCCGATCAATCCATCGAAGATGCGCAATTCGAAACGATGAACGACGTCCTCGGCGTCGTGGAGCACAATGGCCTTGGCCTCACAATCGGCCGCCGTCTCATAGGCGATCAGCGCATCGTACAAATGGTTGAGGCAGTCGGCCTTCGTGGTCGGGCCGTCGACGGGCAGCTCGACGGCCTCGATGCGGGGGTCGGCCACGCTGGCGATCGCCGCCGCGGTGGCCGGATCGTTCTGGTAATAGCCGACGAAAATTCGGTAGCGGTCATAATCGAGCCGCTTGAGCGTCGCTTTCAGCATCGCTGCGATGACCGAAGCCTCGTCCCATGCGGGAACGAGGATCGCGATCAGGCCGGGATCCTTGTTGAACACATAATAGCTCGCGAAGGCGCGCGGGTAGCGCGTGTAGACCGTCGCCGATCGCCAGACGCTGCGCGCGAAATAGATGAGGTCGATTGCGAGATCGTTGATCGCGAACGTCAGGAAGCCGACGCCGGCAAACAAAGCGAGCTCGGCCGCGATGCGGCTGAGGATTTCAGCAATGGCCACGGCGCTGCGGCGCTAGGCGAACGTGGTTAAGGTGATTGGGCCCGGTCGATTCATATTGCCTCCCCTGAAGGCGAATCACCGAGCGGGCGGAGGATTGGCACAATGACGGATAAACAACAAGTTGGCGTTGTGTCACTTCGCAAACCCAACAGGAGGTGCTAATGGCTAGCGCCCCTGCTCTGGCGAGTTGCATACAGCTTCCCAAGGCGGCTCCTTCCTTGATTGGAAGGCGACACCGGAATGTTCGGGAGGCAATTCGAAGAGTGCCGTTTCGTATCCGCCAACAGCTGCTCGACACGAGTATCTACCTCTATCCCGATGAAGGCTCGGCGGCGGATGGGGCGCGCGTAGGCGGCAGCGGCTTTATTGTGGGCCTGCCGTTAGAGGGCTCTAATGGGGCTTTCACCCTGTGGGCCGTCACGAACAGGCATGTCATAGAGCAGGGGAACTGGACGATCCGGCTGAACAGCCGAAGCGGCGGCTTTGAATGCATCGACACGGATGACACGCAATGGCTTTATCATCCGGAAGGCGACGATTTGGCCGTTCGCTTTCTGCCAATGCCGCGCACTGCTCAATCCAATTTCGTGCCGCTCGATATGATGCTGACGCAGCAAATGGCGGAGATACTTGATATTGGTCCGGCTGATAGCGCCTTCGTAATCGGACGCTTTATCGCCGCCGATGGGAAGCAAAAGAACACCCCGACCGTCAGATTCGGCCAGATCGCTCAATGCCCGACCGAGAATATCCGATATGACGAATACGATCAGAAAATGTGGCTGGTGGAGGTCAAATCTCTGAACGGCTACAGCGGAGCGCCCGCCTTCGTTTGGCTCGACACGATGTACTATCGAGAGGACATGAAGGGCCTGCCGGGACCAAATCCGCAGTTAGGCAACTGCTATGACCACAAAGGCCAGATAATGGGTCGCGGGCGCTATGATCCGGGACCGTTCTTGTTGGGCGTCGATTGCTGCATGATTCCGCTCTGGCAAAAGGTTTGTGACGGCGGTGGCCAGGAGTTGCAATCTGGCATGAAAGTGCCGCTCAACACTGGAATGATGGGCGTCATTCCCGCGTGGCGACTGATCGACATGTTGAACGCCAATCCGGCCAAACCGCACATCGAAGACATGGCTCTCGCTTCCATCGCCGCCGATCAGCAAGCGATAGCTACAAATGCCGCGTCGGCTTAGTCGCCGACTTTCGCACGAGCGTTTCGAGCGCCTTTTCCGCTTCGATGAGGTTTAGTTCGCCAGCGTCGATTAGCTTTTGAGCGTCCCGTTTGAAGCGAGCGCTCTGCTTCTCCTGACTTTCATGCAGCTTTTTCTTCGGCATGGTTCCCTCACACGCAGGCTTTGTACGTTAGGCGCTTGCCCACGATACCGCGCAACAGTGCATCGGCGCGATCAGTGTCATTACAGCCGAGCGCGGCACGGTTGTTATAGCGGAAATCATACTCCGCGAGATAGCGGTGAAGGTGCTTCTCGGCGCACCATTGATAGACGCCCTTCATGCCGCGTTTGAAGATGCTGAAATAGCCCTCAACGGTGTTGGTATGGATGCGTCCGCGACCGTATTCGCCAGCGTGGTGGTTCACGGTGCCGTGGCCGAGGAACTTGAAATGGACGCCGGTATAGATGCGGCTCTCGTCAGTCATGATGTAGGTCTCACGGTCCACGTTCGCCTGAACGATCGGCATGATGAACTCGCGGGTTGCCTTGTCCACGACGAACGAACGGGCCTGTCCGCTCTCGCGGTGAACCAATGCGAGGACGGGCATCTTGTGCCATGCCGCATGGGTCCGCACCGCGCCTTTGCGCATCCCGATGAAGGTCTCATCGACCTCGACAACGCTGCCCTCGCCGCCAAACGGCGCAAGCTGGCCGGAGCGCATCGCTTCACGGATACGATGCGACATGAACCATGCGGTCTTGACGGTCAGGCCAAGGGTGCGCGCCAGCTGGTGCGAGCTGATGCCCTTCTTGCTGCCAGCGACGAAGAAGATCGCCTGTAGCCAGATGTGCAGCGGCACGTGCGAACTCTCGAAGATGGTCCCCTGCCGAACGGTGAATTGCTTCCGGCACTGGTAGCACTTGTGAAGCCCCTTGCGGGTGGCCTTGCCTTCCATCTTGGAGATGCGCTCAACGCCGCCGCAGTGAGGGCAAGTCGGGCCGTTGGGCCATACGTGCCGCTCGACATAAGCGAACGCCGCATCCTCGTTATGGTAGTGCTTGGCTGAAAGAACCGAGGCCATTTTCGTCTCCTGTTCCCCTCTCATACGAGGTCAGAATGGGTTTGGCAAGTATAATAACGCCAACAAGTTCGGGTGGTTAATGGACCAGACTGGCGGTTATTCATCGGCAGTAGCGCCGCCCGGCCCACGCGATTAGCGTGACGGCGATGTTCCGAAGTGCTCTCCTCCTGGCTTTGACCGGCCTGGCCGCGCCGGCGGTCGGCCGCGGCACCATCGTCTATGCGGGCGGCGCCTGGGCAGCGATCGACCGCGGCGCGGTGTGTGAGGCGGTGTCACGCTCTCAGAAGGTCACGCCCAAGGACAAGGTACAGCCGATCGCGGGGATCAGCTTCACCGCCGATCACCGCCGCTGGGGCGAGTTCCACGCCAGGCTCAGCCGGATCCCGCGCGGCGATGCGAGCGTGATGCTCAAGGCCGGCGGACAGCCGTTCCTGCTGGCGACGCGCGGCGGTTGGGCGTGGAGCCGGGGCCCGGCACAGGCGCAGGCCATCATCGACGCGCTGCGGAGCGCGACGAACATGAACATCGTCAGCCGCGACGCGGCCGGGGTGCGTTTCTCCGATCCCTATTTGCTCGACGGGGCGCCAGCTGCGATAGACGCGGCCGCCGCGCGCTGCGCGCTTCGCGGCGCTGGCAAAATCCAGTGACCCTAACTAGATAGCCGGCTTCCGATGAGTGCCGACACCAACCTGATGCCCATCCCGGGGCGCCAAGACCCCGTGCCCGTGCGGCGCGAGGCGAGCGCGCGCGCTGACGGCCGCGTCGAGCTGGTGGGCCTGACCAGGGACCAGATCCGCTCCACGCTGGAGACCGCCGGGCTTGAGGCGAAGCAGGCCAAGCTCCGTGCCAAGCAGGTCTGGCACTGGATCTACAACCGCGGCGTCACGGATTTCGCCAATATGAGCGACATCGCCAAGGCGCAGCGCGGGTGGTTCGCCGAACGCTTCGTGATCTCGCGACCCGAAGTCGTCGAGGCGCAGGTATCCTCGGACGGCACGCGCAAGTGGCTCTTGAAGACCCACGATGGCCACGATTTCGAAATGGTGTTCATCCCCGACGCCGATCGCGGGACCTTGTGCGTGTCGAGCCAGGTGGGCTGCACGCTCAATTGCCGCTTCTGCGCGACCGGGACGATGCAGCTCGTCCGCAACCTCGACCCGAGCGAAATCGTCGGCCAGGTGATGCTGGCCCGTGATGCTTTAGGTGAATGGCCGTCCCAGCCTGAAGGGCGGATGCTGACCAACATCGTGATGATGGGGATGGGCGAGCCGCTCTACAATTTCGACAATGTGCGCGACGCGCTCAAAATCGTGATGGATGGCGACGGGCTGGGCCTGTCGCGGCGGCGGATCACGCTCTCGACCAGCGGCGTGGTGCCGATGATGGCGCGCGCCGGCGACGAAATCGGGGTCAACCTCGCGGTGTCGCTGCACGCAGTGACCAAGGAAATCCGCGACGAGATCGTGCCGCTCAATCGCAAGTACGGGATCGAGCAATTGCTCGAGGCCTGCGCCGCCTACCCGGGCGCGAACAATGCGCGGCGGATCACGTTCGAATACGTGATGCTGAAGGACAAGAACGACAGCGACGAGCATGCGCGCGAGCTGGTGCGGCTGATCCGCAAATATCGTCTGCCGGCAAAGGTCAATCTGATCCCGTTCAATCCGTGGCCGGGCGCAACCTACGAATGTTCGACCGGCGAGCGGATTCGCTCGTTCAGCAATATAATCTTCGAGGCGGGGATTTCGGCGCCGGTGCGGACGCCGCGCGGCCGCGATATCGATGCCGCCTGTGGTCAGCTGAAAACGGCGGCGGAGAAGAAACGCCGAAGCCGCGAAGCCGCCTGACGATGCTGTCGCCGGTCCGCCGAGCCCTGGTCCGGCAGGTCCGCTCGACCTTCAACGACCGGGCGAAAGGCGAGCGGCCGATCCCGCGATCGGACCTTGCGCTGTTCGCGCCTGATTCTGTGATCTGGCGAGTGCACGGCGACGTCACCTCGATGATGGCGGGCGGTATTGCCGCGCTGCTGCTGCAGATGCTGCACCCGCAGGCCCTCGCCGGCGTCTGGGACCACAGCAACGTGCATGACGACATGCTCGGCCGGCTAAGGCGAACGGCGCGGTTCATCGCCGTCACCACCTATGGCGATCGCGACGCCGCTGAAACCGCAATCGCGAAGGTGAGGCGCATCCACGAGCAGGTCGGCGGGATCTTGCCGGACGGCAATTCGTACCGTGCCGACGAGCCGCACCTCCTCGCCTGGGTCCACGTCGCCGGGGCGATGATGTTCCTCGAAGCTTGGCGCCGCTACGGCGAGCCGCGGATGAGCGGGGCCGACCAGGACCGATACTTCGCGCAAGCAGGCGTCGTCGCTCGAATGCTCGGCGCCGATCCGGTACCGGAAACGCGAGCCTCCGCGGAGCGGCTGATGCGGCAGTTCCGCTGCGAGCTTTGTGCCGACGACCGGTCGCGAGATTTCCGCGACCTGGTGATCAATGCCGCACCTGGCTCCCTCGGCGAAGGCGCCGTGCAAAAGCTGCTGATGGCGGCCGCGATCGATTTACTGCCGCCTTGGGCGCGGAACATGCATCGCCTCGGTGTCCTGCCCTTTACTGCGCCCCCAATCCGGGCTGCCACATTCGGGCTTGCGAGCACCTTGCGCTGGGCCTTCGCCAAAGAGGCCTATCGCTGAGCTGTCGGGCGTGGCAATCGGGCCGCCGAAGTTGGAGTCCCAGAATGTCCCTGATCGGACGGTTGATCGACAAGCTGCTGACCAAGGGCAGCATTACATTGCTGACGCCCGGCAAGGGGCCGCGAACCTATGGCCGAGGCGGCGGCAAACATCTGACGGTCCGCCTCACCGACCGGAAGGTGGCGTTCGACATTTTGAAAAGCCCGAGCCTCGGCGTCGGCGAGGCTTATATGGACGCCCGGCTGATCATCGAGGACGGGACCATCCTCGACCTGCTGGAGATGGTCCAGGATTCCAACCGCTGGGAAGATGCCGCCGAGGCCAAGGCGTTGGGCCGTGATCTCAAACGGCTGTTCCGCAAGCTCAGGCGCAACGACCCCACGCGCTCCCGCCGCAACGTCGCGCACCATTACGACCTCAGCGACGAGCTCTACGAACTCTTCCTCGACGACGACAAGCAATACAGCTGTGCTTACTTTGCCGACCCCGCCAACGGCCTCGATCAGGCGCAGGCCGACAAGAAGGCGCACATCGCCGCGAAGCTCGACCTGAAGCCCGGGCAGCATGTGCTCGACATCGGCTGCGGCTGGGGCGGGATGGCGCTCTACCTGCACAAGGTCGCCGGGGTCGACGTGCTCGGCATCACGCTGTCGGAACATCAGTTGAAGATTGCGCGCCAGCGCGCCGCCGCCGCTGGCGTCTCCGACCATGTGAAGTTCGAGCTGATCGATTACCGGCTGCTCGACGACCGCTTCGACCGGATCGTCTCGGTCGGCATGTTCGAGCATGTCGGGTACAAGCACTACGGCGAGTTCTTCGCCAAGTGCCGCGAGCTGCTGAAGCCCGACGGCGTGATGCTGCTCCACACGATCGGCTTGCTTGGCGAGCCGGCGTCAGGCCCCGACCCCTTCACGGACAAGTGGATCTTCCCTGGCTACCACCTCCCGGCGCTGAGCGAGATGGTGATGGCGAGCGAGCGGGTGCGCCTGATCGCTAGCGACGTCGAGATGCTTCGGCTGCATTATGCCTACACGCTGCGCCATTGGCTGCACCGCGCGACCGAACAGAGGGCGCAGATCGAGGCGCTGTACGACGCGCGCTTCTTCCGGATGTGGGAATTCTATCTCGCCGGCGGGATCGTGATGTTCGAGAGCGGCGCCGCCTGCAACTACCAGATCCAGTACGTCCGCGACCGCAATGCCGTGCCGATCACGCGCGATTACATGATCGAAACCGAGCGGCGATACCGCGAAACGGACGCGACGCCGCAACCGGCGGTAGGCAAGGCACGTAACCCCGGCCGCAAGAAAGCGCCCGAAGCCGCCGAAGCCTAGGCCGGCGGCCGCTTCACCCGTGCAGACTTGGCCGCCTGCCTGCGTTCGCCCGGAGTCAGCACACCGTCATGATCGAGGTCCGTGGCGTCGAACTGACGTAGAGCCCCCTGCTGCGCCTCATCAAGCGAGAGACGGCCGTCCTTGTTGGTGTCGGCACGATCGAACAGCCGCACGATCTGTTTGCCGCGCATGGCCGCGTGCCGCAGCGTGATTTTGCCGCCAGCCACTGCTCCATCGAACTCGGCCCGGGTGACGACGCCGTCCTTGTTCGCATCTGCGCGCGCGAACAGGGAGGCTCCGCCTGGCCGGCCTACTTTTGCAGCCTTGCCTGAAGCGGCTAGTCGCTTCGCCCGCGAGGCCTCGATCTCGTCCTGCGTGATCGTGCCGTCATGATTGGCGTCGAGGTGCTCGAACAAATGGGCGGCGCGGATGGGCGCACTCTTCGCCGTTCGCTGATCGAACTGCGTCTGAATGGCAGCGATCTCGTCTTTGCTGACGAACCCGTCATGATTGGTGTCGAGCCTCTTGAACATCCGCTCGGTGTGCGCTGGCACATCGGCGCGGTTCTGGTTCGACGTGAAGAAGCTGCCTCGGCCGTGGCGGGCTGGCATTGACGGTGGTGCGGGCGGAGCGGGCGCGGCCGCGGTGAAACCGGGCGCAAGAAAGGCGGCCAGGACGAGACCGCCGAGGATGTGCTTACTCATGCGATAATCTCCAATATGGACATTACCGAGCAAGCGGGTGGGTGGGGCAATCCGCGCGCGAATGCAATATCGCGGGATTGCCCCGATAGCGGGCTCTAACTCGGATGACGCTCGATGCGGATCCGCTCGCGGATTTGGTGGTGCTCGTCCGGCGTGATCTTGCCGTCGTGGTTGAGATCGGCCTTGTCGAAGTGAGCAAGCGCCGCAGCCTCCGCTTCCGCAAGCGAGACGCGGCCATCGTGATTGGCGTCGGCCATCTCGAACAGATGCATGCCGAAGCCGCCCATGCCCATGCCGCCCATGCCCATGCCGCCCATGTGGCGCATGTGCATTTCCATGTTCATCCCGGGATGACCGTCCATCGGCGACGGTGGAGCGCCGGCGGCGCCGTCAGGCCCGTCCCGCATGATCATCACGCGCTCCTCGCGCACTTCGGGTCTGCCCGCCATGAACTCCTCGCGGCTGATGGTGCCGTCATGATTGGTGTCGAGCCGGTCGAACATCGCCCCGCGGTCGCCGATGAAGACCCCACGCTCGGCGAGGCGCTTTTCGACATCACCGGTTTTGCCCATCGCCCCTTCCATCCTCTGGTGGGCGACCTCGACCTCGTCCCTGGTGATGAAGCCGTCGTGATTGGTGTCGAGCCGGGCAAACAGCTCGCGGACATGTCTTACGACCTCGTCGCGGGTCATCACGTGATCGAAATGCATCATCATCGGAGGCGCAACCATGGGCGGAAGCGGCGCAACTGGAGGCAATGGGGGACGCGGCGCAATCAGCGCCGGCGACGTTCCCTGCGCGACCCCTGGCGGGGGCGCTGTCTGGGCGGCCGCTGTAGCCGTCGCAACAACCAATGCGGCAATTGCGCCGCCAATGAACTGTCCTCTGATCACTTTCGTGCCTCCTCCAGATGATTGAAGCCGCGCTAAACCAACCAAGCTTGCTGGCAATTGAACGGCCGCGAAACGAACAGCCGCCCGAGGGCGGTGCGACTGATGGATCAAGCGCGAACAGCGCGTCATGCCGCGCGTCTTCGCATGGACAATTGGCGCGATCTCGCTAGGACGCGCGCGGTCAAGTCATTGCAGGCCTGTGACAATGGGGGTTGAAGCCGCTCCGGCGGAGAGATTGCGGAGCGCGCCGCTCCCGTGGTGGGAGAGCCGGCTGTGCCTTGCCCTGGTCGTGCTCGCGACAATGGCGCCGCTCATCTATCCTCCGATCCCGCCGCTGGTCGACTTGCTAGGGCATATGGGCCGCTACCGGGTCGAGCTCGACCTTAATCATTCGCCGTGGCTCCAATATTATTACGATTAC
>WNFM01314434.1_pt1 | contig 14914 bp, 16 predicted proteins | sample 5400271 | NCBI WGS metagenome assembly WNFM01 (sample SAMN13153352, study PRJNA577476) | soil metagenome | isolation source: 60 cm saprolite on Douglas fir-dominated hillslope | place: USA:California | collected 2013-09-17 | reverse complement strand
TAACCACAGGTGCAAACGATCAGTTGCTTGAAATAAAGATTGCCACACCGGCGGTGGTAAATGAGCCCATGACCAGCCAATTAGGCGCATAAGTTCAGTACCGGTCAGCTCGTCGAGCTTGCGCCGAGGCTTCTTCGTTCATCAGCGCCGGGTCCATACGAATTTCGTCACCTCAATCCCGCCTCGGATCGAGATCCAGGTGAGCCGTGCTACCGCATCAAGAGTACCGCTGAAAAATATGAACGGGTGGCCCCTGAAAGCGATCTCACGCTGTCCGGCAGCGTTTGCATTTGAAGCGAAAGCGCGTAGCCATCGACTCCGTCGACGCGGTCCCGCTAACGCAGGACGTCGAGGATAGTCGCTGCTAAAACCAATGACCCCATGCCGGCGAATGTGACAAACGCCGAGGCCCGGCCGACAACTTCGCAACAGTGATTGAACTTGGATCTGAACCGCATAGGGGCAAATTAGGCCGCCCAAGCGCAAGTCCTGCGTGACGCAGCTCACACTGATAAACTATTTCTTTTCGCAGGCGAGTAAGAAGGATTTGCGTTCGCGGGGCGCGATCTTTTCGGCTATCGCTTGTTTTCTGCAAGCGTCGCTCTTTTCTTTCGCTTTCAATCGCTTGTCGGCAGCGGCTTTTTCCTGCGCGCGTAACTTGGCCGCAGGATTTGCCGGAGGTCCGATTGTGAAGCTTTGGTTTTGCGCAATGGCGGCGATCGGCCACGCCGCCGCCGCGATACCGAGAAGGGCAATGAAATTCCGCCGTTGCATCCGTCCCCGCAAGAACCAGCCCCAGTGTATGGGCTTAAGCCTACCACAATTCCCCGTGACAGTCAGGTCGTCGGCGATATCGGACGTGGGCCGTATTTTTCCAGTGCCGCAATGGCATCCTGCAACAGGGCTCTAATTCGCTCTGCCGAACCGACGTTGACCATGCTGGGGTCCAGATAGAAATCAAGCCCGGTCATATGTTCGCTGAAGATTTCGACTTTCTGACCCGTCGCATCCATCATGCCCTCGACCACATAAGGGACAACTTCTCGACTGATCCCCTTCATCGTGATCGGGGGCAGCGCGTGCGCGACCAAGATTTCCCGCACCAAGGCATACGTTTCAAAACTGACGACGATGTGCCCAGGTTCGGCGATTGATTGCAGGCGGGCCGCGAGGTTCGCTTCCGCGCCGATGATCGTATAGTCCATTCGATCGGCGCTGCCGAAATTGCCGACATTGCAATAGCCGGTATTAATACCCATCCGGACGCGGAATGGATGTTCGACACCTTCCTTCCGCCATTTCACGTTCAGTTCGGCAAGCCGATGTTGCATGTCGGCCGCCATGCGCAAGCACGCCTTTGCGTCTTCAGCTTCGCCTTTGGATTCCGGATCGCCGAAAAAAATCAAAATGGCATCGCCGACAAATTTGTCAATTGTGCCGCCATGCTGAAGCGCGATGTTGGACATTTCGGTAAAATATTCATTGAGCAGTGAGGTAATCTGCTCCGGCTGCAAGCGCTCCGTGGTCGCCGTAAAATCCTTGATGTCGGAAAAGAAGATCGTAAGTATTTTGCGCTCCGTGTGAATGGTTACGTCCTTCTGACCGCTGAATATGCTCTTGTAAATCTGCGGCGAGAGATAGCGCGAGATCTTCAGTGCTAGCGTGGCTAGGAAATCATTCGCGGTTTCGAGCTCCCGATTCATGCCGCGAATCGTCGCCGCCTGGCGTCGCTGCACGGATATGAATGTCACCCCGGATGCGGCCATAAAGACGAAATAGGCCAACAGGTATTTAAAGCTAAATATATTGGCGGCGATTGCCTGGCTGATGGTGATCTCCTGTATGCCCCGGACATCGCCGACCTTCCAATCCCGTTTCGGACTCTCCGGGTGCGAGTTGTGGCAGCTCACGCATGCGGGCCCCATGATCACGGGCGCAATCAGACGAACATGGTCGCTAAATACTGATGCCGACACTTCGGTCAATTGCTGATCGGGACGATTGCGCAAGTCTGCGAGAGCGCTGGTCTCAAAACCGTCGAGCGCATGGAGGGTACGGTTCTTGAATGGAAAATCGGACACAAATCGGTAGGTGATGTTTTGCTGCTGCTCGCTGATGACTCGCCCAAGTTCGAGCGAAAGCGTCGCTGGAATCGGTATGGCGCCCGGGATGGTTTGGTAATTGTGCACCACCTGGGTCGCCCCTGGCGAGGCCAGCACCCGGCCGACCACATTGCTCGCGTAGTATGCGCGCACGCTGCTGACGACTGAATTGAGATCCCGTGCCTGACGAAGCAAGGAGGTCTCGGTCAGATTTCGCAAATCCAGCCAGACCGCGAGGGGAAGGCCCGCGAGCATCACAAGGACAAGCACGACCAACGCCAAGCTGCGCGAGTCGGCCGTCGAAGGAAGAACCCGATCATGCTCCATCCGCTGTTCCTTTCCAGATCGCAGCAATGGCCTGCCGAAGCCTGCCCACACCTCGGGGCTAGTTCGATACCACTACGCGATTTTCCAGCGGAGTGTGGTCGTAAAGGTAAATCACGTCGTCGTTGACGAGCCGGATACAGCCCTCACGTGCGAATCGGTCGGTCGTGGCCGATGCAATTGAGCCGTGGATACGGTAATCGTCGTTTAGGTACAGGACGCGGGCGCCGAGCGGGTTTTTTGCCGGGTCCGAGGTGGCATCGACTGACTGCTGGGCCGGTTGATTGCCGCCAGGCCGTTCTTCCTTTCGCACAACGTGATAGAGCCCCGTCAATGTGATGCATTCCGCGCCAACGCCAATGCTGTAGCGCAAGGCAGATACATTTGGCCGGACGACGTAGAGAAAGGTCTGTGTTTTATCGACGATGATCGTCCCGACTGGCTGGTTCGTTCGGTAGAAAACCAGCTGCCGCAGATGGACATAGTTTGTCTTGGAATCGGGAAGGTCCGCAACCTCTGTCCTCACCGTTGCGCTTGGCGTGACGCGCACGCCGGAAAGAACGCGCGGCCAGAAGGTATATGCCGCACCGACGATGAAAACGAGTACGGCGGCGAACGCACCGACGACAACGCGCCATCGCGTTCGGACATCCTTCAATGGCGGCCTATCCTGATAGCCTCCGCCCGGTGCACCATAGGTTTCATAGGCCGGATTTGGCTGTAGCGGCGCGGCGTGGCGTACCGCATCCCTTTCGACACGCTGGATCGCTGCTTCAAGCGCTGCCCGTTCTGCTTTCAAGTCTGTGTGAGCCAATGTCGGGTCGCTAACGCGAAGCTTGTCGACCAGAGTCTTGCGAGCATGATCGTAGAGAACGTGGCGTCGTTCACGGGTATTGGGATTAAGCGACGCGACTGCGCGCGCTATCAGCGGAATGTAATCGACCATCGGTTCACGCTACCTCTACATGGCTCGATCGCGACCTAGTCCTCCAGCTTGACGCTGGCTTCAACGATTTTAGCGGATCGGCGGAGCATAGAGAATGCCACCCTTGCTCCACAGCTGATTGATCCCACGTGGAATGGCTAGTGCAGAGCCAGCACCTACGGTCCGCTCATAGACTTCGCCATAATTACCGACGAGCCTAACGACGCGGGCTGCCCAATCTGTGGTTAGGCCCATTCGCTCGCCATAGTTGCCTTCGGTACCGAGCAGACGTTTGATGTCGGGCTTTTCTGACTTCAATGCTTCGTCAATATTTTTAGAGGTGACTCCGAGCTCTTCGGCGTTGACCATGGCGAAGTAAATCCACTTCACAAGGTTAAGCCACTGCATATCGTCCTGGCGCACCACCGGGCCAAGCGGCTCCTTAGAGATAACATCCGGCAGGATGACGTGTTCGTCAGGCTTCGACAGCAATAGCCTGATGGCAAAGAGCTGAGAGACGTCCGCAGTGAACACACTACATAACCCGGAATCGTAACCTTTAATTGCCTCATCCGCGGTCGTCGAAGCGATAACCTCGTACTTCATTTTGTTGGCACGGAAATAATCGACGAGATTGAGTTCGGTCGTTGTTCCTGACTGCAAACAAATTTTCACGCCGTCGAGATCGAGCGCGGTTTCCTTGTTCATGGCCCTACGAACCAAAAATCCCTGGCCGTCGTAGTAATTCGTCGCTGGAAAGGTTACGCCGAGCTCAACCTCACGCGACATCGTCCATGTGGTGTTACGCGAGAGTACATCGATGCTGCCGGATTTTAGCGCCTCGAATCGGCGACTCGCCGCAAGCGGGATGTACGTGACCTTGCCAGCGTCATTAAAGACCGCCGCCGCAATCGCGCGGCACAGATCGACATCAAAGCCACTCCAATTGCCGCTGTTGTCGCGAGCGGAGAATCCATAAAGGCCCTCGCTAACGCCGCAATTAAGTGCGCCTCGATCCTTAACCGCCTTCAGGACCTGCGCATTCGCCGTCGTTGCAATAAAACTCGCCGCGAGTGAAATCAGAACAACTACAAATGTAGCGACTGACCTCCAACTATTCATACGCATTTTGCTTCTCAATATTTGCCATCGAATGGAGTCGGGCTGAAATCGTGACGGAGTCGCGCCGCCACGTCGCCTACGCTTGTGGTCAAGACCGGGCATCGTACCAACTCGAACCGACGCATTGGAAGGGGATCACGGTACCGGAGACGTAACTATATGCCGCTTTTGCCCGCATGCGTATCGCAACAATATTCCGCAAATGAAGAACGGCCCAACATACGGGGCGGCATTCACAGGCCGTTTTCGTAACTGATGTATGGCCCCGGATATTATTGCTTCAGCTCTAGTTCGCTCGTCGAGTTGGCCTTTCGGCCAAGGGGACTTCGCGACAGATCCGGTTTCTATTGGGAGGCTGAATCAATAGCGGACAAACCGGTCGTCATCGCTATGTTTGCTTTGCCCCAACAATGGGTATGGGGAGCTACTTTTTCTTGGCGCCGGCGCGGGCAATGCTCTTGATCGCCAACGGCGCGCGGCCGGATTTCTCTGCGATCTCGCGATCCTGCTCGATTATAAAGCCGCGCGCGGGCTCGTCCTTTTCCAGGCCCCCGAGCAGTTCTGCTGGCACGCGCCGGTTGGAGCGCTGCGAGCCGTCTTCATAGACGACGTCGAAGAACACGAATTCGCCCTTGGGGTTGGTGCCTGGTTTTTTCGGCATGCCGGGTGTCCTAGCACAAAAGAAAACGCCAGCGCTCGCGCGCTGGCGCAGTCATCAAAAGGAAAATTAGACCGCTTGCAGATTGGCAGCAGCGGACTTGCCGCTGCGCGGATCGGCCTGCACGTCGAACGAAACCTTCTGCCCCTCGTTGAGGTTATGCATGCCGGCGCGCTCAACTGCCGAGATGTGAACGAACACATCGGGGCCGCCGCCGTCCTGCACGATAAAGCCGAAGCCCTTTTGGGCGTTGAAGAACTTAACGGTACCTGTGGCCATCATGGCCTCCTTATAAAAACGCGAAAAGGCGTTTATGCCCCATGCAAACCATTCGCATGGGCCTCATATCCGGATTTTGCGTGTTCCTAGGAAAAGGCCGTTAAGGCCGAAACTGCAAGGGCAGGCGCAATCGCGAACGCGCCTTATATAGGCCTGCAGCGCCTTTATTGCAATCGCCGGGGCAAGATGAGTCGCGAGAGGCTTCTGCCGCACATTTCATTCGTTAACGAATGCTTTCGGCTTTGCGGCGGAGATGTGGCGCGATTGCTGGATTGCCACAAACGCAGGCATCGCGCGCCGCATTTGGAATCAGTTGCACGCGTTTGCGACATCAGCACGACATACTGCATGAATCGCGCGCATGGAACGTATGTCGCACGACGTATGGTGGTGGGTGCGAATGACGCTTATGTAGATGACAACAAAAAGAAAAAAAGTGGGAAGCGCCTATGGAGTCGTCGAGCCCAAAGAAAGGGACATGACCCATGGCTTACGCTCCAACCACCGTCGCTTCGCGCGACTTGGCGATCAACGAAACTCCCACCAAAACTCGCCCCGGATTATTCCGCTGGCTTGCGAATGCGATGATGCTTTCGCGACAGCGTCAGGCCGATCGCGAGATCGCACGCTATCTTCAAAATAGCAAATTCACCGACGAATCCGAGCGTGAGATCGAGCGTCTCTTTCTGTCCACGCCGCCGCGCTTCTAGCATTCTTCAAAGGAGACGATGACTATGACGACGCTACCCGTTCGCGCACCGATCCTGCCGACCCTTGTCGGGTTCGGACGCGTGGTCGTTTTTTTCGCGGCATTTTTCGAAGTGATTGCCGACGCGCAGCTTCAGGCTTCGGCTGCCCACAAGCGTTATCCCTTCGCGGAGTGGTGAAGCGAGCGCGGTTACGCCGCGCCCTCGACCGCCCGTGCTTGGCGTAGGCCTTCCAGGCTTCCGGGTTTTTTACCGAACGATAAGTCACCACCCCAATAGCCTTTCGGCATGTCGCTCCCTGTTCATTTGTACGGAAAAGCTACGGCGCAATTGCCCGCCGCAGCAAGGCCCGGGCTTCGTCGGTGCCATCGAGCGGACGTAGCGTACGCCGCGTCACTTTCCAGCCTTTCTTCCCGCGCTTGAGCTCCCAGCGGTTGGCACCTGCACGGTGGATGCGAAAGCCAGTCGTTGTACCATGACCGGAAACCTCGCGCGGCGCGGCCTGCCTGTCCGGTGTGATAATCTGCAAATATGACGTCGCGACCGCCGTGTCGCCGTTAAGTTCGACTCGCGGTAATCCGGCAAAATGGCAAAGACCTCCGGCAATGGCGGCCTGGTGCTCGGGCGTCTTCACGATCGCTGCAATCGCCTCGTTGCCGGCCGCGCCTTTTCCGCCGCCGAGATCGATCTCGCCATCGACCTCGAATGCATCGCGATAGTAGCGGTCGGTGCCGGTGTCCGCGGCGGGCGGGTGACTCGCGATTAAATGATAAATCGCAAGCGTGTCCTCGACCGCGCGCAGGCGGTCCTCCAACGTGTCGTGCGGCGTGCTCATGTCGAGATCCCCTGGCGAAAAATCTGGATCGAGAATCCTACACAAGCTGATGGCCCGCCGCGACTGGCATGACGGCGAGAATTCTTCGCTCGCTTGATTCGTGAATCGGAAGCCAGGTTTAAGCGAACCGGTCGGCAGCGACTGTGGAGAGAATTAAATGCGCCTTCGGCGACAGAAGTGGTGGGTTGGGGCAGGCGTTCAGAGGTACTTGGGGACAGTCTGAAGCAATTCGTGATGGAACCAGTGGGGATTAATTCAGTTGCGCCACAAAGTTGCCGGAGTTTCTCACGAAAAGCCGCACTTCCCAGCCCCCAATTCGCACCTGCAAACCCGGAGTCGCTATGATTCGCAAATTCAGCTTTACCACGCTTCTGATTGCGCTCATCGCCGCGGCGGCGCCAGCGTTCGCCCAAAATCAGCGTTTCGCGAGTATCGATGCGAACGGCAATCTTGATTCACTAATCGCCCGCCACGCCGCCGCAAACAACGTGCCGGAGGATCTGGTGCGTCGCGTGATCAAGCGTGAGAGCGGCGGCAATCCACGCGTCGTCAGCGCCGGCAATTACGGGCTGATGCAGATCAAGCTCGCGACAGCGCGTTCTATGGGTTACACCGGTAACGCCGCCGGTTTGCTTGATGCCGACACCAACATGACCTATGCGGTGAAATATCTCGCCGGTGCCTATCACGTTGCGGGCGGAAACCTCAGCCGCGCGGTGCATTATTATGCCGCCGGCTATTACTATGCCGCCAAGAACAAGGGCGTAGCGATGACCGCCAACGATCAGGCTCTCGACTCATTTGCTGCCTCCGTTCCTGCAAGCAGCGTTAAATTCAGTTCAGAACAAAAATTGCACGGTGCAATGGCACAAGGCGAGAACGTTGCTTCATCGTCCAGCCTTTATAGCGGTCGCCTCGACTACCACTGATCGCTTGCGGTGATCGCACCGACTGCTGCGCGGCGCCGAGGTTGCACGTTCAAATATTATGTTTGAGGAGTGCGGCCCGGACGCTAGTACGGAGTGGTGCGCGGGACCGTGGAAAAGACCGACTGGTTTGCCTGCGGGGCGACGTACGGAGGTTGTTGATAGTGCTGAGTGGATTGCTGCGTCGCGTATGATGGTTGCTGATACTGCTGGCTGGCCTGCTGGTTCCTGTACGCAGGCTGCTGGTGCTGCTGCCCGCCGAACAACGCCTCAAACAGATTGAACTGTTGAGCCGACGCCGTGCCGGCCGTCGCTTTCGTGCGATGCGCGCGGTGTGTTGAGCGTCGCCGAATGTCGCGTTGCGGCCTGGCAGGCTCGGGATTTTTCACCGTCGGTGCATCTTCCTCGCGCGAGGCCACTGGCAACTCAGTTGAGGAAGGCTCGCCAATTTCGACGGGAATGCTGACGCCGGGCGTTTCGTTGATCGGGCCGGTTTCTTCCGGATCCGTATCGCTGCGGTCGGCGGGCAAGCCGGCAACTTGTGAACTGCTGGAGGGCGTCGGCATTTCGGCTAATTCGCGCAGGCGCTTAAGTTCAGTGGCGCGCTTGAGAGCGGCGAGGATGAGGAATTGCCGTACCTCGGGGTGGTGATCGCGGTCGACTAGCGCACCACGTGCCGGCGCGATTGCCGCGGTCAGCGGCGAACGCGACCCGTCCGGCGGGCTGAGTGCGAGCACCAGGATCAAAATGGCGAGAAGTACGCCGCCCACAGGGAGAATCCGGAGAATCGGCAGCATCGGCCGTGCATAACTGAGTCGGCGTCAATACCAAAGCCCCGCTTGCACACCTTTCGTTCAGCAACCAAGGGTGTGAGGCTTTTATATCACGGGGTGCCGTCACGCAGCTGTCACGGAGGGGCCGTGACAGCGCAAGTCGCGGTTGCTAGGAAACGGCACCATTCGTGTTGCGGGGAAGTGTCATGATGAAGAAACCGAATTGTCCAATCATTGCGATCGAGGAACATTACTGGGACCCGGAATTGTCCAAACATTTCACGGGCCCCGAGGCCGGCCGCGGCAATGAGACGGACGAGCGCCTCTACGATCTGGGCAGCTTGCGTATCAAGGAGATGGATGAGGCCGGTATCGACATTCAGGTTCTGTCACATGGTGCGCCCTCGACCCAGAAGCTTGGGGCCGACATTGCCGCCGACCTGACCCGCCAGGTGAACGACCGACTCGCCAAAGTGTGTGCGGCCAATCCCAAGCGCTTTGCCGCCTTCGCCTCGCTCCCCACCGCCGATCCCAACGCGGCCGCCGACGAGCTCGAACGTGCGGTCAACAAGCTCGGTTTCAAGGGCGCGATGTTGCACGGAATGTCGAATGGGGAGTTTCTTGATCTCAAGAAATACTGGCCAATCTACGAACGCGCCGAAAAGCTTGACGTGCCGATCTACTTCCACCCCTCGCTGCCTCACCCCAAGGTGACGGAAATCTACTATCAGGACTATGCAAAAGATTTCCCGCTCGTCGTGCGACCGGCATGGGGCTACACGGTCGAGACGGCGACTCAAGCGATCCGGCTGGTGCTCTCCGGAGTGTTCGACGCACATCCGAAACTGAAAATCATTCTCGGCCATTTCGGCGAGACATTGCCATTTCTGGTCTGGCGCATCGATACATCGCTCAAACGGCCGGGCCAGAAGGCGATGAGCTTCCGCGATATTTTCTGCAATAACTTTTATGTCACCACGAGTGGCTTCTTCTCCGACCCGGCGCTGATTTGTTGCATGCTAGAGATGGGTGTGGACCACATATTGTTTGCGGTTGACTGGCCGTTCGTCATGAATCCGCCAGCCGTCGAATGGATGAAGAACGTATCGATCTCCGACTCAGACAAGGCTAAAATATTGAGTGGCAACGCCAAGCGACTTTTGAAGATGTAATCAGCCGACAGGATGGCGCCGATAATAGTCGGCGTCGGCGGGCTGCTGTTTCCAGTCTTTGTTGCCGCGCCAGTCGCTATGATGTGCGCGCATGTCGGCGCCGTAGCGCACGCGGAAAAGCAAAGTCCGTGCGGGGCCGTTCTCGTACTCGTGCACCTCGCCAGGCGGGTGAACGACGAAGGCGCCCGGGGTAACCGCGACGGTCTCCGCCGGTGTCCGCATGGTGCCGCCGCCGGAATAACAGAAATAGATCTCGGTGGCTTCCGGGTGGCAATGATAGGGACTGATTTGGCCGGGCTCCCAACAAGCGACGGTGACGTCGCCTTCGGCGACTTTCCCAAGGATTTTCTCGACGTGGTGCGTTGGATTCCATTGTTGCTCGCGTTCAAGATTGAAAACGTGCATGGCGTCTGCTCCCGGCAATGTAGAGGCCTTGAGCCTATCGCAAGAATTGCCTGGACAGGAGAGGCCACCGTTGCGTAGCGCCCGGGCGCGTTGATAGAAGGTTTGTGCAGGGCCCGTAGCTCAACTGGTTAGAGCCGACCGCTCATAACGGTCTGGTTGGAGGTTCGAGTCCTCCCGGGCCCACCATCGCTGGAATGTACATCACAAATTCGGCGGTCCTCAACGATCCGCCAAGTCTCGGAGACTTTAGGTGTCGTACTCACCCGCTTGCCAAGGCGGATAGAACGACAGGGTGTTGCCGGGCATGAACTCAACTCTCCATCCACCTGCCTCGGTCTTCCGGGGTATAAGCCCGAATACCGCGCCGTTGCTCTCAACGCTAAAAGGTCGCACCCAGATGTCAGTGCGTGTACGGTCGCCCAACGTGTTGAGGTGCCGTTCCATGGCGTCACTTACGCTCCGGTCTGGATACGAACCTCTTGCTCCTATCAATTCTATGGAGTGGTCAACGAGGCCACCACCCGGGTCGAAAAGAAACGTGCAAACAAAGTCTCTCGTAACGCCCGAGGCATAATCGAGCTGACTGTCCACAAAGAACAAGCGCCCGCCGCTCAAACGACCGACGTTGCGTATGTGCCAAGCATCGGGAATCAGCCTGATCTTCTCGGGTGCTGCGCTGAACAGAGCCACATCCTTAGCTTGGGCTGTTCGACGATAACCTACCGAAATGGTTGCGAGCAATGCTGCAAGAACTTGTCGCCGCTTCATCCGGAAGGCATTTTACGTCGAATCCGCACTTTGACAATCCAGTGCCTAGATTTGTCCTGTTTGGTCCACCACGCAGCAACAGGATCGGATATCTAGGGCAATGAAGATTGCCTCTGCTGCCCAGGCGACCCATCCCTCCGAAACGGCGGCACGGCCCAGCTTCCAGCGGCTGCCGATGGTAAACTGGGATATTGCTAACGTGAGCTGGCAGAGGATTGTCTCTGCACGTGCGCAATACATGGAATAAGGTAGCAACGCGATAATACTGAAACATTGGTCGGTAGTGCATGAAAGGCTTGTTAGCGGGGACGCCCGGCTCTTCTAAGGTCATAACCCTTGTAGTGCGAATCCGCTTGGCGATCATTTGAGGCCTTTGAGATGGCAGGATCGGACGTCGATGGCGAGGGTCTGCTGCTCGTAACCGGGGCGAGCGGTTTCGTTGGCTCGGCCATCGCAGTCGCGGCCCGCAAGGCGGGCTATCGGGTTCGCGTGCTGGTGCGACAATCAAGCCTTCGAACGAATATCCAACCCGATGACGAGGTGGCCATCGGGGATATCTGCGACCGCGCGTCACTGGTCCAAGCGTTGCGGGGTGTCCGCTACCTTGCGCATGCCGCCGCCGACTATCGGCTGTGGTCGCCATCTCCCAGCGAGATCATCCGGACTAATCTGGAAGGAACTCGTTATCTCATGGAGGAGGCGCTACGCGCCGGAGTCGAACGCATCGTCTACACCAGTAGTGTCGCGACGCTCGAATTACAGGACGATTCACCGGCCGTCGAAACGCGTCCGCTTCCGGAGAGCAAGGTCATCGGCCCGTATAAGAAGAGCAAAGTCCTTGCTGAGCGTCTCGTCGAGGAGATGGTGAAAAAGCACCGGCTCCCGGCCGTCATCGTCAACCCCTCGGCGCCCGTCGGCCCCCGCGATGTGAAGCCGACTCCCACGGGACGCATCATTGTCGAGTCCGCCTCCGGCCGTATGCCTGGATATGTGGACACCGGTCTCAATCTCGTCCATGTCGATGACGTGGCGAGCGGGCATCTTGCGGCCTTGCGACACGGTGAAATCGGCGAGCGATACATCCTCGGCGGGGAGAACGTGCTGCTCGGCACCATGCTCGCGGACGTCGCCAACATTGTTGGTCGCCGCCCGCCCACGTTGCGACTTCCAATTGCCGCGTTATATCCGGTCGCGTTTGGCGCCGAGCTCTGGGCGCGCTTGACCGGAAAGGCGCCATTCGCGACGCTGGACGGGCTCCGCATGGCGCGCCACCACATGTTTTTCAGTGACGCGAAAGCGAGGCGGGATCTTGGATATACGTCGCGGCCCTACCGCTACGCTATCGAGGACGCGATTGCGTGGTTCAAGCAAGCCGGTTATGTGCGGTGATCGGTTCGCCATTTCGGTTGCTTTCGCGGGGTGTCGTGTTCCATAATTACCCGCTCGTTCTACGACGGAAGCTACGGATTATGCTCAGACATGCATTTGAAGCTGCAGAGCAATCCGAAAAGCATCTAGCTGAAGCATATTGACCGCCGTTGCTCCTCGAAAGAACGTGTATACTCGTTATCGGAAAGTCTTCCGAACGATCTGCAATTGGGCCGGGGGGTATCCAAGGTCCTTGCCGGTATCTAAAAAATAGACCGCCTTTTTCGGAAGCGCGGACGAAGAATGGGACATGGATTTTGTGAGGGGCACCCGTACCATGCAGAAGGACATCAAAGTCGCCATCGCCGGCGTCGGTAACTGCGCCAGCTCGTTGGTGCAGGGCGTGGAATACTACCGCAATCGCCAAGGCGTTGGGATCGAAGGGGTCATGCGCCACTCGATCGGCGGCTATAACTGTAGCGACGTCGAGTTTGTTGCGGCGTTTGATATTGACAGGCGCAAGGTCGGTCACCCTCTGGAAGAGGCGATCTTCGCAAAGCCAAACTGCACCCGCATCTTCCAGAGCGCCTTACCAGTATCGAACGTCATCGTCCAAGCAGGCCCTGTGCTCGATGGGGTTGCCGCGCACATGGCCGACTATCCCGACGATGCCGCTTTCCGTTCCGCCGATCTCGAGCCGACAGATGTCACCGCCGCGCTGCGCGCGTCGGGTGCCGAGGTTCTGGTGTGTTATCTGCCGGTAGGTTCGGAGCAGGCGGTGAAGCATTACGCCCAGGCTTGTTTGGATGCCCGCGTCGCTATGGTCAATTGCATTCCTATATTCATCGCCTCTGACAGCGGCTGGGCGCAGAAATTTCGCGACGCCGGCGTTCCGATCATCGGCGACGATATCAAAAGTCAGGTCGGTGCGACCATCGTACACCGGGCATTGGCGCGGCTGTTCGCCGACCGAGGGGTTGGGCTCGACCGGACATATCAACTCAACACTGGAGGCAACACCGACTTCCTCAACATGCTTGAGCGGAGTCGTCTGAACTCAAAAAAGATCTCCAAGACCGAATCCGTCCAATCGCAGTTGGACGAACGGCTTGATGCACGGGACATCCACATCGGGCCGTCCGACTATGTACCGTGGCAGAAGGACAACAAAGTCTGCTTTATCCGGATGGAGGGGCGCGGCTTCGGGGATGCGCCGATCGAATTGGAAATGCGGCTTTCGGTACAGGATTCACCAAACAGCGCCGGTGTCGTCATTGATGCGATCCGCTGCGTGAAGTTGGCATTGGAGCGCGGTGAAGGTGGTCCGTTGGAGGCACCATCGGCCTATTATATGAAAAGCCCGCCCCGGCAATTCCGCGACAGCGTGGCACGCGAAGCCTGCAACGCTTTCATCGATGGCCGTAACTTCGACCTTCCCGCTGAGGTGGTGCGCGAAGCAAAGGTTGTGGTCCGTCCCGGCCGCCCATAAGTGGGCTTGGAGAGGAAATCGTACTCGCCTGATCTAGGCGAGAGATTTTCTAGGCCGGCTCGGTGCAAGGGCGCGTAGCGGATGACGGAGCCAATCGAAACGTTGCTCTTCGACTTTGGCGGTACGCTCGACGCCGACGGGGTGGCGTGGAAGGAACGCTTCTACACATTTTATCGGGCCGAAGGGCTAGATATGGCTGCCGATGCTTTCGCATCCATTTTCTTCGCCGCCGACGATCCGCTTGTTGGAGGTCTGCCGACTGGGACCGGTCTGTCGGGAACAGTTCGCGCGTTAGTCGCCAACTTAGAAGTCGAACTGGCGTGCGTTGGGGCCGGAACTGACCAATCCGGAAACGTCAGGGAACGGACCAACGATAGTCGCGGCCGGCGCATCGCTTCTCGCTTCCTATCCGAAGCCTCGGCCGCATTCGCACGTAATCGGCCGGTCCTGGAGGCGTTGAAGCAACGTTATCGTCTGGGCGTCGTGTCGAACTTTTATGGCAACCTCGAAGCGGTGTGTCACAGTGCCGGTCTGGCTTCCCTGTTCGCAGTCATGGTGGATAGCCACTGTGTTGGCGCCGAAAAACCCGATCCGGCGATCTTTCGTGCCGCACTCGAGACCCTTCGCGCGGTGCCCGAGACAACTGTGTTCGTGGGAGATTCATTGCGCCGAGACCGTGAGGGCGCTCGACGCGCGGGCATGCGCTTCATATGGATTGCCCCCCAGGAGGTCCAGGCCGTCGAAGCTCAGGCATCGGCGGCGCCGGCCGTTCATGCTACGGTGACCGAGCTGCGTGATCTCATGAAGATCTTTAGATGAGTGCAATACCGGTGTGTCCGATTCAGGGAGGCGTCATCGCCGCCGGCGAGGGGAGCCGCTTACGGGGCGACGGATATCGCGTCAGCAAACCGATGGTACCGGTCGCCGGACGCCCCCTTATCGACCTAACTCTCGAACGCTTCCGCGCCGCTGGAATTCGCCGTTTGACTATTATTGTCAACGACACAAGCGACGATTGCCGACAATGGCTCCGCGACCATGGCGGAGATTTCGACCTCGAC
>WNFM01272155.1_pt1 | contig 14919 bp, 19 predicted proteins | sample 5400271 | NCBI WGS metagenome assembly WNFM01 (sample SAMN13153352, study PRJNA577476) | soil metagenome | isolation source: 60 cm saprolite on Douglas fir-dominated hillslope | place: USA:California | collected 2013-09-17 | reverse complement strand
GTAGAGCTCCCCCAACGCCTTGGCCTCGCTCATCAGCGCAACCTGGCCGGTCAGGGGATCGTCGGCCCCGAACACCCAGCCGTCATGATGATTGCCGCGTACGATCCACTGGTCGGGATAGGCCGAGCCGCGCAGCATCGCGATCACGTCATAGACCGGCTTCAACGACCAGTCGGATTTGACCGCGAGACGGACCTGGACGGCGTTGCTGCCGCCCCAGTGATAGGCGAGGCCGAGCCCGCCGCGCTGGCGGTCGGTGACCACCGGGCCGTCGAGCGCCGCGATGATCCTGGTCGCGTCGCGGTAGGAAATCGGCAGGGCCGGGATCTTGAGGATGGTCTTCGCTTCGGCGCGCGTCAGCCGCTTGGCGTCCGGGGTGGCGCCGACGCCGGGCGTCAGCGGGTCGCCGGGATAGGTCGGCATGTCAGCGACCGAGCCGCGCTGGACGCCGGCTTCCGGACGCCCGCCGCCCCTGGGGTAGGCGTCCGCACCGCCATAGCCGTCATCGCCGGGATCGGAATAAATCAGGCAGCCGACCGCGCCATGCTCCTGCGCCAGCTTGGGCTTGAGGCCGCGCCAGCCGCCGCCATAGCGCGCGAGCACGATCTTGCCCCTGACCGAAATGCCGCGCTGCTCGAGCGCGTCATAATCGTCGGGCATGCCGTAATTGACGTAAACCACCGGCGCGGTGACGTCGCCGTCGCCCTGGTAGGCGACGTAAGGCGGAAGCGCGGCGGCGGTATTGGACGAGCTCGGGTCTTCCGGAACCGCCGGCTCCTGCCCGCCGAGCGTCACATGCTGCGGCGCCACCAGTTCGACGGCGGTCGAGATCGGCGTCGGGTAAAGCACGTCGAAGCGCTCGATACGGGCATTCCAGCCCCACTGCTTGAACAAAGCGAGTTCGAAGTCGGCATTGGCCTTGTCGTGGGGCGAGCCGACATGGTTGGGCGCCGACGACATCTGCTGCAGCCAGGCGAGCTGGTCGGCGGGACTGATCAGCGTGTCGAAGCGTTGCTCGAGCGCCTGCGCCGGTGCCGACGGTTGCGCCACCGCCCCAGTGGAGGCGAGCGCGAGGCCGAGCGCGGCCAGACTGACGGCACTGTGTTTGATCATCGTTTCAGGAATTCCGCGCCGATGGCGATGGTGATGACGGTTGCGATCAGGTCGATCGCGATCAGGGTGAGGACGACGGTGCCGGCGCCCTTCGCGACATTGCGAACGGTGAGCGCGCGCTTCATGACGTAGCGGGCCCCAATTCCCCTCTCCCGAGGGAGAGGGAGGGGCCCGCAGCGCAGCTGCGGGAGGGTGAGGTTGAGAGCTCCTGCATGATGCGCTCGAGAACGCCGTTTGTGTTGCTCAAAACGTCATTGTTCCAGAACCGAAGGACGCGATAGCCTTGCGCCTCGATGATACGCGAGCGTGCTTCATCATATCCGGCGGCGTCCGCATGCTGGCCGCCATCCAGCTCGATGATTAGCTTTTCAGCGAAGCACGCGAAGTCCACGAAATAGGGGCCGATCGGCATTTGCCGCCGCCATTTGAACTGCGCCAGTTTGACGCGCAGCGCACGCCACAGACGCTTCTCGGCCTCGGTCGAAGCACGACGGAGCTCCCGCGCACGCCGCACGGCTCCGTCCGCAGCTATATCGTATGATTTCATGCCCTCACCCTCCTGGCGCTGCGCGCCATTCCTCCCTCTCCCGATGGGAGAGGGCCTGAGCGGCGCAGCCGCGAAAGGGGTGAGGGACAGATTACTGACACGCCAGGCACTCATCGTAGTCGGTGGTCGAGGCGAGCGGGATTTCCTTGAGCTCGAGCGTGTTGTCGGCTTCGACTCCGCCGGCGAAACCGGCGCGCTGGACCGATTTCGACCGCAGGTAATAGAGCGACTTGATGCCGAGTTCCCACGCCCGGAAGTGGAGCATCATCAGGTCCCACTTGTCGACGTCGGCGGGAATGAACAGGTTCAGCGACTGCGCCTGGTCGATGAACGGCGTGCGGTCGGCGGCAAGCTCAAGCAGCCAGCGCTGGTCGATCTCGAAGCTGGTCTTGAACGTGTCCTTTTCTTCCTGGGTGAGGAAGTCGAGGTGCTGGACGGACCCACCCTGCTCGAGGATCGAGTTCCACACCTTGTCGCTGTCCTTGGCCTTCGTCGCCAGCAGCTTTTCGAGGTACGGATTCTTGATCGAGAAGCTGCCCGACAAAGTCTTGTGGGTGTAGATGTTGGCCGGGATCGGCTCGATGCAGGCCGAGGTGCCGCCGGCGATGATCGAGATCGACGCGGTCGGAGCGATCGCCATTTTGCAGGAAAAGCGCTCCATCACGCCCATGTCCGCGGCGTCGGGGCAGGGCCCGCGCTCCTTGGCGAGCATCATCGAGGCCTGGTCGACCTGGGAGCGGATGTGCTTGAACATCTTCAGGTTCCAGCTCTTCGCCATCGCTCCTTCGAACGGCAGGCCGCGCGCCTGGAGGAAGGAGTGGAAGCCCATCACGCCAAGGCCGACGCTGCGTTCACGCTCCGCTGAATATTTGGCGCGCGCCATCTCGTCGGGAGCGCGGGCGATGTAGTCGGACAAGACATTGTCGAGGAACCGCATGACATCCTCGATGAACTGCTTGTCCTTGTTCCACTCGTCCCAGGTTTCGAGGTTGAGGCTCGACAGGCAGCAGACCGCGGTGCGGTCGGCGCCGAGATGGTCGCGCCCTGTCGGCAGCGTGATTTCCGAGCAGAGGTTCGAGGTCGAGACCTTGAGCCCGAGATCGCGGTGATGCTTGGGCATCGCCCTGTTCACCGCGTCGATGAAGATGATGTAGGGTTCGCCGGTCGCCAGGCGGGTCTCGACCAGCTTCTGGAACAGCGAGCGCGCGTCGACCTTGCCGCGCTCCGAACCGTCCTTCGGGCTGCGCAGGACAAACTCGGCGCCGGCCCGAACGGCCTCCATGAATTCGTCGGTGACGAGGACGCCGTGGTGCAGGTTGAGCGCCTTGCGGTTGAAGTCGCCGCTCGGCTTCCTGATCTCGAGGAACTCCTCGATCTCCGGATGCGCGACATCGAGGTAGCAGGCGGCCGAGCCGCGCCGGAGCGAGCCCTGGCTGATCGCCAGCGTCAAACTGTCCATCACGCGGACGAACGGGATGATGCCGCTGGTCTTGCCATTCAAGCCAACCGGCTCGCCGATGCCGCGCACCCGGCCCCAATAGGTACCGATGCCGCCGCCCTTCGAGGCGAGCCAGACATTCTCGTTCCAGATCTCGGTGATCGCCTGAAGACTGTCGTCGACACTGTTCAAATAGCAGCTGATCGGCAGGCCGCGGCCGGTGCCGCCGTTCGACAACACGGGCGTGGCCGGCATGAACCACAGCTTCGAAATATAATCATAGACGCGCTGCGCATGATCGGCGTCGTCGGAATAAGCGGCGGCGACGCGCGCGAAGAGGTCCTGGTAGCTTTCGCCCGGGAGCAGATAGCGGTCGTTGAGCGTATCTTTGCCGAATTCGGTCAGCAAAGCGTCGCGCTTGGCGTCGGTCTTGACGTCGAAGCGCGGCGCATGGACCCCCTTCGACGATCCGGTTGCGGTGGTCGAAACGTCGTCGCTCGGTACTTGTGAGCCGGTCGAGAAATCCATCGCGCTACCCCGTCCCTCCGCGGCCCTGTCCAGGACCGCATGTTCCTGACTTGTTCGACTCGGAGCCATGGCGGCACCGTAGCCGTTTTTCGCGCCATCCGGGGGCTTTTCGGCCCCCGCTTCCTGTGGAAAGCGGGGACGAGTTTGCCCTCACCGGAATATAAGCATTCCGGCGCCAGAACACCAGTTGTTGAGTGTCCCCCCTCGTTCGCTACTATCTATTGTGCCTCAACCAGCGTGAGACGCAAGACGGTAAATCATCAGTCAACGCAAATTACCTGTGGATTTGCACGAAAGTCGGCTGCACCCTCCGCCACGACGATGATACACGTCCCAACCAACCCGGCGGCGCACTACGTCGGTGACGTCCTTGCGTGGGTCGGCGCGGGACTGGCGGCGCGTTGGCAGTACAAAAAGTGGCCTGAGCAGCTGGTCCGCCTGTCGACTATTGTCGGCCCCGGCTATTTCATCGCGCTCGCCGCGGGAGCCCTGCTCGGCGCATGGTTATTGGGGTCGGCCAATTCGATGCGCGGCCCGATCATAGCGCCCTCGCACAGCATCGCGGGGGCATTGGCTGGAGGGATCGTCGCCGTCGAATTATGGAAGCTGGCGCACGGCGTGCGTGCATCCACCGGCGGCGCGATGGTCTTGCCGATCTGCGTTGGAATCGCGATCGGCCGCTTCGGCTGTCTGTTCGCCGGACTTGCCGACTATACCTACGGCAACCCGACGAACCTTCCTTGGGCGGTGGACCTGGGAGACGGTATCGGCCGTCACCCGGTCGAGATGTATGAATCGCTCGCGATGGCGGCCTTCGCAATCGTCTATGTCGAGGCGCGCAATCGCCACGCCTCTTGGGCGCGCTGCAATGCTTTCCACGCGATGATAATCTATTATGCTTGCCAGCGCTTCTTGTGGGAGTTCCTGAAGCCATACCCGGCGGTGCTCGGTCCGCTAAATCTGTTCCAATTCCTGATGATGGGGCTGATCGCATATGGACTTACCTGGTGGCGCCGTGGCAGCTCCGGAGAGCTCCGCATTCAGTGACGTCATCCAGCGCAAGTCCGCGCATTATCTGTTCCACGGCCAAACGACGAGCTTGTGCGAGACGTGCCTGGAGCCGGTTCCCGCCAAAATCATCATTGAGAATGAAAGCGTCTTTTACCTAAGCGCTGTCGCCAGCACGGCGTTCAGAAGACGCTGATCAGCGACGACCTCGATTATTGGCGCCAGCAGAAATTGTGGATCAAGGCAGGCGACCGGCCGCTAAAGACGCAAACAAGGACCGAAGCTGGCTGCCCGTTCGATTGCGGGCTGTGCCCGGACCATGAGCAGCACAGCTGCCTCGCGATCATCGAGATCAACCGAGCCTGCAATCTCGCCTGCCCGGTCTGCTTCGCCAATGCAGCCGACCTGCATGGCAGCCACCGTTCGCTCGAAGAGGTCGAGCGGATGCTCGATGCGCTGGTCGAAAGCGAGGGCGAGCCCGACCTCGTGCAGATTTCCGGAGGCGAACCGACGATCCATCCCGATTTCTTCGCGATTCTCGATGCCGTGAAGCATCGTGCGATCCGGCACGTGATGATCAACACCAACGGCGTCCGGATCGCGCAGGACCCGCCGTTCGTCGAGCGTTTGGCCAGCTATTCGCCGCGGCTCGAAGTCTATTTGCAGTTCGATTCGCTACGCGACGAGGCGCTGATGGACCTACGTGGAGCGAAGCTCAGCCGGATTCGGCAACAGGCACTCGAGGCCCTTGAGCGGGTCGGCCTCTCGACCACGCTCGTGGCGGTGGTGAAGCGCGGCGTGAACGACGATGAAGTCGGCGCCATCATTCGCCATGCACTCCGCTGGAAGTGCGTGCGCGGAGTGACGTTCCAGCCGGTCCAGGACGCCGGCCGCAACGACGGGTTCGATGCCTCTGCCAATCGCGTGATTCTAACCCAGATTCGCCGCGAGGTGGGAAAATCCGGCGTGTTCGCGGTCGAGGATATGATCCCGCTGCCATGCAATCCGGACCAGATCTCGATCGGCTACGCGCTTCGTGACGGGGAGGAGGTTACGCCAATCACGCGGCTGTTACCTCGCGAACTCATCCTCAACGGGCCCAATACCATCAGCTACGAGGCGTATCCCGAACTCAAGGCGAAGATCTTCGACCTCCTGTCGCTCGCGACCGCGCAGGCGAATACCGAGGACAAGTTGGCTGGGCTGCTGTGCTGCCTGCCCCAGGCCATGGTTCCCGAGAAGCTGAGCTATGCAAACAGCTTCCGCGTCGTGATCCTGCAGTTCCTCGACCGCTACAATTTCGATTTGGGAACGGTGAAGCGCAGCTGCGTTCACTTCGTGACGACGGATGGCCAGATCATCCCGTTCGACACCTACAACAGCTTTTATCGCGATGACGCGGAAGGCGCTGGCGTGCTCGCTCGGCACCGCGCGGTGACGGGGGGTATTCAGACATGAAAGAAGTGTTCGGCGGGATCTTGCTGGCGGCCGGAGTCCTGATCGCCGGCGCGAGCGGCCTCTGCTCGCTGGCGGTACTGTTCAGCCAAGGCGAATTCGGCGGCGGAGGAATGTTGCCGTTGGTGCTCATCTTCGGCGGCGCTCCCTTCGCCCTGGGCGTCGCGATGGTTTTCGGCGGCCGCGCAGTCATCCGCAGCGAGCGGCAACGCCGGCGGCAAGCGTCACCCGAGGACATCGCGGACACATTCAAATAAGCTCGACGCGGTTGCCGGCGACATTTTGATCTGGGCGGCATTGCCGCTAGACTGATGAGGATGCGTATCTGGTTCCGTGAACGATATCTCGACATCCTCGGGTCGATCTACATCTACAACGAGCACCGCGGTTACACAGCTATCGACGATCTGCTCGAAGCGGTCCGCGCCCGCTGGCCCGACGATCATGAGCTCATCGCGACGATCGACAAGCATCGAGCGGACGAGCGCAAGCATTATGTGATGTTCCGCCGCTGGTTCGAGCGGCGCGGCGTGATGCCCTACGCGCTCGACAGCGCATTCGGCCATATCGACCGCTTCGTCGGGATCATGTTCGGCTCGAGCATCGACAATCTCGACAAGATCCGGGTGGTCACGAACGACCGGCTGTTCGCGCGGCTGTGCCGGGTGATCTCGCTGACCGAACGGCGCGGCTACAAGCAGGTCGAGATCCTGCTCAACAACAGCCATGTGCTGAGCGACAAGCAGCTGACCAAGATCTTCCGTATCATCGAGCAGGACGAGCCGAGCCATTGGGCGCCGTACGACGGTTGGCTCGATGCGCATGGCCAGCGCAACGCGAGATGGTGGGAACGGTTGGTCGACGGTTTCGTCCATTCCGAGCTGCTGTTCTTGAAGCTCCCCGTGCTGTTCGTTCACCCCAGCCTCAAGCGGCGCACGGCCTTTGCCGATGAAGAGGACGGCCGCGGACAGCCACTGGGCGATTCGCCGCTGGCCGCGATCCACTGAACGGTAGCGGGGACGGGGAAATGATCGAAGGCGGGCTCGGCCGCCGGCTTTTGTCGCGCCACGCGGCCGACCTGCTTGCGCGCAACACAATCGTCAGCTGCGGCATCTTCGCGTTCGACATCGCTTTGCTGTGGGCACTGGTCCAGCTTGGAATGGGGAAGGTGGCGGCTGCGGCGCTGGCTTTCGTCATCGCCAATTCGATCAATTATGCGTTCGCGCGCGGCTGGATTTTTCGAGGGACCGATCGCGCTGCCGCTGCCGGTTATGTCTATTTCCTGATCAACGCCGGCGTTGGGCTGGTGATTACGGTCACCTTGTTTGCCGCGCTGATCCGATGGACGCCGATCAACTACCTTGTCGCGAGGGTCCTGGTGTCATTGGTCTCGGGCCTGACGGTGTTCCTGCTCAATGCGGTGCTGAACTTCCGGCGGCTATGAGCAGACGATGCGGGTCGCGCTCTTCTCCGGCAATTACAATTATATCCGCGAGGGCGCGAACCAGGCGCTGAACCGGCTGGTCAGCCGTGGGCTGGAACGCGGCCACGCATTCCGAATCTACTCACCGGTAACCGATACCCCGGCGTTCGAGCCAGCCGGGGACCTGATGCCGGTGCCGTCGTTCGCGCTGCCGGTACGGGGCGAATTCCGGCTTGCGCCTGGGCTGCCTCGTCACATTCGGGAGGACGTGGCGCGCTTTTCGCCCGACCTCATCCACGTTTCGACGCCCGACATCCTCGGCACGCGCGCGCAGACGTTTGGCAGACGGCTCGGAGTTCCGGTCGTCGCCAGCCTGCACACGCGGTTCGAGACCTATTTCGACCATTACGGCCTCGGCTGGGCGAGGCCGCTGGCGGAAGCGCATTTGCGCCGCTTCTATCGCCGCAGCGACCATGTGCTCGCCCCGACGCCGGGGATCGTCGTCGAGCTCAAGGCGCTGCGGGGCGACGACCGCGTCAGCCTGTGGAGCCGGGGCGTCGACCGCGAGCTGTTCAGCCCTGAGCGGCGGGATCTGTCCTGGCGCCGCGCCCACGGCTGGGGCGATGAGGACGTGGTCGTGCTGTTCTTCGGCCGGCTGGTGCTGGAAAAAGGCGTCCGCGATTATGTCGGGCCGCTGGTGGTCGGCGCGGGGCCCGCTTTCGGTGCGTTAGCCGAGCTGAGTGACGCGGTGCTGACCGGCCATCTCGACGGTCCCAACCTTGCTCGCTCGGTCGCCAGCGCCGACATCCTCATCCACCCCAGCCGGACTGAGGCATTCGGCAATGTCGTCCTGGAGGCGATGGCGTCGGGGCTCGCGATCGTGTCCGCCGACACCGACAGCGCCCGCAGCTTGATCGAGCAAGAGCGCAGTGGTCTGCTTTGCGCGGACGGCGAAGCCTTGGCCGACGCAGTGAGCGCACTCGCCAGGGACCCGGCAAGGCGGCGCGAACTCGGCGTCGAAGCCCGCATGTCAAGCAGCCGCTTCAGCTGGCGCGCGGCATCCGACAGCGTCCTCGAAGCCTATCGCTTGCTGGTTGGCCCCTGAACGCGACTAGAAGGCAGCGGCGGTCAATTGGACGTCCGCCTTGCTCCACGCCTTCTGGAACTCACCTGCGGCCTGGGCCGCCTCCGCACCGCGCTGCTGATCGGTCAAGGCGATGCTGAGCCCGCGCAATGCCCAGCCGTTGTTTGGGTGGCGCCTGAGATCCTCGCGAAACACGGCTTCGGCCTCGGCCGGGCGTTTTGCCGCCAGCAACTCGGCCCCGAGCAGGGGGCGCATCGGGAAAATGATATCGCTCGGCTCGTTGTAGAACAGCTTGTCCTCGAGCGTGACCGCCTGGGTAAGAAGTGAGATGGCCTGATCGCGATGTCCCTGGGCGCTCGCCAGCCGAGCCCGCGCCTGCAGCTGACCAATGTCGTAGAGCGATCTGGCCGAATTATTCCCCTGCGTCGCATCTGTCGGCACCGCGGCGGTGAGCCGTTCCGCGCTGGCCAGTGCCGCCGCGGCTTCGTCATATCTACCCTTGGCGGCGAGCGCCATTGCCCGCGTCTGGAGATAATGAATCGTCGCACCGGTCAGCCGCTCGTTGGGAGCGGGCTCGGCGAGCATCGCGTCCCACATTCCGAACCTGACCATGGCATCGTAGAGGAAGCCCGCACTCCAGTCGAAACCGGGCGTCGCTAGCAGCATCGCGTCGGGCATGTCTCCGCGCGCCTGACGCAAGGCCTCGATCGTCTCGGCGCGCCGGCCCTCCATTCCGGCCGAGGCCGCGAGGAACTGGAAGTTGTGGATGAGATACATCGGGTAATAATCCGGCGGCGCGGTCGCCTTGAGATAGGCGAGGTCGGCGGCGGCGCCCTGGCGGTTGGCCTCCGCCGCGTCTTCATAGCGCCCGACGCGCTGCAAAATGTGCGCGGGCATATGGTCGAGATGGCCGGCGGCCGGCATCATCCCCTTCAAGGTTTCGGCCGACGCCAGCGCCTGTTCCGGATGCGGCGACGCCTCGATCGCGTGGATGTAATAATGATTGGCGCCGGGATGCTGGGGGTTGCGGGCGAGAACCCGGCGCAGCGTGGCGACGATCAGCGGCGTTCCGTCAGCCGGGGTGCCATCGGCATTCCACAATTTCCACGGCGCCTTGTTCATCAGCGCCTCGGCGTACATCGTCTGAACGTCGAGATCGTTGGGGTATTTGGCTGCGATATCCCGCATTGCCGCGGCATAGGCGCCGATGACCGGCGTGCTGTTCGAGGGGTCGATCTCGCGGGCGCCAGAATAGCGCTTGGCGACGGCGCCGATGAGCGCGCGCTCGACTGGCGCCGCGTGCGCCGCGGCGGCCTTGGCCTTGAGAGCCGCAGCCCAGCCGACGCGCGCCCGCGCCTCGTTCATCATCGGCATGTTGTAATTGGGACCGACGGTCAGGGCGACGCCCCAAAAGCAGCTCGCGCACGTCGGATCGAGTTGTGCCGCTTTGGCGAAGGACCGAGTGGCTTCATCGTGATTAAACGCCCAGACGAAGCGCATGCCCTGGTCGAAATAGCGCTGGGCGAGTGGGGAGCGGGTCGTGATCCGCCGGTGAAAATTGCCCAGCCCCGGGTAGAGTTTCGCACCCTTTGCCCAGCCAGCGAGCGTTTCCGGCGGGCCAGCCATCGCATGATCGTCCGCGGCTTGTGCCGCACCCGGTCTTGACCACAGGACCAAATTTCCGGCCAACGCGAACGCGAGCACCACATTGCGCATATCGCACCCCCCATCTTTGTTCGCCGCGGTACAATCAAAGCGATTCTTCAGACGCTGAACCTTAGCTCATGCGGGTTCCAGTCGAAAGGAACCGGACAGGCTGGACGCGCTACGGTCAGCGCGGCGCGGGAGCCAATTTGACGCGGGCCGCAGGGGTTTTGGAAGCGGCCGCTCCCGACCATTCGATCTTCGTGCCGTCGGCGAAGGCCTGGATCGCGGTGAACACCAGCTCATTGCCGGTAGGCGGGTTGACGCCGAGAAGGCCGAACTCGGTGAATTCCTCGGGCGGGAGGTTACCGATCCAGCGAACGCCGGTGAGGTTGCCGGCACCATCGCGGAACGCCTCGGCCTGCCAGCCAGGTTTCTGCTCGACCGCGGTGACACGCAGGCCCGCCGGGAAGCGGAACTCGACCGTGATCGTCGCCGACTTGCGATCATTGGGGACGCGCAATTCATATTTCTCGCGCGCGCCCGGTGCGCTTTGTTGCGGCGACACCGTGACATTGGCGGCTGCGCTTGTCGCAAGCGCGGCGGCGGCGAGGGCGATCGTCAGGCGCATCGTTTATCCTTTGGCAGCTGCGAGTGCAGCTCGTCCGGGAAGCTGCGTCCGAGCCGATACGGCTCTAGGAAGGCCGAGATCGGTTCGCAATTGCCGACAATGGAGTGAAAGCTCGACTCGCCCGGGACTTCCACCCGCCCAAGCCGCTCGCCTCGCGGCGGCGGGTTAGTTGGCGGCCAGATCCTTGGCCGAAATTTCACGGTAGAAAGTGAGCCCGGCCTCGTCCCCCTTGACCCATGCGACATGGGCGGCGGCGCACAGGTCACCCCGCTTCAGCAGCACGTCGCACTTGGCGAGATTACCGCCTTCGAGGACGACCTGCGCCCCCTTGCTGGAGAAATCTCGGATGCGCACGCGCTGCGAGCCGCCGCAGGTCACGAGAGTGGCCACCATGAGCACGCGCGTGCGAGCGGCGCGTCGCGCCGCTTCGATTTTGGCCGTTTCGAACTTGGTATGAACGGACATTCGCGACTCCCGCGCACGGACGCTTCTCGTAACGTCACCTTACGCTTCCACAGGCGCTACTCATCGGCGCTTCGGACGGGTTTATGTCCAAAACGGTTGAGAATTTGGAAACAATCGGAAAAATCCGCTCAAGCGTGTGCTTTTGGCACAGGTCCGAAAAGGCTGCGGCACGGAAAATGTCGGGATGGTAACAGAGCCCGCAACCATCAGGTGAGCTTCGGGGTCATGAAAAAGTCCAAGTCCAATTCGTTCGTGGAGCGTGCTGAACGCCATCCGGTCGCGCTGTACGGATTCGCGCTGAGCACGACCCGCGATTCTGACGTCCGGGTTCGCAATATGTCCTACACCGGCTGCCAGCTCGTTTCCGACGACAAGTTCGCAAAGGGCGAAGTCGTCGAGTTGAGGATCATCAAGCGCGGTGCGATGGACGCCGAGATCCGCTGGTCGGCCAAGGGCTGTGCGGGTGCGCGGTTCCTCGGATAAAGGTGCGCTGATGTTGCGCTCATTGCTCGCGATCGGCGGGTTCGCACTGGGTGGAACGGCCGCGGCCTTTTTGTCTGCAGGCAATGCGCCGAATGCGCGGCCGGCGCCAATTGCGCGACATGCCGCAATTCAACCCAATCGTCTTGCAGTTCCGCAGGCAAGCGCGCGCCTAGCCGTGGCGCAGGGCCTGATCCTCCGTCCGGTGAGCACGATTCTCGCGGTGCCGGGGCGGATGCAGTACGGCGACTATCGCTGGGACGACAAAGGCGTGGTCAAGGGGCCGACCTGGGTCCGCGTTGACCTCAAGTCCCAGATCATTTCGGTATTCCGCGGCGGTGACGAGATCGGGACCGCGGTGATCCTTTACGGCGCCGATGGCTTGCCGACCCCGACCGGCAAATTCCCGATCCTCGCAAAGCTCAAGGACCATCGTTCGCAAACCTACGACGCGCCGATGCCTTATACGCTGCGGCTGACCGCCGACGGCGTTTCGATCCACGGCAGCAACGTCCGCTGGGGCTATGCGACGCACGGCTGTGTCGGGGTGCCGACGGCCTTCGCGGCCAAGCTCTTCGAGAATGTATCGGTCGGCGACGAGGTGCTTATCGTCGGCAGCGCCGACGCTAGTTCGCGACGCGGGTAAGTCGTTTAGCGAAGGCCGCGGGGCGCCGCCGCCTGACGCGCCACCCGATCAATCCGAAACCGAACAGCATCATCGCCCAGGTTCCGGGTTCCGGAACGGCGCTTGGCGAAAGCTCCTCGCGCGGCTCGGAAGTTGGGAAGCGGACCGGGCCGCCCCCGTCGCCCGGCGGCGTGAACGACGCGATGACGGGCGCCGAGCCAAGGATCGCATTTAACGTCGCTGGCGGCGCGAGCGGCGGCGGTAAACCTTCCGCCACGACGGCTACGGGTGCGAGCGGCGGCGAAAGCAGGTCGACCAGCTCGGCCGTTTTCGGCCCAATCGGCGCGGGTTCGTGGGGAGCGGCCTTCGGCTGGGCCCGCGTTTTGGCCGAAGCGCGCGCGTGCTTGGTCAGTTCAGCCTGGGTGCGGGTGCCGGGCGAGCGCTGGCTCATCAAGTCGGCCAAGTCCCGCGCCTCGCTCGCCGCCGACGCAACCACGGCTGCAGCGGGTTCGGCCATGAACCAGGCAATTGGCGCGCCCGCGATCGTCGCGAAGCACGCTGCTAGCAAGGCGCGACGCCGGCGGCGGCGAACGGCCGACGCGCGAACGGCGCGCGAACGCGCGATCGCCCTCGAGACGTTCCGGCTGGTCGGCAGTGGCCTTCGGCTGTCGTTCAACGCCTGAAAACTCCGGCGGCCGAGAAAAGGTCGACCGCAGGAACACCAGTCCCCAACCAGTAGTAGCCTTCAAGTCGGCGCTCGCGGGTGCCCCGTAATGGGTCAGGTGCGGCCTCGGCGGTTGCCGCGCCCGGCCAAGTGAACCACGCCTCATCGCGGGTCAGTGTTCGAAGAACAGGGGCGCGGGGGTAGCCATGAGAGAGATTGGGATCGTCACCTTGCTGAGCGTCGCGGTGACCGCTGCCGCGCCCGGCCCGCAGGCCTACCGGCCATCGGTCTATCTCACGCCCAGATCGACGCAGGACTTCGCCAGCTGCTTCGCTCGAGTTGAGGATCGGCGCGGCGCCGCCTGGTGGTTCGTTCCGCGCGATCATGGTGGAACCATCTCGAACCTTGGCAGCAAGAATGGCGCAGCAACCTATTTCATCGCGATCAACGACCGCGGCGGGCACCGTGAAATCGCGCTCGACCAGCGGGACGCGGACGCGGCACCACGCAAGGCGCTCAACGAATGCATCTGAGCGAGGAACTCACGCTGGACCGCCGCGACTGCCCGCGCGTGGCCGTCGCATCGACGATCAGTGTCCGCCCACTCGGCGCCTTCAACTATCAGGTAAGGCTCCACGATGTGTCGGTTGCCGGCTGCCGCGTCGAGCTGATCGAAGAAGCAGAGATCGGGGAAGCTCTGATTGCGCGCTTTCCCCAGTTGGAACCGCTGGCCGGCGCCATCCGCTGGAAAGGCGGTTCGAGCGCAGGCCTTCAATTCTCGCGGCGAATGCATCCGGCCGTGCTCGACGCGCTGGTCACTCGCCTTCCCTGAATTCAAGGCAGAAGGAATTGTTGCGGCGTGTGCTTGTTCACTCGACGAGCGAACGGCAGCAATGCAAATAGCGGTGATGCGGGGGTTCATCCTGGTTGTTGCGGCCATAGCGGCGGCGAGCGCCAGCGCGGCTGCGGCCGCCGGCGAGCAGCCGATCTGCGCCGACCGTCCGGGAAAATCGAGCCAAGCCTGTACGGTACCGGCCGGGCATTTCCAGTTTGAAAGCTCGCTCGCGGACTGGACGCTAGACAGGCATGGCGGCGAGCGGGATACGGCTCTGGCGATTGGCGAAACCGGCTTCAAGTTCGGACTGACCGACCGGTCGCATATCGACATCGACATCACCCCGTGGGAGCGAACGACGAGCCGGCAGGGCAACAGTCACGCGAGCGCGTCGGGTTTCGGCGACATACTGGTGAGCTACAAGTACCGGCTGACGACGGCCGATGCCCCATTGCTGGTCGCGGTTTCGCCCTTCGTGAAAGTCCCGACGGCCAAACGCTCGCTTGGCAATGGGAAGTGGGAAGGTGGATTTATCGTCCCGATCCAATGGGCCATTCCCAAGTCGCCGCTGGTTCTGTCACTGACGCCGGAGATCGACGGGGCGGCGAACAGCGACAGGCCGGGCCATCATTTGGCGACCGCGCAGGTCGCCAACCTCGGCTGGCAGGTCACCCCGAAGCTCAATCTATCCGCTGAGATCTGGGGCCAATGGGATTGGGACCCGGCGGGAACGACTCGCCAGGCGAGCGCCGACGGAGCGGTCGCCTATCTCGTTAGCCAGGAGGTTCAGCTCGACAGCGGCTTCAACATCGGCCTTAATCGGGTGACGCCGGACATCGAGCTCTACGTCGGTATCGCCAAGCAATTCTAGGAGGCTTGTCGAGCGGCAGGTTAGCGGTGCATTTCCTTCTGCGCTTCCTGCAACCAGCCACGCGGCGCGACGCCTTGCTCGTGCACCGGTTTATCCGGCTTCGGATCG
>WNFM01109301.1_pt3 | contig 14921 bp, 16 predicted proteins | sample 5400271 | NCBI WGS metagenome assembly WNFM01 (sample SAMN13153352, study PRJNA577476) | soil metagenome | isolation source: 60 cm saprolite on Douglas fir-dominated hillslope | place: USA:California | collected 2013-09-17 | reverse complement strand
TCAAAGCTCAGATTGTTATCGATGTTGAACGAACTGAAGGAAAAGGGCGCGCGCGTCGCCGGCATCAGCGCGCCATCGCGCGCGAGCACGCTCGTGAACTATGTCGGGCTCGACGAAGGGTTAATCGAATACGTATGCGAGATTCCCGGTTCGCTGAAGATCGGCAAATGCATGCCGGGCACCCAAATTCCAGTTGTGGATGAAGCCAGGCTGTATTCCAACCAGCCCGATTGCGCGATCATTTTTTCCTGGCACATTGCCGACGAACTGGCGCCGAAGCTCAGAGCCAAGGGTTTCCGCGGTAAGCTGATCACTCCGCTGCCCGTGCCGCGGGTGCTGTAGGTCTTTCCTTGATGAATGTGAAAAGCGCGCAGGACAAGGGCAAGGAGATTGCTTTCTTCGATGCCCACGCCGATAGCGACGAATACGATGTGTTTACGCCCAGTGCCAATGAACGGCTGGTCGCAGCATTCGTACACCTGAGCAATTTGCCGCGCGGCGCACGCGTGGCCGACCTCGGATGCGGCTCCGGCGTGTTTACTGAATTGCTACGTCGCCAAGGTTATCAAAGCGTCGGCCTGGACATCAGTCCCAAATTGGTGGCGCTTGGCCGCCACAAATTTCCTGGCCTCGAATTGATCGAAGGCGATGCCGAAAATCTGCCGTTCGAAAACGCTAGCCTCGACGGCGTGCTGTTGAGCGGGCTCGTTCACCATTTTCCCGACCCACGGCGGCTGGCTAGCGAAGTCAATCGCGTGCTCAAACCCGGCGGCCGGTTTGTTGCTTTCGACCCCAACCGCATGAACCCGTTTATGTGGCTCTATCGCGACCGCGCGTCGCCCTTTTACAGTTCGGTCGGCGTCACCGAAAACGAACGGCCGGTTCTGGCCTGGCGCGTTGCCGAAGTTTTTCGTAGCGCAGGTTTTCGGGTTCAAACCGACTATCTGGCGGGGCTCGCTTATCGTTACGTTGCGTCGCGTCGAACCCGAGTGTTGTTGCCGATATACAACTTCATCGATACCGTCGTGTTTAATTTGGCAGTCATGCAACCCGTGCGGCCTTTCGTGCTGACCAGCGGAGAAAAGCTGTGACCGTGCGACCGTTCGACTATTGGGGCGATCGCAAAGGCGCCAACATCGCCCAATGAACGATGCCGCGCGGCAACGCCTCGACATTGTCATCCCGGTGTACAACGAAGGCGCGAATATCGTGCCGACGTTGCGCGCGCTCGCGCGCGAGGTGAAGACGTCAAACAGAGTATTGATTTGCTACGACGACGAAGACGACGACTCGCTTCCAGCAATCAATAGCAACCGAGACGCATTCAGCACGCTCGCCCTTACATTCGTTCGTAACCGTGGTCACGGCGCTCATGGGGCCGTGCTCACGGGATTTGCGGTGAGCGATGCGCCGTTCGTTCTCATGTTTCCGGCCGACGACGACTACAATACCGGCATTCTGGATGCGATGGTCGTCGAAGCCGCAACGGGCTGCGATATCGTATGCGCCAGCCGTTTCATGCCAGGTGGCAGCATGGTCGGCTGTCCATGGCTGAAGTCTTTTCTGGTGCGTGGTGCCAATTTTACACTTTACCACTTCGCCGGCATCCCAACTCATGACGCCAGCAACGGCTTCCGCCTTTTCTCGCGCCGCGCAGTCAAAGAGATCACGATCGAGTCAGATCGCGGCTTCTGCTACAGCATCGAACTTTTGGTGAAGTGCCACCGGCTTGGCTGGCGCATCGGGGAAGTGCCAGCACGGTGGTTCCAGCGGGCCCACGGTGCCAGCCGGTTTCAGGTCGTAAAATGGCTGCCGAGCTATCTGCGCTGGTACGCTTATGCATTCGCCACAACATATTTGCGACGGCCTGGTACAAGCGTCCCACTTAAAAACGCGCTTTGATTAAGGGCATCCGGTGCTGTGCTGCTCGGCCTACGCGCGGCCATCTCGATCGCACATTTCCAAGAAGGGCGCTGAAATATTGACCTCGATCATTGCGCGATATTGGGAGTGCGACGAATCTCGCCTCGACAACCACCCTGGAACCCTTCTAAAAGATGGCTACAGCGGGGCGGGAAAGATAAAGAGCATGGACTACAAGGGTTTTTTCACGTCTGCCCTAAGCAAATTGCGCGATGAGCGGCGCTACCGCGTGTTCGCAGATCTCGAGCGCATTGCCGGCCGCTTCCCCCATGCCGTTTGGCACTCTGAGCACGGCCCGCGCAACGTCGTCATCTGGTGCTCCAATGATTATCTCGGGATGGCGCAACACCCGAAAGTAATTGGCGCCATGGTCGAAGCCGCTGCCCGTATGGGTACCGGCGCCGGCGGCACGCGCAATATCGCCGGGACCAATCATCCGCTGGTCGAGCTCGAGCGTGAGCTCGCCGACCTGCACGAAAAGCCGGCAGCACTGGTCTTCACCTCGGGCTACGTGTCGAACGAAACCGGCATCGCGACCATCGCCAAGTTGTTGCCAAATTGTTTGATCTTGTCGGATGCGCTCAACCATAATTCCATGATCGAAGGCGTGCGTCAGTCCGGCTGCGAAAAGCAGATCTGGCGTCACAATGATCTCATCCACCTCGAAGAGCTGCTCAAAGCCGCGAATCCCGCGCGTCCAAAGCTGATCGTGTTCGAGAGCCTCTATTCCATGGACGGCGATGTCGCGCCGGTGCACGCAATTTGCGATCTCGCCGTGCGGTACGGAGCTATGACATATTGCGACGAAGTACATGCGGTCGGCATGTATGGCCCACGAGGCGGCGGCATCTGCGACCGCGACAAGGCTATGGCCCGTGTCGACGTTATTGAGGGCACTCTCGCAAAGGCTTTCGGCTGTCTCGGTGGATATATCGCTGCTAGCGAAGAATTGGTGGATGCGGTGCGCTCTTATGCGCCGGGTTTCATTTTCACCACTGCCCTGCCTCCAGCGATTTGTGCCGCGGCCACTGCCGCCATCCGCCATTTGAAAACGTCGAGTTGGGAGCGAGAGCGACACCAGGAACGGTCGGCCCGGGTGAAAGCGATTCTCAATGCCGCGGGCTTGCCGGTCATGCCGAGCGCGACACATATCGTGCCGGTGCTTGTTGGCGATCCGGAGAAGTGCAAGTCAGCGAGCGATTTATTGCTGTCCGACCACGGTATATACATCCAGCCGATCAATTACCCGACCGTGCCTCGTGGCATGGAGCGCTTGCGCATCACACCTTCCCCTTATCATGACGACACCCTGGTCGACGCGCTGGCCGAAGCCCTGGTGGACGTCTGGGAACGTCTCGAATTGCCGCGGCGACTGCACGCAGCGGCCGCCGAGTAGCGAAACGACCGACCGGATCAATCCTGAAATGGTGGCGGCTTCAGCGGCGGCTTGACCGGTTCGGGGCGTATTTTAAGAGAGCGCGCCGTTCGCCGCGCCACGAATGGCATCGTTAGCGACACAAAGAAAATGCGCGTGAGATGGTGCGCGCCCACGTAGACCGGATCCAGGTTGAGGGCGAGCGCCAACAGCATCATGGCATCCACCGATCCGGGTGCGAAAGCGATCATGACTTCCGCGGCGCGGAGCGACAGCACGCTGATCAGGCCAGCGGCGAATACAGCGGCAATTGCAACTGCGACCGCGAACGACCCAAAAGCGGCCGTAACAAAATTCAACAACATCCGTAGCGGCGTGTTTGCGAACCGAGAGCCGGTGACGGCCCCCATGGCCACCATCGCCGTGTTCGCCGCCCACCACGGCATGACGGCGTGAATCAATCCGCTGCCATGCAGCACCGCAGAGGTCAGCATTGCGCCGAACAGCAATCCGCCCGGAAAGCGGAAGCGATAAGCAATAAACGCAACCACACTCGAAATGGCTACGAGAATTGCCAGTTCGTCGAGCGCCGCAATGTTTAGTGTGCCGGTGACTCTCGGCGGGGCGTGGCCGACGAGACCAAGTAACGACAAACCTGCCGGAAGGCCGACCGCAATCACGACCACCCGGATGCTTTGCACAATAGCAATTGCGCGCAAATCGCCGCCAAATTCGGCGCCCAATGCGAGCACTTGCGACATGCCCCCGGGTGCGGCAGCGAGATAGGCATCGACTTTGCCCCAATTGTGGATCAGTCGGAGATATCCCGCGCCGCCAATCGAGATGAGCGTCATTGCCAGCAACAGCACACCGATGCTTAGCGGATAAGTTGCCATGCCGTGCAATGTCTCAGGCGTGACCACTGCGCCAAGCGAAATGCCGATCAGCACGAAGATTGCGCGCATCAGCAGCGTCGGAATCAACATCGGCCGGCCTATCAGCGCGGCGCCGGCCACCGCCAATATCGACCCCGAAAGCCAGCCGGCGGGGACACCGGAAAGACCCAACATGGCCCCGCCGGCGGCCGCAATCGCCAAAGTTTCAGCGAGGTGGCGCAGGATAACGAGGCGACCGGTGCTGTTGGTGGGGGCCGACATTGGGCGCGATCAATGCCGCTTGTGAACGCCCGCGTCAAATGCCGGAGAACATTTAGTGGCGGCTATGTCCCCATCGTTGGCGCGAGAATTGCGTTTGGCAAAACCGGTAATGGCGGCACTCACACGCATGACAATGGTGCGCGGGTCGAATGGCTTGACCAAATAATCGAACGCACCGCTTTTCACCCGATCGCCGGTTGGCAAACGCTGCAAAGCCATATGCGCGACCATCGAATTGGGACGCCGCAAATCAATCCGCATTTTGCACAATAGTTTATGGTATGATTGGACGGCAAAACGGTACTTTGATGTGGAACAATTTCGACCACCGGTGAATGATGAAAGGCTCGGATCAGGTGCGTGCGCCGGCCCGGCCTTACCGATAGACCCCTGTAGCGTTCTGTGCTGATTTAGGTTGGAAAGTCCTTGCGAAGGTAGGGTTTACCCCGATCTGGAGAGTGCATGTTGCAAGGTTGGGTCGTTATCGCGGTTGCGCTTGCATACATCGGGCTGCTGTTCCTGGTGGCAAGCTATGGCGATCGGACTCGGGGACTCGGTCGTGAAGGACGCGCGCGGCTGTTGATCTACCCGCTGTCGCTGGCGATCTATTGCACATCGTGGACGTTCTTTGGCTCTGTCGGCTTCGCATCGCGAACGGGCTTCGACTTCCTTACGATCTATATCGGGCCGGCCCTGATGATCGGCTTGTGCGGCCCGTTGCTGATGCGAGTCGTACGGCTTGCCAAGGCGCAGAACATTACCTCTATCGCTGACTTTATCGCCGCACGCTACGGCAAGGGCCAGGCAGTCGCGGCCACCGTCGCCCTGATCGCGATCGTCGGCAGCATTCCTTACATCGCGTTGCAGCTCAAAGCGGTTTCGTCGTCGCTCGAAACCATCCTCGCACATATCTCGACGGGCGCCGACGTCACCCGTCCGCTGTTCGGCGACATTGCGCTATTCGTGGCGCTGTCGATGGCGGCTTTCGCGGTGCTTTTCGGCACCCGTCATATCGATGCGACCGAACATCAAGACGGACTGATGTTGGCGGTGGCTGCCGAATCGATCGTAAAGCTTGTTGCATTCCTGGCGGTCGGCATTTTCGTGACTTTCTGGATGTTCGATGGGCCAGTAGCGCTCTTCACAGAGGCGATGCAACGACCGTCGACGGCTGCCATCTTTAGCCGCGGACCACGTGTCGACACGTTGGTGGCAATGACCCTGCTGTCCTTCGTGGCGTTTATCTTGCTGCCGAGGCAATTCCACGTGGCCGTGGTCGAAAATAATAACGAAAGCGAGATCAAGCGCGCGGTGTGGCTATATCCGGTTTATCTTGTGCTGATAAACCTGTTCGTCGTTCCAATCGCACTCGCCGGCTTGCTGACATTTCCGACCGGCAACGTAGACAGCGATATGTTCGTGCTGGCGCTGCCACTCGAAAGCGGTTCCAGCGTGTTCACCATTATCGCATTCGTCGGCGGCCTCTCGGCGGCCACCGCCATGGTGATCGTCGAATCGGTTGCTCTATCCATAATGGTATCGAACGATTTGATTATGCCCTTCGTGCTGCAGCGGCGCGAAACGCTTATCAGTGGCCGCGAAAACATTGGTTCGTTACTGCTGACCGTGCGGCGGCTGGCAATCTTTGCCATCCTCCTACTTGCTTACATCTACTACCGCTCAGCTGGCGAAGCACAGCTAGCCTCAATCGGTCTCCTCTCGTTCGCCGCTATTGCGCAGCTGGCGCCGGCATTCTTCGGCGGATTGGTGTGGCGCCGGGCCACCGCCGCCGGGGCCATTGCCGGCATGACCGCCGGTTTTCTTGTGTGGGGCTATACCCTCCTGCTGCCAACACTGTCCGACATCGGCGTGGTCGGTGAACGGATCCTCACGGACGGACCTTGGGGCCTCGGAATTTTGCGGCCGCAACATCTGCTCGGGCTCGATCTTCCCCCACTGGTGCACGGGGTAGCCTGGAGCCTCCTCATCAATATCATTTGTTATATCGGTTTTTCCTTGCGCCGCGCGCCCTCGCCCATTGAGCGATTACAGGCCAACACCTTTGTGCCGTCGGATTTCACACCGATCGCGCCGAGCTTCCGGCTTTGGCGCTCCTCCGTGACGGTGGAAGAACTTACAACGACAGTTGCGCGCTATCTCGGTGAGGAGCGGACACGTTCCGCGTTTGAGAGCTTCGCTGGAGCACAGCGCATCAGTCTCGATCGGTTGGAAGAGGCGGATTTCCGGCTGGTAAGATATGCCGAACACATCCTCGCTTCTGCTATCGGAGGCGCCTCTTCGCGCCTCGTTCTCTCGCTACTCTTGCGGAAGCGCACCGTGTCGACCAAAGCGGCGCTGAAATTGCTCGACGATGCGAACGCTGCAATTCAATACAATCGTGAAATCCTGCAGACCGCGCTCGACCATGTGCGCCAGGGCATTGCGGTATTCGACAAAGAATTACAACTCATCTGCTGGAACCGTCAGTTCGGGGAAATTCTCGACTTGCCGCCGAGCCTGATCCGGGTCGGCGCTGGCCTGCCCGACATCCTCCGTTTCAACAGCAAGCGGAATAATGTTGACGCCGATCAGAGCGAACAATTCGTGACCGCCCAAATCGAGCGCTATGTCTCGGGTAGCGAACCGTTCCTTGAGCGTTTCGCAGAAGGCACAGTGATTGAAGTGCGCGCAAATCGCATGCCCGACGGCGGCACCGTGACAACGTTTACCGATATAACGGCCAGCGTCGAGGCAGCGGAAGCGTTGGAGCGATCGAATGAAACACTGGAACGTCGCGTACGCCAACGCACTGAGGAATTAACGCGCCTTAATGCCGCTCTTGCCCATGCAAAAGGTGAGGCTGAGGCAGCCAACATTTCCAAGACAAAGTTTCTTGCGGCGGCGAGTCACGACATCCTTCAACCGCTTAACGCCGCGCGCCTTTATGTCACGAGTTTGATTGAGCGCGGAGGAAAAGACGACCGCCGCCTGGTCGACAATATCGATGCTTCACTTGAGGCGGTGGAGGAAATTTTAGGCGCACTTCTCGATATGTCGCGTCTCGATACGGGCGCGCTCAGGCCGGAATTCGCCAACTTCCGTGTCGACGAGTTATTTCGTCAAATCGGACTCGAATTCTCTCCGTTGGCTACCTCAAGGGGGCTCAAGCTTGCGTTTGTGCCGTGCTCCCTCGTGATCCGCTCTGATCGCCGGTTGCTGCGACGGCTGATTCAAAATCTCGTCTCCAATGCCATCAAATACACGCCGCAAGGAACCGTGCTGGTGGGATGCCGGCGGCGCGGCGACGATTTGCGAATTGACGTTTACGATACCGGTGTCGGCATTCCGCAATCCAAATGGCGCGACATCTTTGTCGAATTCCATCGCCTCGACCAAGGTGCCAGGATTGCACGCGGGCTGGGCTTGGGCCTTTCGATTGTCGAACGCGTGGCGCGCGTCCTTGATTGTAAGATCGAGCTCGAATCGGAAATCGGTCGTGGGTCGCATTTTGCCGTCACCGTGCGACGATCGGACCAGGCGCCCGTCGAATTGCCAACGCGGGAGAACGCGCGCATCGACCCCAGCCAACTCGACGGCATCGTCACGCTCTGCGTCGACAATGAACCATCGGTCCTCGACGGCATGGAAACGCTGTTGCGCGGCTGGGGGTGCGAGGTAATTAAGGCGCCCGATCTTTCGTTTGCGCTGACTGCTATCTCCGAAAGCCCAACGATGCCGAATGGCTTCCTGGTCGATTACCATCTTGATCATGGGAATGGCATCGAGGCCATCGCCGAGCTGCGCCGGCGTTATGGCGATCTTCCGGCTATCCTGATTACCGCCGACCGCTCACCCACCGTGCGCGAGCAGGCTCGCGACGAGGGCATCCAGGTGCTGCACAAGCCGATCAAACCGGCAGCGTTGCGCGCGTTGTTGGCGCAATGGCGCGTGTTGCGAGTAGCGGCGGAATAACGGCGGCAACTAGCCTTCAGCGGCCATGGTTTGCGGCCATTGCCCTGCTTCGATCTTGGCCGCGGCAATCACCGCCTGCGTGCGGCTTTCGACACCGAGCTTCTGCAGGATGGCGGAGACATGCGCCTTCACTGTCGCTTCCGAAACGGTAAGCTGGTAGGCGATCTGCTTGTTCAGAAGTCCTTCCGATAACATCATCAGCACGCGGACCTGTTGCGGCGTTAATGTCACCATGCGCGCCATTAGCGCCGCAGCTTCGGCATCGGAGCCGGCCGAAAGATCAACGTCGGGTGGTGTCCAAACGCCGCCATTGAGGATGCGCGAGATCGCCGCGCGCATCGCTTCGACACCGAGTGTTTTCGGAATGAACCCAGAAGCGCCAAACTCCATGCAGCGCCGGATGGCTGCGGGGTCGTCATTAGCCGAAACCACGATGACCGGTACACCCGGATATTGCGCGCGCATATACATCAGGCCAGAGAAGCCGCGAGCTCCGGGCATTGTCAGATCGAGCAACACCAGATCGACGTCACTGCCACGTTCAAGAAATTCAACAAGTTCGTCGAACGTCCCCGCTTCCGCGATGTCTACTTGCTCTAACAATCCTTCGACAGCCTCGCGCAATGCGCCGCGAAACAGTGGGTGATCGTCAGCGATCACGAGCCGGTACTGCACGACTTCAGTCAACCGAAACAGCCTTTCGGGCAGAATGGGCGGATCCGCCGCTGCCGTACTTGATATAGCGTGGGTCCCTCGGGGACCAGTGCCGCATCATGCGCCCCCGCCGCGACAAGCATCAATAGGGCGCGGGTCAGCGGCTAAAACCCCTTTGTTTTCAGCTATATGAGTCTTGGCCGCGTCACACAGCGGCTAAAGCGCGAAGACGTCACGCACCTTCCGCGATCATTTGCGGCTGCCGACGAATTGAAAAATGACCTCTCTGCTGTGCGGACTGCGGCGGTGCTCAACGAGATAAATGCCTTGCCAAGTGCCGAGCGCCAGTTTGGAGCCGACAACCGGCACATGCAGCGACACGCCGTTGAGCATCGATTTCACATGTGCCGGCATATCATCCGGACCTTCCACATCGTGAATCCATGCGGCGTGTTCCGGAGCCAGATGATCGAGAGCTGAAATCAAATCCAATTGTACATCGGGATCGGCGTTCTCCTGGATGGTCAGTGAAGCCGACGTATGACGCAAAAAAATCAGCAGTGCGCCTTCGCCGGCACCGATTTGATGGACGAAGTTTGCGGCATTGCCAGTGATGTCGGTGAACCCGACGCCAGGGGTTTCGACGCGCAAGGTCGCGCTAGCAACCAACTGCGGAGCAACCTCGACGATGGACGACATTCGACCGGGCATGGACTGAGGTTAACGCGCGCGAAGGCCGCTTAGCCCTTGCGCATGACGTCCTTCTGCATGGTCGCGATCATTTCGACCAGACGGCGCCAGGTCTCTTCAATGAAATCGCGGGCTTTCACGAGATCTTCATGTGAGGGCAGTTTGACGATTACATCGGCACCCTTATCGGGACGCGGTGCAAGATCTGCAGGCGGTCGCGGCGGCGGCGGCTCTTTCAAGGCCGCGATTTCCTTCTTCAGCGAAGCGACTTCGCGCTTCAAGCCGACAATTTCGGTTTCCAACTCTTTTAGCGACGCCACCTGTTTCTGAACGCGCGCAATCTCGGTCTCCGACGCCGCCCGATTTTCCATCACCGACTGGCACGTCCAACCAGCGGTTTGAGTGCTGCAATAAGCAACTTGACCGCTGTCGTTATCTAACCGGAGAAAACCATTCTCGACGCGGCTAAAGCTAAATCGGTTTTGCGTTGTCGGGCGCTGGTTTTCGTCAAGCTGAGCGGGGGCTCGCTCCTGAGGCTGGTCTTGATCCTGCACCCGCGGTGACCCCGCCTTCTGACCTTCAACATCGATCACCACTTGCGCTGACAATGGCGCCGCAACGCAGGTGAGAATCCCGGCAAGGGCGAGCATCGAGATTCGCATGACGTTCTCCTTCAGACAGGCGCGGAATTTCGCAAGCCTAACATCATGTCTTCCTGCGCTGAACCTGAACGCGCAAGTTCCCTTGAGCCGTGCTGCGTCGCCCGCGACGAGAGCCCTTCGCCTCCGAAAAATCCTACGTTTATTCTCTTATATCAAATACTTATGTCGCGCGGGCGGTTCCTTGACTCAAAGAAACGCGATAAGTATGGTCCGCGCGGCTTTTAGGGCGGCGGGACACGCGAAACCTGAAATCCACGCGAGTCGAAAGCATGACCGACGGCACGCGAGGCTCAGATGATCGCAAAGAACCGCCGGACGACGAGGCTGCTCTCTCCGCGAGGCTCCAGCGTCTCGGCAACCGGCTCGCGCAGGCGAACCGACCATCCGAAAACGGCTCCGGTCCTCGTCAGGCCACCGATGCTTCGGCGATCGCCCGCGGTTTTCGGTTGTCGACCGAACTGGTCGCAGGTGTGCTTGTGGGCGCGGCGATTGGCTGGCTGCTCGATCGCTGGCTGGGAATTTCGCCGTGGGGGCTCATCGTATTTTTGTTGCTCGGCTTCGCGGCCGGCGTCCTTAACGTGATGCGAGCGGCAGGGGTCGTTCGCGACAGGCGACTGAACGACTAGTCCTCATGGCTGCCGATCCAATCCATCAATTCCGAATCGTCGATCTCTTTCCGGTCGTGAAGATCGGTCATACCGAGATCGCATTCACCAATTCCGCGCTCATGATGCTGGTAGCGGTGATCGGCCTGACGGTGTTCCTGGTGGGCGCCACGGCGCGGCGCAGCCTGGTGCCATCCCGGCTGCAATCGGCGGCCGAACTATCTTATGAGTTCGTTGCCGCAACGATCCGTAGCACCGCCGGCGCCGAAGGCATGAAGTTCTTCCCCTTCGTGTTCTCGCTGTTCATGTTTGTGCTGACGCTGAACATGTTGGGGCTAATCCCCTATTCCTTCACGGTTACAAGCCACATCATCGTCACCGCAGCGCTGGCGATCACCGTGTTCTTGACCGTATTGATCTATGGCCTGGCGCGGCACGGCTTGCACTTCTTCAATCTTTTCGTGCCGAAGGGAGTTCCGATCTACATCCTGCCGCTGATTGTGGCGATCGAGCTACTGTCCTTCATTTCACGACCGATCTCGCACAGCGTGCGTCTGTTCGCCAACATGTTGGCGGGCCACATCACACTGCAGGTATTTGCCGGCTTCATCATCTTGATGGGCACCGGCCTTGGTGCGCTCGGTTGGGCCGGCAGCCTCCTGCCCTTTTCGATGATCGTTATCCTCATGGCGCTGGAGACGTTGGTTGCCTTCCTCCAGGCTTACGTCTTCGCCATCCTCACTTGCATCTATCTCAACGATGCTATCCATCCGGGCCACTGACGGCCCAACCGGAAAAGTAGAACCAGAAGGAGCTTGGTTATGGATCCAGTTGCAGCAAAATACATCGGTGCGGGCATCGCCTGCATCGGCATGGGCGGCGCCGGCGTTGGCGTTGGCATCATTTTTGGCAACTACCTGGCGGCTGCGTTGCGCAATCCGTCGGCGGCACAAGGTCAATTCGGCAACCTGATCTTCGGGTTCGCCATTACCGAAGCGCTCGGCATTTTCTCGCTGCTGATCGCGCTCTTGCTGTTGTTCGCACTCTAAGTCACGGCGTCCGGCGCAGGATATAACGAGATGGCCGAGCCGAAGCATACGGCAAGCACCGAGCATCCGGCTGAGGGTGGGCACGGCGGATTCCCGCCGTTCCAATCGGAAACGTATGCCTCACAGCTCGTCTGGCTCGCCGTTGCTTTCGTTCTACTTTACGTATTGATGTCGAAGCTCGCACTCCCGCGCGTTGCCGCTATCATTGAGAGTCGTCAAAATAAAATCGAGGGTGACCTCGCCGAGGCCAGCAGTCTCAAGACTCAGTCTGACGAAGCGGTGGCTGCTTACGAAAAGGCGCTGGCCGATGCGCGCGCCCGTGCCCAGTCCATCGCCAATGAGACCCGGGACAAACAGGCCGCCGAAGCCGAAACCCGCAGGAAGGCGCTCGAGGACGAGCTCAATCACAAACTCATAGCGGCGGAGAAAACCATCGCGGCCACGAAGCAAGCCGCCATGTCGAGCGTTCGCGGCATCGCCGAGGACGCCACCCGCGCCATCGTCGAGAGACTGACAGGCTCCGCGCCGGGCGAGAAGGCTGTCGCCGACGCTGTCGCCGCGTCGCTCAAGAGTTGATGGAGAACGCCGGTGCTGGACGATGCTGAATTTTGGGTAGCGCTGGCCTTCATCGTATTCCTGGGCCTCCTCGGCTATCTCGGCGTGCACCGCATCGTGGCGAAATCGCTCGACGACCGTGCCGCCCGCATCAAGGCTGAACTCGACGAAGCGCGCAAAATTAAAGATGAGGCCGTCCAGCTCTTGGCGGAATATCAGCGCAAGCGGCATGCGGCGGAAGACGAGGCTCAGAACATTATTGCCGGCGCTAAGGCTGAAGCAGAGCGCCTCGCTGCCGAGGCCAAGGTCCGGATCGAGGATTTTGTCGCCCGTCGTACCAAGATGGCCGAGACCAAGATCGCTCAAGCCGAAGCGCAGGCAGCTGCCGACGTCCGCAGCGCCGCCGCCGAAGCGGCCATCGCCGCCGCCGAGAAGATCCTCAGCGCCGAAACCAAGGGCAAATTGGCGGGTGAGCTTATTGCCAAAGGCATCGACGAAGTCCGCAAGAAGCTGAATTAACGCCCGGATTGCCCGTTTTCATCCGTCGCGCCCCCGGCGGCATGCCAGAAAGCGGGTGGCGCGGGCGGATAGCGAGGTTTTCCCCGCTATTCGATTTGACGATGTGCAAAACTGCCGGCCAATGACCGGCGCACATTGCGTGTTCCCGTCCCGCCCCTATTCTCCCGGTTGCTGATTCGCCTGCACAGTGCGTGGGACGGTCGGAATTGCCGGCCGAGCATCGGGGGACCCTTGGTCATCTTCGATTGCAACGGCGTCCTGGTTGACAGCGAGCCGTTGGCGACAGCCATTGTATCGCAAGAGTTTTGCCGTGCCGGTTTTCTCGTTACGCCGGACGTTATCGCGCGCTATTTCACCGGTCGTCGTCCAACCGACATGTTCGCCGAAGTGGAACGTGCCGCCGGCCGCAAGCTTCCGCCTAATTTCGCTGGCGCAGTTGCAAGTGTGATCGTGCGTCGTTTCCGCGGTGAACTGCGCGCGACCCCTCACGCCGAATACGCCTTGTCCTGGTTGCGAGGACCAAAATGCGTCGCGTCGTCTTCATCGTATGTGCGCATTCGTGTCAGCCTCGAAAGCACCGGCCTGATCCGCTTTTTCGAGCCCAACTTGTTTTCGGCGAGCGACGTGCGTAACGGCAAGCCGGCGCCCGACTTATTCCTGCACGTCGCCGGCAGCCTGCAGGTGAAGCCTAGCGAATGCCTGGTCGTCGAAGATTCGCCGGTCGGAGTTGCAGCCGGTGTCGCCGCCGGCATGACTGTGATCGGTTTTGTTGGAGGCAGTCATGCGGGCAGCCAGCTTGGCACTCAGCTCCGCTCTGCCGGCGCGCGTGCCGTGATTTCGGACTTGCGCGCGCTCAAGAGCACCATCATCGACTTGCGCGGCTGGTAGCCCTCTCAGCTTTGACTTGGTTTTACGGTTTTCGGCTTCGGCTTTGGTTTGCCCGCCGGTTTTTTCTTTTCCTGCGGCGCCCCCGTTGGATCGAAGCCCACATAGATCACATATGCATCGATATCACCGGCCGGCTGCGGCATCGGAAATGCGATGTCGGAATCAACATGAGTAAAGGATACACGATCCACCGCGTTCACCACGGTGATCTGGACGCGCGCGAATTTCGATACGATCGTTTTCGAGGGGACGCCTTCGTGGACAACCGCGATGCGTAGCGGCAGGTCGAGCGTGCCGGGGCCGCCGGCCGGGCCGGTGATGACCCGACCCTCAATGCCGACTTTCATTGTCATGACACCGGCATTCACCTGGCATTCGCGCGCTGTACGCAGGATCGTGCCCTGATAACGCAGATCCATTGCGGCCGGATCGCCCTCGCCCGGTTTGCTGCCGATCATCAAAGTCGCCGCACCTGAGCGCACTTCGATGCCAGGACATTCGACATCGGTGACGGCCCCACCGCCGGTGTTGGTGTCGCCAGTCGTCGCCTTCGACGATGTGCTGAACAGATCCAGAGCCGAAGTGCTGAATAAATTGGTCGAGCCGCAGCCAGCCAGGAGCAGCGCCAGGCCCGCCAATATTATGCCGACACACGCTCGCGCAGCCCGCCCGCTACTCTGACCAACCATTTTTATTCCTGCGTTCACCGCCGTTCCTGGCGGCAACCCTTTATAACAAGCCAAGCATGGCGGCCCCAAGGCGCCTGTTCAGCTGATGTCGTCCTTGAGCCGCGCAAACAGCAGATGGTCCTGCCAGATTCCGTTGATGCATAGATAGCCGCGAGCGTAGCCCTCGCGCGTGAAGCCGGTTTT
>WNFM01347714.1_pt3 | contig 14923 bp, 9 predicted proteins | sample 5400271 | NCBI WGS metagenome assembly WNFM01 (sample SAMN13153352, study PRJNA577476) | soil metagenome | isolation source: 60 cm saprolite on Douglas fir-dominated hillslope | place: USA:California | collected 2013-09-17 | reverse complement strand
ACATTTTACTCTTGACGCTCTGATTGACGGTCTCTGTTATACTTAGAGCGGCTAGTAGGAATGCGCCAACCAGCACAAATTCATAGTACACGCAATCCTTTTGTACAGATGTGCTTCACTATATCATAAAACGAGCAAGGGAACACATCAAGTAGTAGAAACAGGAGGCATGTATGAGCGACAAGATTCCCTTAGAGCGTGTAGATACATATCGTTGGCGTATACCCAGGCGCTATAATTCTGAAATGCTTGTGCCTGGTATGGTCTATGCCGACAATGAACTCATAGAGCAGATTAGTGGAGATAATTCGTTACAGCAGGTAGCAAACGTAGCGACCTTGCCGGGTATCGTCGGTTATTCTCTGGCAATGCCGGATATTCACTGGGGCTATGGCTTTCCTGTGGGCGGGGTAGCTGCAACTGATGCTGAGGAAGGTGTCATCTCCCCCGGGGGTATTGGCTTTGATATCAACTGTGGAGTACGCCTGCTTGCTACTGACTTAATGCAAGATCAAGTCAAGGGCAAGGTTGACAGGCTTGCTGATGAGCTCTTCTCTCATCTGCCTTCTGGTGTGGGCACTGATGGTATGCGTAAGCTCACGCAAAGCGAGATGCGCGCGGTCATGCTACGTGGAGCGGCCTGGGCAGTTGAAGAAGGCTATGGTTTTCCCGAAGACCTGGAAGTCACCGAAGAGAATGGTTGCCTGGCTGGCGCCAATCCCGATGCTGTAAGCCAGAAGGCCATTCAGCGCGGCATTTCTCAACTGGGTAGCCTGGGGTCTGGAAATCATTTCTGCGAGATACAAGTTGTAGATCATATCTACGATAAGGAAGCTGCAAATGCTTTAGGAATCGGGCAGAAAGGGCAGGTGGTAGCAACCATACATTGCGGTTCAAGGGGATTCGGACATCAAGTGGCGGAAGACTTTATCAAGCTAGCAGAGTCAAAGCAGAAAGACTACGGCTTCAGGCTTGTTGACCGCCAATTGGCGTGCTTACCTTTGAAGTCAGCGGACGGCCAGGCGTACCTTGCAGCAATGGCCTGCGGCGCCAACTTTGCCTGGGCGAACCGCCAGTTGCTGATGCACGGGGTGCGGCAAGCCTTTGCTACTGTCTTCGGGCGTAAGGCACGTGCCAAGGATTTGCCACTGGTCTACGACGTGTGCCACAACATCGCCAAGATGGAAGAATACGAAACCGATGAGCAGATGCGGCGTGTCTGCGTTCATCGCAAAGGAGCGACGCGTGCGTTTCCTGCGGGTCACCCCGCGGTGCCGGAGAAATATCGCGCCGTAGGCCAGCCTGTCCTCATCCCTGGGGACATGGGCCGCTACTCGTTTGTCCTGGTCGGGGCACCAGGTTCGATGGAGCAGAGTTTCGGTACAACCTGTCATGGAGCAGGCCGTCGCCTGAGTCGTACCGCCGCCAAGAAGTCAATTAGTAGTAAGGAGCTCCTCGCACAACTAGATGCACGCGGGATTACCGTCCGTGTGCATAGCAAGAATCTATTGTCTGAAGAAGCACCGCAGGCCTACAAAGATGCCCAGCAAGTCGTCAATGTCGTACACAATGCCGGGCTGGCAAAGCTCGTTGCAAGGCTCAGGCCGATCATTGTTATTAAGGGGTAGCTACAAGGTTCCTCACTGGTGGGCTTAAATGTCGAAGATGATGCGGGCCTTATACCCCACATCAGTTCGATCCACAGCAGCCTCATGCCAGGTCACAGCTTTAATAGCGCTACTCAGGTCGTGGTGCTTTGCATCGTAGGGTTCACCGGAGGCGCGGCCTTTCAGGTCAGTCTCAGTGAGACTCTCTATTTCAAATTGGCGGAAGATGAGGTATTCGGAGTCAAACAGGAAAATCAGTTCATTCAGCCAGGCAATCAGCAGCGAGACAACATCGTGACCTTCCACAACGATCTCCCGGCTGACCTGCACATCTATCTGTTCGGGAGACACCATCAGGCTTTCCATGCCCTGGGCAGCGTGAATGAACAGTTCAGGCAGTGTACTGCCGTAAGCGTGCAGGCCGACATCGGCGGTATGCTCGAATACCTCATAGGGCTTTTGCGACATCATTTCGCATCTCGCAATACAGCCCCGACGAACCTTACAAGGTTATTAGATGTGACTGGCAGGGCCGTATCCTTCCTTATACTATGTACACTCCCCCATTCCTACGTGGTTCGTGTGTGTGCCCAGAACTCCAGCAGATCACTTTTCGTTACAATCCCCTCTAAGCTATCTCTATTCATCACAGCCACTGCAGACTGCCCGGAGCTAAAGAGCGTGTATGCCTCCTGCGCAAGAGCATCGGCCTGCAATTGCGGGAAAGGTGGACCCTGAAAATCGCGTACAGACATTGACGACAGGGGCTCACCGCTGGCGAGATGGCGCAGCAGCAGATTTTCCGTCAGACTTCCGACCATTTGTCCATTTTCCATTACAGGGGTCTGGCTGATACCATAACGGCGCAATAATTCAACAGCATCGGCAAACGAATCGGTTGGCGCGACACTGACCACGAGCGGCATCGTACGCGAATGCGTGCGGCGATAGGTCAGTACATCATGCAAAGTAGGTTCGTCTGTCTCTGCCTGTACCAGCATGTTGTTCTCACGCATCCAGGTATCATTGAATTGCTTGCTCAGGTAACCGCGCCCGGTATCGGGAAACAGCACAACTACAACGTCGTTGGGTGTCAGGCGGCGTGCATAAAGAAGAGCGGCCGCCAGGGCGGTACCAGATGAGCCACCCACCAGCACCCCTTCCTCACGCGCGAGCCGGCGTGCCCAATAGAACGAGGTACGGTCATCGATACGAATAACCTCATCCACAAACGACGGATCGTAGTTTTGTGGGAGCACTTCCATGCCGATGCCCTCAATCTTGTAAGGTCCTGGTATATCACCGGAATAAACCGATCCGGGAGGATCAGCGCCAATCACCTTCACATTTGGATTCCGCTCTTTAAGATAGCAGGCAGTACCCGAAATCGTGCCACCTGTGCCGATACCCGCTACCAATGCGCTGATCCGACCGGCGGTATCGCGCCAGATTTCAGGGCCGGTCGTGGCATAGTGCGTGGCCGGGTTCGCGGGGTTGGAATACTGGTCGGGACAACAGGCTCCTGGAATCTCATTTGCAAGTCGATGAGCCACGTTTTTATAGTGTTCAGGTGAATCATGAGAGACGCTGCTGGGGCAGATGACCACTTCCGCGCCATAGGCACGCAAGAGACTGCGCTTCTCTTCACTCACCTTATCGGTCATGACAAAGATACAATGATAGCCTTTAATAGCCGCGGCAATGGCAAGCCCATGCCCCGTGTTGCCGCTGGTTGGTTCAACAATGGTACCGCCAGGACGTAGCAAACCTTGCTTCTCACAATACTCAATCATAGCCGGCCCGATACGGTCCTTGACGCTGCCTCCAGGATTGAAAAATTCCATTTTCGCCAGGATCAGGGGCGGTACATCACCTGCGACTCGCTTGAGATGTATGAGCGGGGTATCCCCTATTAGATCCAGCATCGAGTTATAATAGCGCATATCTCTCCAAGGAGCTTCTGTCGTCTTCTCCATTTCACAACTCCCCTCATATCTTGCACGTAGTGCCGGCCACTCTGCCGTCGCACTCTTCGACGGCATCAGTATAACACATAGACTATACTCTGGCCTCTAGAGGTTCACCAGGACAATCTTAATACTATCAACGGATACCGGGAGATGGTCCGTTCCAAAGGGGAGTTGAATCTGTACGCCTGCTATACCGGGCTGAGATGTGAGATAGGCCTTTGCTAAGGTAGGTGTCGCTCCTTTAATAGATTGGAGCCACGAATTAATCTGCTGCGAGGATAGCTTATATATCCAGAGTCCATGCACTGACACGCTGAGATAAATCAGACCGTGGCTCCCCGATTGCACGATAACAGGTGTACTGACAGCCGGTGAACCTTTCAATTGATAGTTACTATCCAGCAGTATTATAGCCTGTTTACTCAGCAATTGTTTCGCGAGTTGACGTGCCATTGCCCTGTTATAGACTAGCACCGAGGCTGATACGCTCACTTGCACCCGCACCTGGTTCTCCTGCGCGCCGACCAGGCTATCTGATACAACTTTAGTAACATAAGTTGGTTGTGCATCCTGTACTTCGTTGGCTGCAAACTGTTTCTGAAGTTGCTGCAACGCACGCTGCTGGAGTTGCGTATGCAGCTCATTGCTCACCCCATCCAGGTCAGCCTGTGTTACGACATGCACAACACGCGGGTCCACACCGCCTGCGAAGGGATCAGGATTGCTGACGACCACCTGATCGTTACAACAGGTTGTATCGAGAGTATTCGCGGGGATATTTCCCGAAACACCAGGGAAGACAGCCACGGCGGGTCCTGTAACCGTACCATCCTGCCGGTTTTTGTGCGGCGGCACCTCTACTGGCTGTGTGAGTTTGACCTGTACACCTGTAGTTGTTGTGAAAATGATCCCTGCCGCCACCGAGAAGGTCGATGGGCTGCTATTATCAAAGCGAACAGACCCCCCTGCCTGTGCCCCGGGTGTCGATTTGCTACCGGTGGTTGCTACAGTGCGACTATCCATAGCAGTACTCGAGATAGTGCGGTCAGGGATGACCCGGGTTTCAAGATTCGGTTGTCTGACCTGTGGAGAAGCAGTTAATAGAAAAGTATCCCGGAGTGTTTTGCTTTGCACTGTGACAGAGATGCTGGCAACCGACGAAGTGCTAAATAACGGAAATCCCGTGGGAAAGAAGCTGAAGCCAAACACTCGTGGCATAATCAACATCAACAAAAGGATGAGTGGGATCAAGGTTGCAGCCACCGCCGACAGTGTAAAACGCCTGCGGTTTCGATTTAGAGAACTCCTAACCGGCTGCCTCGCATGTGCTGGCATACGAGCAGCAATACGACGACGTTTCACCGGCATTACAGGGGCAGGGTCTGCCGGTTCCGGCTCTGTTAAAGGCACCGATACGCGTTGGCCAGGCGATGGTGTAACTATCAATTCATCCATCTCGAGGAGATCATAATCACCATCGACCGCTGACACAGGCCCATCGATAGCAGCCAGAAATGCCTGGCGCATCTCGGCTACGTTGGCAAAGCGCCCCTCTGCACGTTTTGACATAGCCTTGCACACTACCTCTCCCAGCTCGGCAGGGATAGAAGCATCGTGATCACAGGGAGATGGAACCGGCGCGTCAAGATGCATCTTGACGACTTTCACGTCATCAGGGTCATCATAGGGGAGTTCGCCAACCAGCATCTGGTAGAGCAATACGCCCAGGGCGTAGATGTCGGTCGCGGTAGTAACGATACCTCGTGCCTGCTCAGGAGCCATGTAGTGTGGCGTTCCTGGTATCTGATCCAGGGGAATGGGTTTTCCTACCTTTTCTGCGTCAGATTGCTCCGAGTAGCGCACCAGCCCAAAATCAGCCAGGTAGACATAAGGTGGCCCACTGCGACGAGCCTCTAGCAACACGTTGGAGGATTTGATATCGCGGTGAATCAGCCCTTCATCGTGCGCATATTCTACCGCATCCAACAGTTGCAGGAAAATAGCAGCGACATCGTTCAGGTCGGGCAGACCACGCCGCAGGTAGCCGGTGAGTGTCCCTCCCTCGATAAAAGGCATTACCAGGTACAAAATCCCCTGCTCATCCCCAAACTCGATCAGCTGCAGGACATGAGGGTGGTGCAACTGTGCAACTGTGCGCGCTTCTCGCGCAAAGCGACGACGCATCTCGCGATCATTAACATAGTTACCTAGAATAACCTTGATCGCCACGCGCCGACCAAACGCAGTGCGCTGCCTTCCCTCGTAGACAGCCCCCATGCCTCCTACACGCATGCGCCGTACGACATCATAGTTTCCGAGTTGCGTACCCTCGAGAGTCAGCATCGCCAGCGTCTCTCCTTGCCTATCATCCTCCCAACCCCTGAGTGGGAGTAATGGGAGAAGCTGTAGGGGCGGACCCTGCGGTAGGTACCACCGGAGGCTCATGACTACTCGGTGTGGTCGCCGGGCTGCCAATTACCCCTGGTACACTTGCTAGTTTGATAGTAATATCTGCGGCATCCGGTAATGTATTGCCGCTGGAGATCTGGATGTTGACACTTTTCACCCCGGGTTGCTGCAAGAGGTAGTTCATGGCAGCCTGCTCGCTCTCGCGGGCGATCGTATTCTTAAACCCCTGCAGCACGGTTTTGCTAAACTGGTAGACCCATAGACCCTGCGCGCTTACGTTCAGGGATACAGTTCCCTTTGTATCAATTACAGTGGCTTGCGTCACCCCGGCCGCGATATCCTTATCAAGTGGGGGCGCGTAATTTGTCCCTAATTTTTTACTTACATCTGCCTTGAGCAGGCTCTTCGCCATTGAGAGCGCCCCATCATGATCGTAGACCTCTTCTGTGCAGACGACGGTCCCACCGGCGGACACACTACTTGCATGATCTCCGGCATTGTGATTGACAGTAATGTCAGATAGTGCTCTATTGAGACATTGCAAAGTGTTAGGCACAACCTGTTCATTCGCATGCACCTGTTGCTGCAAGTCTGACAGTGCCTTCGGCCTGAGCGAAGCCACAAGCCGATTTGTCGCGGCATTGATGTCGGCTTGTACAACGACAGCGTGTGCCTGTGGATCTTGCCCGCCACCGAAAGATCCATTTTTCACAATAATGCCAGCAGTACAGCAATTTCTATTAATATCAAGCGCCCCGATATTTCCACCCGCTCCAACATTGACAGCAAAGCCAGTCACGGTAATCTCAGAAGGAGGAACAGCCGGAACCGTAATCGGTCCATTGAATGTAATCGGTACCCCGGAAGCGCCTCTAAGAATAACGCTAGAGAGAGTTTTCGCAGAGGAAGTGGTATTGAGGAATGTCAAAGCTCCTGCCGCTCGGATACCCGGAATACTGCCACTAGCCTGTACTATACTTGGTTGGGTGGAGGCTATTGAAGCTTTAAGTATACGGGCCTGAACCTGGCGAACTTTAGCATTAGGGCGACCCGTCACGGCCTCGATCACATATGTATTTTTCTTGTCACTACTAACTGGCGTAATCGTTACCGTGGCCGTAGTCGTCGCACCAGGTAGTATATGGGTAATGCCACCTAATCCACCGGGGGTTGCAATGGCGATACCGGCGATCAGTGACAACATAAGCAAGACCAACAAAATAGCAATCAATTGGCGCGTTCGCCTGGGAGAACGACCTGAACCACCACTTCCCCCGCCGGGACCACCAGGACCACCAGGGCTGCTTCCGCCAGGGGGTGGGCCACTACTTCCACTGGAAGTACGACTGGCCAGCGCAGCCCCTGCTCCCGCAGCAGCGGCACCAGCGACTACGGCAGCCTTCTTTCCAGTATTTCTACGCCGGACAGGCGGGGCAGCAGTTGGCACATCCGGCTTTGCTGCTGCAACTGGCGCTACAAACGGCACAGGCTTTGAGGGCGCGGCGGCCAATTTACCAGCCGTCTTAGGGCGCGCCGCAGGCGCGGGAAAGAATATAATGCCTGGATCCTCTTTGTTCTCCGTGTCATTAGAGCTAGCAGGTTTGGATTCTTCGTCTGCCTGTAGTGTTGCGCTGCTTGAGGATGTACTCTCGTTTTTTGGCGATCCCGTCTCAAGTGGAGGTGTTGCGTACTGATCCTCAGCGCTGTTTTCAAGCGTGGGACTATCGTCGCGATCACCGGCCAATGCACCGGGACCAGGGCCTGCAGCCGCACCTGCCATGCCTGCAAGGGCCGCGCTTGGTCCAGCACGCGCATCACTATCCTCTGTTACATCACCCTCTTCACCATGCCTGGGACCAAGAGGTGCCTGTTGGGGGTCCGCTATAGATTCATTCACAGGAGGGGGTGAGATCGGTTCTTGCTCTATGCGACCATCTGAAGGAGAGGGGCTTGCATGCGCATCAGCAGATTTTGACTTGCGCCCAAAGCGTTTGCTTTTAGCAGCAGTTTCATTGGTCTTAGCCTCCACTTTGAGCGATTGTACGAAACTCTCCAGCGTCGGGTACACGGTAAAACGCCGCTGGCGCGCAAATTCAGCCGGGCCAGGACCGCCGGGTGCTATAAAGACAATTTGGGACTTGAGGCCACGCCGCACTTTCTTCAGGCCGTCAAAATCTACCGGCCGCTGAAAGGCTGTGTTATTTTCCGGCAATACCACAGCCACTTCTTTTCGACCGAGCTTATCCTGTGTCAAAATAGCAGTTAAAACGCTCTGCCTGTTATCATCGGGATCCACATATATTAGACCGATACTTGAACTGCCTGGGACATTGGGGCCTAGCAGCTCTGCGCCGTCTACCTGTTTCATCGTAAAATCCCTCTTTATCCCTAGATTTGGCATATTTAGGCTCTGTAGACATTTTACACTAATTGAAAGAAATCGCAAGGGGAGAGAGCTGCCTGCCCTATGAATCCAGGAACGGGAAATCCAGAATTTTATCAGACTGCGCCGTAAAACCCTGTGGCTTTAGCCCTATAGATAGAAGGCGCGTTCCTTTTTGGGGTCGGGGAGCAGGGAAATGTCTGGAACACATGCTCTTGACAGTAGATAGCCGAATGCTGTAGACTGAATCTCATGAGCGCGGCATACAAGAGCAACCGGAACGTGTTCTCTACCTGCCACTCTCATGTGGTCTGCTGTCCCACATAGCGGCGCAAAGTGCTCATCGAGGGCATCGCAGAACGATTGAAGCACATCATTGCTGAGGTGTGCCAGGAACATCAAGCAGAGATCGTGCAGTTGGACGTCACGCCCGATCAGGTGCATTTGCTTGTGGAGTGCGATCCACAGTTTGGCATTCATCGGTTAGTGCGTTCGCTCGAAGGTCGCTCATCACGGTTCTTACGGCAGGAGTTTCCCGTATTGAAGCGCAAGCTCCCGACGCTGTGGACGAACAGTTACTTCGTGTCAACGGTTGGGGGAGCACCGCTCTCGGTCATTCAACAGTATATCGAGAACCAGAAGCATGTCTAAGCTGAAAGCTTACAAGTACCGCTTGTACCCGAATAAGCAGCAGGCAGAAAAGCTGCAATGGACGCTGGACCGGGCCAGGCAACTCTACAATGCTGCGCTCCAGGAACGACGTGAGAGCTACGAGATGGCGGTCAAGCGGCACCCGAACTACTATGATGAGGTGACTCGCACATACCTCACCACCCAACACGCCCTCCATTACAATCAGCAAGCTACACAGCTTCCAGAGATCAAAGAGATCCGGCCAGAGTACAACGAGATCCACTCCCAGGTCTTGCAGGATGTTCTGCGGCGCGTGGATAAGGCATACAAGGCATTCTTTCGGCGCATCAAGAAGGGACAAACCCCCGGCTATCCCAGGTTTCATGGGTACGGGCGCTATGAATCTTTTACGTTCCCACAGTCGGGCTTTTCTTTGACTGGGGATAACCGGGTCTGCCTCTCGAAAATCGGTACCATCAAGGTAAAAATGCCCAAAGGGAAGAAAGCAAATCCGCTGGTAGGTGAGATAAAAACCTGTACGATCAAACGCGAAACCAATCACTGGTATGTCATTTTCACCTGTGAGGTGAAGCAAGAGGTCGTCTATCATCCGTCAGAAGAAGCCGTGGGCATTGACCTGGGACTCCTGCACTTTGCCACGCTTTCAGATAGCAGCACCATCGAGAACCCGCGCCATTTGCGCCGGGCCGAACAAAAGCTCAAGAAGCTGCAAGAGGCTCTCGCTCGCAAAAAGCGCGGATCAAAGCGACGGAGAAAGGCCGCGCAACGAGTCGGCAAGGCTCACCGGCATATTCGCAACCAGAGGAAGGATTTTCACCACAAGCAAGCTCGCAAGCTGGTCACAATGTACCAGGTCATTGTGTTTGAAAAGCTTCAGCCCGCCAACATGAGCAAGCGACCAAAGCCGAAACAGGATGAGGTAACCGGGCACTATCTGCCCAATGGAGCCAGTGCCAAAGCTGGCCTGAATACATCCATTTTAGACGCTGGTTGGGGGCAATTCCAACAGATATGCAAGAACAAGGCAGAGTGCGCCGGTTCATACATCCTGTTTGTTTCTCCCAAGTACACCAGCCAGATCTGTAGTGGCTGTGGCGCGATTATCCAGAAGGAATTAGAGGAGCGTTGGCATGAGTGCTCCTGTGGCTGCTCTCTGGACCGTGACCACAACGCCGCGAAAAACATCCTTCGGCTTGGACTGCAAGCCATCGAAACAGAATCCCGCGCTCGGACGGAGCGCTCAGAGGACGCGCCTCTGAGAAGCCGCAGGCTTTAGCCGTGGGGAGTCGTCACTCTACCTTGGGCCGGCCTTGCGCACTTCATCGCTGGGCAACTCAAACTGCGTAAAATTCTTTTTGAAGCGATTAGCAAGGTCAGCTGCCGTCCGATCGTAGGCTTCTTTGTCTGACCATGTATTTCTCGGAATGAGCAAGTCGCTCGGCACGTCGGGGCAGGACGTGGGTGCATGCAGCCCGAAGATGGGATCGGTATACATCTCGACATTGTCGAGTGTCCCACTGATTGCCGCCCTTACCATTGCTCGCGTATAGTTGATGTTGATACGCTTGCCAATGCCGTGTGGGCCACCAGTCCAGCCGGTGTTGAAGAGATAGCAGCGCACATTGTGCTTCTCTATGCGCTCGCGCAGCAGGTCGGCATACTCAACGGGGCGTAGTGGCAAGAAAGGAGCGCCGAAACAAGAACTGAACGTTGCCTCTGGCGTGGTTACACCCCTCTCTGTGCCCGCTAGCTTACTTGTATAGCCGGACAGGAAATAATACATCGCCTGTTCCGTGGTAAGCTTCGAGATAGGCGGCAAGACACCAAATGAGTCTGCCGAAAGGAAAATCACCGCTTCTGGATGGCCCCCGGTACCTGATTCGATCACATTGTCGATGAAGTCAACGGGATAGGCTGCGCGGGTGTTCTCTGTTATTGAATCATCGCTGTAATCTGGCTCGCGCGTCTTTGGATTCAGCACAACATTTTCATAGACCGCGCCGAAGCGCATGGCATTCCAGATTTGCGGCTCGTACTCCTTCGACAGGTTTATGCACTTCGCGTAACAGCCGCCTTCGAAGTTGAAGATCCCATTATCACTCCAACCATGCTCATCATCGCCAATCAAGCGGCGGCTCGGATCAGCAGAAAGACTGGTCTTACCGGTACCGGAAAGGCCAAAAAAGAGCGCTACATCACCACCAGGCCCTACATTGGCTGAGCAGTGCATGGGCAGCACACCTTCAGCAGGCAGCACAAAGTTGAGAGCGGTAAAAATACACTTCTTCATCTCACCAGCATACTGTGTGCCGGCGATCAAGATAAGACGCTCTTCAAAGTCGATGATAATAGCCGTCTCAGAGCGTGTTCCAAGCGTGCGTGGATCAGTATGAAAATTCGGTACACAGAGGACGGTAAAACCAGGACGCGCACTGGTCAAATCGCTTTCGTTAGCACGCAAGAAGAGTTGCCGGGCAAAAAGACTATGCCAGGCCAGTTCAGTAACTACCTGGATGGGCATACGATAAGCAGGATCGGCACCGGCAGCCGCATCCAGCACATAGACATCACGCCCTTGCAAATAGGCAGCCAGACTGCGTCGTATGTCCTCGAAGGCTTCGGGAGACATCGGGTGATTGATCTCGCCCCACCAGATCTTCGCTGCGTATTCTGCGTTTGAGACGATAAACTTATCCTTGGGTGAACGCCCTGTATAGGTACCTGTATAGGCAGCAAACGCACCATTTGCAGCCAGCAATCCCTCTTTGCGAGCCAGAGCATGTTCGGCAAGCACCGCTGGTGCAAGGTTCCAGTTAATAGTGCCTAAGTTCACCAGGCCATAATCTTCCAGGGCTTTTCTACTCATCAACATCGTCATGTTTTATTTCTCCTCCCGTGGGCACGTTGGTAACAGCTATGTTCACATTTGTACAAGCACTCGAAGTACAAGGCAACGCGCTCGATGTCCCTGTCACACGTTAGTCTATCAGAAGTTATCCAGCTAGTGCAAGCCGGAGCGACTCTGTCTTTTAAACTGTAAGATCTTGCCCAGAAGCACAGAGAAGATACCAAAGGCCTCTTGCACAAAGTCTTTTGTTATAGGTATTACAAAAAAGTTGAATATGTGATAGCTGGGATATTTGGAGTGAGATAAGAGAGACTATCCATTCAAAAAGACGTAAATATTAAGACTTATTGAGCTTACGCACGTATGACACAAACTTGTCGCCACGGTCAAATTCATTCAGAAACATGCCGAAACTGGTAAAGCCAGGCGAGAAAAGCAATACATCACCAGGGCGTGTGCAAGATATCGCGGCATCCATAGCAGCAGTAAAATCGTCAAACACGCCACGCACCGGGTTAGTGACCCCGAGTTTCTGTGCCGCGTCCCGCAAGGCTGGCAGCAGTTCGTCTGTGCCAGTCCCTTTCAGTAAGATCACGTCACGACAACGCCGCACCATCTCCTCTGGCCAGTCCTCCAATGGAAGAAACTTGGTATTGCCTCCGGCTACCAGCACAATCGGCTCGTCAAATGCCGCCAGGGCAACACGACCCGCCACGGGAGTGGTACTCGTCGTATCGTTGATATAGCGAACACCTTTGACTACAGCGATCTCTTGCAAGCGATGAGCCACGCCGTGAAAATTCCGTACCGTGGACGCGATGACCTCATCGGCAACACCAAGCAGTCTTGCGGTGGTTGTCGCCAGCAAAATATTTTCAAGGTTGTGTCTTCCATACAAAGAGGTCTCGGTAAAGCTGAAAGGCATAAGTGTTGTAGCGCCGCGAGGGAAACTTCCCCCAAGCTCTAAACTTGTATACCATGTCTCCCCCACCGCTTGCTCACCCAGGTGGCGCGTCCAGGGGTTGTCGTAGTTGAATATTGCCATGTCGCTCGCATGCTGATAACGGAAGATATTGGCCTTGGCCTCGGCATACTCTTCCATGCTCTGATAGGTATCAAGATGGTCGGGATAGATATTTGTCATCACCGCAACCGGCGGACTTAACTTGTGGGTTGCCAATCCTTCGAGTTGCCAGCTTGATAATTCCAGTACGACCAGCGTTTGAGGGGTAATCACAGGAAGTAGAGAAAGAGTTTCAACGCCAGAAACATTACCTCCTATCACCGTAGGAGCGCCGCTGGCATGTAACATCTCGTAAATCAGCATAGTCGTCGTCGTTTTGCCACGCGTACCGGTAATACCAATGATCTGTCCCTGGCAGGCTTGAAAGAAGAGCGCTATCTCCTGTTCGATACGCGCTCCATTTTCACTGGCAAGGCGCAGGTAGGGCGAAGTCCGGCTCACACCGGGAACGCGAATGACGATTTCGGCCCAGAGAAAATCTTCTTCACGATGCTCGCCCAGCACATATTCGATCGGCAAACCTGCAAGTGATGCTATACTCGGTCCAAGTACCTCTGCTGATCTTAAATCGGTCACACGCACGATAGCCCCTTGTTGGGCAGCATACCTGGTCGAGGCGATGCCCGACCCATGCAACCCCAATCCCATAATCAATACACGCTTACCACGCAGGTCCATCTTCATAACTTCCTGGCTAAACAATTTTCACAAAGTACGCCGTTTATGATAGCAGAATGGTGATCGAGATACAAATGCAGAACCCATGGGAGCTTCCTCTCGGAAAAAAAGATGCTAACCTACGAAATTCGAGAAATTTACGCTCGCATAAAGCTAAAAAGCGCTATAATATACTCATAAGTCATTCAGATTCGTATTCCTTGATCGATACTTACATGCGAGATGCTTCATAAGCTCGCACCGGGTCGCTAGAAACTGCAATCATATGGGGCCAGCACATCCCACGCTACTTGAACACATTCTGGGACGCATACCAGTTGGAGTTGCAGTCCTCGACTGCACCGGCTTGCGCTTTCTCTATGCGAATTCGTATTTTTTGTCGTTACTCGATCAACCGTGGCGTTCTCAAGGCGTGATAGGTCATACGTTGGATGAAGTGGCGCCGCAAGAAATACGCAATGCAGCGAAGCCAGTATTGCTACAGGTATGCTCTACCGGCCAAAGTCAGACCTTCTCCGAACTCCCTTTTGAAGGCTTCCTCGAAACGCGAGGTCGCACATATTGGCATGTGTCTATTGAAGTCTCCACAAATCTCATACCTCGCGGGCAATACCAGGAACAAGCCGGTGTGGAAACGCATAATTCAGAACCCACACTACTGCTGACTATTGAGGATGTCACCGACAAGGTACGCTCGCGCTTGCACCTGGATGCCATTCACTACATCTCTTCAGCTATCGTGGGGCGGTTTGCACTATCCCAGGTACTCGATCGCATTCTTGAGGCTGTTCAAGAGCTGGTAGGCTCCACGCGCTGTGCCATACTGTTGATTGATTACTCGCTTGCCGGGGATAAGCCGCGCACCACCGGTTTGGAGGAACAAGACCAGCTCGGAACAGATCGTTCGAACGGGAATGCAGCCACAGTCACTGTAGCGGTACAGAAGGGCTTGCATCTTAGTTCACAGGATTGGCACCCCCAGGTTAGTGAACAGTTATTGTTGGGCCGGGTTATACGCGACCGCCGCTCCCTGATTATTCCAGATACAAACGACTGGCCTGATATCCAGTTCCCTTTATTGGACGACAACGGCATACCCCGCCGCCCAGGGTCGGTACTCTGCGTACCTATTTTCGAACCAGCACCTGCCGATGGCTCCGGCAAAAGTTCGGCCGCCGGGACGGTCCCCGAGGAGAGAGATGGATTCGCCAGCCAGAGAATACTGGGCGCGATTGAGGTCTATCACCGGCGAGCACGCGGACTTCCCATCGAAGAAGTAGAGCTACTCGAGCAATTCGCCCAGCAGGTCGGATTGGCAATTCAAGATGCGCGCCTGTTTCTCAGCATTGA
>WNFM01321674.1_pt5 | contig 14923 bp, 9 predicted proteins | sample 5400271 | NCBI WGS metagenome assembly WNFM01 (sample SAMN13153352, study PRJNA577476) | soil metagenome | isolation source: 60 cm saprolite on Douglas fir-dominated hillslope | place: USA:California | collected 2013-09-17 | reverse complement strand
AGATCCGGCCAGCCCCAGCGCCACTCCCGCCGTCACCATGCCGAGAGCCTGAAACGAAACCAGACCGAGGATTCTTCCCGCGCCTGCCCCCAGCGCCATCCGAATGCCGATCTCGCGCGTGCGCTGCGCGACCGTGTAGGAGAGCAGGCCATAGATGCCGATTCCGGCGAGCAGCGCCGCCAGCGCCGCAAAGATCGAGGCGAGCGCCGCCACCAGACGCTCGCTCCAGAGCGATGACTGCACCTCCTCGGCAAGCGTCTTGATCTCGTAAAACGGAAGCTGCGGATCGAGGCGGCGCAAGATCGCCTGCACCGGCGCAATCAGCGAGTCCGGCCGCACGCGGGTCCGTACGAGCAGGATGAAAGGCTCGGCGAACTTATAGTTCGGCCCCCAAAGTCCGTACACGGTCGGCGGAATCGGTTCGCGTAGGGAGCGGTACTTGGCGTCGCTCACCACACCTATAATCTCGCGGTCCGCCTTGGCCCCAAATTTGCCTCCCACGGGATCGAGCCCCGCGAAGAACCGCCGTACGAACGCTTCATTCACCACGACGGGCCTGGGATTCGCGCCCGTCGGCTCCGCGGCTGTGTAGTTGCGGCCGGCGACAAAGCGCATGCCCATGGCGCTGAAATACTCCGGCGAAACGGCGTTGCCGCTGGTGTTCATCACGTCATTCGGGTCGACCGGCTGACCTGGCAGCACGGTTGTCGATTTGAAGCCGGTACCGCGCATCGGCCCGCGCGAGGCAATCGCTACGCCATCCACGCCGGGCAGCTCCCGCACCCGCTCCATGAGCTGGTGTTCCAGGGCGCGCGCCTGTTCCGGGCTGTACCTGCTCATCCTGGGATCTGTCGAGAAAGTAATCACGCGGTCTTGATCGAAGCCTGGATTGAGCTGGCGCAACCGTTCAAAAGTGGCGAGCAGGAGCCCTGCGGCCGTCAGGAGAAACGTGCACAGGGCCACTTGCGCGACTACCAGACCGGAGCGTCCCCTCCAGCGGCTGCTCGATCGCGAGGTCGCATGAAATGCAGGCCCGAGACAGAACAGCAGAGCGGTAAGCGCGCTCATGGCGACGGAGAAACCGAGTATGCGAAGATCCGGTTCGATCCGGATGTTCAGCGGCAGACTGGTGGCGTCGAGGTGACGGATCGGCGGAAGAGCCCGGTCCAGAAATGGCATCGCCGCAAACGCGATGAGCAGTCCACCCGCCGCGCCGGGAAGGGTGAGTAGCGCGCCTTCGGCCAGCAGTTGACGAATCAGCCTCCCTCTCGAAGCGCCGACCGCGATGCGAATGGCGATCTCCTGCCGGCGCGCGGCCGAGCGCGCGAGCAAAAGCCCGGCCACATTCGCGCAGACCATCAGCAGCAGCAATCCGGCCGCCGCCATGAGGAAGCCCAGCGCGTTCGAGAACTGCGAGCGAAGCGAGGATACTCCCCGCGCCATCGGTTGCAGCTCTAAGCGCGAATCGAGCTCGGAGCTGCTCCGTCCCGGGGAAAGCTCCGCTTCGACGCGGGTCACCGCGCGCCAGATGCTGTCGCACTCGGCTTGCGCCCGCTTGATAGTGGCGCCGTGGCGAAGCCGTCCGGCCAACGCAAGCTCGAGCCGCTCGACTTTATCGAAATAACGGTCAGCCGAAAGCGTGGTCACGGCGGTGATAGGGATCCGAACGTCGGGGCTGGTCTCAATGGAGATTCCGTTGAACGATTTCGGCATCACGCCGACAACCAAGGACCGGTGACCTTGCAGCAGGATGGTCCTGCCGATCGCGCCCGCATCCGCGTGAAAGCGCCGCTTCCAGAACGGGTAGCTCAACACCACGGGCGGCGTATCGGACGTGAAACTCTCGTCATCGGTCGTGAGCGTCCGGCCGTACAGCGGCTGGACTCCCAGGACGGAGAAGAAATTCCCGGTCACGAAATGCGCCCGGATCCGCTCCGGCGTGGTGGAGTCGCTGATCGCAAGGTTCATCTCAGCCTGGCCGAGAATTCCCGTGAACATCCCGGCGCCGTCCTTGATCGCTGTATAGAAGGAGTAGAAAAACTCATTGCGAGGCCCAAGGCCGGGCTGATAGTGGACCGGACGGACGAGCTCTTCCGGACGGCTGACCGGCAGTGGGCGCAAAAGCAGAGCGTCGACGACGCTGAAAATAACCGTATTCACGGCGATGCCGAGAGCGATCAGCAGCGTAGTAACCGTTGCGAAGCCGGGGCTCCGGTAGAGCCGCGCGGCGTAGCGGAGATCGCGCAGAAACTCGCCCATGCTTCTTAGGTTAGCGCGCTGTTAAGAACCGGCGGATGCCGAAATCGTATACCGCGGCGCCGATCAAGCCACCCAGGATCGGGCCCGCAATCGGTACCCAGAACACATTCGTACCGTCAGTTAGCCCGTTGTTCTTGAACCCGGCGACCACCGTGAACAGGCGCGGCCCAAAGTCGCGCGCCGGATTGATGGCGTAGCCGTGCATTCCGCCGAAGCTGATCCCGATAGCCACGACGACGAGGCCGATGACCAGCGGCGCCAGGTTCGCGCCGGGCGGCTGATTCAACTCGTCGGTGATCGCCAGAATCAGCAGCAGCAGCAGAGCCGTGCCGATGGTCTGATCGAGAAAGCCGGCCGTCGGCTGAGCCGGGAACGCGGGGAAGGTGGTAAATACGCCGGCCGTTTTCTCCAGCATCGGATCCACTTTGAGGAACTGCGGAAGGTAATTCCAATACACCAGCGCGGCCGCCAGGAAGGCCCCGGCGATTTGCGCCACGATGTACGGCAACACCTTGACCCATGCGAAGCCGCGGAAGACGGCGACCGCAATGGTTACCGCCGGATTCAAATGAGCTCCGGAAATCCTGCCGGCGACGTAAACTCCCATGGTGACCCCAAGACCCCAGCCCAGCGTGATGTTTGTATATCCACCATTGACAATCTCGCCCGGCGTTCCCGAGCCAAACAGCACAACCATGGCGACCACGCCGTTTCCAAATAGAATCAGGATCAGTGTCCCGATGAATTCCGCGGAGAGTTCCGCCGCCAACGAGGGCTTTTTGTCCATGGCAGGTGATTCTACCATTACCTGCGGGTTAACAGTTACGCCCTCGTCTAAGGCGATTCTAAGGCGAGCCGAAGCGAAGCATCAGGACGCTCCTGGCGTCAGGCCTTTCTTCAGGAAGTCGAGATACTCCTGGTAGTTCTTGGTCGAGTTCGAGAAGGTGGCGATCACTTTCTCATCGGGATCGAGGATGGCATAAAACGGGATGGAGATGGTTTGGAATTTGGACTCCTGCACCTTTTGATTCGCTTCGGCTACGGCGTCGCCGCTATCGGTGTAGAGCTCGAGAAGCACATACTCGTTCATGGCCGCGGCGATTTCCGGGCGCGTGAACATGTTGGCCTTCATCCAGTGGCAGTTGGTGCAGGCGTAGCCGGTGAAATTCACGAAGACGAGCTTTTTTTCCTGGCGGGCACGCTCGAGCGCGCCGCGATAGTCGTTCTTCATCCAGGCGAGGCCGCTCGAAGCTCCGCCCGGCCGCGAGGATTCCGGGGCCAGCGGCACGTAGGCGTCGAGATCTCCGAGCTTGCCTCCGAACATGCCAGGTATGAGGCTCAAAGCGAATGCCAGAAAGAAGACCGCGGTCAGCAGCCGGCCCAACCCCAGCGGGTCGTCTTTCGACACGCCTTCCATGCGCAGAAATCCCAGCAGATAGAGTCCGGCCATGGCGAACAGCACTACCCACGCAAGGATGTTCCACTGCAGTACCTGGTCCACGGAAGCGACGTATTTCAGCATCGCCGCGAGCACCACGAAGCCCATCGTCACCTTGACGCGCGGCAGCCAGCCGCCGCTGCGGGGCATGCGTTTGAGGACTCCAGGGAAGACGGCAAGTAGAAAGAACGGAGTGGCGAGACCGCTGGCAAAGGTCGCCATACCGATCAGCGGACGCGCACCGCCGGACTGCGCCGCCGCGGCCAGCAGCGGTCCGACGAACGGTCCGATGCAGGCGAATGACGTCAGGCTGAAGGTCAGCCCCATGAGCAGCGTTCCCAAAATGCCGCCGCGCTGCGAAGCGCCGTCGAGCTTGGTGAGCATGCTGGAAGGCAGCGTGATTTCGAAGGCGCCGAGCAAGCTCAGTCCGAACACGAGAAACACGATCGAGATGAATCCGTTCACCCAAGGGCTCGACCCGAGCCGCACCACTCCGAAGGGCCCTAGCAGCGTCGTGGTGAGCAGTCCGATACCGGAGAAGAGCACGACGATCCCGATGCAGAACACCGCGGCTTGAAATACGACCGCCCGCTTGTTCAGGAAGTAGGACATGGTGATCGGAATCATCGGAAACACGCAGGGCGTGAAGATGGCGAGCAATCCAGCGCCGAACGCAAGCAGCATGAATGGGCCGATATCCTGTTGTGTGTCGGGCTTAGGAGCCAGGGCGGCCACCGTGGGGGCGCCCGGCTTGAATTCCAAGAATCCGGCCGGAATGGAGACGGGCTGCGCGGGCGCTGACGGATCGATTTTCAGGGGAGCCGTTGCCGTGTACTTGCGCGGAGGCAGACAGCGAGTCGCATCGCAAACATTGAAGCGCACCAGGGCAGTAAGATCGGCAGTCCCGGCAGGCGTGTCGCCCTTGACGCTCATATCAAGAAGGAATTCGACCTTCTCTTCATATGTCTGCGTTTCGATCTTGAAAACACCGTCGAACGCCCGCTTGGGCTCCGGGTAATAGGCGGTGAGCTTATCGGCGATGGAGTTTTCGGGTAACTGGATCCTAGAAGCAGGCGAAGGCGGCGGAGTAGCCAACCCGTACAGATGCCAGCCAGGCTCGATCGTAGCCGTAAGATGCCCCAGGACCCTGGACCCAGGCGCAACGCTAGCCGGTTCAGCGCTAAAGGACCATTTGACGGGATCGAGCCGTTGAGCCGAACTGATCCCGGCCAGCGTAGCCAGCAGCCCCAGAGCACGAATCACCCGAAATCCGAAATCCGACATCCGTTCTTCTTCAGTCCGCGCCGATGCTAACTTTTGTTTTGCCGCCGAGCTGGCCCTCGATCAGATGATTGATCTGGCCGCGCGAAAACTCGGCCGCCACGCGGATCGCGTTCTTGATGGCGTTGGCGTTGGAGCGTCCATGGCAGACGATGCAGACGCCTTTCACTCCGAGCAGGGGCGCGCCGCCGGTCTCGGAATAGTCGACGCGCTTCTTGAAGTCGGTGTACGCGGCTCTCGACAGCACGTACCCGATCTTGCGCGTGATGGTAGCTTCGAGCGACTCCTGCAGCATATGCTTGACGATATCGACCACGCCCTCGCTCACCTTCAGCGCCACGTTGCCGATGAACCCGTCGCACACGATGACGTCCGCCTTGCCGGTGTAAATATCCCGGCCCTCGACGTTGCCGATGAAGTTCAAGTTGAGAGCCTTGAGCAGCGGAGTGGCGCCGCGCGTGAGATCGTTGCCTTTCAGCTCTTCTTCGCCGATGGAGAGCAGGCCTACGCGCGGGCTTTCCAGATGCAGCACGATGCGCGAGTAGATCTCGCCCATGACGGCGAACTGTGACACCATGCGCGCCGAGCAATCGACGTTTGCCCCGACGTCCACCACCACCACCGGCGTTCCCTTGAGCGTGGGAAACAATCCCGACAAGGCGGGCCGGTCGACGCCGGGCACCACGCCGAGGACGGTCTTGGCGATGGCCATGCACGCGCCCGTGTTGCCCGCGGAAACGAAGCCGTCGGCCATCTTGTCGCGCACCAGCCGGGCGGCCACCCGCATGGAGCTGTCGCGCTTGGCGCGCATCGCTTTGGCGGCGCTGTCCTCCATCGTCACCTGTTCGCTGGCATGCACGACGTCGATGGGCAGCGAAGCCGCATCGGCATGCTGGGCGAGCTCCCGCCGGATGACTTCCTCCCGCCCCACCAGGATGACCTTCACCCCCAGCGTCTTGGCGGCTCGAATCGCGCCTTCCACTTCGGGCTTGGGCGCGTGATCGGCGCCCATGGCGTCCACAGCGATTGTCAGCATAGTTGGGAGAAGGCCGCCTGCAGCCTTCTATTTCTCGGCAACTTCGACGATCTCACGCCCGTGATACTGCCCGCAATGGGGGCAGACGCGGTGCGGAAGGCGAAATTCGTGACAGGAAGGGCACTCGGAAAGCGCGGGCTTGGTCAAATGGTCGTGGGCGCGGCGCTTTCCCCGCCGCGCATTCGAATGTCGTCGTTTTGGATTCGGCATGGTTCTATTATCAGCTTTCCTATAAATTCTTCAGCGCTTGCCAGCGATCGTCCGCCGGCTTCACGTGGCACTGGCACGCGACCTCATTGCGGTTGGCGCCGCAAACCGGACAAATCCCCTTACATCCCTCGCGGCAGACTCTCTGCATCGGCAGCGCCAGCAGGATCTGCTCCTTGATCACATCGGCGAGCTCGAGGCCTAGACCTTCGTAAAAGCCGATTTCAGCCTCGCCCTCGTCGATCTTTATCTCGTCCGTCTCCAGGTTGTCTAGCGGCGGACGGTAAAACAGGTCGTAACCGACATCCAGCGGAAACGTGGCCAAAGCCAGGCAGCGGTCGCAATCCGCTTCGAGGGTACCGGAATACTTGCCCTCAATGCGAATCTCTCCACCGGTGTTGCCCAAAAGCCTTGCCGACCCCACCGCGCGAATCGGCGTAACCTGCCTCAGCCCCGTATCCGAAAAATCGATCTTCCCCGGTTCGAAGGACTCGTCGAACTGAATCCTCCGGACCTCCATCTCTTTGATGTGCAGGAACATACAACCGGCTCTTGGCGTCCAAGAGCGATCGGAAATCGGCCAAAAGTATAGTATAGCGCAGTGAGGACGTGGAAAAAGGGCGGCCTCCGGAGCCTGCACTCGCTCCTCAAGGCCCCTCACCGGAATAAAGAAGGTCACCAACGGCTACCCGCCACCCGGCAAGCCCGGCTCCAACTACAACCTCTCTTCCCGTTGTCATGCGACAATAAAACACAGAGAGCCAAGTCATGAAGAGTGACTACGTCAAAAAAATTGGCGCAATATTCCGCGTGGCAGGAACAAGGGTTTCCCTTGACTCGATCGTTTATGCATTCCAGGAAGGCCAGTCCGCGGAGAGCATTGCCGAGAGCTACCCCGCGCTGACGTTGGAGCAGGTTTACGGAGCCTTGGCTTACTATCTTCGGCGCCAAGGCGAGATCAATGCCTACCTGCGACGGGAAGAGGCCGCCGATGAGCGAGTTCGGCTTGACTCAGAGATTGACCCATCTGACTTGATACGCAAACTTCGCCGCGTTCGAGATGCGAATCAGGTTTCAGGCTGACGCCAATTTGGATGAAAGGATCGTGCGCGGCCTTCACCGGAGGGAGCCGTCTGCCGACTTTCGGACAGCGCATGCCGCCCGACTCAAAGGGTTGCACGATGAGGCGGTTCTGGAGTTGTGCGCTTCAGAAGGTCGAGTCCTGGTAACGCAAGACCGCAGGACCATGGTGGCTCACTTTCTCCGGTTTGTGGCAGTCACGGAAAGTGCAGGTGTAATCCTGGTCCGCCGCCGCGCTCTGCTCGCGGAACTCATCGATGAACTTCAACTCATCTGGGAGTGTAGCGATGTGGATGATTGGCGGAACCAAATCGTGTGGATTCCACTCTGATCTATGCGGAAAGCCGCTTCAAACATTCACTTCGCGCGCCTCCGCCGGAACCGCCGCCGGCCGCTTGCGCCTCGTCACCCAAGCCCCGAAATCGTCGAAGATCGAATAGGCGACCGGGGTCACGATCAGCGTCAACAGCAGCGACAAGCTTTGCCCGCCGATCACAACAATAGCAATCGACCGCCGCTCTTCAGCCCCAGGGCCCGTGCCCAACGCCAAGGGAGCCATCCCTGCCACCAGCGTCAGCGTCGTCATCAGAATGGGACGCAGCCGGTCGCGATTGCGATCGAGCCCCTCGCGCCGCAGCGTGTTGGTGTGGTCGATCTGCAGGATCGAATTCTTCTTCACCACGCCGAACAGCACCAGGATGCCCAGCGCCGAATACAGGTTCAGCGTATCGCCGAAGAACCACAGCGAGAGGAATCCGAACGGCACCGCCAGCGGCAGGCTGAGCAGAATCGTGATAGGGTGCACCAGACTCTCGAATTGCGACGCCAGAATCATGTACATGAAGACAATCGACAGCGCGAACGCCATCAGGAATTCGCCGAAGGTGCGCTCCAGCTCGCGTCCGCGTCCGACGACCATGGTCGTATAGGCGGCGGGCATGTTCAGCTTTTCGGCGGCCTTGAACATCTCGACGAACCGATCGGCCAGCCCGTAGCCCGGCGCCACATTGGCGCGAATGCCGACCTGGCGCTGGCGGTCCAGGCCCTCGATGCGGAACGCCGTCATGCCTTCATGCAGCTTCACCACGTTGTCGAGCCGCGCCAGGCCCGAACGCGACGGCACGTAGAGTTTGGCGATGGTCTCGGCGTTACGGCGGTCGACGCCCGTCAGCCGCACTTCCACATCGTAATCGTCGGCCAGCTTTTCGTCGCGGAAACGCGAAACTTCATCGTCGCCGCCCACCATGAGGCGGAGCGAGTCGGCAATATCGGAGGCGTCCACGCCGAGGTCCGCGGCGCGGTCGCGGTCGATCGCCACCTGAATTTCCGGTTTGTTCATGCGCAGCGTGGTGTCGACGTCCACCAGTCCCGGGATCTTCATGGCGGCTTCGCGCATGGCCTCGCTATAGCGGTTCAGCGCCTCCAGGTCCGGTCCGCGAATGGAAAAATCGACGTCCACCGGCGCCGATCCCTGGTTCAGGGTCGCTATGTTGCGTACCTGGACCCGCAGATCGGTGAACTGCTTCATGCGCGCGCGAACCGCCTGCATCACGTCGCGCTGCGAGTAGACGCCGTGAAACGCCTCGAGCGGCTTGCCCTCCATTGTCTTGCGCCACAGGCGCGTCGGAGAGAAGGCCCGCTCTTCGATATCGGCGATGCGCACGAAGACCGAGGAAATATTGATTGTGCCGAGAAAGCCCGCCCCGGTGGTGCACAAAACGTGCTCCACGCCGGGTAGCGAGAACAGCTCTTTTTCGATTCGCGCCAGCACGTCTTCCATACTCGCCAGGCTGGCGCCTTCGGGGCCGAAGACCGACATTTCGAATTCGCTCTCGTCCACGTTGGTCGGAATGTACTCCTGACGCACGATTCGATACAGCGGGACCGAGGACGCCATCACAAGCACGGCGCAGCCCGCCACCGCCCAGCGATGACGCATGGACCAGCCGAGCAGGCTCGTATAGATGCGGTCGATGGCGCCGTAGAATCCGCTGCGGGAGCCGCTGTGCGCGCCGCTGTGCTGCCCGATGCTCAGCATGCGCGAGCTCATCATGGGGGTCAAGCTGAAGCTGACCAGCAGCGACACCAGGATCGCCACCGCGGCCGTCACGCCGAAGCTGTACAGGAAGCGCCCCGAGATACTGGACATGAACGATACGGGCAGGAAGATGACCACCAGGCTGAGCGTGGTCGCCATCACGGCCAGGCCGATATCGCGCGTGGCCAGTACGGCCGCCTGCCGCGGCGGAATCTTCTTTTCTTCTATATAGCGAAAGATATTCTCCAGCACAACGATGGCGTCGTCGATCACCACCCCCACCATCAGGACCAGCGCCAGCATGGTGATGTTGTTCAGCGTGAAGTTGAGGGCGCGCATCATGCCGAAGGTGGAGACGATCGACGCCGGAATGGCCACCGCCGAGATGACGGTAGCCCGCCAGTTGCGCATGAACAGCATCACCACCAGCGACGCCAGGATGCTGCCGAGAATCAGGTGCAACTGCACCTCATGAAAAGCCGCTTCGATATAGCGCGACTGGTCCTGCACGATATTGACGGTCACGCCGGGCGGCAGCAGCTTGCGAACGCGCTCGAGGCGCGCCTTGACGCCGTTGATCACCTCGATCGAGTTCGCTCCCGATTGGCGCTGCACCAGCAGCGAGACCGCGGGCTTGCCGTCGTAGCGCGCCGAGGTTCGCTGCTCCTTGTGTCCATCCTCGGCATAGCCGATGTCGCGGATGCGAACCGGCGTATTGCCGATTGTCGAGACCACCAGGTCGTTGAACTGGCTCGGATCGGGGAAGCGGCTCATGGTGCGCAGCACCAGCTCGCGGCGCCCTTCGTCCACGCGCCCGCCGGGGATGTCCGAGTTCTGCCGCGCCACCGCGTCGCGCACCTTCACGATCGGGATCTTGTAGGCCGCCAGCCGGTCGGCGTCCACCCACACGTTGATGGCGCGCTTCTGCCCGCCCAGCACTTGCACCAGCCCGACGCCGCTGACCGACTCGATGGCGTCGCGCACATCGCGGTCGGCGATCTCGAACAGCTCGCGCGGCGTCTTGGTTCCGGCCAGCACGACGCTCACCACCGGCGACGAATCGGTATCCAGCTTCTTGATCAACGGCGGCTTGGCTTCGCGGGGCAGCAGGCTGATGATGGTGGCGACCGCATCGCGCACGTCTTGCGCGGCGACGTCGATATCGCGCTTCAGGGTGAACGTGATGGTGAGGATCGAAGTGCTCTCGGTGGAGGTGGCGCGAATATTGTCGATACCCTCCACAGTCGCCACGGCGTCTTCGATGCGCCGTGTGATGGTGCTCTCGATCTCTTCCGGAGAGGCTCCGAAGAGCGAGGTCCGCACCGTGATGATGGGCAGGTCGACGTTGGGAAAGCGGTCGACGCCGAGCTTGGTGTAGGAAACGCCGCCGACTACCACCAGGGCCATGATGAGCATGACCGCGAAGATAGGACGCTCAATGCAGACTTCCGCCAATTTCTGCATGGATGCCTATCAGTACCTCGACACCTCGACGGCCTGCCCGGCGGAGAGCCGGTCACTGGGCTCGGCGATCACCAGGTCGCCAGGCTTCAGTCCGGAGACGATCTCGACCCGGTCGTCAGGGAGCCGGCGACCCAGCTTCACGATGCGCTCGGCGACGGCGTTGCCTTCCACGATGAACAAGCGATCGACGCCGGCAAAATTCATTACCGAGCGCACGGACACGGCGACGCCGCGGGCCTGCGCATCCACCGTCACCGTGCCCTGGGCGAACGATCCGGCGCGGAGCGCGTTGTCCTCATTGGGGATGTGGCCTTCGATAAGGAGCGATCTGTTTTGCGCCTCGATGGAGGGGCTGAGCCGCACCACTGTACCGGCGTGCGTCAGAGTGGAGCCTTCGAGGTGGACGTCGATGCGCTGGCCGGGCCGCACTCTGACCGCGAGCCTCTCGGGAATCTCCAGGCGCAGGCGCAACGGAGACTGCCGGACCAGCGTCACCACGGGCGCGTTGACAGCTAAGTACTCGCCGACGGTCGCCTGGCGGCGCGTGATGGCCCCGCGGAAAGGAGCTCGGATGGAGGTGTCGGCGAGCTGCTGCCTGGCCAGCGCCAGGGACGCGCGCCGCTCCAGCAGTTGCGCCTGCGCTTGGTAGACGCTTTCAATAGCCGCCTGATGCCTCGCCTCGCCTCCCTGCAGAGCCACGCCCGCGCGCTCGTAGTCGACATTCGAGACCACACCCTGACGGAACAGCTCGGTGCTGTTCTTGTGCAGGAGGCGCGCCTCTTTCAAAGAGGCCGCCGCCTGGCGCACGGTGGATGTGTTCAGCGGGTCCACTTTGTCGTCCGAGCCCGCCGGCAGGCCGAGTTGCGCGCGCGTCTGCTCTACCAGCGCCTCGGTCTGCTTGACCCGGAAAGCGTAATCGTCCTTCTCCAGTTCGGCCAGGATCTGACCTTGCTCGACCACGCTGCCGAGATCGACATTCAGCTTTTCGACACGTCCGGCGACTTTTGCGCTGATGGTGGCGATGTCCTCGGCCGACAGTTCCCCGGTGGCGGTGATGATTTCCGGTATGGTCTCGAGCGCCACGGCACGGGCGCGGACCGCGACCGGCTTCCCTTCGGTCTTTGCGGAAACGGTAGGGGCGGAATAGGGACCCGTGCATCCGGCCAGGAGAATGGCGGCGAGAACGGGGATCGAGCGAAGACCCATGTCAGGCTATTTTCTCACAATGTGAGATGCCAATTAAGCGCCGCCACTCGGGTATTCGATTGCTATGGACGAGTTCGGCTATGCGAACTTCACGGAGGGCGACACGTAGGAAGAACTCCGTGGCAGCGTGATCGAGGCGACTGCGGTCGACTTCGAATATCGCGCCGAGTGCGAACTGGGACGAAATGAGGCCCAATCCGTCTGAAATGATAGTCGGCGGTCGCTACACAATCGCCGGCCCTGAGGCATCTCGACAGCGTCCGCAAAGGCGGATCAGAAGCGCGGGGAGATAACGAAATCCTCATCTACTCAATGACACGGAGCAATACACACCGATGATAGGGCCACGGTGCAGTTAGAGATGGCGCAGTCCACCACCCGCCTGGACACACTGGCGTTAGCACCGAGAAGTGCCGTCTGTGGGCGAATGAATATTTGGGCCTACAGATTTCGCTGCCGAATGAAGTGAGTGTTTAGTTTCTGGAATTTCTATCAACCAGTTCCAGTTTTCCAGGGAAGCCTCTTTCCCTCTTCATAGCTTCCGATAGAAGGGCCACAGCAGATTGCGATGCGCGAAAGACTTCCGGCTCGATAGTGTAGCCAGGGAGTCTGGGGTCTATGAATCTCATTCTAAAGAACTGGTTTTCTGCTAGGGTTGTGAGGACCTTTAGTTCCTGAGGGTTCAAATCCACTTTGATTTTTTTTGTCACAGTTGATTGTACCACGAAAAAAGTAACACACTTTATGACCTACCGAGTCTACCTAAGCTTGTGAACAAAAGTACAGCATAGGGATTATTAGCCATTATTAGCCATGGTGTTTGATAGAACCAATATGTGCCTACTGACAAACTACAAATACTCTAGTCCGGAAGAACAACCAGCCGGAACCATTCGGGTGAATTACAAAGTTGTAGGTGTGATTAACTTTGGAATAGTCGAGTTTGTACGGCGCTGAATCAGAAATCATGTAGGTGTACGCGTCAGCAATGATAACCCATTATGAACCGTCTGTAAATCTTCAACCCCTAACGACCGCGTATTTCTGTGTGGTCAGAATCGAACTATGCGCCAAAATACGACAAAGAAACTCAAGGTTCCCGCCGAGCCGCAGATAGCGCACGGCAAACGAATGGCGCAGCGTATGGAACGAGCAACGTACACCAGTAATGCCGAGCTTGCCGCATACGGCCTTAAAATCACGAAGAGCATTCCGTTGGGTAAGCTTGCCGCCTTCCTTCGTAGCAAAACACAAGGCTGTGCTGATGGCGCGCCAGGTGCCGGTACAGCACCTTGCGCAGCTCAACGCTCATTGGTACGACTCGTTCTTTATTGCCCTTTCCTTTGACCAGAAGCGTGAAGCTGTCCAGGTTCACATTCTGGCGCGTCAGGCCAAGCAGCTCGTTTAGGTGAAGGCCGGTGTCCAGCGCGGTAAGGGCAAGAGAACAGACCCGAGTTTGATTACGCCCGATGGGCTTCCAGTTTATGATGGCTCTACACTGTCTGCTGACAAGATCGCCAGAATTTTTCTGCTCTTCCTTTAGCCAGTCGTCCTTCCCTTCCCTGCCAGAGATAGTAGGCTTTCAGACAGCGGATCAGGTGTTCACCGAGACCCGGCTTAATCCCCCGTTTTCTCAGCTCGATAATCCGAGCGTTTAATGGTCTCTGTAGAATCCAGTGTCCCTTCAAAAGCTTTGAACTAGTCCCGATACCACAGTAGAGTTTTATCCGTTACCGCCTTGAGGTACTTCCGTTCCTGTATGAACTGTTCGGTCATCTTTAATTAACCCCCACGTAGCTGAAAACGTGTTCCCATTGAAAACTGAATAAGGAAGCCAGTGAGTTCAACCGTAATGCGAGTAGACGAGATGGCCCATAGAATTTCTGCAAGCCTTGTCACCGAACAGCCGGCCAGAAGTCTTTACGCGGACGGCCAGACAGAGCTCTAGCCAGCTTCGGAAATGGAGTATCGCCACTCTACAGAGGAATTGTGATTATGTGCTGGCCTACTTGCAACAGCACCCGTGCGTGGATTGCAGCTTGATTGACCCGGTCGTAATGGAGTTTGACCACGTTCAGGAGAAGAAGAGAGGCAATGTAACGATGTACCAGAAGAAAAAACTTTGTGCTGGTGGAAGAAATTGCCAAGTGTGAGGTGAGGTGCGCCAATTGCCACCGGAAAAAGACGGCGCGACAGTTCGGCTCCTACCGGTTAGGCAGTGGCTCAAACGAGCCTGGTTCGTTTGAAAACTTAAATCGTAAAGGACTGATAAAAAAGGGTTTGGTGGGCGCGGCAGGACTCGAACCTGCGACCTCCTGCGTGTGAAGCAGGCGCTCTAACCAACTGAGCTACGCGCCCTTCGGCGAACTTTCTCTCATTATAAACCACTTCCAACCCTTGGCAAACTTGTCAGGACCCCTCTTTTGGCCAAAACTGTATCAAAACTGTATCAAAACTCCTCAGTTCGGCCGGACTGTATCAGAACTACCCTGCTCATTGGCGCTTCGGTTGAGCTTCAAAAGCGCCTCCCGTTTCATCTGCAACTTCATCTGTGAATACTTCTTGAAAACCTTGGCGTCGCTTTGCCGCAACAACTGCGTTACCCACTCGTCGGCGACGCCTCCAGCGGACAGCCTCGTGGCGTACGTGGAGCGGAGATCATACAGCCGGAAATACTTCACACCGGCTTTCCGCAGCGTCGTTTCCCAGGTCTTTTTAAAACTCAGTTGGTAACCAGTCGAGCTGCCTTCGCTGGGGAACAGAAACGGACTGGGACCCGCAACCTCGATTTGGCTCTTGAACGCTTCGAGCGCGGCCTCGGTCAGCGGCACCTCGGCTACGCCGCTTGGCGTCTTGGAATCTGGCAAGAACACTACCGCATTTGCTACATCGATTTGCTCCTTTCGCATCGACG
>WNFM01090984.1_pt1 | contig 14923 bp, 11 predicted proteins | sample 5400271 | NCBI WGS metagenome assembly WNFM01 (sample SAMN13153352, study PRJNA577476) | soil metagenome | isolation source: 60 cm saprolite on Douglas fir-dominated hillslope | place: USA:California | collected 2013-09-17 | reverse complement strand
GCGCGGGCGAAGTATTTCAACGATTTCTCCTCGTCGTCCACGTAAAGGACGGCGAATTTCTTGTAGTCGTAAAGGTTTTGCATACCCATATCCGCTTTACTGGTTGTCATAGTTTATCCTTTCGCTGGAAATTCCAAGGTAAATTCACAGAATTTTCCCCGCTCGCTTTTGACCAGGATTCGGCCTTCGTATTCCTGGATGATCCGGTAGCAGATGCTCAAGCCCAGCCCCATGCCCTGGCCGACGTCCTTGGTGGTAAAGAATGGATCAAAAATCTTGTCCAGGTTCTGCGGCTCAATGCCCTCGCCGTTGTCCCGAATGACGAGCACGCTCTTGCCGTTTTCCTCGCGGCCCTCGATCCAGATGGTTGGCTTTTCACCCTCGGCGGGCGGTTTGTGTTTCAAAGCATCGATCGAATTCTGCAAGAGGTTGACGCAAACCTGAATCAGTTTGTTCTTGTTGACCCAGATGGTCTGGGTTTCCGAGACCTTTTGCTCAATCTGCACCCGATCCTTGTATTCGTGGCTCAGGAACCGGAGGGAAGCAGTGACGAGCTCGCAAACATCCACTTGATCAATCTGCTCGTTCTCACTGTGGGAGAAGGAGCGCAGATCCGAAACAATCGTCTTCACCCGTTTGATGCCGTCTTCGACATCCTTGAGAATCTCGGCGTATTCCTCCTGTTGTTCCGGGGCCAGGTATTTGCCTTTGTTGCGCAAGGTGTAGAGGCCGGTGGTGGCGAAATTGAGCGGGTTGTTGATCTCATGGATGATGCCGGCGCTCATCCGGCCCAGCGACGCGAGCTTCTCGGTCTGGACCAGTTGCGTCTCGGTTTCCTTGAGCTGTTCGATGGTGCTTTCCAGGACCGTATTCTGTTTGGAGAGCTTTCGCTGATAGTGATACGACTCGACCAGATTCTTGATTCGCACGTGCAGTTCGGTGGTGGAAAATGGCTTGGGGAGGAAGTCACTCGCGCCGGCGGAAAGCGCCTTCAGCTTGGTTTCCTCGTCCGCCCGCGCGGTCAGCAGGATGATCGGGATGCTCTGGGTGGCGGTCTTTTCGCGCAACTCTTTGCAAGCCTGCAAGCCGTCCTTCTCCGGCATCATCATGTCCAGCAGGATGATGTCAGGCAGAAACTGCGAGGCCTTCTCAATCGCCTGCTGGCCATCCACTGCTTCCAGCACCTGGTAATGGGAGACGAGTTGGGATTTGAGGAAGCGGAGCATGTCCGGCTCGTCATCCGCCACCAGCAATTTCGGCAGATGGCCGTTGTGCCGGCCCGTTTCCACCGGCTTGAGCGCGTCTTGCACCGCCGTCATGGCCGGGAACAGTTCCGCGCGACGGTACAGGCCGGTCAGCCATTCTTCGGACGAAACCGTGCCGTTCGGATTATTGGCCGTGTTGGCGGAAGCTGCTTCCGGTGTTTTCTCCTCCACCGTGGCCGCCGGCTCTGCTTTCAGGTAGGGGAAACGGAGGGTGAAGGTAGTGCCTTTGCCTTCCTGGCTTTCCACCGTCACTTTGCCGCCCTGAACTTCCGTAAACTCTTTGACCAGCGCCAAACCGATGCCGACCCCCTGATATTTTCGACGGGCGGAATCATCCGCCTGCCAGAACCGATCGAACACATGGGGGAGGTTTTTCTCCGAAATCCCCATCCCGGAATCTTTCACGCTGATGACCAATTCTTCCCCTTGCTTTTCCGCCCGGATTTCGACGCGGCCGCCTGCGGGCGTGAACTTCAAGGCGTTGAACTGGAGATTCAAAATGGTTTTTTCGAGTTTATCACGGTCAATCTGCACGGTCCCGACTTCCGGTCCGGTCCAGGCCTCCAATCGGATTCGTTTATCATCGGCCATCTGGCGGGCGGCGCTGGCCAGCCCTTTGAGGAACTCCGCCAGATCCAGCGGCTCGCGTTTGACTTGCATGACGCCGGATTCCAGGCGGACGAGGTCCAAAAGATCATTGATTAACTTCAACAGGCGCATGCCATTGGAGTGCATGGTCACGAGCAAGTTCTTGCTCTCATCATCGAGGGAGCGATTGAAACGGTGGAGCAGGCTCTCCAGAGGGGCCAGCAGCAGGGTCAGCGGCGTGCGCAGTTCGTGGCTGATGTTGGCGAAGAAGCGGCTCTTCACCTCGTCAAGTTGTTTAAGTTTCTGATTCGCCTCCTCCAGGCTGATTTTATTGTTCTCCAACTCATATTTCAGGGAAAATTCGCGAAAACGGAGGCGATTAAATAATGAATTGCCAGTGACGACGATGATCCCTGTAAGAGCCGATCCCTGTAAGAGCCAGGAAGTAGGTGTTGTTGATAAAAACCCCCCGATCCTGGATCGGTCCCTCCTGTGCGATGCACGCCACCAAATACATTAGAATGACCGCCGCGACCGCGACGAGGGATTCCAAAAGACTCCAATGCACCACTGCGCTGACCGCCAGTAGGATGAGATTCAATCCGGCATAGTAGGGAGAGGTCGGACCAGTCGTTAGATAAATCATCCACGCGATAAAAAAGGCGGGCAGCAGCGCAATGGGCAACCCTAACGTTCGGTAATGGCGCTGCCCAAGAGCGGTCGTATGGAGATACCAAAGCAGGCCGGCCAGCAAGGAGCTGAGCAATCGCAATCCCAAAAAAGGGAGCAACCATTCAGGCTCACAGACATAATAATCCAGGAGCACCCCCGCTGGCATGAGAAAAACGACTAGCGCCGACGCCACCTTGCCGGTGTTAATCCTCTCCTGACGCTCATGAGCACGAAAGGCTTCCCGAAATGCGGGCTGAATCAATACGGTGGCGCTAGACATCTTTGGGCTTTCTGACTTCCAGAAAAAGATTCAGCCCGGTCGATTCCGAGCGGACAACTACACGATCAGGGACCGCTTCCCGCGGGCTGATCGACTGCACCTGTAAGGCATTGCGATAAACCAAATTCCAATCGAGCAAATGCTCCATCCCATTCCGCAGAGGGTTGTGCGGCGCCACGTTGGTGGCCAGGAACAGCCCTCCCGGAGCCAGCCAGGAGTAAAGGACGTTGCTCAGCCGCTGGCAAACCTGGTCGGATAAATAGTCGAAGAGGCCCGCGCAATAAACCAAATCGTATTGCTGGCTGGCGGAGCGCTCCACCGTTTTGGCGGATTCCTTGAGAATCTGGTGGACCGATCTTTTCACGAACTGGAAGGAAGTAGTCCGGCCATGCTTTGTCTTGATCGCGCTGAGGGCACACATGACGTGCTGCAGCGTTTCTTCGTTGAAGTCCAGCAACGTAAATTCTGCCCGATTGGAAACATCTTTCTCGATCAAGAATCGCTGCACCTCGATGGCGGGACCGCAGGCGACGCTGAAAATGCGGGCGGTGCGAGCCTCGCCGACGACCCGGGCTGTTTCCTCGAGTTCCTTCTGCTCGAGGTAATCGAGGCGCTGGCGGTGCGCCTCCCCCGGAGGCTGCCGGATAAACCAGAGATTGACGATTTTGGCGAAGAGGGAGCTCCCCTCATAGGGCCTCCGGACGATCATGTTCACCATCTCATAATCGCCGGCGTAGCCGAGCGGTTTGGAAAAGGTGCGGTAAGCAAAAGGCGAGCACAGCACGTAGGAGTGCAATTGGCGCTTCATAAACGCGGCATGGACCGGGCGCGCAGCGGGCTCAATGATCTCGGCGATCCCTTCAAATTTTTCAAAGAAAAAATCGATGGCCGCCAGGATAGGCGGGCTGACTTCCTCGATAATCTCTTGCTCCAACTCCATCCGGTCCCCGGAGGGCGATGAGCGAATGCCCAGCTCAAGCTGTTCGGCCCAGAGGCGCAGGTCCATCAGGAAGCTCTGCATGTCCGCGATGATGACCTTATACTCCGGCAGGATTTTGTAAGTCTGCTGCCACTTTTGAAAGAACTCGTTGAATTGCGTTCGCAGCGCTCCCTTTTCCTTCGCTGCCAGGGACAAATCCACATCCAGCCAGGAATCCTCCAAGGCTGCTTCGCAAATCAGGGTGGTGCCTGCATTGATCAAACTGCTCACCACCGCGCGCCCGGCATAAACAATTCGCTCACCAAAACGAATTTTGAAATCACTCAACACTTCCGACATCTGCAGGACAAGGTTCGGGGCATAAGCTTCAAAAACGACCTGGTGCCGGGTGAGCCGCAACGCCGTCGCCGCAATCTCCAATCCCTGGCTGGTCTGGAAGGCAACTGAACACTCGCTCGTCGAGGAAAGGCTCTCAGATGTATGCATTATAACTTCTTCCCATGCCCGCAGAATCTATGCCGCGCCCAAGCCGCCGGTGAGCCGACATTGGATAAAGAGAGGACGCTGGGAGGGCAACGCGGACTTTAGTCCGCTTCTTGGCCAATTTGCGCAGGAGACCGGGCTCCCGGTTCCTGGCCAAGCCACTCCAGCCCCACGGAAACCATTTTGGCCTTCGGTGCGTAGTCATTTCTGGCCTGCGGCAATCGAAACAGGCTCAAGGATCGCCGACGGGCTGGATTTTACGCACATCCCGAGCTGATTCCAAGGTTTCTTGCACGGAATTTTTTGCCGACCACGGCCTTAATTGCCGAGAGGAGGCGAAGCGGTTTTGGCGCCGCATTTGTGTCGACCCAACCAGACGGTGCCGGGGCGCGGACTCCACTCCGACCCTCGAACTTTCGTCCCGAACTACCGGGGGAAAACTGAAGTCCGCGCTCCATAGCAGACGCAACGTCCCTAAAACATGTTGACTTTGCGGACACTTTCGATAAATGTGCCCTATAGCGGCGTTCCGCTCAGAAGAAATGTCAGATTTTATCGGATGCGCCACCAAAGCACGTAGAGACGTCACGAGTTTAAAACGGAACAATCTAACATCATGAATTCAAACAATTCTGAAAGCGCGGCGAAGAGCGGGAACTATGGGCACCTGGCCTTCTGTTTTTTGCCCTTGCTGCTTTTTGTGCTGCTTGCCTTGGGCACTCTTGGCCGAGGCTATTGGCTTTTGCTTCCGAGCCTTTTTTTGCTTGTCCTGCTGCCGCTGCTGGACCTGCTCACAGGGTGGCAGGATGACGTTCAGTTTGACAAAAATGACTTTTCTCTTGCGGAAACATCCATGCTTCATTGGAATCCCCGGCTTTATGCGCTGTTTTACATGGGGTCCGTGATCTACTTGGCCATGTCCATTGGTCGCTTCACCGCTACTGAAACAGCCTTGCTGGTCGTGTGTTCGAGCTTGTTGGGAGGGATTGGTTTTGGGGCGGCCCACGAGCTAGTGCATGGAAAGGAACGAATCGATCAAATCCTTCAGAGAATCGTCACCTCGTTTTTATTCTACCCACACTACAAGCTCATCCATATCCGGAGCCACCACGTCCATGCGGGGACAGATCATGATGAAAACACGGCTTGGTTGAACGAGAGCATTTATTCCTACATCTTTCGCACAATCCCTGGGAGCATGATCCGGTGCTGGCGAATGGAGGCCGGGCGGCTTATTAACGGGGAGCGATCCGTTGGGGGGGCCACTTTCCGGAACAAAATGTTTCTATATGCTCTGGGTCAATTGGGACTCTTGCTCGCCCTGTATTTACTTTCGGGCTTGGGTGGATTGTTCTTCTATCTGGCTCATATCATCGGTGCGCACATCGTGCTGGAGTCGGTTAATTACATCCAGCACTATGGTTTGCTGCGCCGGCAGCACAACGGGGAATATGAAAAAACCGCCGCGGAACATTCCTGGGATACCTACCATTTCTTTTCCAGCTATGTGACGTTCCGGGTCGGGCATCACTCCTATCACCACATCGCGGTGAAGCCTTATTATCTGCTGGCCATCGAGCCGCAGGCCCCCAAACTACCGGTGGGCTATTTTTGGGCCATAGCCATGGTGTTTCTGCCGCCTTGGTGGCGCCGAGTGATCAACCCGAGGTTAAAGGAAGGCCAACTTGTAGCATGAAGGAGGGCACGTGTTTCAAATCGTCCTCGTCGTCGGCCTCGATTCTTGGCTAGTTCGAGGCTCAAAAGCAGAATTCATCCTAAAAGCGCAGAGTTGACATGACAATGACTGCCCAGGCGTCCCGGATGGCACTGGAACCGCCGGGATGAAAGACTCTCTGCACGCTCGGTTGCACCGTCCACCATGCCGTCACTTGCGCTTTGTAGCTTGCCTCGACAACCGTTTCGTAATCTGAAACGACAAAACTGCCAGGAGCCACTGCATTGCCAGCTCGCTGGCCGCGACGAATGTCATCGCTGATCTCCAAATAGGAGGCCGCTACCGCCAGCGTATCCCAGTCCCGTTTTGGAATCAGCCCCTTATAGACCAAGCCTCCATCAACGCCGAATTGGGCCAAATTGCGGTCTTTCGGCGCGCCTCCCAGCCGGAAAAAGCCGACCAGTCCTTGTTGGGCCGGATCTTCTTTACCTTGCTCCCGATAGACCATCTGGTCTGCCAGAAAATACCAACCGTAGTTGTTGGGATGTGGCGGCTTCGTGCCCGCGGTGACCCCGAAGGCGCCGGCGATGGTGTCGTAAATATCCGAAAAGTCGCCCGTGTGAAAGTAGGCCCCGACTTTGTAATTCCCCGGTAATCCTAGGTCGTCCTTGCGTTGGTTGAGGCGGTAGCCGGTTTCAAAATAGGCCAGCGCCCCCTCACTTTCGCTTAGGTTGAAGCGGGTGCCCGAAAAACTGGTGTCCGGGTTGCCTCCATAGACGCCCGCCCAGGCGAACCCCTGGAGCGCCATAAGGTGTGCTGGCCAATCCGTGGTGCTTTGCGGGAAAAGGAGGTGGAAGATCCCACACGTTGAAGGCCATGGTGGGATAGAAAAAGGTCTGGTTCTGCAGCGTGATGCCGGCGATTGAATTGTAGAATTCAGGAACGATGAAATCGCGGTCGATGGCCAACTGGCCCAGCTTGAGCGAGACTTTTCCATCGAGAAACTTCTGCTCATACCAAAGTTCCCAGAGGCGAAAGGTATCAGGAAAATCCAGCAGGCTGACCTTGTTCAGGTCGCCGACGAAATTGGCGGAAAATTCCCGCCCATTGTGGATGTAAAGAGAGCCTGCATGAAACTGGCCTCCTTTGTAACCAGCCAGCTTTTCCGAATCCAAGTCCAGGGTCATCAGGAGCGCTCCTTCATAAACGGAGCCCTGTTTGATCCCGCCGCCCACGCTGGAAGGCACCGACCCAAAATAGACGAATTCAAAATCAACTCCGTTGGTGGAGAACTTGCTCCGCAAGCCGCCCCAATCTCCCAGCAAGTAATCCTGCTCCAAAAATTTCTCCAAACCGGATTTTGCCGGCGTGGCTTGAGTTTCTTCGGCCGCCGGGGCAATCCGGCACAAAAAGATCAATGCCACCCATCCGAACCGCCGCACCATTTGGTTTAATGTTGTTTTCATGTTATGAGAACGCAGAGCGAGGGCATGAAAGATCAGTCAATCCATGACTCGCGGACCACATCGGACCGTTACTGCCTGTTAGTCATAGCAGTAAACATGCCCCGCAAAAGCCGGCCCAGGGTGGAGAAGTAGCTTCGCGTAATGTCGGCGGAGAGAAACGCCAGGTAGATGTCGTTGGCAGGCATCAGACTATTGGAGGCGTAATAAAGGCTTTTTTCGGGGCATCGGTATTTGGACTTATGGAAGGCCAGGCCCTTGAAATTGTAAATACTGTTGCCGAACCGCTCGCTGGCCTGAAAGAACAGTTTGGTGGCCCAATCGTCGTTGAATTTTCCGGCGTCCAGCTTCACGAAGGGCGCCAGGAGCAAATTCAGCGATTCCTTGCCTTCCGCCTTGAATTTTTCTACCGCCTCCATGTTAATGGCCGTGGCCAGACGTCCAAACCGTTGCTCGTCGCATCGGGAGATGCTGGCCGAATAACCCAGTACCTGGCCGTCCCGGTACATCGGATCGTAGAAGACGAAACCGGCGACCCGACCCTCTTTGTCGTAGGCCACAAACTTTCGAACATCTTCCTCCGGTTCAAAGACGGGCCGGCGAGCGTAAATCCAAATCTCGCGATCATTCACCTTCTTTGTCCCGATCCATTTGGCAGTGATCGCTTGGAGTTGTTGAGGATTGACGCACTCGATGTGTTCCTCTTCCCGGATGAGGATGCCTTCCCGCTTCGCCTCGTTGCGCGCCCGCTTGATTAAGTCCAGTTCCTTCCAATTGCCCTTGGTATTGTAGGTCTGGACCGGGATTTCAGGCTCAAAGCCGATGCAGTTGACCTTGAAACCCATCGGGCGCAACGCTTCGGCGAATTGTTCGGAAATGACGGCAAAAGCCGCGCGAGGATTCTCGGCGAGAAAGTTTCGGGCGATTTTCCGGTAGTTCTCCGGGGCACAGACTGGGTCGGACAAGACAATCCGTTTTACTTTTCGTGCGAAAACGGGGTGAGAAACCGAGGTGAAAGCGATGTAGCCCGTCTCATCGATGTAATACTCCATGCCCTCTTGCAAGGTCGCATAAGCGAGGGCCTCCTTCCCATAGCGTTTGAGGAAGGGAGACAATAATTTCCATTTCTCGGTCCGTCCAAGTTTTCCTACCGCCAACCGTTCAACGAGGTTGGCCGAGGCCGTCTGTGCGCTGATTGCAGATGAATGGTAGCTGCTCAATGCTCACTTGAGATTCTCCATAATCCAATCGCTCGTCAATTCAAATACCGCTTTTTTGTGCCGGTCCATGTGGCCGGCGTGGCCGTTGCCACTGATGATTTCAAGCCTCTTCTTACAGGTCAGAGCGGCATAGAGTCTCCGCGCCAACTGATCATCCTCTCCCCAAATTACCAGCGTTGGCGCCGTGATGCTTCCAACGCGTTTGATCGTATCAACGAAGAAAGCCTGGGCAGCTCCCGGGAGCGGGAAGGACATGAAGGCTTCCACAAATTTCGGGTTGGTCACCAATTTCTTGTTGACCTCGGGATCGGAGGCCAGATGCATCTCTCCCATTTTCGCCAGCGGAAGACGCAGATCGCTTTTTGTCAACAGCTTCTTGCTCTTGCCCAAAAAAACCAGAAATTGCAGAAAGCAACTCATCAGAAAGGGCAACGAATTTCGCACCGTCGCGTCCAAAGCCACCAACGCTTTCAAGCTCGGCTCGATCAAGGCCGCTTCCAGAATGGCGGTTCCACCTGATGATATTCCAAAGGCGCCGATTTTATTGGGGTCAATGTTGGGGTGATGGGTCAAGAACTGGATGGCCGCTTGGACATCCGACACCCAGTCGCTAATGTTGACATGGAAACGAGCGCCGCCGCTCGCGCCGTGCCCATGCATGTCGAGCGCCAGGGATGCAATCCCTTTGTCGGCCAGGAACTCACATAACTCAAAGTAGTTTTCTTTAAAGTCTCCTGCGCCATGACAGATAATCAAAGCAGGGGCTGGAGCGGAAGCAGGTGGTAAAAACAACTCGCCAACGATGTTCTCACCCGCTGATTTCAACACTATCGATTGTTTTTCAAGCACATTCATCTTGAGCATTCGCAGCTTTGATAATGCCAAAAGCAAAATACTGTTCAATAAAGTTGTCCAGCAGGCCTAAGCCGCTGAATTTCCAAAAGCAAAGGGGCACCATTCCGGCAAATTGAGGCTGGACGAGGCACTTTTTGCCTAGCTTCAGTTTCCATCGTAATCCGCAGCGAGAGGGTGAACCAAAGGACAAATGGTCAACGTCGGGCAAGAGACCCAAACCCCTGCGCAGACATTACATCCCCAAATCCAACGGCAAATTGCGTCCATTAAGCAACACCGTCATGCGCTGCCGCGCCCTGCAAGCCCTGCACGCGCTCGCACTCGCAGCCATCGCTGAGACTCACCACCAAAAAGGGCAAGATCGGGGCAGAGGGCAGAAGACGGAGGGCGTGTATCCGGAGGCAGGAGAACAAGTCCAGAAGGAATATTTCCAGATGGGATCCCCATTGTCTCAATCGGAATGTTGGGTTGAGTGATCGCTTACTTGTAATCAAAATCGGTGACGGCGTCGAGGTCTGCCCATTTGTTGCCTTTTTTAATCAGAGGCGTCGTGCGGCCGATATATTCCAGGACGCGGTGTGGCCCGTTTTTTTCGACGACAAAGAAAAGAGGATCGACCAATTGAGCGATGATCAGGCTGGTCGGTTCCATCTTTACCCGCACAACTTGCACCCCTTTCCAGGTAGTCTCTGACTCCTTGACCAATTTGAATCCCACCGTTTCAGCGCGCGAGAGGGCAATGTAGCGGAATTTCGCAGCCGACCCGCTCATCAGCGCACCCCACTGCGATGTAATGAAGGCAGGGATCATGTCGTCCACCAGGGTTTCCTTATCAAGGGCTTCGCTGTTAAGCTTCTTCTTTGCTTCGCCTCCTTGGCCGGTGATGTACTCGAAAAAGAGCCTCTGTTTCGCCGGATTCTTGGGATCGGGGCGAACCAGGACGCTGCCTTTCTCGCCAGTTTGCAGTTCTTTCAATTCGTAGGACGCCAGTTTGCCGGCCTCATACACCATCTTCTCGTGAGCGGCGCTCGAACCGTCCGGGTAGGTGTATTCACAGAGCACTTGGACACCCGAACCGGAGTGGGACGAAGTCCTTTCCGACTTGAAGAGAACTTTCTTTGGATCGGGGCTCATCTCCAGAATGGTGCCAATCAGATGCTTGGGTTCCTCGTAAGGGAGCACGGTGCCATCCGAGTTTGCGACTGCGGGGGCCGCGCAGGCGGGGAGTGCCCGGCTCAGCATCCAAAGCAGAGTGATGACTGCGACTTTTCTCAGCGACATAGGATAGATTAGTGTTTTGATGTTGGTTGGTCAGACCGGCTTTTCGTTTCGGACGGTCCACCTCCAGAATCGGAGCAGTTTCATTGCCATCGCAAAAACCCTCCCGATGGGAGAGAGAGTCTGGCGTGGCGCACCGAACAGCGGAGCCTTCGGCCGAAGGAGTTTCATCCACGGAAAACCCGGAATAAGCGGGATCTTCTGGCAAATCCTGTTGGCGATTGAGGAGGCATCAGTAATTCCCTTCGCGCCGCGCTCCATCGTTTGAGATGGCGCTGATAAATCCGGAAGCGCTCCGGAAAACTGCCTGCGGGGCTAAGGCCCAGATGCGTGCGGGCCAGCTGCGGCAGGGGTCGGGAAAGGGGCCTGGGGGCCTTGGCTTCTTTTTGCTTGTGCAATCTTGCCGGGGGTGATTATTCTCCGGGAGTGCCCAGAGTAGAGAGCATCAGGATTGAATCGGCGCTCTGATTTTATGTTCAACGACGGTCCGGCTAAAGCTGACGAGGCCTTGGGAGGCCTGAATTTCCTGGGAGGGCTGCAGGAAGCCCTCGCCTCTGCCGTAGTGGTCGTTGACGATCAAAAAAGGCTTTGCGGGTTCAACCCTGAAGCAGAAAAACTCCTCCGGCTCCCCGCTAGCAAGGTGCTGCGCCAATCCATCGATGTTCTCCCGTTCCCTCTGCGGGAGGCCATCGAGAAAACCTTCCTGGCTAGCAGTCCCCAAGACTCAGAACTCACAATTCCCGCCGGAGATAACCCTGAGCTTATTCTTCAGGTCAGCACCTCGTTTGCCCAAATGGGCCAAGCCGCCGGCCTCGGGGTCGTGGCAGTGATCCGCAATCTGACTTCTGCCAAAAGCCTCGAGCTACACCTTCGGCACCTCGATCGCCTGGCCAGCATCGGCACTCTCTCCGCCAGCATGGCCCACGAAATAAAGAACGCCCTGGTCGCGGTCAGGACCTTTCTGGATCTGCTCCTCGCGCAAAACAAAGACGCGGAGTTGGCTAACATCGTCAGCCGCGAAGTCCGCCGCATCGATTCCATCGTCAGCCAGATGCTGCGGTTCGCCGGCCCGGCCAAACCGACTTTTGCCGCCCTCCGGCTGCACGACGTGTTGGAGCAATCTTTCCGCCTCATCGAGCACCAGCTCGCCGGCAAAAAAATCCGGCTCAAAAAGTCCCTGCTCGCCTCCCCGGATTGGGTGAAAGGAGACAGCTACCAGTTGGAGCAAGCCCTCCTCAACCTGCTTTTTAACGCCATCGAAGCCATGGGCCTCAATGCCGAATTGTTCATCTCGACCGAACTGGTCGTTTCCGAGACGCCAACTCTCCACCCGCTCGCGACCCCGCACCCCACCCACCTTCGTCTCCGCATCCAGGACAGCGGCGTGGGCATCCCGCCTGAAAACATCCCGCGGCTCTTCGATCCATTCTTCACCACCAAAAAAAAGGGCACCGGCCTGGGGCTGTCCATCACTCGGCGCATCATTCAGGAGCACGGCGGGTCCATCGACGTCCAGAGCGCGCTCAACGAAGGCACGACTTTCACCATCCTCCTGCCCGGCCAAGCCGTAACGATGGATCACACAACCGCTCGGCCGCCGCCGATTTTTCCGCGTGCGCGAGACGGCTCAGTAACCGAGTTCCGCTTTCCTCTTCTCAGCCGTGGGAAGCGGATCTTTTTTCTTCACGATCGCTTCCTTGCCGGCATCCTTCACGCGGTGGGCTTCGGTGGCATTGAACTCGGTGTTCGCCTTGAACTCAGCCGGAACATCCGATTCCTCGTAGATGGCTTCCACCGGACATTCGGCGACGCAGGCGGTGCAATCTATGCAGTCTTCCGGGTGAATGACCAGTTGATTGTCGATTTCGTAAAAACAAGCTACGGGGCACACTTCCACGCAATCGGTGAACTTGCATCCCGTACATTTGGCGGTAACAACATGTGGCATAATAGATTTGTCAGGCGATTGCTCGCATGACGCCCGGAAGCTCATCTCTTCAGGGCCAATTTGCAAACTTATTTTTCGGAAACGCGCCGGCGCTTCGGATTTGGTTCCTCACTTTGTCCCCCACTTTGTCGCCCAGGTTTTAGAATCCTGCGATCATGGCGCTAATCCGGCGCAGTATTTCTTTGCCGGAGTTGCCTCGGGCAGCTCACAGGAGCATTCCGTCGGTTGAAGGCGTCGATCTGTAAGCTTTTGCGCCGCCTGAACGTTTCTGAACAGGCCGGAGTTGAAAATCGAACGGCCGGCGGGATTCCTGGCGGGCTGGAGGGCGCCTGCTCGCCGCCATTCAGTTGGTGGAACCGCCCCAACGCTCCGAAAATGACCGAATCCACGGGCCGCCCAAGTCGTCCAATGACTTTCCGGTGAAGAGTTCACTCACAAACCCGGATTGGCACGCTCTTTGCGAGTAAGATGACAAAGCGATTCGGCTATGAAGTTAGACGATCCATCCCGCGCAGTGCGCCGTGCTGGGGCAAGCATTCTCGCCGCCCCGGTGCTGCCGGACGACTCCTTGCACGGTTCGTGGCAGGAGCGCCGCGATTGGCTGCGCGAAAGGATCAGGCAACATCCGATTGGCGGCATCAGCCCCGAAGAAATTGAAGTGCATTTCTCCGCCATGCCGGACCACTATTGGGATCGCGTGAATGAAAGCGATCTCGCCTGGGGGTTGGAAACCATCCACGGCTTCCTCGAGCTGGTCACCACCCAGAACGTGCCGGCCACTGCTCCTTATGTAAACTGGCGCCAAACGCCATCCGAAGGCCAAACCCGGATCATGCTTTGCACCTGGGACCGGCATGGTCTGCTCGCCAAGGCGGCCGCCGCTTTCAGCGCGGTCCGATTGAACATCCTCCAGGCCGACGTTTTCACGCGCACAGACAACGTGGTGCTCGACCTTTTCGCCGTCACCCATTCGGACGGCCACGGCCCGGCCACCCCGACCCAGTTGCAAGAGACGTCGTTCCTGATCGAAGGCGCGCTCAGCGAACCGCCACGTTTCGCCTCGGTTTGGGCTTGTTCACGGCACAAGTTTCTGGCGTCGCCAGGCCGTTTTGCTCCGAGGATTTCCTTCGACAATGATGCTTCACCTGGCAGCACGCTGGTTCATGTCGAGGCGCCGGATCGGCTCGGCTTGCTCTACGACCTGCTGCAAGCCCTGGCCGACAACGGCCTTGGCATCACCCAGGCCCTCATCGAAACCAGGAACGATCTCGCCCACGACAGCATCTGCGTGACGAACGCGCGCGGGGAAAAAGTGCTTGACCCTCGCGAGTTGGAAAAATTGAGGAGCAGCTTGCTGACGGCAATCACGGTTACGGGGTCGTGATCCATACGCTATCGAAAAGCGGTCTGCTCTGAATCACCATCTGACACCAAATAGGCCAGCAGATCCAGGACCTCGGTTTCATTCAGAGTGTTGAGCATGCCTGCGGGCATGTTCGATATCTTGGACAACGCGCGCCGCCGGATGTCTGAGACAAGAATCGTAACCAGCTCTTCGCTCGCCCCCAAAGGCCGAATCACCACAGCCCGGTCGTCTGCGCGCTCGACTCGGCCCGTCACGATTTCGCCGGCCTTGGTTTCAATCTCGGAAGTCGCATAACCTTCGGCGATCACCTTTGAAGGCAGAAGGAGGGATTCCAGCAGATCGTGCATGGACAGCCGGCGCGCCACGCCACCCAGATCGGGGCCGACGCTCCCGCCTTCGCCCGCAAAGCGGTGGCATTGGCTGCAGCCTGTTTGACGGAAGGCGGCCCGGCCAGTCTCGAAGGAGCGCCCCTGCTTGACCCGCTCCAGAGACGGCAGGAGGTCCTCCATTTTCCAATCGCGGACAAACTTCTGTTCCGGCTTCATGTTGCGAATCCAGTCGCGGAAGAGCGCGGCAGCCCGATCATCCACCACGGTAGTGCCAAGCGGCGGCATCTGGCCGCGGCCGCGGCGGGACACTCGCTGGTAAAGGATGGAGCGGTCGGGATCTCCGGGAAAAACCAACATTGCGTTGTCGATCCCAAACGTATCGTGCTGCGGGCGGGCGCCGAAGATGTTCATCCGTTCACGCGCCGTGCTCAAACCCAGCTCCATTTTCGCATTGCCGCCGCCAGCCTCAACGTGGCAGACGGAGCAATTCGCATGGAGATAGGAGCGAGCGCGCTTTTCGAGATCCTGCGCCGGGTCGTAAGGATCCACCAACGCGGCGTC
>WNFM01205218.1_pt5 | contig 14924 bp, 12 predicted proteins | sample 5400271 | NCBI WGS metagenome assembly WNFM01 (sample SAMN13153352, study PRJNA577476) | soil metagenome | isolation source: 60 cm saprolite on Douglas fir-dominated hillslope | place: USA:California | collected 2013-09-17 | reverse complement strand
GCGCGGCGCGATCGTCGAGAGACCTCTGCGGGCCGCCGAAACGCACTCGGCGGCCTCCTCTTGCCGCTCTGGATGGGTCGCCCTCAGCCTGCTCTGGCACCAGGAAAGCTATCAGAGCACGTTTCCGTGCCGCCACGCTGCGTCTGCTCTTGTGGGGCCTCCTCGGCCGTGGCGCCGCCCACCTATAATCGGACAGGCCGGATGCAGTAGCATACCAGCACCGCACCGCGTGGGTCGTGGGCCAGGTGGGAGATGAGGAGATGCGACGTGATAGGTGCCCAACGCGTCGGCCGCACGTCGGCCGATACCCGAGACCGCAGCACGCCAAAGCTCGCGCGCTATGATCTGGTCATACTGGGTGGAGGCTCCGCGGGGCTCTCCGCCGCACAGACAGCGGCGTTGCTCGGAGTGCGCGTCGCCCTCATCGACAGGGAGACGCTGGGTGGTGAGTGCCTCTACACGGGTTGTGTGCCGAGCAAAGCGCTCCTGCATGTCGCCGGCGTCGCGCAGCATGTGCGCCAGGCTCCTTCGCTCGGACTTACCGCCCGGCTGGACCCGGTTGACCTCGGCGCAGTCGCCGACCATGTGCAGCGGGTCATCGACCGCGTGTACGTGCGGGATACTCCTGAGCAATTTGAAACCTCGGGAGTAGAAGTGCTGTTCGGCGCCGCGCACTTCACCGGACCGCGCGAGCTGTCATTGAACGGGCATCGCATTCAGGCGCGCGCGTTTCTCATCTGCACGGGCTCACACGCGGCCGTTCCCGATCTGCCCGGCCTCGTGAGCCTGCCACATCTGACCAACGACTCGGTCTTTGATCTGCGCACGTTGCCTGCCACTCTCACCGTCGTCGGGGGAGGGCCGGTCGGCGTGGAGCTGGCCCAGGCCTTCGCCCGACTCGGCGCGCAGGTGACGCTCGTCCAAGGCGCCGAGCGTCTCTTACCCAGGGAGGAGCCAGCGGCCTCAGAGGTGCTGCGGCGGCGGCTTGAGAGCGAAGGCGTCACGGTGCATCTGCAGGCGCGGGCGACCCAATTTGCCCAGCGAGACCAGAGCAAGGTGGTCAGCGTGCGGCGCCCCGATGGCAGCGCCTTTGAGGTAGCAGGCGACGAGGTGCTCATCGCGCTCGGGCGCTCGCCCAACGGCGCGGGACTTGGGCTGGAGGCTGCTAACGTCGCCTATGCCGCTGCTTCTGGCATCACGGTCGACGCGTTTCAGCGTACGTCGAATCCTCGCATCTATGCCGCCGGTGACGTGACGGGTGCGCCATACTTTACGCATGCCGCCGCGCAACAAGCGCGCGTTGCGGTCCGCAACGCTGTCACCCCGTTTCGTCGCCGCCTCGACCTGCGCGTGCTCCCCTGGGCCACGTTCACCGATCCCGAAGTCGCGCGCGTTGGGTTGACCGAGGCGCAGGCGCACGAACGGTATGGCGCTGACGTGCGAGCCTATACGGTGCCGTTCGCCGACGTTGACCGCGCGGATACCGACGGCTCGCCGGAGGGATTCGTAAAATTGGTCGCCACTCGCACCGGCGAATTGGTTGGCGCGCACCTCATTGGGCTGCACGCTGGAGAGTACGTGAACGAGCTGGCGTTGGCCATGCAGCGCCGCACCAAGCTGGGCGAGATCGCGGCGACCGTTCATGTGTACCCAACACTGGCGTTGGCCATTCAACAAGCGGCGGGTCGCTACTCAGTCGGGAAGACCATTCGCGGCCCACTTCCCAAGCTGATCCGCCGGTATGTTCGCCTCTTCCCGTGAGGGGGATGCCCATGGGGGGTGCGCTGAGCGTCGCGGGGCACCTCATTGTGCCCTCGGGAGTCCACGACGCGGTGGACTGCTAGCCCAGTGAAGAGGGGAGCGCGGCGTCCGCGCTGGCTCTGGTCGGCGGGAGTCCGCGACGTGCCGCGCCTTTGCGGCTTACGCGCCGCGCGACCGGGCCCGTAGCGCTCGCGAGGGGGCGGGCACCGAGCGAGTAGCTATGCGCGGGCGCCAACGCGAGCCCGACCGGCAGAGGATAGATCGACGGTGCCTGACGCGCCTGCACGGCGAGCCGGCGGTGCGATTCAGCGGCTTGCTTGCGCGCCTGCGCCCGATGCGCGTCAACCACCCGCCGCAAGAGCCGGCAGTAGGCCACGCCGACCGCGGGCCAGTGCATGCGGCGGCCATGATTGTAGGCGAGCGCTTCGACACGCGCTTTGTAGCTCGGATCATCCAGGTAGGCGTTGACCGCTCGCGTGATGGACCGCGCATCCTGGAACGAAGCGAGGTGACCGCGCCCCTGGCTCAGCATCTCGCGCGCGTACACGAAGGGAGTGGACACCACCGCTTTCCCGCACGCCACCGCGTACGCCAGCGTGCCACTCACGATCTGTCGCGGGTTCAAGTACGGCAGGATGTACACATCGGTGGCCTGCAAGAAGCGGAGCAGCTCCGGCGTGCTCAGATAGCGGTTGAAGAAGCGCACGTGGTCCTGCAGGCCGAGCTCGTCCACCAGCGCCGTCAGCATCTGACGATACGATTCTCCCGCGTACCGCCGCTGGCCAGGATGGGTCTGCCCCAAGACGAGGTAGACCACGTCTGGGTGGCGGGCGACGATCTCTGGCAACGCACGAATGGCATGCTCGATGCCCTTGTCGGGTCCGAGCAGGCCGAACGTGGACAGCACGGTCTGCCCTTCCAGGCCCAGCTCGTGCTTATAGCGTCGCGTCGACTCGCGGCGCACCATGGGCGTGCCGTGGGGAATGAACGTCACCTTGTCGAGGTTGGCGCGCGGGTAGTGCTCGGCGAGAATCTTGCGTGCGCTCTCCGCCAACACAACCACTGCGGACGACTGCTCGATGAGCTGCTCCGTGACGCGGCGCAGCGTGGGGTCAGGCTCCTCCAGCACGGTGTGCATGGTCAACACGACGGGGCGGTCCACGGCCTGGATGAAGTCGAGCAGATACTCCCCTCGCTCGCCGCCGAAGAGCCCGTACTCATGCTGGATGGAGACGGCTTGTGTGCGCGACGACGCATTCACGTACTGCGCGGCCCGCAGATAATCGGTGCGATTATCGCGGTCGATGGTCAAGCGCACCTGTGGGCCATAGTCATGGTCTTGCCCCCCATCGTTCATCGCGATGACCCAGGGGGACGGAGCTGAGAGGTGGGTGAGACTTCTAAGATGGTGGGCACCGTCCATTGCGCCCATCAAATCACGTGCGAACGTCGCAATGCCACACTCGCGCGGGGGGAAACTGGTCAGCATCGCTGTAGAGGGCTGCGCCATCCAGGCGCCGTACTGACGTGCCGCTGATCCGGACACCGATTCCTGCGCCATCCGTTTCAGTCGTGCGCTATTCGACATCCAATGCTCTCCTCGTCTCGGCCCTTGTGCATTCAACCGCAGTCGCGGACTGCAGATTGCTCACCGCTGCCTGACGAGCTCGCGTACACGCCACCTGAGCGCCGCGCGACTCCGTCAACAGCAGGACCTGCACAAGCCCCGTAAGCAATGTGCCCTGGTACGGGGACCAATCAACCGGTTCGACAACACACCGCCACCAATGGACGCATGGGCTTGGTCTTCCTAGAACAACCGGGAGGTCAAGCAGCGAATCGGCCAGGCAATCCACAGCCATTCCGCAAGAACTATACCGCACCATGAGCAGCTCATGAGTGATGTGCCGCACACTGCGGGGCGGCGGAATGAATCAGTCAACGAGTCGGAAGGCTGCAGGTCCGAGGAGACAATAAGCCGAATTCTGTGCGCGGGGCGCCTTGCGATGCCCCGCGCGGCAATCATCTATCTGCGATGACGGTTGCCCGCCACCTCTTGCGGCCAACCCGGGAGTGAACGGGCGAGCAACCCGCGAGTAGCTGGCGCTGCCAGCGTACTGCTCTCCCTGTCTGACCTTGCTCCGGATGGGGTTTACCGCGGCCAGCCGGTCACCCGGCTGCCGGTGAGCTCTTACCTCGCCATTTCCCCCTTGCTCGTGGCAGGCAAAGCCCGCCACGGGCGGTATGTTTCTGTGGCACTGTCCTTGGAGTCGCCTCCACTGGCCGTTAACCAGCATCCTGCTCTATGGAGTTCGGACTTTCCTCGATACCGCGCCTCGCACGCTCATCGGCTGTCAAGGTGAGTGGCATCGGCTTCCCTCCCGCTTGTGGAGACCAGCCTACCATCTCAATCCTTTATCGTCTACCCACTTAGCGGCGGCCCGTTCACAGCGAATGAGCAGCGGCGAGGGCTGACCTCGCGCGATCCAGGGCTATGCCTGATCGGGCAGCGCCGTGTCTTCCGGAGCGGCGATCACCTGTATGCCCTCGCTCAGGGTGGCAGCGTCTTGCTCGTCCAGGAGCCGCACGACCACAACGCTCACGTTGTCCTCGCCGCCGTTCGCGTTCGCCTCTTGCACCAGCAGCTCGCAGGCCTGGGCGGGATCCGCAGCCGTGCGCACAATCGCCTCAATTTGGGGATCGCGCACCATCTCCCACAGGCCGTCAGAGCAGAGGAGCAGCCGATCTCCAGGTTCCAGCACGACCGTATAGAGGTCCACTTCGGCCTCTGCGTGCTGTCCCCCCAGACTGCGATAGATTTGATTGCGGCGTGGGTGGGTGTAGACGTCCTCAGGCCGGATCACCCCAGCCGCCACGAGACTCGCGACGATCGAGTGATCGGTGGTGATGGCGTGCAACCCGCGATCGGGGCTGAAGAGGTACGTACGGCTATCCCCCACATTGGCTACATACGCCACATCGCCGACGACCAGGGCGGCGGTCACCGTCGTGCCCATATCGGCGCGTTTGTTGAGATTTTGTTCTCCCAGGTCCGCGTTCGCCTGCGTTGCGGCTTCCTTCAGGAGCGCGGAGAGCGCGTGCCCCCTGGTGAGCGCGGGAATGACGTGCCCCGCCATGACCTCGATCGTGCGACGGCTTGCCTCCTTGCCATCGGCGTGGCCGCCCATCCCGTCGGCGACGATGAACAGCCCAAACGGCTGTGGGCTGCCTCCACCCGTGTAGGTGCCGGTCGCCGCGAGAATGTTGTCCTGATTGGGATCCGCCGCGCGACGACGTCCCGGATTGGTGAGCCCCGCGGCCTGTGGCACGAGTCTGGCCCCGCGGCTCAGCGGAGCCACCGGCGCCGTGGGCAGCGTGACCGTCGCCAGCGTCTCGGTAGCTTGCTCGGAGATGGCGTCGGGCGGCGGCGTCTCCGCGCTCTCTACGGAGACCGCCTGCTGTGGGAGGATAGGGAGCGCGTCCATGGCGTCGGAGTAGTTCGGCTGTGGTCCAGCTTCGGGCAGACCCAGCGGCACGCTGACGGGGGGGAGCTGACCGCCGGCCTCCGGCGCCACAGGTTCCGGCTTGCGGCGGCGTCGCGCGGCGCCGCGGACGAGGCGCATCACCAGCAGCGCGACGGCCAGCAGCACGACGAACAACACGAACCCGACCAAGGTAACCAACAGGGAGAGGCTGATCGAGGTGGATGGTTGCCCTGGGCTCGTGCTGGCAGTGGGGCTCACTGTGGGACTGCCGCTACTAGCCGGCGGTGTGACATCGGTGCTCCTGGCCTTCGCGGCAGTCAGATAGGGCGCGATCCCTGCGAAATCCGGGGCCGTGCCGAGCAGGCTGGTCCATGCTGTGGTCGCCTCGACGAAGGCCGGCGGCGCGGCGTAGAACGCCGTTAGTCCCGTCTTCCACTGCGTCATGATTGGCCCTGGCTTGCCAGAAACCGAGGAGATACCCTCGGTGACCTGGGAGAGGGGTGCGATAACGTGGGCGCCCGCATCATCCGCAATCACCATGCCGACCAGTGCGCCGTTCTCGTTGACGACGGGAGCGCCCACGCTGACCTTGCTGGAAAGCGCGCTGGGTGTCGCCTGTGCGGTCGGGCCGCCTGCGGGAGGCTGGGTCGGCACCACCGTGCCGCCGACCACGGTCTGTTGGGGCGGCGTGACCGTTGGCGGCTGGGTCGGCGTGGGGAGCACCTCCTGGTTCAAGGCATCGGCGGAGAGGCTCACGGGCACCAACGTGCTGGGCTCCTCATTGCTGTTGAGCGAGTCGCGACCGATCGGCTCTGCGCCGCCATTGCCCAGGTCCAGCACGGTTTGGCTCGGGCCGACAGGAGGGTCCGAGGGCTGCGGCACTTGCAGCACGGGCAGATCGTGGCTGGGCGCGCCGCTGAGCGGGGTGAGGGGGAGCGCGACCAGTTTTTGCGTAAAGAGACTCACATTGGTCGTGATCTGCGCTGGATCGCTCTTAAACCTGATCGTCCCAATCTGGTTGGCCGCGGAGCCGGTATAGGCTGTCCCCAGCCACACCTCAATGCCGATGAGCGCCCAGCCCTGGCCAGGGCCATAGAGCTGCTGGAAAGCCGCCTGAGCGCCTTCACACGGCAGCGCAGGATTGAGCAGTGAGGTGGCCGTCAACACGTAGTTGAAGGAGTTCGCGCCGGTGGTGCCGACCAACGCGCCCACACCGGCGCACATAACCGGAGCCTCTCTGAACGCGCCTCCTTGTGTGGTCCCATAGTAGTCGGAGAGCACACGCACCACCGCTGGCTCCGCGTACGCCATTGCCTGCGCAGGGCGCGAGGCGGGATGAACCGGCGAGGAGCTACGAGAAGCCGAGGCGCTGGCTGGCGCCGCTGGCGCGATCAGGAGGGCGGTGAACCCTACCAGGCACATCACTGCGAGGGCCAGCGCCCCCCATCGATACCTGCTCGTCACAACTGTCCCCCATCCTGGTGCTGCCCGTCCGCCATCAACTGCCCGCCCTTGTTGCATCCTGATGCGTCGTCGCGGCGGGCCGGATGCGCAAGCCGTACTGGGAAGCGCACTGGCGCGTAAGTAGTGATGTCGATAGGCCGCGTAAGGCGCACGCCAACGAGCTTAATTCATGGCGCGGACCCGCTCGTGCGCAGCGCACAGAGGTATCCCGCAAGACGCTCAAGCATGAGTCTCACACAGGTGTAACGTGCGTGAGGCCATTTCAGGCACACGAGATGGTGGCGCGCCTGCCGAAGCGCGGCGCGGCGAGCTACCCCCCGTGAAGTTGGCCTTCGGGCATCTCGCTCTGTGGCGGTGTGCCCTGAACCACCTGCGCGCCTACTCTTTCGATCACCTCCCAGAGGAGCCGAGGCAGCGCATCGAAAGAATAGGACATGAGGACGCGCTCTCCCGCGCGATGCGCGCCACGCCCGTACGGCCCAAAATTGACCACCGGCAAGGCCAGCTCGCGCATGCTCGCCAGGGGGAGAGCGTACGCCGCGGCAGGCGGCGCGACGTCAGATTCGTGCCAGATGGGCATATTCGCGGTCAGGCCCGTCGTGTCGACGCTAGCCGCGAGGCCTACATAGCTCAGATCAGAGACGTACGGATACATTCCGCGCTCGACGAGCGCGTGCTCGGGGTGGGCGGCGATCACCTGGCGTACCGCGTCCTGCAGGAGGCCGGGCATGGCCGGCACGTGCGGATAGTACGGCGGCGCGTACAAGAGCACGAATGCTGGGCCACGCAGTCCGCTCAGGGTCCACAGCCATTGCGCCAGGCGCGCGCACCGCTCGCGCGTATCAAGGTCTGCGGGCCACTGGGATGCTCCGGCAGCCAGCTGCAACGCTACCTGCTCCGCTCCCAGGCGCGCGATCGCCCGCCCGCGCAGCTCGTCATACATGAGCACGAGCCCCACCCGTGGTCCAGCGGCGCGCGCGGGCCTGCCCGCCGCCGCGTTCCAGCGCGCTTCCGTGGCGTCCACGCGCTCCAGGGTCCGCCTGAGCGCCACCTCCGCGCGCCGGCGCACCCGCTCTAGCAGCGCCGTGGGATCAGTTTCCAACGTCAGCACGTTGAGGCAAAAATAGGCGGCGAATGGCAGCTGGACGTCGTAGCGCGCCTTGAGGTCGGCGGCGCGCAACGTGACTGGCGGCGGCGCCACTTGGCCGTTCACTCGGTCGCAGAGATCCTCATCCATACTGACCTCGCGGATGAGCTCCGCGGCGAGCAGATTCGCGTCGAGGCCGTCGAATGGCTGCCCGACATGCGACTCCTGGCCGATCGCCAGGACAGTGGGCAACAGCTTGCCGATGGTGCCGTTGTAGACGTAGCGCTGCGCGTCACCAGGATACTCCGCCGTGCTGTAGTCGGTGTTCAACACGCCGATGTAGTGGAGTCCATGCTCGCGTCGCAGGCGCAGGAGCAAGCGCACGGCATGGAGCGCACCCGCGGACTCGTGTTCTTCGTCCGGAGTTGCCAGGAAGAGCACCGACACACCTGGCGGCGCGCCCGCGGCAGCGGCGGCGGCGAGGCGCCGCATCAGGGCGATATGTACTGCCACTCCCGCCTTCATATCCACCGACCCACGGCCAAAGAGCCAATCGTCAGGATGCGCCGCCAGATCGGCGCGGAGGTCCGGGTCCAACGCCTCCAGCGCGTCCACCCGCTGTGCCAAGCCGGCAGGATCAGTGGCCCACGGCGCTAACGGGCCGTAGTCGTCGGTGCCCACCGTGTCGCAGTGGCCGAGGAGCACGAGTGTCTCGGGGCGCCGCCCGCGCACCAGCGCGAACACATTGTGTCGCTCGTAGGGATCATCCGTGAGGGCGTCGAGTCCGCTGACTTGGTAGGCGGCGGCGCACCCGTCCGCACACAGCATGGCATACACCGCCCGCGCGACTTCCGCTTCGTCACGCGACGGACTCACGGCGCGCAGACGGACCAACCGATGGGTTATCTCGCGCACGACGGTGAGCCAGGAATCAGCTTCTTCGACCACTGCTCACCTCCTAGACGTGCGCTCTGCCCGCCGTGATCGGTGTGCGGGAACCCCTCGACGCTGCGAGCGACGCCATTGTACCGTAAGAGTGGTCTTCCGCGTGCGGTCGGGGTCCTTCCGCGTCCTTGCCCGCCGCGCCTTTGAGCGCGAGGGCCGATGTGAGGTAAAATGCGGCGGCGCGCTGGGACCCGGCGTTGCGCGGCGACGTCGGCAGTCACGCGCGGGAGTTCGGCGCTAGGTGCTCGAAGAGGGCACACGAGAGATCAGGAGCAAGCTGATATGGCGGGTGAGAGTTCTTTCGATGTCGTCTCGCAGTACGACGAGCAGGAGTTGCTCAACGCGCTCGATCAAGCCCGGCGCGAGATCAGCCAGCGCTTCGATCTCAAAGACACCAAGACGGAGATCAAGCACGAGAAGAAGAGTCTGACCATCACCACGGCCAGCGAATTCACGCTGAAGAGCGTGCTCGACGTGCTGGAATCGAAGATGGTGAAGCGTGGACTCTCGCTCAAGATCCTCAAGCCGGGCAAGCTGGAGCCAGCGAGCGGCGGCATGGTGCGGCAGCCCATCGAGCTGCAAGAGGGCATCTCGCAGGAGCTCGCCAAAGAGATCAGCAAGCTGATCCGCGACACGTCCCCCAAGGTTCGCCCCCAGATCCAGGGCGACGCGGTACGCGTGGTGGCGAAAAGTCGCGACGAGCTGCAGAGCGTGATCGCGCTCCTGAAGGGGAAGGACTTCCCCGTCCCTCTGCAATTCATCAACTACCGTGGATAGACGGAGCGCCGTCTCCATCACTGCTCGGCGCTTTCGAGAGACGGTCGGCGATGCGCGTCGGCTCGGGGAGGCGATAGCCGCGCAGACAGCGCAGCACCACGTCCACCGCCGTGTCCAGGTCCACCTTGTAGCCGGTGGAGATGAACAGGGGGTTGGTACGCGGCTTCGTCCGCAGCACCATGCCGATCGTCTCGCCGGCGTCGACGAGCGGCGCACGGTCGCCGATATGGGGGCCTGGCTCCGTATAGGTCCCCGTCAACCGGGACTTCGCGCAGCCGATGCTCGGGCGGTCCAGATAGAGCCCCATGTGGCTCGCCAGCCCGAAGCGCCGCGGGTGCGCGTAGCCCTGGCCGTCGAAGAGCAAGAGATCAGGCTGCGAGCGCAAGCGCTCCATCGCCGCTAAGACGATCGGCCCCTCGCGAAACGAGAGCAGCCCGGGCACGTAGGGGAACGTGCTCACGCGAGTGGCGACCGCCTGGTCAATCAACTGCAGGTCGGGGAAAGAAAATACCGCGACCACCGCTCGTCCGATCTCGCGGTAGGAGGCGTCGATGCCCGCCACCGTGTGTACCTGCTCCAGGTGGATGGTCTCCGCCTGTCTCACGTACGGGGCGAACCGCCGCTGCATGGCCAGCGCTTCCGCGCTAGTCACGTCCCAGGAGTGCAACATTGTGTGCGACCGCCACATGATGGAGTCCCCGTGATGCGATCTGAGCTAGGCGCCCAGCGCCGCCGCACGCTCATACGCCTCCGCCGCCTCCGCGTTCCGGCCCAATCCACGGAGGACAATGCCTTTGCCATGCCAGGCGGCGCCCAAGTCGGGATCGAGCGCCAACGCGCGCTCGTAGGCGTCGGCGGCCTCCTCGCGCCGTAGCAGATCGCGCAAGGCGTCGCCTTTGCCACACCACGCCGCCGCCAGACGCGGATCGAGCGCGAGCGCACGGTCGAAGGCTTCGAGCGCCTCGCGATGTTGTCCCAGACTCCGCAAGGCTGTCCCCAGTCCCTGCCAGCTGACCGCTGATCCCGCATTCAGCGCGACGGCGCGCTCGTAGGCCGTGGCTGCTTCTTCGTACCGGCCGAACAGGGTCAGAATGTTGCCCTTGCCCGTCCAGGCGCGAGGGAGCTGGGCGTCGAGGCTCAAGGCCGCGTCATACACAGCCAGCGCTTCCACATGGCGACCGAGCGCCGAGAGTACGTTGCCCTTCGCGGCCAGCGCGGGCGCGGCGAGAGGATCGCTGGCCACCGCACGATCGTAGGCCGCCAGAGCATCTTCCAGTCGCCCCAGACTGCGCAGCGCGAGGCCCTTGCCATACCAGGCTTGTGCCAGGTGTGGATCGAGCGCCAGCGCGCGGTCATAGCGCGCCAGGGCATCCTCAGGATGGCCGAGCTGCCAGAGCACCTTGCCAATGTCATACCAGTGCGCGGCGTCCTTCGAGTCGAGGGCGAGCGCCCGGTCGTACGCAGCGTGCGCGGCCTCATAGTGCCCCAGGTTCCACTGCGCGTCTCCCAGGCTCGTCCAGGCGACGACATGACGTGGGTCCAGCTTTACCGCGCGCTCATAGGCGGCTACAGCCTCGCCACGCCGACCGAGGTCTTCGAGCGCGACCCCGCGACTGCGCCAGCAGCCCGCGTGATTGGGCGAGAGAGCCAGCGCCCGCTCGAAAGCCGCCAGCGCTTCTGCGGGGCGGCCCTGCGCACGCAGCGCCTTGCCGCGCTCCCACACGTGCTGCCATCCCTCTGTGCCCTCGGGCGGCACCGGAGCCTCTGGCCACTCCACCGGGGCCAGGGCCAGCGCCTGCCGGACCTGCGCCGCCGCCGCCTCCGCCGTCAGCGCGCTCTGCGGAGAGCCACTGATCCGCGACGCCAGGCGCCAGGGCGGCGGGATCGTGCAGGGGATGGCGATGATGGGGATGCTCACGCGCTCCGGGCTGCGTGCGTTGAGCGCCAAGGCAGTGCTCGCCTCTTGCTGCACCTCACGCGAAGTCAAAGCGCCAGGCGTGACGACGAAGAGGAAGAGCGGACGGCTGTGTAGCTCCCGCTCAGCGGCGCTCTCGATGCCTGCGCTCGCCTGGGCGCGCCGCCGGTACCACACGTCGGCGCCCGCTCGTCCGAGCGCCGCGGCGAACTCACGACACCACTCGGCGTCCTGCGAGCTGTGGCTGACGAATATCGGGGCAGGCTGTGCCACGCGAAGACCCTCCTCGCCGGGGATTCTAGAGGCTGCGAGGCGTGCCGTCAATCTATACGCGCCCCCGTACACAGGGTACACCACCGCGAGCCAACCGTGATCGTGTTCGCGTATAATGTGAGCAGATGATGCGCGGCTCACCAGCAGGTTGCGAGCCGCGCGACCCACACCGTGGGAGGCGTCGCTGTGAATCAGCGGATTCGCATGAGCACCATGGAGATCATGCTCATTGGCGTGTTGGTTGGCATGTTGGTCTTAGGGTTGCTGCAGGCCCGACGCGACGAGCAGGCGTCGCTGCGCGAGCCCGAACAGTAACACGGCACCCGTTGCGCCCCGCCTATCTGCGCCCGCCAGCGTGGTAGCGGGGCGCTCGCGTGCGCGTTGGAAGTGGCACGATTGACGGCCGACACGACCACTGCTCGTTGGCGCCTGACCCGGAAGGAGACTCGATGGCAGAGAATGACCTGGACCGCAAGCTCAATGCGCTGCAGAGGCGGTTCGAAGAATTGAATGCGCTTATGGCCGTACCTGAGGCCGTCGCCGATGCGACGCAGTTGCAGCGCAACGGTCGCGAGCATGCGAGCTTGAGCGATGTGGTAGAGAAGTACCAGGCGCTCAAAGCTGTGCGCCGCGAGCGTGCGGAGACCGAGCAGATGCTCGCCAATGGGACTGACGACGAGCTGCGCGCGCTGGCCCGCGAGGAAGTGGAGCGGCTGCGCCGTCTCGAAGAGGACCTGCTCACCCAGGTCAAAGTGGCGCTGCTCCCGCGCGATCTCATGGACGACCGGAACGCCATCGTCACGATTCAGGCGGGGGCTGGCGGCGATGAGGCGGGCCTGTTTGTCGCCGATCTCTACCGCATGTACACGCGGTACGCGGATAGCAAGCGGTGGCAAGTGGAGGTCCTGGACGCCAATGGCAGCGGCATCGGCGGCTACAAGGAGATCGTGATGGAGGTGCGCGGGCGCGGCGCCTACGCGCGGCTCAAGTATGAGGGCGGCACGCACCGTGTGCAGCGGGTGCCCGCCACCGAATCGCAGGGCCGCATCCACACCTCGACGGCGAAGGTGATCGTCTTGCCGGAAGCCGAGGAGATCGAGGTCGAGATTCGCCCCGAAGATATCCGCGTCGACGTCTATCGCTCCACCGGCCACGGCGGCCAAAGCGTGAACACGACCGACTCCGCAGTACGCATCACCCATCTGCCCAGTGGATTGGTGGTCACCTGCCAGGACGAAAAATCCCAGCTCAAGAACAAGGCGAAGGCGCTCGGCGTCCTGCGCTCGCGGCTGTGGGACCTGGAGCAGCAGAAGCGCGCGGCGGAGCTTGGCGCGGCGCGGCGCTCGCAAGTACAGACGGGCGATCGCAGCGAGAAGATCCGCACCTACAATTATCCGCAAGATCGCATCACCGACCATCGCATCAATCTGTCGGTGCACAATTTGCCCCGTGTGCTCGATGGTGAGCTGGATCCCTTGATCGATGCGCTCATCACTTCAGATCAGGCGGAGAAGCTCGCGACGACGTTTGATGAGGTAGGCGCACGTTGACCGGCGCTCGTAGTGGTGTGGTGCGTTCCGGCGTCGAGCGCGCGTGACCAGGCGAGTGGCGCCATTTCGCCGCATGTCTGCTGACACGAGCGCTCGCGGGGAGTTCGAGATGGTGAGGCACGGTGTACGATCCGGTTCCGCCTGATGGCGCGTCCAGCGGTCAAGCGCAGGCGCCCGCGCTGGCGCGTCGGCTGGCGCAGCCACAGTCCGTACGCGCCGTCTTCTTTGATGTGGGCTACACCCTCCTGGCGCCACATCCCTCCGTGCTCGACATCGTGAGCCAGGTCTGTGCGGATCACGGACAACCAGTCAGCCGTGCGTGCCTGGAGTCCCAGCTGCCGGAAGCGCAAGCGTACCTGCGTGCCGAGGTACGCGGCGCGCCGCAGACGTGGGCGGACGACCGCGCGATCACAGCGATCTGGGCAGGCTATTTCGCGGTTCTCTTGCGCGCCTGTCTGGATGCGTCGGCGCCCTCGTTCGACGAGACGGTCGCGGCGGTGCGGCAGGTCTACGAGCACCATACCAGTTACGCGGTGTTCCCAGATGTCGTCCCGGTGCTGCGCCTCCTCCACGCTCGCGGACTCACGCTGGGCGTGATCTCGGACTGGGGGATCGGGCTTGGCACGATTCTGCATGAGCATGGGCTCAACCAGTATTTCGACTTCGCTGTGGTGTCCGCCGCGCTGCGGCACGCGAAGCCACATCCCTGGCTGTTTGAGACCGCGCTGCGCCGGGCGAATACTATTGCGGACTACGCCCTTCATATTGGCGACTCCTACGTGCTCGACGTGCTCGGCGCCCGTGCCGCGGGTATCGAGGCCGTCTTGATTGACCGCCCTGATACCCTGGACTCGGCCACTGTCGACGTGCCAGTGGTCCGTGACCTGTATGGCCTGCTCGACCTCCTGGAGGTCGAGGGCGCGGCCCTCGACGAGCTGGGTGGCGCGTGAGTCGATCGGGCGTATTGAGCGAGGGGAAGTGGTGACGGCTGTGGCACAGGAGCAGCGCGAGCGCGAGGTGGTGACGTACGCAGACGTACAGGCGGCGTATGCGCGCTTACAAGGCGTTGCGCACGTGACGCCGGTGCATCAGAGCCGCAGCTTTGACGAAGCCGCGGGCCACCAGACGTGGCTCAAATGCGAGCAGTTTCAGCGCGCTGGCGCCTTCAAGTTCCGCGGCGCGTACAACAAGATCGCCAGCATTCCGGACGAGCAGCGCGCGCGCGGTGTGGTGGCCTTCTCGTCGGGCAACCATGCGCAGGCCGTGGCGCTGTGCGCGCGCCTATTTGGCGTGCCGGCGGTGATCTGCATGCCCACGGACGCGCCACGCGTGAAGGTGGCGGCCACGCAAGGCTACGGGGCGGAGATTGTCGCCTATGATCGGCTGACCGAGGATCGCGAGGAGCTAGGGCGGCGCCTCGCCGCGGAACGTGGCCTGACGTTGGTCCCGCCGTACGACGATCCCGCGATTATTGCCGGGGCTGGCACGGCGGCGTTCGAGCTGATGAGCCAGGCGGCGGACCTGGAGGTGATCGCGACACCCATCGGCGGGGGCGGCTTGCTTTCGGGCAGTTGCCTGGCCGCGCACGGCGCCCGCCCAGGGATAGGGATGATCGGGGTCGAGACGGAGGCCAGTAACGACACCTGGTTGTCTCTCGCGCGCGGTGA
>WNFM01125594.1_pt1 | contig 14925 bp, 12 predicted proteins | sample 5400271 | NCBI WGS metagenome assembly WNFM01 (sample SAMN13153352, study PRJNA577476) | soil metagenome | isolation source: 60 cm saprolite on Douglas fir-dominated hillslope | place: USA:California | collected 2013-09-17 | reverse complement strand
GAGTTTTGAATTTTTGTGGAATGAGTAAAAGCGGATGTTTTGGATCGGCTATTCGAACGCCTGCGAACATTTTTTGGTCGAGAAGCAATTGCCCCGTGGCGACGTCGAACATTTCGCCCACTCCGTCGACCGAAAGAGCTAGGGCCGAGAGTTCCGGGTCGACGCCCGCGGCATGGAGCGGAGGAAGACTGCCAAGAGGCAGGCGCGCGCCGGTTTGTGCTTCAGACTCGCCGTAGTTGAAGAAGAGAACGGTGCCGTTGCGCTTGAGGACAGCGATCTCGTTTCCGTAGACGTCCGAGGCGCGGCCATCAGGGATGGAAATAGTCTTTGCGGAGTACAAATCACCAAGCTGGATTGTGGAATCCGATTCCTTACGGAAGAGTGCGAAGCGCGAATTCGTGCAGAGTTGCGCGGAGTCAACAGAACCGGGAAAGGTAGCGATCGCCTGTCCGGTGGCAAGCGAAACAACGGATGGTGGCTCGGACTTGGAGCGGTCTAGAAGCAGGGCGCGATCATTCTCGGCGAGGCCAGCGATGGCAAACAGTCGCTTATGGAGAGGGGACGCGAAATTTTCTTTTGTGAAGGCGGACAAATTCACACGGAGAGAACTGGAGTCATCGCCGGCAATCAGGAATTTGCCGTCAGGAGAAAACCACATGGGAAGGCGAAACAAACCCCGGTTCGCGAATTGTTTGATGCTGTTTGACAGGAAGAAACCGAACGGCGCCGAAAAATCTGTTGTCGAATCGAAAGGAGTGGGGACGCCTGCGAACCCGGTCGAAACGTTGCGAATGGATGCTGAAAAAAGTTTCTTGCCGTCATCCAACCGATAAAGCGCCAGCTGCATTTCAGGGGTGTGGCAGGCGAGAAGGTCACCTCCGGGAGAGAGCGTGGCGGAAAGGCATCCGTCGGCAATGACCAGGTTAGGAGCGGGAATTTGTGTGCCGTCAGCAACTTTCCAGCGCGACAGGAAGAGATCGAAGGTGAGTAGGGTGAGGACTTGAGAATCCGTGGAAAAGCGCGCGGGGTACGAATGAGGTGCGTCAATATAAGTGACGAGGCGCAAGGGGTTGCGCGAAATCAGCATGATGCCCGCGGGATCCTGGACGAAAAGATATTTTCCGTCTGGGCTGTAATGGATGGAGGCATTCGCGCGAAGTTCCGGAGCGAGCTTTGCGCTCGAGAGAACGCCACGGAGACGTTCTCGCACACGGCGCGTCTGAGCGGGCGCGGTTTGCGGTAAAAATACGAGAGAAGAGATAAGTAAAGAAGAGAGGAGAAAAGGCGTGAAGGCCCGGCGAAGACTCATTGTCAGAATCGAACGTTATCATCAACAGAGATGGCCGACAACTACAGGAGGCGGAAATTGACCGGCGTTAGATACTTGCGAATAAGCAACTTACAAGGCAGACTCTGCGCGTGCTGATTGGACTATTTACGGAGCTGGATGCGCCGGGCGGCGTGCAGCGCGCGGGGCGGCACATGGCCGCAGTGTTGACGGAATTCGCGGCGAGCCGCGGGATGGAATGCCGACTGCTGAGCCTGAACGATTCGCGAGAACTGCATCGCATGACGACGAACGGGCGGGAGTTTGTTTATACAGGTTGCGAACGCGGCAAAGCAAAATTTGCGGCGGCGGCGCTGAAGGCGGCGCGAAGGAAAGCGAAGCTGGTGCTGGCCGGGCATCCGAATCTGGCGCCGGTGGCGAGGTTGATGAAATTCGTTGCGCCACGGATGAAGTCAATCGTGTGCACGCATGGAGTGGAGGTGTGGGAACCGTTGCCGTGGATGCGGCGGAGCGCACTGCAGAAAGCGAACATGGTGCTGGCACCGAGCCGATACACCGCGGATCACGTGCGGGCGGATCAAGGCGTCGTAGCGGAGCGGCTGCGCGTGCTGCCGTGGGCACTGGATCCACAATTTGAGGCGTTGGTGACGAGTGTGACGAAGAGTGGCCTGCCGGAGAACTTTCCGAAGGGACGCGTGATTCTGACGGTGGGGCGATGGTTGACGGACGAGCGGTACAAAGGAATGGATACGCTGATTACGGCGCTGCCGAAATTGTTGACGCGATGGCCGGAGCTGCAATTGGTGGCGGCAGGGGAAGGCGATGACCGCGACTGGCTGAAGGTTTTAGCGGAAGAGCACGGCGTCGCGAGGCACGTACATTTTTTGAGCGGTTTGAGTTATCCGCAGCTCGCGGCGTGCTATGCGGCTTCCGAACTGTTTGCGTTGCCAAGTCGAGGGGAAGGGTTTGGACTTGTGTACCTGGAAGCGATGGCGTGCGGGAAACCAGTGATTGGCGGAGCGCACGGCGGCGCACCGGAAGTGATTGAAGACGGCGTGACGGGCTACCTGGTTCAGCATGGGGATGCGGTGCAGCTCGCGACGTCAATTCAAACGCTGCTGGCGAATCCGGAGATTGCGGCGGAGATGGGCCGGCGCGGGAAACTGCGCGCGGAAAATGAATTCCGATTCGGCGTGTTTGCGAAGTCCCTGAAAAAAATCCTGCGCGAATTATGCGAATCCTGAATGTGACGGAGTCTTATGCTCCGTTTTATGAATTTGGCGGGCCGCCGGCAAAGGTGGAGGCGCTTTCGCGCGGGCTCGCGGAACGCGGACACGACGTAACGGTGTTGACGGCGGATTGGGGAGTGGAGCGGCGGATTGCGGGAACCGACGGCAAGAAAAAGTTTTCGAGATCGCCGTTCGGATGGGCGGGGAAGGACCGTGGGGTGAAGTCGATTCATTTGCCGACGTGGCTGCGATATAGAGCGACGAGCTGGAATCCGGGAATTGGAAAATTCTTGCGGGCGCAAATTGGGGAGTTCGATGTTGCGCACATTTTTGGATTGTACGATTTGCTGGGGCCGGCGGCGGCCAGCGCGTGCGTGAAGCAGGGCGTGCCGTACGTGGTGGAGCCAATCGGCATGTTTGTGCCGATTGTACGGAACGTAAAGCTGAAGAGGATTTACCACGCGACGTTCGGGAAAAGGATGCTGACGAATGCGGCGCGCGTGATTGCGACGTCCCAACAAGAGATCGAGGAGCTAGCGGGTGGCGGAATTCCCCGGGAAAAGATCCTTCTGCGACGAAACGGCGTGATGATGCCGGAAACATTATCGGAGCGGGGAGTTTTCCGGAGGAAGTGGGGAATTTCGGCGGCGGATTTGGTGGTCCTGTTTCTTGGGCGACTGAGCGAGAAGAAGAGTCCGGAACTTTTGTTGAGAGCTTTCTCACAAATACCGGAAACGGCAGGAACAAGCGTGGTCCGGCTGATTTTTGCGGGGCCCGATGAGTCAGGGATGGAAGCGCGATTGAAAAACATTGCGAGAGAATTGCAGGTGGACAGCCGAGTGATTTTCAGCGGCGCTGTGTTTGAGGAAGAAAAATGGGCGGCGTATCTTGACGCAAATGTGTTTGTGCTGCCGTCACAGAATGAAAATTTCGGAAATACGGCGGCGGAAGCGGCGGCAGTGGGAACGCCGGTGATTGTGACGGAGAATTGCGGAGTGGCGCCTCTACTAGCGGATGGCGGAATCGTGATACCGCATGAAGAGGGCGCGTTGGTGAAGGCGTTGGGAGAGCTGCTCCAAAATGAAACATTGCGGGAGCGATTAGGGCGACAAGCGAGGACGGCGGCGGGAAAAATCGGTTGGGAAGAGCCGGTGCGGGAGGCGGAATTGCTGTACAGAAAGCTTGCAGAAAAACAGTAAGGGTTAGAAAATTGCCCTGTGGGGCTTGGGTTGGCCGACGGAAAACATATTGTGTTTAAGCTCGTTTGGAGAACGGCGAACGTGCTGCTGGTCGTGTGTCTTGCGGGAACGGTGTATTCGGCGGGATGGGAATATTCGGTTCGCCAATACTTGAATGGCTTCAGCGACGCGATCGTGCCGGTGCCGGCGACGCCGCAGCAAAAAGTGGAAGCAATTTTGAATTGGATGCGGAGTGGGCCGCCGAGAGCCGTGGCAGCAGATCCGGATGCGTTGCCGCAGAGAGATCCGGAAACCACTTTAAATTACAAGCAATTGCTTTCCGTGTGCGGCACGGCGACAAACGCTTTTAGACTTAAACGTGCGGCGACTGCTTTTGCTAACGCCAGAGAGAACGACGAAGCATGTGGTGGCCGAAGTGCTGCTGGACGACAAGTGGGTGATTGTCGATCCGACGTACCGTTTGCTGATGAGGGACAAGCAAGGACATCTGCTGACGCGGCGAGATTTGCAGAATCCAGCGGTGTTTGCGGAAGCGACGGGTGTGATTCCAAATTATCCGAGCGTCTATAACTACACGGCCTATGCGCATATACGCCTCGCGAAGCTGCCGATGCAGGGATTGCACCTGCGTGCCGCGCTCGACAAGATTTACTCTGGCTGGGATGAAGCGGTGGACTGGAGCCTGCTGCTTGAGCGGGAATCTTTTTTTGTGCTGTGCCTGTTTATTGCGGGATCGGTATTTTTTCTGACGATGCGGGAAATGCTTGCGTGGTATGCCGACCGGCGGCTAAAGATACGACGTTTCCAATTGCGGGAACATTTTGCGCGGGCCGGGGCCGCATTCTTCGGGGCGCCGGAGATCAAACAATAACGTGTGCGGAATTTGCGGCGTTGCGTTTGTCACGCGGAGCACCGAGGCCGGAGCGCGCGTGCGAGCGATGGCCGGCGCGATGGGGCACCGGGGGCCGGACGACGAAGGATTCCTGGTAAACGACGCGCGAGCGCCCGGGCTGGCGCTGGGGATGCGGCGGCTGAGCATAATTGATCTGGCCGGCGGGCAGCAGCCGATCTGGAACGAAACGCACGACGTCTGCGTGGTGATGAACGGAGAGCTGTATAACTACCGCGACGTGCGCGAGCGTCTGATACGGCTCGGGCATAAATTCAAGACACAATCGGACACGGAAATTCTGGTGCATGCCTGGGAAGAATGGGGCGAAGAGTGTCTGACAGAGATTCGCGGGATGTTTGCGCTGGCGATTGCCGATTTCCGGAAACATTACACGTCGGGGCCGATGCTTTGCTTTATTACACGCAAGGGCCGGAGGGTTTTGCCTTTGCGTCCGAAGTGCGCGCGCTGCGCGCGAGCGGAACGGTGAACGGCGGGATTTCTCAAGACGCGATGACTTCGTATTTGTTGTTTGGCAGCGTGAGCGAACCGGTGACCATGTTCGACGGAGTTTTTTCGCTGCCTCCCGGGCACCGGATGATGATTTACGTGCCGGACCGCAGAAAAATTCCGCGCACGCATCCCTGGTGGGATCCGCGGCGGAGCCCGGCGGGGCGGGATCCTAAGAAGCCGCGCGAGTATGCGACGGCGGTGAAACAAGTAAGGCCACTGCTGCAAGATGCGGTGCGGGCACATTTGATTGCAGACGTGCCAGTGGGGCTTTTTCTTTCAAGCGGATTGGATTCGGGCGCGATTGCGGCGCTGGCGGCGCGAGAACATCCGGGGATCCAAAGTTTTACGGTGGCGTTTCCCGGGACGGAGTACGACGAATCGGAATTGACGCGACGAGTGGCGGCGCAGTGCGGTACACAACACAAAGAGGTGGCGCTCGAAGGCGACGCGGTGACGAAACGGCTCGACGAGGTGATTCGCGCAATGGATCAGCCGAGCATGGATGGAGTGAATACCTATTTTGTTTCGTGGGCGGCGCGGGAAGTTGGGCTGAAGGTGGCGCTCTCGGGACTGGGCGGAGACGAATTGTTTGCGGGGTATTCGACGTTCGTGAGCGTGCCAAAACTGGAGCGGATGACGGTTTTGGCGCGGATTTTCCCAGGAGCGATTCGGCGGCTGGCGGGCGGAATCGCGCGCCGCGCTCTGGCGACGGGCATGACACGCGATGCGGCTTCGAAGTGCGCGGCGGCCTGGAGCGACGCGGAGCGATTGCCGCACGCGTATTTCTTTGCGCGGGCGCTGTTTGCACCGACCGATTTGAAAGCGATCACGGAGCCGCGATTCCGGCCGAGCAGCATCGCCGCGGATGGGACGACGCTGGAGCCGACCTGGATGGGATGGCTGCAACGCGCGGCGGACGAAGGGCGGCGCATGGGTTCGGCCGGGGCAGTGAGTTGGATGGAGCTGAGATGCTACATGGCGAGCACGCTGCTTCGCGATACGGATTCGGTGAGCATGGCGCGGTCGCTGGAAGTGCGCGTGCCGTTGCTCGATACACCGCTAGTCGAATTCATGTGCGCGCTGCCGGATGAGGCGCGGCGCGTGAAGAGCCGGCAGAAAGCATTGTTGGTCGATGCGTTGCAAGACATTTTGCCGGCGGACATTGTCGGGCAGAGGAAGAAGACGTTTACGCTGCCGTGGGAACAATGGTTGCGCGGGCCACTTAAGTCACAATTGGAAGCCAGCTTTTCAGAAATTGCCCGCCCGTTGAAGGAACATGTGAAACCTGACGGAGTGCGGTCTGTGTGGCAAGCATTTTTGGCCGGGAAGACGACGTGGTCGCGGCCGTGGGCAATTTTTGTGCTGAACGAATGGTGCCGACGAAATATTGCCTCGTAACGCAGCGCCCCCCCGCGCCGCTGCGGTACACTAATTTTCTTGCAAAATGAATATTCTTGGGATTAACGCGTACCACGGAAACGCATCCGCTGCGATTGTGTGCGATGGACAACTCGTCGCGGCAGTCGAAGAGGAGCGATTCAATCGCGTGAAGTATGCGGCCGGATTTCCAGCGGCCGCGATTCGCTATTGTTTGAAGGAAGCGGGGCTGACGCTTGCGGATGTGGACCATGTGGCAGTGCCGCGGAATCCCTATGCACGTCTGGGAACTAAGCTTTTTTACGCAGTACGGATGCCCTCGTTTGCACGCGAGCGGATGAAGGTGCTCGCGAAATTTACAGGAATCCGCGAGGCCCTGGCGGGCGCCTTTGACGCCGATCCGGAGAAAATGAAGGCGAAGTTTCACCGCGTCGAGCATCACGTGGCACACCTGGCGAGTTCGTTTTACTGTTCACCATTCGAACAAGCAGCTCTGCTTTCCGCGGATGGATTGGGAGATTTTGCCAGTTCGATGTGGGGAGCCGGATTCGGACCCCGGATGAATGTGCACGGAGCGATTGCATTTCCCCATTCGCTGGGCCTTTACTACAGCGCAATTACACAATATCTGGGATTTCTGAAATTCGGCGATGAATACAAGGTGATGGGACTTGGCGCTTACGGTGAGCCGGAGTTTCTCGAAGAGTTCCGGAAGATTGTGAAATCGAAGGGCGGTGGATTCGAACTGGCGCTGAAATATTTTACGCACCACCGCACGGGGCCGGAGATGAGCTGGGCGGAAGCGGACAAGACGCCGGTGCTTGGCAAATTATTTTCAGAGGAACTACCGAAGCATTTGGGCCCGGCGCGGCAGCCGGACGAGGGCATCTCGCAGCGGCACAAGAATTTGGCTTGCTCGCTCCAAGCGCGACTCGAAGAAGTGTATTTGGGAATGCTGCGGCACCTGGCGAAAGAAACGCGGATGAAATCAGTGTGTCTTGCAGGTGGCGTGGCGTTCAATTGCGTGGCGAACGGAAAAATATTAAGCCAGACGCCGTTCGGGAATGTCTATGTGCATCCAGCTGCGGGAGATGCGGGATTGGCAGTTGGCGCGGCGCTTTATTTGTGGCATCAGGTATTCGGAATGCCGCGATCGTTTGTGATGGAACATGCGTACTGGGGCCCTGGATTTAGCACTGAAGAAACGCGAAAGGCGATTGAAACGGCAAAGCTTTCCAATGGCGGATACGCCATTCGTCAGATGGAAGAGGAGAAGCTTCTGGAACAAACGGCGAACATCATCGGCGAGGGAAAAATTCTGGGATGGTTCCAGGGACGAGCCGAGTGGGGGCCGCGTGCGCTAGGAAACCGCAGCATTGTGGCCGATCCGCGAAGGCCGGAGATGAAAGAGATTTTGAACCGCCGGATCAAACACAGGGAAATATTCCGGCCGTTCGCGCCGTCGATCCTGGCAGAAGCGAGCGGCGAATGGTTTGAAAAGTCGCACCCGTCGCCGTTTATGACGATGGCCTACGCGGTGAAGCCGGGCAAACGCGACAAAATTCCTGCGCCTACGCACGTAGACGGAACGGGACGGCTGCAAACGGTTACGAAGACCGCGAACCCGCGATATTGGAAACTGATCAAGGAAGTGGAGCGGCAGACGGGAGTGCCCGTAGTGCTGAATACTTCGTTCAACGACAACGAGCCGATTGTCTGCAAGCCGCAAGAGGCGATCGATTGTTTTTTGCGCACGCAAATGGATGCCCTGGTGCTTGGGGATTTTCTAATCACGAAATCGTGAACGAACGCCAACAACAAGAATGGAAGCGGCAAGCACTATGAAGATACTGCTGCTCAATCTCTATTTCCCGCCGGACAGTTCCGCAACGGCGAAAATGGCGCAGACAATTGTGGACGCGCTTTGCGCACAGCATGACGTGACGGTGGTGTGCGGCCGGCCATCGTACGACCCGGCGGAGCGGCGCGGCTGGAGAGTTTGGCAAACGGAGCAATACGGCAGGCTGACAGTTGTGCGCGTTGGTTCAACGGCGTTCCGGCGGTTCAATATGAAGAAGCGAGTGTTTAACTATTTGAGTTACGTGGCGCTGGCCGTGCCGATTGCGTTGTTTAGTCGCTGCGACGCGGTAGTAGCGATGACGGATCCGCCGTTTGAAGGAGTCGTCGGCGCGTTTGTGGCGATGTTGAAAGGCAAGGCGTATCTCTACAACATTCGCGACATGGTCGAGCCGGGCTCGCTGGCGCGCGTGTGGGAAAAAATGCACCGTTGGGCACTGAGGCGCGCAAATTGCGTGGTGGTGCTCGGCGAAGACATGAAGAATCGGATTCTGGCGAAAGGGATCGCGGCGGAAAAGGTGGAGATTGTACGAGACGGGGCCGAGATACCCGGCGAAGGCGCCCCGGCGGCAGCGATCGACGAGGACGTAGTTCGAGCCGTACGTGGGGAATTTCGATTCGTGCTGCTGCACGCGGGGAATATCGGTTTTTACGGAGCGTGGGGAACGCTGCTTGCGGCTGCGAAAAGATTGGCAGCAGATGGCGTGGGATTTGTATTTGTGGGCGAGGGTGCGCAGCGAGACGCGCTTGCAGCGGAGGCGGTGGGAATTTCGAACGTGAAGTTCGTTCCGTTTTTCGCGGGAAGTAAGATCCCGTCCGTGCTAGCTGCCGCCGACGCGCACTTGATTACGGTGAAGCGCGGGCTGGAGGGCGTTGTGGTGCCGAGCAAGATGTACGGGCGGGGGGAAAACCGATCGTGGCAGTGGCGCCGCAAGAAACGGATGTGGCCAGTTTGGGCGCGAAGCAAGGATTCGGAATCGCGACCGACCCGGACCGGCCAGACGAACTTGTAGAAGAGATTCGAGCGCTTGCCGCGGACAGCAACCGCTTGAAACAAATGGCCCGGGCCGCGAAAGATGCCGCGCGCGGCTATGATAGAGTCAAAGAATTGCAGAAATTTGTTGAAATTGCGGGCCGCGTCGCGGCTCGAGCGAAAACTGAGGGGGCGAAGAGACGGTGAAGCCTGCGGAAACATTTTGGACGGGAAAGCAAGTGCTGGTAACGGGCGGCGCGTCGTTTATCGGATCGACGCTGACGGATCAACTTTTGGCGCGCGGCGCAAAAGTTCGTGTCGTAGACGATTTGACGAGCGGCCATTTGGACAACCTGAAAGAACCGATGGCTAAGGGTTTGGTGGAATTCGTCAAGGCCGATTTGCGCGAGCCGGGCGTTACGCGTGCCGCGATGGCAGGCGTAGACACAGTCTTCCATCTGGCGGCAGATCATGGCGGACGTGGTTACGTGGACTTGCACCAGGCGGGGCCGGCGTCCAATTTTTTCCTGGATGGAATTGTGTTCTGGGAAGCGGTGCGTGCCAAGGCAACAAAGATCGTGTTTGCTTCGTCGGGATGCGTGTATCCGAACTTCCTGCAGTCGGACGTGAACATAGAACTGTTTTTGACGGAAGACCTGACGGAGGGCAAGAACGACGCGGACAACACGTACGGCTGGGCAAAATTGATGGCGGAGTTCACGCTGAGCGCGTACCACAAGGAGCACGGCATTGGCGCGGCGTCCTGCCGGTATTTCACGGTGTATGGGCCACGCGGCGTGGAAAATCACGCGGTGATTGCCATGATCGCGCGAGCGTTTATTGGGCAGTCCCCTTTCGAAGTGTGGGGCGACGGCACGCAGATCCGCAACTGGACGTACATCGACGATATCGTGGAAGGAACAATCCTTGCGGGAGAAAAGATCAACGACGGCGCGGCAATCAACCTGGGGACGATGGAACGCATCAAGGTGATTGACGCGGTGAACATGGTCTGCGATATGACTGGTCATAAAGCTGAGATCAAATTGCTGCCGAATATGCCGACGGGGCCGCTGAACCGCGTGGCGGACAATTCGCGCGCCAAGAAGCTGTTAGCGTGGGAGCCAAAAGTTTTGTTCAAAGACGGGCTGAAACGGACAATTGACTGGTATTTCAAGGTGAAAAGCAAAGAAGAGGTCAAACGCATCTTCGCACGAATGCTGACGGAGCGCTAACCGCAACAATCGCGACGCCAGTTTGTTTACCCCTGGGCGGAAGCAACTCTCCTGAGTGCGAATTCCGATGGAAGGAGACGGGATTCCGCGCTAGGGTATAGGTCAACCGGAATCCAGTAATTGCTGTTATGGGTGCTGCTTGGGAGCAAAATCGGCAACCCCGTCCACCGCCGATGAGTAACCCAAAACGTAGAGGCTTGATGCCTGCAAATTTGCTCGCGTTTTTCATAGCATTGTTCGCATCGCTGGTGCTCGCGGTGCCAGTGCGAGCGCTGGCGCTGCGCGTAGGAATGGTGGACTTGCCGGGGCCGCGTAAAGTGCATTTACAGCCAATTCCGATGCTGGGCGGACTCGCAATTTACGGCGGCGTGCTGCTCGGCGTCTATTCCCTTTTCCAGGGTGAGGCGCGGGCACAAATCGGCGGAATTCTGGCGGGCGCGACGTTGATCGCTGCCGTGGGAATTTTGGATGACCGCGGATTGCTGCATCATCAAGTGAAATTATTTGTGGGCATGCCGTTAGCAGCGGGGATCTTGTTGTGGAGCGGAATCCACGCACAGGTTTTCAGCGTGTTGGTTGGCGGGCGGATTGGGAACGCACTGGATGCAGCCTTGTCTGTCGTCTGGGTCGTTGGGATTACCGCGTCGTTCAGCATCCTGGACCACATGGACGGTTTGTGCGCGGGAGTCGCAGCAATGGCTTCGGTCTTCTTTGCGATGCTCGCGTACCTGAACGGACAGACATTGGTTTCCGTGTTGGCTGCGGCAGTACTCGGCGCAGCGGCGGGGTTCCTGCGTTGGAATTTCAAACCAGCGAAAATCTTCATGGGCGACGGCGGCGCGATGTTGCTGGGATTTTTGATGGCGACGCTGGGATTAAAGCTACGATTGGAACACGCAAATCATTTTGCGTCGTGGCTCGCGCCGATGTTGGTTTTGGGGGCAACGGTCTTCGATACGACGCTGGTGACGATCTCGCGGAGCCGGAGGGGGCTGTTGCCCTTTGCGACGCCGGGCAAGGATCACGTGGCGCACCGGTTGGCCAACTTGAAGCTAGGGCAACGGGGGGCGGTATTGACGATGTATTTGGTCGGTGCGATTTCTGGTTCGCTGGCGATCTTGGTGAGTTATCTCTCGACAGCGCGGACAACTGTGCTGGCCCTGGCGGTCGTAGCAGCGGTGTTGACCGGCGTGGCGCTGTTGGAACGCGCGCCGTACGAACGGCAAGCGAAGAAGGCTTCAACAGCCGTATAAACAGCGGCGAGTCGCTTCCGTTTCTTTGGAGCTGCACCGACGGTAACGTTTGCCGCGTACACTGGATTCGCTATACTTATGTGCCGCCCGGTTGCGAGCGCCGACTTGCGCGCGGGCGATCCGGGCGGATTTTTTGTAGCGTCAGGATGCGACCCGGGCGGGGTGTGTGTGCAAATTGCCCGGGCAAAATCGAGAAAGATTGATCAGCGTGGGCGAATCGAAGGAATCCTCCCGGTCGAAGCGGGAGAATCAGGAAATCATTGTCGTTGGCGGTTCGGCCGCGGGGCTGTACACCGCCGCGAAACTGGCGCGCGGAGGGCGTCCCGTGCGCGTGCTGGATTCGAAGCCGGAGCTCGATCCCGCGCCGCGCTCACTGATTGTCACGCACCATTTCCGTAAGTTGCTTGGCCCGGCGGCAGCGGCGAGCGTCAAAAATGAAGTTCGACGATTTGAATTGTTCACGGACGGGCGGTCCGCGCAAATTGCGTTGCGCGATCCGGATCTAATTATCGAACGCGCGAAGCTGATTCCGGCGCTGGCCGCCGATGGGCAGCACCATGGTGCGAAATTTAATTTCGACACGCGGTTTCTTGGCCTGGGGCCGAATGCGCGCGCATTACGATTGGAAGTGGAGAGCGGCGGGCGAAAAGAAGAATTGCACGCGGATCACGTGATCGGCGCGGATGGAGCGACGAGCCGCGTGGCGCGGGCGGCGGGCTGGCCGCCGGTTGAAACCGTTCCTCTGGTACAAGCGATCGTGAATTTGCCGAAGGATTGTCCACCGGATACGACACGCGTTTGGTTCGTGCCCGACGACACGCCTTATTTTTACTGGCTGATTCCGGAGAACGAGCGCCGCGGCGCGCTGGGAATAATCGGCGAAGGCAGCGGACAGGAAACGAAACGGCGGATCGAACAGTTCATCGAGAAAAAAGGAATGACGGCCTTGGAATGGCAGGGCGCGAGGATACCCGTTTACCGGAAGTGGGTGCCGGTGCGGCGTCGAATCGGCAACGGCGAGGTGTTTTTGGTGGGCGACGCGGCTGCACAAGTGAAGGTGTCCACAGTGGGCGGCATCGTGACGGGGTTCCGCGGAGCGCAGGGCGTGGCCGACGCGCTACTTGAAGAGGAAGGCAGCACTGAGCTTCGTTCATTGCGACGCGAACTTGGCACGCACTGGTTGATTCGACGGGCGTTGCATTATTTTCAACAGAAGGATTACTCGCAACTCGTGGACCTGTTGAACGATTCGACGCGCGAATCGCTGGGCGAAATCAACCGCGATGAATCTACTCGGCTTTTGTGGAACGTGATCCGGAGGCAGCCGCGATTAGTGCTGATGGGGCTGCGCGGCCTGCTAATGGGAAAGCGTGCGCAATAAGAACCTGCGTTCCGGAAGTGCGACCGGATCCTGCTTCACCCAGTAAACTGGTTAAGTTTGGGAAATTCATTTAGGGAGAATGTCGCTTGCGCATATCGGTAATCGGCTGCGGATACGTGGGACTTGTAACGGGAGCGTGCCTCGCGGAGGCCGGCCACGAGGTGATGTGCACGGACATTGACGCGGCGCGAATCGCGCAATTGCAGGCTGGCGGAGTCCCCATTTACGAAGAACACCTGGAAGAAGTACTCGTATCTGCCCGAAAAGCTGGGCGGATTTCGTATACGAGCGATGCGACCGAAGCGATTCGATTCGGCGACGCGATATTTATTTGCGTGGGAACGCCTCCGCGGGAGGACGGCAGCGCCGATCTTTCCGCAATCGACCATGTCGCGCAACAGATTGCGGCCGTGGCGCAGAATTCCAAATTGATCGTAGAGAAGAGCACGGTCCCTGCGCGAACCGGGCAAGAGCTCAACCGGGCGCTCGAGGCCTATTCACGCGGCGGGAGTAGCCGATTCGCCGTGGTGTCCAATCCCGAGTTCCTTCGGGAAGGCACGGCGGTTTTCGATTTTTTCCACCCCGACCGCATCGTGGTGGGCGTGGACGACGAAGCCGCGGGAACGGCCATGCAGAGCATTTACGAACCGATCTTGGAGCATAAATTCCGGTGCCCAATGCACCAAAATGGCTGCCCGGCGGAACCAAAGGCGGAGTTCTGTTCTTGGTGACGACGATCAATAGCGCGGAATTGATCAAGCACGCGTCGAATTCGTTTTTGGCGTTGAAGATCAGCTATGCAAACGTCATCGCCGATTTATGTGAAAAGCTGGATGGAAATGTGGAACAGGTGACGCACGCGATGGGACTCGACCCGCGAATCGGCACTCAGTTCTTGAAAGCGGGGCTGGGTTTCGGCGGCTTCTGCTTTCCAAAAGACATTCAGGCGTTTATTCAACTGGCAGGATCGGTTGGCGTCGATTTTGATATTTTGAAGGCGGCCGAGCGGGTGAATAAGGAACGCATCGAAAGATTCCTCGAAAAAGTAAAGCGAGCGCTTTGGGTGGTGAAAGGCAAGAAAGTCGCGGTGCTGGGACTGGCATTTAAGGCGAACACCGACGACATCCGATTTTCGCCCGCAATTGAAGTGATCCGGCGGCTCGTTGAAGAGGGTGCACAAGTACATACGACGGACCCGGAAGCGATGGAAAAAGCGAAGAAAATTTTGCCGGGTGTTGTATTTCACGCGGATCCATACGAAGCCGTCCGAGAAACGCATGCGGCGCTGGTTTGCACTGAATGGAGTGTGTTTAAGAACCTGGATTGGGAACGCGCGGGAAAATTGATGGCGCGGAAATTAGTGGTCGACGGCCGGAATCTCTATTCGTCCAAAAAGATGGCGGACATGGGATTTGAATACTTCTCGTTTGGGCGCGGCTAGTTTCAGCGCGCCGCGCTTTTCACGTATCCTTCCTTGAAATAAGCGATCGTAAGCTTCAGCCCTTCGTCCAGATTTACTTTCGGTTCCCATTTCAGAATACGTTTGGCTTTGGTGATGTCGGGGCAACGGCGCTTCGGGTCGTCCTGCGGGAGCGGTTCGAAGACTAGTTTCGGCGCGTTTGGAAAATGAGACCTTACCCGCTCGGCAAATTCGAGAATCGTGATTTCGGTGGGATTGCCGACGTTGACGGGATAGTGCTCGTCGGAAATCATCAAGCGGTACATTCCTTC
>WNFM01021378.1_pt3 | contig 14927 bp, 16 predicted proteins | sample 5400271 | NCBI WGS metagenome assembly WNFM01 (sample SAMN13153352, study PRJNA577476) | soil metagenome | isolation source: 60 cm saprolite on Douglas fir-dominated hillslope | place: USA:California | collected 2013-09-17 | reverse complement strand
TCAAGAAACAGCGTGCCGCCGTGCGCCGCTTCGAACAGTCCGGGCCGGCTGCTGTCAGCCCCCGTGTACGCGCCTTTCTCGTGGCCAAACAGCTCGCTTTCCAGGATGTTCTCCGGCAGTGCGCCGCAGTTCACCGGCACAAAAGGCATCTGCGCCCGCGAACTATGGTCGTGCAGGGCGCGGGCCACCAGTTCTTTTCCTGTGCCGCTCGCGCCCAGAATCAAGACGCTTGCTTCCGTCGGCGCCACGCGCGCTATGGCGCGATAAACCTCCAGCATCTTGGGCGTGCGGCCAATGATCGCCGTTTCCGGCCCGTCGTCCACGCTGGCCGTTGATCCAGTTGACCCTCCCCGGCTGGCCTGCACCTTGCGCACCAGCGCCAGCAGATCGTCGATCAGCAAAGGTTTGCCCAGGTATTCAATAGCGCCTGACCCAAGCGATTTGGTGACGGTTTCAACACTGGTGTGGGCGGTCATAATCACGCAGGCACATTGCGGCTGCAGCACTTTGATCAAATCCAGCACGTTCAGGCCGTTGGCCGTTCCCAGGTACAGATCGAGCAAGGCCATCTGCACCGGCTCCTGGCGGAGAATCACGTCCGCGGTGGCCACGCTGTTGGCCATCAGGCACTCATAGCCTTCTGCCGTCAGAATCGAACTGAGCAGGCTGCGGGTGGAGTCGTCGTCATCGACGATCAGGATTCTAAAAACGCGGTTCTTATTGTTGCCAGACATCCAAGAGCCTTTCTACAGCCCCTCAAGACTGTTTTTAAAACTTATAACCAAGTATTACAGTGACAGCGCTTGCGCGGAACGCGCCGGTAGTCTGTATCAGGTGGTAATAGGAATAATCGGCGGCCAGGTCCCACCGTGAGAAAAAGAAATCGTTCTTTAACAGCAGTTCGCCCGCGGGAGAGTAGCCAGAGAAATTCTCCAGCACCTCGGCGCCACCGTACCCCAGAATCTCGCTGCGATAATGTTTGCCCAGCCGCATGCGGAAGCCGGCCGCGCCCAGATGACTGCGATATTGGTTCGGGCTGAAATAGCCGTGGCTCAGGTCCTTGGTGAAATGAATGTGGCGGAAGGCGTAGCCTCCGCCCACGGCAAACTGGTTATCGTGGAAGCCGAACCACCGCAGCGCCTCAGCCCATTCGCGCTCGGCGCGGTTTGTGTCAGAGTAATGAGTGAAGGAGAGGCTTCCACTGACGGAAAGATTCCGCGTACGGTAATCAAGGCGGCTGTGCCACCCTTCAGCCAGCAGGTCAAACGCAGTGGAATCAAAAGTAGGGGAAATGGGATAACGCGCGAATCCGCCCGAGACCAGAAGATTCTTCACCGGGAACAATTCCAGATCGCCGCCATACAGCAGCCGGCTGCTGCTATCGACAAAGCGCACCGCGCCAACGCTGCTGCGGACGGCAACGTACTTGTTCAGCCGGAACCGGCCTTCGCCTGCGCCCGACACCACGGTGGAGGTGATCGTGCCGGTCTTCCACAGCGAAGTCTCTTCCAGCCGCATTCTTGTTGTCAGCTTGTTAGTAATCTGGTAAACAACGCCCTGGCCGGAATAAACTGACCGGTTTCCTGAAGTATCGGCGAAGAACGACTCGGTGTTTTGCAGGCGATGGACCTTTTTGGGCTGGTTCTCATGGCTGGGGGTCTCGGCCAGGTAGTCGCTGTACTGCTGCAATTCCAGGCTGGCAGGATGGCGCGCAAATGCCTGTTGCAGCTGCAGACGCGCCTCGTCTTTCTTGCCTTCCAGGATCAAGTTGTGCACCAGGCCGAGCGCGGCAGTTTCGTCGTCGGCATTGGCGGCCAGCAGTTCGCGGTAAAGCCGGTCAGACTCCCGATAATTGTCGCGATAGCCAAAGATCTCGGCCAGTTGCAGCTTTGCGTTCCGGCTCGATGGATTGGCCAGCAGAATGGCATTCAGCAAGCCGATTGCCTGCCGATCGCGTTTCTGCTCCACATAGACGCGTGCCAGCTGAATCTTCAGGCTTTCGTCGTCAGGGAAACGGACGAGGCCCTCCTTGAGCAGGGTCAGGGCTTTTTGCTCGTCGTGTTGATTCAAAGCTTGCTGGCTTTGGGCCACGATTTGCGAGACCTCCTGGCCTGGCGCCTGCTGAGAGAACAGCTCCACTCTCCAGAGCAGGCACACGAGAACTATGGCGACGAAGACGGCGGTATGTCTCTTACAACTACGCGAATACACGAGTATCCCCTCCAGGAGGGCAAGCCGATGACCAAACTTGCTTGCAACAAAATAGGTCGATTTACGTCGAATCCCGGAGTGAGACTGTATCCAAACGACGTAGTGGGTGTATCAAATTTCAACATATTTCGGGGATTAATACAATCCAGAGCTGCTGCGCAAAGGTGCTAGTACCTGGGGAGTTTTGGAGGTCGAAATTGATGGATCAAGGCTTGCACGCCGAGCTGCCTGCCACAGGCGCAGAGGCGAATTGGAATCGGTCAAGAGGCTCAAGCGGTGTGACAAAAACAATGGTGCGAAAGGGGGGACTCGAACCCCCACGGGTTTCCCCGCCAGATCCTAAGTCTGGTGCGTCTGCCAATTCCGCCACTTTCGCACATGCATGCTGCCCGTGATACCGGCTTGGGTCACGCGGCTGTTTACAGTGTAGCGAAATTTTTTGCGCATTGGCGCTTTTTGTGGATTCGCAGACTGCCCAGCGCGCTTCACTCAGGAGGAGAAATAGCAATAAGCATGGAAGTTCGAGGGTTCCGATCCACAGACGTACGAAACCCTGAACCAAGCATAAGACACGTTTGTCGTCCGGATGCTGGCTGCGTATCAACAACGTTGCTAGATGTTAAAGCGCGACCACAGCATCATGCCCGCGATGATGAGCGTCAACACCGCGGAACCGGCCCCGCAGATGCGCAGCCAGGGTTGGATTCTATCCATTTTGAGGATCAGTTCTTCCTGTTCCTTGGCCATGTGGGCTTCAGCGCTATCCAGAAAAAGCTGATCGTCTTCATGCATTGCCAGGGTGCTGCGATAGATCAGCAGAATGATCAAGACGAGCGTCAAACCGGCCCAAACGATTAGCAGAGGCGTCATCATGGAACACCACCTTGAGTTTTGGCACCGATTCCGCTTACTCAGAGGCCGCAACCGCTGGTCGCGGCGAGGGCGTAGGTGGAACCTTGATCGCATTATAGCCGAGCCGCAACACACAAAATCAGCATTTTTTGAGAGCTGCTGGTCCTTAAAATCGTGCGACCTTCCCCGCCCGGCAGTCATCCAATCAACAGAAAAGCCCAATGGAATCAGCAGGGAACCGTGTATAATAGGGTTGGTCCAGCGGGTTAAGGTTCATCTCTCAAGGAGACATAAAAATGGCTACCACCACAACTCCCAATGTCGAAACCACCCCCAAATTGCCGGTTAATTTGACCGCGACGGCCATTTCGAAGGTGAAGGAGATCATGTCTCAGCAGAACCCGGTCCCGGCCGGGCTGCGGATCGGCGTGGTTGGCGGCGGCTGCTCGGGCTTTTCTTATTCCATGTCGTTTGAGAACGCGCCCGGCGTCATGGACAAGGTGTACAACTTTGACGATCTCAAAGTCTACGTTGATGCAACTTCAGTCATGTACCTGAACGGCTGCGTCGTGGATTTCGTTGAGACGCTGGAAGCGTCCGGCTTCAAGTTTGAGAACCCGAATGTGAAGAGCACGTGCGGATGCGGCTCTTCCTTCAACGTTTAACTGCAAATCAGTTGTAATGAGATTCAAGCCTCGCCGATAAGGTGAGGCTTTTTGCTTTAGTTCGGCACGGGTGATGGCGTGGGCGTACTGCTTGGCTGCGGCAGGCCAGTTTGACCCGGAGTTCCGCCTGGCTGCGATTGACCCTGGCCTTGCCCCTGGCCTGTCGATCCGGCGCCGCTGCTGCCTCCTGCTCTAGGCGCAGCGACCGTTACCCCCGTGCCGCCGGCTTGCTCCAGCCGCAGGTCATACACGAAGAACCACTCATCATAGTGGTCCTTTTCATTGAATTCTTTGATCGCGGTCCCTTTGCTCACGCTGGCTACGCCCATAATCTGGCCGCCGCCAAACGACTGGCCGGTACCGATGTTCGACGTGGTGAGGCTACCAACCGTGCCCGTGCTTCCCGACTGGTTCCCCTGAGCCGCCTGACCTCCGCCCGTAAGTCCTCCGCCCATAATCCCGCCGCCCGTAAGCCCCCCGCCCGTAATCCCGCCGCCTGGATTATTCGTCCCAGTCGAGCTTGTGCTAGTGTTCGACGAAAGGCCGGGGTTATTGGTGCCCGCAATGCCCTTGGGCGCGGGAATGTTGATCTGCGCTTCGCCCATGTGGACCATCTTCCAGTCGGCCTCACCGGTGATGGGATCTTTGTACTTCTTGCGCAGAAAGCGGACGTGGTTTGTGTTTTCAAGCTGCTCGACGGAGCCGGGGTAGCGGCCGCCATTCTTGTGGACGAAACGTTTGATGGCCGTCGCATAGTCTTTTCCGCGATGGACAAGCTCTTCTTCTTTTTCCCGCTTGATCTGCTGGGCAATGCGTGGCGCTTCCACCGCCATTGCGATCAACATGAGCGTGAGAAAAAGCATCAGCGCAAGCAGCATATAGCCTCTTTGCCCGGATTTTGCGCTGCGTGCTTTCATTTCCAACTCGATTGCTCCTGAAGTGATTTATCGCGCCGTCAGCGGGATGGGCTGGCGATTGTTGTTCAGCACGTCCTCAATGATCACGCTGGTATTGTTGATCTGAACTACTTTGTACTTTCTCTCGACGATGTCGCCTTGCCGGGCGACAAACACCTCACCTTCATCGGCCAGGAAAATCCTCTTCGGCTCATTAGGCTTGCTGGCAAAGCCGTAAAACTTTAGCGGGATCGGCGGAGGCGGCGGCGTTGGAGTAGGAGTGGGCGGAGGCTCGGGACCCATGGGGCCTCGTGGACTGGCTATAGCAGTCTCGATCCGCTTCTCCTCCATCCGGAAGATGTTTCTTCCCGCTTCATATTTCTTGCTCTGGCTGGCGGCCAGAATGTCGAGGCGCAATCTGGGATCAAGCGTACTGTCCGTTACCGCCGGCGCTTTCTTCTGGGCTGATGCGGTGGAGGTAGCTGGCGGAGCGGCGGAACTGGTGCCGAAATCGGCGAAGTTATAGATGCCTACCAGCAGAGCGACCGCCAGCAACGCAATCATCCATCGCACCGCTTTTTTATTTTCCGCGCCTATCTTCACCTTGAATTCCTTTGCACTCTTTCACTCATGAACGTTGCTCGTTCGCGCGCGTCATGTTTATGTCTCTCTCAAGAAAGTCTCAACTTTTATCTGCAATGAAACTGTTCCACCCTCAGAGCCATTGAGAGAAATCTGGCTGATGATGAAGACCAGTTTGTCCTGCTCCAGCGCGTTGATGAAGCGAGCAACTTTCCCGTACTCGCCGGTGACGGTGGTTTCAATGTTGACCCGCTGGACATCGGGCAACTCATTCTTGGTGCTCTTATCGCCCGCGTCCTGGCCGTAATGGATCTGCGACGCGGTTACGCCGGTCTCCTGCACAAGCTTCTCCAGGTGCTGCGAGATCTGGGAAAACTGGCTGGGTATTCTCTGCTCATAGAACTTCTTCACATCCACTCGGGTGTCGGCCAACTTCTTGCCTATGCCCTGGAGCGGCGCTACCTCGCGGTTGAGTGTGTCCACCTGCTGTTGTAGAGCTTGCTCTTTCGCGACCTTTGCCGATGGACTAGAGCCCGGCCAGACCAGGTAAACGATAAGGACCAGGTCCAACACGCCCAGCACCGCCAGGATGAGGGTAAATTGCGTCTTGACTTTGGCCAGATGACCCACTAGAAGCCCTCCCGCGTTGCTGAACGCTGCGGCGCCGCACCGGCCGGCGTGTAATAAGTCACGATATCGAATTTATAGAGCGGAGACCCAGTGCGCGCGTCCTTCAGCGTTCCCTCGGCATTAAGTTTAGGGCCGCGAAAGCGTTCGGATTTTTCCATTCTCTTCACTAATTCCAGCCCGTTGTCATGCGAGTCGCTCGCGATCACCACCGTCAGCTTTAACCGATTGTCGGGCGTAATTTCAGGATGGACGGAATTCACGTATGCCCTGGCGGGCATGATTCGCTGTAGATCATTAAACAGTTGCGTCCAGGAGAATGAACGCCGGGTGATCTGCTTGTTCCAGTAATTCTTCTGCTCGGTCACATCGTGATTTTCCGGGCGGTTGGAGATCACTTCGGCGGCGGCGCGTTGTTTTTCCAAAGCGGTGATCTGCTGCTGAAGGCCTCTGATCCGCTCATTGGCCTGTGAAGAATTGGAGTAGTTCATCCACGCCAGACCGGCCAGGAGCAGGGTGAGAGCGCCGGTGAGGGCGATGGCGGTCCCCCAGCGCACGTAGAACTGCCGCACATCCTCGTATTTCAGCGAAGCGAGATTGATATTGAGGCGCATTATCCCAGCAAGGCCCCCACAATTCCCGCCATCATCGATGGCTGAACATTTTCGCCGCTCAAGTTCTGTTCCGGAGAAAGCTCGGGGGCAAGTTCCTGCACCTGCGCGCCGGTCTGCCCGTGCAACATTGGGCCCACTTCCGCGAGCGGCGCGATGCCACCTACGTAAATCTGTTCAATGTGTGCGGCAAACGTGTCTTCAAAGAATACGATCGAAGGCAAGACCGCTTCCGCCAGCTCCACTGCCGAGACGTTTGCACCATGCGGATTGTCCAGCGAGCGGATCAGCCGAAGCTCCTGGTGTTCGACCGCGGCGATGGTAATGGTGCTGGGGGCCACTTTCAGGACCAATGTTGGCCGCTCACCTTCGATCAATCCCAGCGCTGCCAGCGAAGAGGGCAGGACCACACCGGGAACATAGCCGGCATCGCGGACGGCTTTCTCGTACTCTTCCACAATGTCACGCGGAGAGACCGCGGCGACAACGCGGATATTGCCGTTCGAACGAGCAACTTCGTAAGAGAGCACCGCCTGTTCCACATCAAACGGCAGCGACTTCTTGAGTCGAAAGCGGATGACCGGCTCGGCCTCAGCCGGCTTCTCCGGCAGAGCTTCAAAGTCCAGCAGTACCACGCGAATCGCCACGTCGGGCAGGACGAGGATTACGTCGCGAGACTTGCCGGCCACGGCCCCCAGAGCGCCGGTCAGGGCAGTGCGCAAGGCTGTGGCGTTCAGCACGTTGGGTCCATTCAACCCTGGCGCAATAACGCCTTCACTCAGACGCCGCCCGGTAAAGACTTCCAGCCGCGGCGCATTGTCTGAGGCGCGGGCAGCAATCACGCCTTCAGGAGTGATCTCGCAAGCCAGCCGCGGACGTGTTGTTCTTTGTTTACCCATTCTTATCTCGTCGTCTCGATGAAGGTGACTTTATTGATTTCTTTCATCGTTGTGATTCCCGCCTTGACCCGGGCCAGAGCGGAGTCGCGCAGGAACTTCATTCCTTCCTCGTGCGCCGCTTTACGGATCTCCGAAGATGGCCGCTTTTCCAGGATCAGCTCGCGAATGCGGTCAGAGAGATCCAGCAACTCGTGGATCGCGGTGCGCCCGTGGTAACCGGTGCCGCCGCACTCGATGCAACCCGGCCCTTCATAGAAGGGAACATCGCGCCATTCTTTGGGGTCTAGTCCAAAGCTGTCCAGCTCCTGGTCTGTGTGGTGAATACGTGCCTTGCAGTGCTTGCAGATGGTGCGCACCAGCCGCTGCGCCAGAACACAGTTAAGCGCGGAAACAAAATTGTAAGGCTCCACTCCCATGTTCAGAAAGCGCCCCAGCACGTCCACCACGTTGTTGGCGTGAACTGTGGTGAACACCAGGTGGCCGGTGAGTGCGGATTGGATGGCGATCTGCGCCGTTTCGGTGTCACGGATTTCGCCCACCATGATCTTGTCCGGATCATGGCGCAGAATGGACCGCAGTCCGCGGGCGAAGGTGAGGCCTTTCTTCTCATTCACCGGAATCTGCGTAACGCCGTGGATCTGGTATTCAACCGGGTCTTCGATGGTGATGATCTTGTCCTCATCGGTCTTGATCTCATTCAGGGCGGCGTAAAGCGTGGTGGTTTTGCCGCTGCCCGTGGGACCGGTGACCAGCACCATGCCGTAAGGCTCCAGGATATAACGGCGGAACTTGCGCAGATCGTCTTCGTCAAAGCCCACAACGTCCAGCACCAGGTTGCGGAACTTCTCGCTCATTGATTCCTTGTCCAGCACGCGCAGCACGGCGTTTTCACCGTGAATGGTGGGCATGATGGAGACGCGGAAGTCGATCAGGCGGCCGCTGTACTTCACGCGGAAGCGTCCGTCCTGGGGCACGCGGCGCTCGGCAATATCAAGTTCGCTCATGACCTTGACGCGCGTGATGATGGTGGAGTGGTGCTCTTTGGCCATGGGCTGCATGGCGGGCTGAAGCACGCCGTCAATGCGATACTTCACAACGACCGAGTCACTTTCCGTCTCAATATGGATGTCACTGGCGCGCTTCTGCAGCGCCGTGAAAATCGTGGTATCGACCAGGCGGATGATGGGGCTGACATCGGCATCGGTGGTGCCGGTAATCTTGTCGATCGTGATGTTCTCGTCGCCGGAGCCTTCGTCTTCGCGCACCACATCCAGCACAAAGCCTTCGCTGGCTTCTTCCAGCACGCGCTGCGATTGCTCGGTTTTCTTGAGAATGTCACTGATCTGGGCCAGCGTGGCCACTTTGGTCTTGATGCGCCGGTTCAGCAGCAGGCCGATTTCATCAATCATCATCAGCTTGCTGGGATCGGCAATCGCAATCGACAAGGTGCTGTCATTCTGTTCCAGCGGGACAAAGTTATAACGGAACATCAGGTCCACGGGAACGGTCTTGAACAGCTCTGCGTCCAGATGGTAATCGCGCAGATCGACGAACTCGCAGCGATAGCGCGTCGCCATATCGCGGGCCCGCTGTTCGATTCCGTCTCCTTGTCCGTTGATGGGCGTATTCGGTTCCATGGCGGTCAAATTCTTTTCATTCATAACATCCTACTGCTGTACTTGTGCTCCCAGGGAAAAGATTGGCAGATACAGTGACAGGAGCACTAATGCAACCGTAATGCCCATAAAGATCAAAATCGCCGGCTCGATCAACTGCATGGCCGTGGCCAGGGAATTCTGCACGTCTTCTTCGTAGAATTCGGCCACCGAGTTCAGCATGGCAGGAAGCGCGCCGGTGGACTCTCCCACTTCAATCATCTCGATTGCAAGGTCGGGAAAGAACTGGGTTTCCTCCAGACTGAAGGAGAGTGCCCGGCCTTCACGCACGCGTCTGGCGGCGTATTCCACGTTGGTTGAGATCTTGAAGCTGTTAATGGAATGGCTGGCTGTTTCCAGCGATGGCACCAGCGGCAGTCCACCAGTCAGGAGCGTGGAAAGCGTTCGCGAGAACATCGCGATCTGGTACTTCATCCAGATTTCACCAAAGAGCGGCAGCTTGTAACGCACCGCGTCCAGGGTCCTGGCGCCTCTATCGGAGCGTACCCAGATCGTGATCAAAAGCACTATCGCCACGATTGCGGCCAGGATGATGTAGTAGTAATGCTGAATGGCGCGGCCAATGCTCAGCATGAACAGTGTGATGGTCGGCAGCTTGGCGTTGAGCGTGCTGTACAAATCGGCGAACTGCGGCACAACGTAGGTCATCAGGAACGTGAGCATCACAATCAACGCCGAAATCAACAGCGCGGGATACCACAGGGATGAAATCAATTTTTTCCGGAATGAAACGGATATGCGCTGAAACGCGATAAAACGCCCCAGAACTTCTTCCAGATTGCCGCTGCGCTCGCCCGCCAGCAGCGTGGTGGTGTAAATCTTTGACATCGATCCCTGGGCTTCAAAGGCTTGTGAGAGCAGCTCTCCGCTCTTGACCCGTTCCTGAACATTGTCAAGCATCGCTTTGAAGTTTGGGTTCTTCTGCCGCTTGCTGAGAAGGTTCAGCGACTTGAGAATCGGCAGGCCGGCCTTAATCAGGGTTAGGAACTGCTGGTTAAAAATGACAAACTGGTCGGGTTTCAGGACCTTTTTGCGCGTGCCGCCGCCTAGGCGGAGCAGCCCCCCGCGGCTCTTGACCGAGTACACCAGGAAGCCCTGCTGGACAAAGCGGTCCCGGATCTCCTGTTCGGAGATGCCGTTTTCCACTTGTTGGAGCACGTGACCGCGCTCATCCGCCATTTTGACCAGGAATTCAGCCATGAATTGAGAACTGGAGGAAGCTCTACTCCTTACACAAGTCTAGCATTCAACGGGTTTTGTGCCCTACTTCAATAGAATGGGTGGAACCTCTATTATTGCGCATTTTGGCCATTAAATTTACTAATTCTTCAGCTATCGAAGGTAATCAGAGGTGATTATTGAGCTACCTGGCTGTCCTCAAAGGTCTCCACGCCAGGAGGCGGGACGAAGCGAAACAGGCTGTCCTGGACCGGAACATTTTCCTCCATCTGCGAAAAGCGGAAATCCGTGGTTGTGCCGTCAACCCCGTGAATTACGATGCGATGAATCTGGTGCCCGGGTGAGATTTCCAGGACCACGCTGGTCACCCGGTCTTTCATCATTTCGGGCACCCCGCGCAGCACAATGTCTTCAGCTTGAATGGGCGTCAGATCGGGCGCCAGGGAAAGTCCATCCAGTTCTTTTTGCAGCTTCGTTTTGCCTAACAGGTAACGCAATGGTGAACGAATGTCATCAAGGTTCTTGACCGGCGTCTTGCGCGCCTGATGATCACCGGTTACGTAGAAATATGCGTGGTGCGAATCGATCAGGAAGAGCTTCTCCCTGGGCACGTGGTATTCCCAGCGCATGCGGCCCGGTTTCTTCAACCACAACGTTCCGCTTTCCGTCCGCGATATCCCCGGGCCCTGGTAAATCTCAGTGAATGCCGCCTTGAAGCTTTTCAGGTGGTTGTAATGGTCGTCAACAGCGCCGGCCAGATGCTTAACGTCTGCCTGCTGGGCTTCAAGCGGCAGACAGCCCAGCGTCAGGGCCACGGCACACAGCAATAAGATTTGAAATCGCATTAGAGATGTGTTCTTTAGATTCAGAATGGCAGCTCTATGTTGTTGCGCCACTCACCCAGATAAGGATACTTGCTGGCGTCCCTTACATCCACCGTGCCATCGGGCTTCAACAGATAGGAGTCTCGATAGGGGGTCAAGGGAACGCCGTTCAGAAGACCGGCGTGGACCAGATCAGCCCAGTTTGCCGGCAGTGATCCGGTTCGCTCCCGAAAAATCTTTACACGGCGTTCGAGTTCATTGATGTCACGATCGGCTTGCAGGGAGACGAGATGCCGGCGCGCAGTCTCTTTTACGTTGTTGTCTGAAGTGGTCTCTGAAATTGCCTGCCACAACGCCAGGGAGGTATTGATGTCCCTGGTGTGTTCCGCCATGCGCGCCGCCATGACTTTCATCCAGCCCAGAGCGCCCGGAATTTCTGAGCCTTTTTGAAATGCGATTTGCGCCGCTCTGGGATCGTTGCGATCAATGTAATGGACGAACCCCAAAGTGAAATACAACCGCCAATAGGTTGGGTTTTCTCGAATGCCTTTTTCGATCAGCGCAACCGCCTTGTCCGGCTGGCCCGCGCCTTCCGGAGGCTGCGGTGACAAAAAGACCGCGCCGTATTCGTATGCCACGATCAGCTTCGGGTCCAGGTCAGTGGTAACGTCGAGCAGCGGATACAGCAGATCGTAGCGCTCCGAATGCTTGATATGCTTGGAGCCAAAGTACTGCACGGCCCGCGTCCAGTAAACATCCGCCAGCAGGCTTGAATAGCCCAGGCTGAGGCGTTTCACGGTTTTCCCCGAAGGTAGGTAAAGCACTTCTTCCAGCGTGGCCTCCTGGCCGCGCTTTTTTTCCACCTGGCGGCGGCTGATCACCGAGCCGGCAAACAGCACAACCAGCAGAACTCCCGCAACCATCGTGACTGTGCGACCAGCATTCATTTCAGGTTCCGCCGTTCAAAGATGAGCACTGCACCGGCAGTGACCGCGGCAGAGTAGAGCAGGGCATAAAGCGTGTTGAACAGAATCAGCCCTCCGCTCACGGGTTGGTCATGGGCCGTTTGCGCGATCACATTCAGTGAAGCGAAGTTGGGAACAATGTAGGCCACAGCGGTGGTCAGCCACTTGATTGCACCATGTGAAAGGGCAGCGAAATTCTTCAGGTCTTCGGCGAACGTGCCGATCGCGAACAGCGCAAAAGCAAAGATGGCCGAGAATATCGGCGTTGAAAACGATGAGAACAACAGCGTCAGGGCGACCATCATCATGAATTGCAGGACGATGAAGTAGATCGCAATCAGCAGGTACGTGTCAGTCTTGTGCAGCCCACGGGCTGTTACCAGCAGGGCGATGTAAAACCCCACCGTCATCAAGGCAGCGTTGACCACCAGCGTCAACAGCAGGCCGAAATACTTGCCGACAATGAATTCCCAGCGGCGGACCGGCCGCGAGAGAATCGTATAAAGCGTCTTCTTTTCGATTTCCTTGGAGACCAGGCCAATGCCCACCAGGATCGCGATGATCACGCCGAACAGGGAAATGGAACTTAGCCCGACGTTGACCAGAATCAGTCTTTCCAGGCCGATGGAAATTTGCCCAAACAGAGGAGCGGACGCCACCAGAAGCAAAACAAACACGATCAGGTTGTACAGAACGCGGTCACGCACGGCCTCACGGAAGGTGTTCAACGTAATGGCGGAGAGACGCGAGGTCATGACTGCACCGTCTCCTGATCGGTGGTCTTGGCCAGGAAATAATCCTCCAGCGTGCCCTGGAGTGGCGTAACAGAAATCAGGCGGGCCCGTTGCTGGCGAAGCTTTTCCAGCAAACGATCAAGATCGCCGCTCTGCGCGATCCCACGCACTGACTCACCAGTGACGTGGGATTCTGTCAGCAGGCTGTGGACCGCCGGCAAAGCGCCGGCGCCCTCCCAGATCACTTCGCTCTTTCCCGCAACGCTCGACCGCAGATCATTGACCACGCCTATGCCGCGAAGCTCGCCTTTGTGGATCACGGCAACGCGGTCGCATAGCGCTTCCGCATCAGAAAGAATGTGAGTGGAGAAAAAAATGGTCTTGCCTTCGTCCTTCAGGCCCTGAATCAACTCACGCACTTCATGCCGGCCCAGCGGATCCAGGCCAGACATCGGTTCATCCAGAAACACGACTTCGGGATCATGAATAATGGCCTGCGCGATTCCTACCCGCTGCAGCATTCCTTTGGAAAACTTGCGCAACTGCTTGTTGCCGACGTCGCCCAGACCCACCCGCTCCAGCATGGGCCCAATACGCCTGGCTCTTTCAGCACGGGGAAGGCCGGAGAGAGCGGCATAATAGTCCAGGAGCTCTGGAGCGCTCAGATAATCGTAAAAGTAGGGTTGCTCGGGAAGGAAGCCGGTCTTTTTTCTGACCTCGGGATCGAGAAAATGACTTCCGAGAATAGTGGCTGATCCGGCCGTAGGGAAGATAATCCCCATCAGGAGTTTGAGAGTAGTGGTCTTGCCTGCGCCGTTAGGCCCGAGGAAACCGAACGCCTCGCCGGTCTTCACTGTCAAATCGAGCGGCTTGAGCGCGGGACGAAGGGCCTTTTTCCAAAATCCGACCGGATAGTCTTTTGCGAGCCCCCGAATTTCTATTGCAGCAGTCAAATTACAGAAATTGTATTCGAGACTTGTGAATCGTTACAAATTGGAACCGGCTCAGCCCCCCAACGGCACGTATTGAGTTGCATCCATGCAGGTGACGCGATTGACCGCCCCGCCCGTGCTGGCTGATGCCGTTTTCTCATACCGGATCACACCATCGTCGGCGGTGCAATAGTTTTTTCCGCCGCTATTGGCCCAGGAAACCGGAGTTGCCGTGGACGTGTAATCGCCAAAGGGTTCCGCACTTGAAGTGGAAGTCAGGTAAAACTGGTATCCGCTTTTGAGACAGGGCTGGGCCGCGCAGCCGACCAATACGTCAGTCAAACAAGCGTGCGTTTTGTCACAAGGAGCACCCGGTCCCAGCTTAATCAGCGAGTCAGCATAACCTACACCGCTGGTGAACTCGTCAATGTAAACCGCTTGTGAATTGTGAACATTCCGCAGAACAGCCACGGCTGCTGCCTCATTGGCTGACATCTTCGAACGGAGAAGGTTGGGAATGGCTATGGCCGCGATGATCAAAATGATGGCCACCACGATTAACAGTTCGATGAGTGAAAAACCTTTGTTTTTCATAAGGATACGTTTATCCAGTTCAACACAGAGTAAAGTTTGGGAGTTTCCCTGAGAATATAGTATGCACATAAGTGACCATTCCAGGAAGGCTCTGAATACACCTCGTAATTATACGTAAATATCTTATTTACAAGGCTTTAATTGGTATTGGCAACTGGGATTCAGAAGGTTCGTATGGGTTTTCAAAGTGACAAAACATGTCATTGTAATCCCAACGAAATCCCCAAAAATTGTCATTCGTCCATTCTGATATTCCGGCTAAGGCTTGATCTGATAACGAAAAAAGGACATGGTTTTCACCATGTCCTTTTCTTTTTGGCTCATACCCTCCCCCAGGTACTTGCCGAAAAAACGTTGCTTACTGGATCGGTACGAAGTTAGCCGGGAGAATGCAATTGGCGGCTGTTACAGCTGCGGTGATCGATGCCGTAGGCTGGGTCGCCAAGCCCTTGGTGGACCGTATAACTGCATCCGCTGTTGAGCAGAAATTGGCCGTGCCGGTGCTCTGCCAGGTGACCGGACCCGCGCTCACCGTGTAGTCGCCATAGGGTGCGGCGGCAGAAGAACTGACCATGAAATAATTGTAGCCGCTCTTGGTGCCCGCGGCCAGAACGCCGTCAATGAGGCAAGCGCCGCCAGCTGCGGTGCCGTCGCAAGCACCGTTGCCGGGACCAAGGGTG
>WNFM01264391.1_pt1 | contig 14928 bp, 15 predicted proteins | sample 5400271 | NCBI WGS metagenome assembly WNFM01 (sample SAMN13153352, study PRJNA577476) | soil metagenome | isolation source: 60 cm saprolite on Douglas fir-dominated hillslope | place: USA:California | collected 2013-09-17 | reverse complement strand
GACATATTTGTCGGGGGATGGCTCGGGTTCCGACACATTGACCACGCGCTTGTTGACCACGTGCTTGCCTAAATCGCTCGCGTCAGAGGCTGCAAGCACAGGGGAGGGCGATGCTGTGACGCCGGATCCCTGCAGCGCACCCGGCGATGCTATCGCCCCGGCGGCCATCGCCGATTCCGATCCCGGCAAGTCGATCCCGGTAGAGCCCAGCTGGTGCTTGTCCTTCAGCGGCGCGTGTCCCTGCTGCATGTTCTTGTCCTGACTGTGAGCGGCGTTATTGCGTGTGGTAGGGTTGTTGATTTTATATCAATTATTTTATTGATTCAATTGCGACCATCTCTCCCCATCATGTGGATGCCAGGCGATGAATCGGTTCGTGCGAGCGCGAACCTCGCCATAACGCGACCGCGACGATCCTTGACTTAAGCGGCGTGATAGCCTGATATGTTCGCATTATGTTCTCATTTATACGCAATATGTATATTACGTATTTCCGCATTCCAAGTCAAGAAAAATGGGCTTTCAGACCCAAATTGCTGCCCGTTGCGGGTTTTGTGGTCATTTCTCTGGGCCGGGATCGGCCGCCAATCCGGCCGGCGATTGCGGTTTGGCGCGGGTGCCGGCCGGTGACACAAAAACGTGTATTTAACAAATAAAGAACAATTTTAAAATGTATATCGTTATTGGGCCATTTTACCGATCTATGCATTCCTCAAGAGGCAAAAATGGGCCGCCAACAACCGTCCGCCCCGCTGACATGGATAGGCGGGCTTAGCATGGGAGAAAGCGCATGTTGATTTCACGATCTATCAATCCGCTCAACGAGCATCGGGTCAACGAGCATCGGGTCAACGAGCATCGGGCTCGACTGCAATCCGGCGACACTGGACAGGTAATCCGCCGAGGTCTCGTGGCAGTCCTGCTGGTGGCCGGCAGTCTTGCCGCATCGCCGTCGAAGGCTGAGGCCGATTGCCTGCCGTGGCAGCGCGACTGCAATGGGACCGCGATGAATGGCGGCACCGTCGATGGTTATGGCCATACCTGGTCGCAGAATCTCGGTGGCGGCTATCACGACGAGAACGGCCGCACCTGGACCCAGGATATGAGCAACAACTGGGTGCGCAGCGATGGCTATGCGGTGCGGAAGAACATGGGCGGCGGCTATACCGACAGCAACGGCCAGAACTTCAATCAAACGCTTGGCGGTACCTGGCAAGGCGATCACGGCAGCGGCTGCGCCCAGCAGGTCAGCGGCAAATGGGTGTGTCAGTAATGCCTGCGTCAGCGGCCCGCCCACGACCGCCTTGTGGTTTCATTCAGTTCGAATAGCCGCAAGGGAGCCAAAGCGCGTTCGTCACAGATGGCGGCAGCTGACCTGCCGCCATCTGTGACCTGGCCGCCGTCAAAATGATCGAGCGCGGTGTCAATCAACAACACCAGGTGCACTGGATTGGACCCCGCATCACCGTCATCGGCGCGTGTTCCAGCAATGCCGTTGCAGCTTCAAACAGAGCCCCCTTGACGTCCAGGCCCAATTCTTGCGGCAAGGCATCGCCGAAGGAAATGCCGAGATTCTGCAGCTTCCAGGTCTCATGCGGCTCGATGATTCCAGCCTGAAGAATTGCCGTGATCAGCCCCAGCTTTCCATCCAGCGACGCATACTGATCATGATCAGCGGGGCGTAATGATCCCTGACCCAGTTACGTTGGCGTTCCAGGTGATCCAGATCCTCGGGTGAGAGTGGCTCAGTCTTCTGTTCCATTCGCGATACCGCCTGCCATCGTCATCACAGTGCAGTCGAGATCATAAATCAACGCCAGGGACTAATGACATGCCTTTAGAACGGCTGGGTACGAGCGCTCGCCTGGTCACCCTGTTTTCTCAATCTGTCGCTGATTTCTGCTCGCCGAATAGGCCCCCTTGACTCCCGGCTCATTTCTTCGTAAAACGATTTACGTGAAACGATTTACCAAGTAATATTAATAAGTTCCGCGGAGGGGCGAGGCCCGATTGGCCGAGCCATAGCCATGTCGTCACGCAAGCCAGCCACCATGTCGGATGTCGCCAAACGAGCCGGGGTTTCCGCGGCCACGGTGTCCAATGTGCTGGCAGGCAAGAAGCCGGTGGATCCTGATCTGGCTGTGCGGGTCAGGCGCGCGGCGGCGGAACTGGATTACCAGATCGACCGGGCGGCATCGCGGTTGCGGGGTGGCAAGTCCAAGGTGATCGGCGTCATCGTCCCCAGCCTCGATAATACCTTCTTTACCTCGTTGATCGCCGCCATTGAGCGTGCACTGCAATCCGAGGGCTATGACATCATCGTCGCCAGCGCCAAGGATGACGACGCGGTCGAACGCACGCGCCTGACCGCCATGCTGTCCTGGCGGCCGGCCGGTATCATCATCGTGCCGACCGATGACGTCTTCAACAATCGCGACCTGCTGGACTTCTCAGGCGTTCCCTATGTCGTGCTCGACCGCGTCGGCACCGACCTCGCCGCCGATATCGTCGCCATCGACAATGCGAAAGCTGCTCGCGAGGCCGCCGAGCATCTGATCGGCCTTGGGCATGGCGACATCTGGGTGGTCGCCTCGTCGCTGAAACTCGCCAATATCCGCCAGCGCTGCGAAGGTGTGCGTGCGGCTTGTCAAGATGCCAGGATCGGCGCGCCAAAAATCCTCGAAGTCGGCATGACCTTCGATGCGGTGGCCGAAAGGCTGGAAGGCCAGTTCGCTGCCAGCGGCCGGCCCAGCGCCGTCATCGCCCTCACCAATTTCGTCACCATGGGTGTGCTCGCCGCCTTCCCGAAGAACGGCATCAGCATGCCGGCCGACATCTCGCTGGTCGGCTTCGATGATTATGCCTGGATGGCCGCGACCACACCCTCGATCACGGCGGTCCGCCAGCCGGTCAACAGCATGGGCACCGCCGCCTGGGAATGCCTGCGCAATCGGATCGCTGGCGAGACCTCGCCGCAGGTCCGACTGCAGCTCTCTTGTCACTTGAAGATCAGGCAGTCCACGCGGGCTGTCACAAGGCCGGTCGACCACAACGACGCGGCCAAAAGCGTCGGATAATTCTGCGCGCTCGATCGCCCGGAATCCGGCTTCACGCGCGCAAGCGTTCATACGGGGAGGATATAATGACTCGACTGACATTCAGCAGGCGTGAAAGCCTGCAGCTCATGGCATCGGCTGCCATCCTGGCTGGCTCATCGGACCCAAATCGCCACGGTGGTGAAGATCGGCGGCATTCCCTGGTTCAATGCCATGGAAGTCGGTATCAAGAAAGTCGGCAAGGAACTGGGCGTCAATGCCTGGATGGTCGGCCCGACCCAGGCCGATGCGGCCCAACAGGTGCGCGCCATCGAGGATCTGATCGCCCGCAAGGTCAATGTCATTTGTGTCGTCCCCAATGACGCGACCGCCATCGAACCGGTGCTCGGCCGCGCCCGCGAAGCCGGCATCAAGGTGCTGACCCATGAAAGCCCGAACCAGAAGAACAATGACTGGGATATCGAACTGACCTCGGTCGCCGGTTTCGGCGAGGCGCATATGGATGCGCTTGCCAAGGCGATGGGCGAAGAGGGCAAATACATCATCTTCGTCGGCTCGTTGACCGTGCCACTGCATAATGCCTGGGCCGATGCCGCAATCGCCCGCCAGAAAGCGAAATATCCCAAGATGGTCCTGGCGGCGGATCGCTTCGGTGTGGCCGAGAGTCTGGATAACAGCATCCAGACGGCGCAGGATCAACTGCGCGCCAATCCGGACTTGAAGGGCATTCTCGCTTTTGGCTCGCAAGGTCCGATCGGTGCCGCCCGCGTGGTCGAGGATCGCGACAAGATCGGCAAGCTCTTTGTGGTCGGTCCGTTCTCGCCGGGCCAGGGCGCCAAATACATCAAATCCGGCTCGATCGCCGAAGGCTTTATCTGGAATCCGATGCTGGCCGGCGAGGTCATCGTCCGCATCGGCAATCTGGTCGCGTCCGGCAAGGAGCCGACCGATGGCATGGAGATCGAGGGCCTCGGCAAGGTCGCAGTCGACAAGGAGAAACGCCTGATTCTCGGCCAGAAGCTGCAGCCGATCAACAAGGGCACGATCGACGAATTGGTCGGCATCGGCCTCTAGAGCCGGATCGGGCCGGATGGAATCACGTTGCGATTCCATCCGACCCGTGAATCCATCGCTCCTCAATAAGATAGAGGGCGATTCACGTTTCAGATAAAAGCGGTATGCTTCTATCTGAAACGATCGCGCTCTAGTCACACGGGTTGCCCGTCACCGTCCTCCCCAGGGGCGGTGACATGAGATGAGAGGTCTTGTCTCCCAGCCTCTCATCTCAAGCTGCCCGCGGGAGGCATCGACCGAATTCCGGTCTGCATTGTCGCACGAGGCGCATTCGTGAACGCACCGCATTCAACATCAGAGCCGGCAATGGCCCTGAAGCTGACACAGATCAGCAAGAGTTTCGGCGGTGCCCGCGCCTTGAAGGGTATCGACTGGGATGTCGCTGTCGGCGAGGTGCATTGCCTGGTGGGCGAGAATGGTTGCGGCAAATCCACGCTGATCAAGATCGTGGCCGGCGTGCATGCCCCCGATGCCGGCAGCGTCATCGAACTGGGTGGCCGCCGGTTTGACGCCCTCGATCCGGCGACGGCCAAGGCCTGCGGTGTTCAGGTGATCTTTCAAGATCTGTCGCTGTTTCCCAATTTGAGTGTCGCGGAAAATATCGCCGTCGATGAAACCTTGCATGGCCTGGGCAGGTTGGTGCGTCGCCGCCGCTTGCGGGAGATCGCCGCCGCCACGTTGCAGCGGCTTGGCTTCGATCTGCCATTGGAAACGCCGGTTGCCGATCTGACGATTGCCGAGCGCCAGATCGTCGCTATCTGTCGTGGATTGGCCGCCGATGCCCGCATCCTCTTCATGGACGAACCGACCGCCTCCCTGACCCGGACCGAGGTCGATGCCTTGCTCGGCATCGTCACGCGGCTGAAGGCCGATGGCATCTCGGTCATCTTCGTCTCGCATCGCTTGGATGAAGTGGTGGAGATCGCCGACCGGGTCACCATCATGCGCGACGGCGTCAAGGTCGGAACCTGGCCGGCCGGCGTGCTGGACGAGCATCGGATCGCCGAATTGATGACCGGCGAGAGCATCACCCATGAGGTTCATGCCGCCGATCGCCAGGCTGCCCCGGTGGTGTTGGCGGTTGAAGGTCTGTCGCGCGACGGCGAATTCGACGATGTTTCGCTGACCATTCATGCTGGCGAGGTTGTGGGGCTGATCGGCTTGCTCGGCGCCGGCCGTACTGAACTTGCCTTGAGCTTGTTCGGTATGCGCCGGCCCGATCGCGGCACCATCAGTCTCAATGGCCAGCTTCTGCAGATCCACAACAATCGCCACGCCATCGAGGCCGGCATCGCCTATGTGTCGGAAGATCGGCTCAATCTCGGCCTCAACATCCGCCAATCAGTGGCCGATAACCTGGTGCTCTCCACCTTGGATCAGCTGACTTCCGGCGCCGGCCTGATTTCGCAAAGCCGCAAACGTCAGGTGGTCGACCACTGGATCCAGCGGCTGCGCATCAAGGTACCAGGACCGACACTGCCGGTCAGCACGCTGTCGGGTGGCAATCAGCAGCGCGTCGTCTTGGCGAAATGGCTGGCGACGAAGCCGAAGCTGCTGATCCTCGACAGTCCGACGGTTGGTGTCGATATCGGTAACAAGGCCTCGATCTACGGCCTGGTGCATGATCTGGCCCGCGAAGGTGTCGCCATCCTGCTGATTTCCGACGAGATCCCCGAGGTCTATTTCAACTGCGATCGGGTGCTGCATATGCGCGACGGGCGCATCCTCGATACGGTGACGCCCGGCATTGATGACAGCGATCACTTGAAGGCGAAAATCTATGCCTGATCTCCTGCGCAAATTCCCTCGCACCACCGAGGCCTATCTGGCTTTGGCGATCCTATTGCTGGCGATCATCTGGTCGCTGGCGACGCCCTATTTTCTTACCTTGGCTAATCTCGTCGATCTCCTGGAAGGCTATTCGGTGACCGCGATCCTCGCCATGGGCCTGTTCGTCGTCCTGGTTTCCGGCGGCATCGACATCTCGTTTGCGGCGACTGCCTCAGTGGCGCAATATGCGGCGGCCTATTGCGCCTCAAGGCTCGGTTATCCGGCGCTCATCTGCCTGCCGCTGGGCCTGGCGATCGGCGTCATGCTCGGCCTCGTCAATGCCGTGCTGATCCATCTGGTGCGCATCACCTCGATCATCGTCACCATCGCCACCATGAGTTTCTATTTCGCCGTTCTCATGGTGGTGACCGGCGGCAAATCGATCTATGACCTGCCGGATTGGTGGTCGTCGCGCATCGTCTTCTATAAAGTCGAGGCAGCCAATGGCGACATCGTCCGCATCACGCTGCCGATCCTCGTGATGATCGCCGCTATCCTTATCACCTGGTTCCTGATGACCAGGACCGCCGTCGGCCGGCAGATCTATGCCATGGGTGGCAATCCGGAAGCGGCGCGGCGGATCGGCATCTCGATCGGCACCATGCAGGCGCTGGCCTATGGCTATATGGGTTTCATGGCCGGGCTCGGCGGGCTCGTCCAGGCCCATCGGGTGGGGGAGAGTGTGCCCAATGCCATGGTCGGCGGTGAACTCAATGTCCTGGCGGCGGCGGTGCTGGGTGGCGCCAGCCTCAATGGCGGTCTCGGTTCGGTGGGGGGTGTCATTCTCGGCATCCTGCTATTGGCCTTGATCCAGAACGGCCTCAACCTGCTCGGTGTTTCGCCCTATTTCTTCCAGATCGTCATCGGCGCGGTGATTCTCATTGCCACCTCGGCCACCGGCTTGTCGCAACGCGCCGCCCGCCGCCCCAATCGTCGGATCGCTGCATGATGGAACATGAAACAACGCCGCGCTCGGCGCTCGATCTCGATGGCCTGATGCGCCTCCTCAGGCCGACATCTGCCGATGGTCGCGGCGTTGCCGGCTTGATCGGGCTGTGCCTTGCGCTGATCCTGCTGTTCTCGGTACTGATGCCGGGGCAATTCCTGACGCTTGGTACCTTCCAGTCGATGCTGTTCCAGCTGCCGGAACTGGGTCTCCTGGCTTTGGCCATGGTGGTGCCGCTGATTTCCGGCGGCATCAATCTCTCGATCATCGCCACCACCAATCAATGCGCCCTGTTGATGGCCTTCATCATGACCCATGGTATCACGCCGGAGAGTTCCGGCGGCACCATCGCCCTGGTGATCGCGGCGGCACTCATCGCCAGCTTCCTGCATTGCCTGGCTGTCGGGCTGTTCACCGGCTTTCTCGTCGCCAATATGGGGGTACATCCGATTCTGGTGACGCTCGGCACCATGTCACTGGTCGATGGTATCTCGATCTATCTGACGCGCGGCACGGTAATCGCCGGATTCCCCGATGCCTTTCAATGGATCGGCAATGGCGTTGTCGGCGGCATTCCGGTGCCATTCCTGATCTTCATCGCCGTCGTGCTGGTGGTGGCGACGATTTTACAGCGGACACCCTTTGGTATCGCCGTCTTCATGGTCGGCTCCAATGCCGAAGCGACGCGTTATTCCGGCATCGATACCAAGCGGGTCTTTATCGGCATCTATGTGATGTCGGCCTTGCTGTGCTTCGTCGCCGCCTGCCTGATGATGGCACGGTTCAATTCGGCCAGTGCCGGCTATGCCCAATCCTATCTGCTGATCACCATTCTCGCGGCCGTCCTCGGCGGGGTCGATCCCTTCGGTGGCTTCGGGCGCATCGCCGGGCTGGTGACGGCGCTGATCGTGCTACAGATCATTTCCAGCGGCCTCAATCAATTGGGCCTCAGCCTGCATGTCACCCTGGCGATCTGGGGTCTGACCCTGATCCTGGTCATGGCGTTCCGCTCCGCCTGGCGGAGCTGGACAGGCAAACGTGCCAGTCGCCGCCGCATCCCGTGAGCACCCCGTGAGTGGGGGCGGTCGCATTCCATCCCTGAAGTTGCCGGCTTTGACGCCGGCGACACGACGCTTGATTTCGAAGGAGAGATGACATGAACAAGCTTGGTGTACATGCACTGGTCTGGGTCGGTGGCTGGAGCCACGACGAATGCACCAAGGCGATCGAACAGACCGCGGCACTCGGTTATGATCTGATCGAAATCCCGGCGCTCGATCCGAAATCGATCGACACCAAATTCACCCGCCAAGTGATCGAGCGCAACAAACTCGGCATCACCATGTCGCTCGGTCTCGACGATGCGGCGGATATCTCCAGCAACGATCCGGACAAAACCAAGCGCGGCGAGGCGCGGTTGATGGACGCCTTGGCCGTCGGACGGGATATCGGTGCGACGCATATGTGCGGCATTCTCTATTCCGGCTTCCAGAAATACGCGACACCGCCCACCGCTGCCGGCATGGCGCGCTCGGTCGAGGTCTTGCAGCGCATCTGTGCCGAGGCCGCCAAGAGCAGGATCACCATCGGGCTGGAAGTGGTGAACCGTTATGAAAGCAATGTGCTCAATACGGCGGCCCAGGCGGTCGAGTTCTGCCAGCGCATCGGTGCGCCGAACTGCAAGGTGCATCTCGATACCTATCATATGAACATCGAGGAAGCCGATATCGAGGCGGCGATCCGCCAGACCGGCGATTATCTCGGCTATTTCCATATCGGCGAATCCAATCGCGGCTATCTCGGCGCCGGGTCGATCGATTTCGACAAGATCTTCCGCGGTCTCGCCCAGACCGGCTATACCGGCCCCATCACCTTCGAATCCTTTTCCTCCGCCGTGGTCAATCAGCAGCTTTCCGGAATCCTGGCGATCTGGCGCAATCTCTGGGATGATGGCTTTGATCTGGCGCGCCATGCCAAGGCCTTCATCGAAGCCAATCTGCGCTCGGCCCAGGAAGCCCATGCCCGCAGCCTGAAGGGATTCGGCTGAGCCATGCAGCCGCCAGCCTTGAGTGCTGGGAGCAAAGGGTGAGGGGATGACGAGTTATCTGGGTCTCGATCTCGGGACCTCGGGGTTGAAGGCGATCCTGGTCGATGATGAACAGCGGGTGGTGGCGTCGGTTACCATCCCCATCGATACCGCCCGATCGCAACCATTATGGTCCGAACAGGACCCCGACGCGTGGTGGCGGGCGACCGAACGGGCGGTCATGGATCTGCGCCGTCAGGCGCCGGCTGTCTTTGCCCGGCTTGCTGCCATCGGTCTTTCCGGCCAGATGCATGGTGCCGTCGTCATCGACCGGCATGGCAATCCGCTGCGCCCCGCCATCCTGTGGAATGACGGGCGGGCGACGCGGGAATGCGATGAGCTGAATGCCCTCCTGCCCGATCTCGCCAATCTTGCCGGTGCCCGGGCGGTACCCGGCTATACGGCGCCGAAACTGCTCTGGCTGCGGCGTCATGAGCCTGCCGTTTTTGCCGCCATCCACAAATTGCTGCTGCCGAAGGATTACCTGCGCCTGAAGCTGAGCGGTGACTATGCCACCGATTGCTGCGATGCCGCCGGCTCGCTGTTTCTCGATGAGGCGCAGCGGCGCTGGTCACCGGCGATCGCTGCCGCCTGCGGTCTCGATCTCGCGCAATTGCCGGATCTCGTCGAGGGGTCCCTGGCGACCGGCTATCTGCGCGCCGACCTCGCTGCCGCCTGGGGTCTGTCCGGCCGGCGCATTGTCATCGCCGCCGGTGCCGGCGATGCCGCCGCCGGTGCGATCGGCATCGGGGCGATCGGTAGCATGACCGGTTCGTCCGCCGCCGATGCCTATATCGCGCTGGGGACGGCGGCACAGCTGTTCGTCGCCCTGCCGACCTACCGCGCGGCGCCACAGACGCTGCTGCAATGTTTTGCCCATGGCCTGCCGGATCGCTGGTTCCAGGCCGGTGCGGTGCTGAATGGCGCCAGCTGTGTCGGCTGGGCCAGCCGGCTGCTCGGCTGCGATGATATCGATGCCCTGATCGACCGCACGGCGGCGGCCTATCGCGGCCCCGGCAGTTTGCTGTTTTTGCCTTATCTGGTGGGCGAACGCTTGCCGCATAACGACCCCCAGGCGCGTGGTGTCCTGTTCGGTCTCGATCCGGAAACCAGCCAGACCGCCGTTATGCAGGCCGTCCTCGAAGGTGTCGCCTTCACCCTGCATGACGCCCATCGCACTTTGCGTCAGGCGGGGACCGAGGTCGTTGCCGCGGCAGCGGTGGGGGGCGGCGCGCGCAGCCGCTTCTGGACCCAGCTGATCGCCAATATCCTCGGTATCCCGATCACCCGCTATGTCGATGGCGAAGCCGGTCCGGCTTTCGGCGCCGCCCGCCTGGCACGCCTCGCCGCCGGCGGCGAAGATCCGGGGGAGATCTGCCGGCAGCCGGCGGTGCTGGATGTCACCATGCCCGATCCCAACCTGCATCAGGCCTATCTGCCCCGATTGGCCCGGTTCGGTGCGCTTTATCAGGCGCTGCGCGGCGAGTTTCGCGACAATCTCGCGGGCTTCTGAAGAGCCCGGCCGGCAGAACTTGGTCTGGCGGGCATCGATGAAAGGGAGCTGATCTGGGCACGATAGTGTGATGTTTTCAGAATTATTCTGCCCAGACCGGCATCAGGTGCGATCAATCCACCATCAGCGCGAAATGGAGAAAGAGAGCCTTAATAATTACAAAGCTACGCTGTCGTCGTGCCGACACGTCGAGTTACGATCGTGGCACGGTGCGTTATGGTATGCGCTCTGGGTCGGGTAGATCGCGGTGAACTGCGGCGGACTCGCACCAGAGGTGGTAGGGACTGGGATTTCCCGATCTGGCATGCCGGGACGAGGTGATGGCGGTGCCGTCCTGTCCCGGCAGCAGCGGAGCGCGGCGGCCGGTACTGGGAAACCGGGAACAGCCACCGGGAAAGCCTGAGCCCGCCGACAGGGGGTCGCGGTTCGAATGGCAGTAGATGGCGATGATCACGTCGAGAGACCCGTCCCGTCCGGGCACAGCGCCGTTGCTGAAGCCGCTTTCGCCCATGCTAGCTCGATGGCCAACCCGATTGGATCAGCAGACATCAAAACGCCATCGTCCGGCCAGCCACCGGCGGCCTGCTTCGGCATCTTTGGTTCCGGTATCGGGCGGCGGTTGCTGCTCGGCGTGCTGATCTTCAGTTCCGTGGTGACCCTGGCGCTTACCACTCTGCAGCTCTATTTCGACTATGAACGCGGCGTTGGCGTCATTGAGCGGCGCCTGGACGAGATCCGGCGCTCTTATCTCGACAGCATCGGCGACAGTCTGTGGCATCTCGATCGCACCCAGCTGCAACTGGAGATCGACGGCATTCTGCGCCTGCCGGATATGCGGGCGGTGGAGGTGCGCGAGGCCAGCAAGGCCGCGGATGCCCTGATGGTGATCGCCGGCCAGCGGAAGGGTGATTCTGCCCTCAAGCGCGAGATTTCCATCACCTATCAGGTCGATGGTGCCACCCAGGTCATCGGCACGCTCTATCTCGAAGCCACCCTGGACGAACTTTATAAGACCCTGTTGGCGCAGATCCTGGTGATCCTCGCCAGCCAGGCGGCGAAGACCTTCCTGGTCTCCTATTGCATCCTCTTCCTCTGTCATCGCCTGATCACCCGGCATCTGATCGGCATTGCCCGCTATGTGCAGGGTTATGATGCGCCGACAAGGCGCAGCCGGACGAACTCGACAATGTGGTCTCGGCCTTCAACAATCTGTTCATCAGCCTGCAGGACGCCTATGACGGCCTCCGCGAGGCCAATCGCCAGCTGGCCGAAGATCTGCAGCGGCGCCAGAAGATTGAAGCGCGGCTACGCGATAGCGAACAGCGCTTCCGCGATTTCGGCGAGACTGCCTCCGACTGGTTCTGGGAAACCGATGCCGAGCATCGCTTCACCTATATTTCCGACCGCGTGAACGATTTCAATCTGGTCGGCGGCGAATATCTCCTGGGCCGCCGGCGCGGCGATACCGCCGTCGACAAGGCGGCGGAACCGGAGAAGTGGCTCGGTCACCAGGCGATTCTCGATGCCAAGCGCCAATTCCGCGATTTCATCTATCGGGTCGCCCGCCGCGATGGCAGCACCGCCTTCGTCAGCGTCAGCGGCATGCCGCTCTTCGACGAAACCGGCGCCTTCCTCGGCTATCGCGGTGTGTCCCGCGACGTGACGGCGACCGTCTTGGCCGATCAGGCGCTGCGCACCGCAAAGAGCCAAGCGGAGCTTGCCAATTACGCCAAGACCCAGTTCCTTGCCAATATGAGCCACGAGTTGCGCACACCGCTCAATGCCATTATCGGCATGTCGGAAGTGATCAAGCAGGAACTGTTGGGGCCGATCAACAATGAACGCTATCGCGCTTATGCCGGCGACATCCATCACAGTGGTGAGCATCTGCTGACCGTCATCAGCCAGATCCTCGATCTGACCCGCATCGATGCCGGCCATGTCAAACTCGATCTCGGCGATGTCGATGGCGGCATCCTGTTGCAGGAGGTAGCAGCCCTCTATCAGCCGAAGGTGGAGGCGGCCGAGCTGATGCTGGATGTCACTTTGCAGGCGCCGGTGCCGCGCTTGATGGCCGATGAAGCGGTGTTGCGCCGGGTGATCGGGCATCTGCTGGGCAATGCCATCAAATTCACGCCGGCCGGCGGCCGCATCACCCTGTCCAGCCGCCGGCTGGAAAACGGCTCAGTCGAATTCGCCGTCACCGATACCGGCATCGGCATTGCGGCCATGGACATCGCCAAGCTGGCAACACCCTTCGCCCAGCTCGACAATGTCTATCAGCGAAAATATCAGGGCGCCGGCCTCGGTCTCGCCTTGGTCCGGGCGCTGGTCGAGCTGCAAGGCGGCCTCATTCGGATCGATAGCGAGGCTGGGCGCGGCACAACCATCCACGTCATCCTGCCGGCCGCCGGTCACGTCCTGGGTGGCCCGCTGCTCGCGACATCGGTGGCGATGGGCGAGAGCGCGATCGCGCGCTAGCGGCCGTCAGCGGGCGGGCTCCTCGAAGGCGCGCCTGTAGGCGAACAGACCTGGCACGCCGCCAGTCATCACGAACAGAATGGCGTCGCCGGTCTGGCAGGCGCCGTGTCGGATATCGGCAAGGAGGCCGGCGAAGGCCTTGCCGCTATAGACGGGATCGAGCAGAAGCCCCTCGGTGCGTGCCATGAGCCTCACCGCTTCGAACATGGCCGGCGTCGGGATGCCATATCCTTCCCCGAGTTGATCGCCGGCGACATCGATCGCGGCTGCCGCAATCGACATCCGGTCATCGAGCAGGGCGAGCGTCGCGCGCGCCAAATCGAGCGTCGTCCGCCGCGCATCCTCGGCCGGCGAAAGGACAGCGAACGAGCGCACCCTTGCCGGATCCATGTTCATGGCCGCAAGGCCAGCCGCGAGCCCCGGGAAAATCCACCCGCCAGCGCATCTTCTTGCTCGATGATTTCACGTGCACAGGCGGCATAGCCGAGGCAGCCGATGGGCGATGAGCCACCGGTGCCGACGACAAAGGGGCGGCGACCCTCGTTCCGCAAGACTGCCGCCCGTTCCTCGGCAAAGGCTAAGGCGTCCGCGGTGGCCGGCAGGTGATAAATCGTCGCCCCGAAAATTTGATCGAGCAGGATATTGCCGTTCCGCCGGTATTCCTCGTCATTGCGTGGCACGACCTCTTTGAGCACGAGCTCGCAGGAGAGGCCGGCGCGCGCTGCGGCAGCGGCGCTGAGGCGGGCATGGTTCGACTGGATTCCGCCCATCGTGATGAAGGTATCGCACCGCTGGGCGAGCGCTTCGCCAATGAAGAACTCAAGCTTGCGCAGCTTGTTGCCGCCACCGCCCAAACCCATCAGGTCGTCCCGCTTGACGAAAACGCGTACGCCACCGAGGGAGTCGCCAAGCTCATGCTCCAGGCGATGGAGCCGCTGGATTGGTGTGTCGCCATCCAGCAGCTGCAGTCGAGGCATATGCGCCAATCGGGCCAGTCGCACGACAGTCATTTCTGTTCGGTCCCTGTATTGGCCGCGTCTCGCTGTCAAACGCTCCGGACCGATGCCACATGCCGTTGGCAATTGGCGCTTTTGGTATCGATCCAGCTGCAAGCGCGCAGCCGATTGCCCGCGACCGACGACCGATGACGGTCGTTGGTCGCTGTGCTGCTCGCGATCGAGTCAGTTTATGGCAAAGGAGGCGGCGGCGGCGATCCGTTCGGCGGCGATCCGTTCGGCGGTAATCCGCTCGTCGGCACGCTCCGCCAAGCGTTCGCGGCGACTGCGTCGCGCGCGCCGGAGCATCGCCGTGGTGTGGGCAAACAGCCGCCGTGCTTCGTCGGGGTCGATGCCATCGGCACGCCAGAGCGTCAGCATCACCGGGTCCGACAGCAAGACATCCAAATCCGGTTCGCCGAACAATTCGTGGTTCTGGAGACGTGCTGATTTTTGCGGCATCGTGACCTCCCTCGACTTGGCACACTGATCATAGGCTTGCTGCCAGGCTCCACAGTTCCTGGCCGGATGTTGGTGATTGATCCCGCCGCACCTGGAACCCGCTGGCATTGAGCCCTTTGGGTCCCGAGTGATGAGATGGTATCGGCATAATCGGCTCGATCATGGTCGACAGATTTGTCGCTCGTCGATCCAGCAAATGCACTGTACCAGTTCTATACTAACCGCTTGATGACAGCCTGCGCTCAAATCGGCATGCGCGTCATGCCGTCGCAGATCACTGATGATGGTAAGCCGGCCGCCTCATTGCAGCATTCAGAAATACTACCTGAAGCGCCGACAGCATGCGACTCATGTCTGCATCCATCGCCATAAAAACTGAGAGCGCCGATGCTGCGTTGCGGCATCGGCGCTGACAGGGAGATCTGATGAAAATCAGACGGGAACGTCGAGACTTCCACCAACGATTGGGGGATCGCACGGTAGAG